>ERZ795031.205-NODE-205-length-79191-cov-17.420390_pt1 | contig 79191 bp, 66 predicted proteins | sample MGYA00375123_ERZ795031 | MGnify/ENA primary metagenome ERZ795031 (study PRJEB30166, sample SAMN05720159) | activated sludge metagenome | isolation source: anaerobic digester from wastewater treatment plant | place: USA | collected 2015-04-21 ...
CCCTTATAGCTATCTTTAGTCTTTGTAATTATTGATTTAATTATGGTATTCGGAAGCAATCTATAGTTCTGGGCATACATATTTCCTAACGCTATCAATCGTTTTCTAAATTAGTAAAGCTGCAACTGATCCTTTCCGCGTTTGCTCTAAGATGGTGCATTGGCTCACCTTGCATGGCTTCCTACGTTCCATAATTCAACAATCCTGTTGAGCGGATATATTCAAGCAACTCCCAAAGCAAAAAGGCCCATATGAACCACATACCACTCAAGATCCCGTTACGTATATATACTGTGTGTATCATCATAGTATCTGGCTCACTGTATAAACCGAAGTTTGGGAACCAGCGGGGTGTCCGTGAAAGGTATTCACGGTATTCATCTCCGAATAAAATAGCGAGCTTTTGTTCTTCTTTTTTTACGACAAATGGGTAGTAAGCAATGAATGCTGCCGCAAGGGCCAGCGCTAATAATGGATTCTTTACTGTCATGCCCAGACCAACCGCGCCAAGAAAACTGAACACGTACAGTGGATTTCTGACAATTGAATAAGGCCCTGATGTCATGAGGATATCGTTCTTCTTTCCTCCGACAAAGAGTAAGCACCACATTCGCCCGAATGCAGCCATAACAAGTAGCATAAATCCTATCATCTCGGACAAATCCAGGATAGCCGCAGGGATGCAATCCGGCGGTTGGTTAAAAAGGATATAGAGCGCTAAAATGGCAATAATAATCCTGCTCAAAACAATGCGACTTTTGCTCGAGAATAGTCTCTTATTCAATCTGTACCTCTTTGGGACTCATATTCTTTGTTTATGCCTGCCATACCATCTTTAGAAAAAGCGGCACGAGCAGGAGCAGAATATGAAGCTCTGCCATAATGCTCCGGAGTAGGTATTTCCGGATGCTGTTATTCGTCTCGTTTCGCATGCGGCGGAAACTGGGCATCCACCTGGGAATGCTCCGGGTGAAGTCCACATAATCCTGTCCATATTTCATGGCCAGATGGTATTCTTCATATTTGACTGTCATATGATATGTAAATGCACAGGCCATAAGCATGATGGGGAGAAACCATAAAAGGCCGGTCAGAACTGTCAAGCCTGCCAGGATAAAGGTATTGCCGATATAAATCGGGTTTCGAACGTACGTATACGGACCTGTGAGCGTCAATATCTTGTGCTCCTTGAGGCGGTAGTGCAGGTGGGTCTGGGCCCATATCCTCAAGAAGAGCCCGAACCCGAACAGGATGCCTCCCAGCGGTATGACAAGCATCCTGGCTTCGATCTCGCCGGAAAACCACAGGACAATGAAGAGATAAAAGGGCACGAGGAGGGCGCCCCGGAGCCGGTACCAGATCTTCCGTGTTTCATCCATGATGTACTCCTTGCTGAGTTGTCGTGATAACTCACATGTCATACATTTCTTGCCTTCGGATGAACGGAAGATTGCGAGTTTGTCATGTGCATCGGGAAGAGGGCCTACCCCTCATCGGCTGTCCCATAGCGTACCTTCAGAAAGGGAGACTGACAATAAAAGTGCTTCCTTTGCCAGGGGCGCTCTCGACCTTAATCTCCCCTGCATGTGCATGCACTATGGCCTGCACATGACTCAGCCCCAATCCATTTCCGGGTGTGGAACGGCTCTGATCACCCCGGTAGAATCTTTCAAAAATGCGGGGCAAATCCTTCCCGGGTATGCCGATCCCGGTATCCGTAACTCTGATGATCGCATGGGCCTGATTGGTATCAAGCGCCAGCGTAACAGTACCACCATGCGGTGTGAACTTGATGGCATTGTCCAGAAGGTTCGAAATGGCCCGCTGAAGCTGGTGTCTGTCCCCCTGAACAAAGACCGGCTCCCCGGGCAGGTTCACCAGGAGAGAGAGCCCCTTGTCCTCGGCAATGGGACGGAAGACTTCTCCTGCTCCCCCCACGAGCCTGCTCATGTCCACCTCGCTTCTCGCCATGTCGTGTATGCCAGCTTCAGTTACGGCAATCTCGAGCATGACATTGATCATCCCCACCAGACGGTCGCATTCCTCCACCACGATCTGCGCCATCTCGCGGTATTCTTCCATGTCCAGCGGGCCGGTCATGGTGGTCTCCGCAATGCCCCGTATCCTGGTAATAGGGCTCCTGAGGTCGTGGGCGATGTTGTTCGTCACCTCTTTCAGTTCCATGATGACCCCCTGGATCCTTTCAAGCATGTCGTTGAAGGCCCGGGCGAGGTTGTTGATCTCCTCGCCCTCGTCGCCCATGGGGACCCTGCTCACCAGGTCCGTCTTCCCGATGCCGATGGCGGTATGGGTAACCCTCTCGACCCCGGACATGGCCCTTCTGGCCATGAACCATCCCATGACGCCCACGCACCCCAGGAGGAGCACGATCAGGATGCCTGAACTCTTGTAGTATCGCCTGGCCAGCCTCTCATCGTCGTGCAGGTTATACCCGATCTGAATCAGGTTCCCTCCGGAGATCTTCCGCGTGATAACACGAACCTTGCTCTCGCGTCCGGTGTGACTCAGGGTCTGCATCACCTCCGCTCCCACCGGAATATCCCGAACTTCGGAGGGAAGCCGGATATCGCCCCAGGTGCTCATGTCCGACGAGACAGAAACCTCCCCACGGGGGTTCAGCATCCTGATGAACAACCGGTTCTTGCCTTCGGACTCCGTTTCGAAATCGATGTGGCGCCTGAGCTCCTCGAGCCCCCTGGACAGGTAGACGGTCTCGGTCTCCCGGACTTCATCCCTGATGTCTCCGTCCACCCTTTTGCCGAGGTTCTTCGTCATGAAGAGGAAGAAGATGCCGAGGAAGGCAACGACCAGCGCAGCGGTCAGGGCCGCGTACCACAGGGTGAGCCGGAAGGTGACGGTCCGGGTGATCCTAGTCCCGCTCTTCGAGGACATACCCTACTCCGCGTATGGTGTGGATGAGCTTTTTGTCGAACTGGCGGTCGATCTTGTCCCGGAGGCGGCAAATGCCCGTTTCCACCACATTGGTCTGTGGGTCGAAATTGTAGTCCCACACGTGCTCGATAATCATGGTCTTCGAAAGGACGTTGCCCGCATTGCGCATGAGGTACTCCAGGAGGGAGTACTCGAGGGTCTGCAACTCGATCCTTGTGCCGGCTCGGAAGACCTTCCGCTTGGTCACGTCCAGCATGAGGTCTGCCACGGTCAGGGTCGTGGTATCCAAGTTGGATGATGCCCTGCGCAGGTGAGCCTGGATGCGGGCCAGGAGCTCCGAGAAGGAAAAAGGCTTGGTCATGTAATCGTCCCCGCCCTTTTGCAGGCCCTTGATGCGGTCATCCACATCACCCTTGGCGCTGAGCACGATGACAGGGAAACTCACCTTCTTCCTGCGGATACTCTCGATGAGGGTCAGCCCGTCGAGCCTGGGAAGCATCACGTCCACGACGGCTATGTCGAAGGACTCGGTCAGCGCCAGCGACAGCCCGGCCTCCCCGTCAGATGCATGTTCAACGACAAAACCAGCCTGCTTCAACCCCTTGACAATGAATAAAGCAGTTCTTTCGTCATCCTCGACAAGTAAGCATCTCATCATAGATCTCCTTGGTCCTTCATACGTGATCCCTCTCCTGCCTTGCTTCCCGTAACAGGATGCCACCCCGTCGTCTCTGTCCGGTAAAGCATGCAAGCCGGTACCACTCATAGCACGAGGAAACGGGGCTATCCACAGTTTCCCCCCGTTCATTACCGGATTGTAATTTTTATATCATTTTCCGGCAAGACCTGGCGGTTAGATGAATTCAATAATTATCTCGTGCACCTGAGAGGCCTGTCATGGCTGCCCGAACAGAACGCGGTTCATACTCTTATTTGGCAAGAATGCACGATAAGGGACGCGCGCAATCAATTTGGGGATTGAGTGTTGAGTGTATGGAAACCATTATATTTTCCATGGACTGCTTGTGACTCCCTGAAAAGGACGCCACCGATTCATGGGGCACGGGCGTTTCCTGTTTGGAGTGCTTATGTTTCGTGGTTTTGGAGGACTGAGGGATGAATAGCACATTGCCCGTGGCAGGGATGGATCATACCCTCTCGATCGGCCGCTTCAGCCTTTATCTCTTAGCTCTGGTACTCTTTCTTCAGTGCACCGGGATCATCGACCACTCCCTGTGGACGCCGGATGAACCGAGGGAAGCGGAAATCGTGCGCGAGATGTCCTTGTCCGGGGACTACCTCATCCCGCATCTTGCGGGTCGACCTTTCCTGGAAAAGCCACCGCTCTACTACCTGACAGCCACCCTGGCATACAATGCATTCGGGGAGCGTTTCAGGGAAGCAGGCAGATTCGCATCCGCCTTGTTCGGACTGGCAACCCTGCTGATGATATATCTTACCGCGAGACGGCTCTACTCAGAAGAAACCGCCAACCTGGCAGTCCTCATCCTGGCCACTTTCCCTCTTTTTTTCCTGGCCTCTCACAAGATGCTCGTTGATGTTGGCCTCGTGTTTTTTATCGCAGCAGCGATGTGCTCGTTTATCCTCGCATACAAGGGATTGCTCCCGGCAGGGTACAAACTGTTTTGGCTCTCTGCCGCTTTTGCATTTCTGACCAAGGGGATTATTGGCATCGCCATACCAGGGGCAGGTATTATAATTTTCATTCTCTGGCAGCGAGATCTCGACATCCTGAAGAAGGGCTGGCTCTTTCAAGGTGTCTTGCTCATCCTAAGCGTAATGATTACCTGGGGTTTCATTCTTTACCTGAAGGGGGGATATGACTACCTCGACACCTTCTACATCCATAATCAGCTTGGGAGGTTCATCCCCTCAAGTTCCCTTTACAAGGGGGGCCATGTGAGGCCTTTTTATTTTTATCTAAAAGACGTTCCAATACAAGCAGCCCCATGGTCCATTCTTCTTATTCCCGGGCTCATACGGGCAAAATACTTCGGAGACACCGAACGGTTCCTCTGCTCATGGCTTTTGGGGGGCCTTATCCTCCTGAGCCTGGCTACTACGAAACGCGAGATCTATTTTTTACCCATGTACCCTGCCATGGCAATATTTATTGCACACTGGATGTCTCAGGTTGGCTCTCAGGGGCACTCAAGATGGGAGAGGGCACTTCTATGGTGTATCCTTGCCTTGATACTTGCCGTCTCGATTGCACTCCCTATCGGTTACGTGAAAGTCGCTGGAGGAGATTGGATTCTGGCTCTCGGGCTGAGTCTGGCTCTCGCTGGTATATTTTGGTTTCTGTGGGTGCGGTACCATCGGAAGCTGCCCTTGTTTGCAGTGCTGTGTTGGACCCTGACGCTCATCCTATGGGCTCCTGCTTTATTCCCTCAGATAGATCAGAAAAAGAACTACGAGCCGCTCTTCATAGAGTTCGGCAAGATCGTCTCCAACGAGGAAGTAATCGGGTTCAACCTTACCGAAACCGTGGAAGCTCTTGGGCCTTTCTATGGAGGTTTCCCTGTCGTGAACATCGAAGATAGGGATCAATTCATCAATGTACTGAAAACCCAAAATTTCCACTATGTGATTGTTTTGCCGAGCAGAATGGATGAAAGGCTTTATCATGAACTTTCTTCGAGGTCAAAGCTTGTACATAAAGGCAGTGGCGGTACCAGGAGGGGGATGGAGCTGTGGAGGAAAGCTTCTTCCAGATGAGGAAATTGGGCTGTTTCTCTGTTGTATGTGTGGTTTTAATATGCGTTTTTCTGAACAACGAGGTTCCATCGGTGAACAACATGGAGGCCAGGAATTATATCACCGCGCGGGAGATGTTGGAAAACGGATCGTGGCTCCTCCCGACCATGAACGGAAAGCTGAGGCTCGCCAAACCACCGCTGCCCACCTGGATCACAGCCCTTGCCATGAAATGGGCGGGGACGGATGCAAACCGAAAAGTGAACAGGATACCTGCCGGAATATGCGGTGTGCTCCTCGCCCTGTTCACCTTTCTTCTCGCCAGGAGGTTAACCGGAGATCGCGCACTTTCTACAACTGCCGTGCTCATTCTCGTGACAGGCCTTCTCTTTCTCTCGTCCGCAAGGAAAAACTTCTGGGATATCTATGCCCACATGGCCATGGCAGGTGCCATATGGGCCGCTGCTAAGGCAGTATCGAGGCAGGAGGGAAAGAACCGCTACTTCTTCCTCTGCTCGTTCCTCATGGCCTTCTCATTTCTCAGCAAGGGGCCTGTGGCCCTCTGGGCCATGTTGTTCCCGTTTGGAGCCAGCTATCTTATGGTATACGGGGCGAAGGGACTGAGGGAGAACTGGCGGGGGCTGGCTTTCAGCCTGGGTATCGCGATCCTTCTCTCGGCATCCTGGCCGACTTATGTATTTTTCAATACGCCACGGGATGCCCTTGTCGTGGGGTCCAAGGAGATGACCAACTGGTTTACCAACCACACCGAGAAGCCATGGTATTATGTGCTCAATCTTCATCAGGTAGCTGGTGCATGGACGTTCTTCCTTCTCTATGCCATGATTGCCCCATTCGTCGAGAAGGACTGGAAGAACGAAGAGCGGTTCTTTGCCTGCTGGCTTATCCTGACCCTGCTGGTCCTGTCGATAATCCCGGAAAAAAAGGTACGCTACCTCCTGCCAGCAACTGTACCCGGATCGATTGCCGCTGCAATCGCGGTGTATCGTTTGCGCGATGCCGGACACAGGGCATGGAAATACGTCTACGGCCCTTTTTGCTTTGTTGTAGGCGCTGCCTGCTTTGCCGCATCGGGGGTTTTGTTGTACTATTCCCCTGCCCAGCCGGCCTTGATGATCCCCGGCGCCATAGCACTGGCAGGAGCAGGCATCGTCATCATATCCGGCTTTCTCAGGAAGCGCACGAAAAACACACATCTTGCCGCTGCGGCCGCGCTATGCCTGTCCCTCGTGTTTTTCACCCCGTTGAAATCCCTTTACCCAAAAACCGACATGACGGTGATCTTCATGGGTCTGAGGAACATTCCAGAGCTCAGAGGCAGAAATCTCTATTTTGTGGGAGACCTCCCCGAGGAACTGGTATGGGGTGTAGGGAGACAGGTCATACCGGTCGGGCCGGAACAGATCCCGTCCCTGCCTGCGAAGGACCCCCATGCAGCCTTGATTGCAGAGGGTAAGCCGGGAGGGAGGTATCCGGGCATGCGCCTTGTGAAACCCCTTCAGGCAGATGATATAACCTATAATGTCTATTGCCCATTGCAGGAAATATCACCACGGGATTCGAGGGGTGCCCGGTAATATATTCATAGATAAGAGGATAATCCATGGCTCGTTGCACTGTTTCTATTCCGATCTGGGCGGTATTCTGGTTCATCCTGATACCGGTTTCCCTCCTGACTCGTTCTTACTTGCCGATAGATGAAACGAGGTATGTGTCCGTTGCTTGGGACATGTGGCTGCATGGCGATTTCCTCGTTCCCCACCTCAATGGCGAGATTTACAGCGAAAAGCCGCCCCTTTTATTCTGGCTGTACCATCTCGGGTGGACCCTGTTCGGCGTGGGCGATATCTGGCCGCGGATGGTGTCGCCCCTGTTCGGGGCGGCAAGCCTGTTTCTGACCGCAAGGCTGGCGCGCAGGCTCTGGCCAGAGAGGCCGGCAGCCGCTCAGACCGCCCCGCTCATCGCCATGAGCTGCACCCTGTGGATGATCTTCATGTCTGCCGCCATGTTCGACATGCTCATGGTGTTCTTCACCCTGGCCGGAGTGATGGGCATCATCCGCAGCTGGCAGGACAGAGACTTCAAGGGATGGCTCATCCTGGGGGGGGCAATCGGGCTGGGGATCCTCGCAAAAGGCCCGGTCATACTGCTGCATACGCTCCCCCTGGCGCTGCTGGCGCCATGGTGGGCCATCGACAACCGGCCTGCGCGGTGGCTGACATGGTATGCCGGGACCGCATTCGCGGTGGTCATGGGCGCTCTCATCGCACTGGCATGGGCAGTCCCCGCGGCGCTGGCAGGCGGTGAGCAATATTCTCAAGCCATTTTCTGGGGCCAGTCCGCAGGGAGGATGGTGAAGTCCTTTGCCCACAAGCGCCCCCTGTGGTGGTATCTGCCCCTGCTTCCTGTACTGCTGTTCCCCTGGCTCCTCTGGCCTGCGCTGTGGCGGGCCTTCAGATCATTAGCTGGGCAGCCCCCGTCGAGCAGCGTCCGGTTGTGCGTGGCATGGCTTGTCCCCGTGCTGGCACTCTTTTCCCTCATCAGCGGCAAGCAGGTCCATTATCTCCTCCCCGCGTTTCCTGCCTTCGCGCTGATCTCAGCCTATGCCCTGGATAGGTCGGAAAAACATCAGGCATGGGATCCCCTCATACCAGGCGTCATCATCATCTTGATCGGGTTCGTGTTTCTTACTCCAAGCATCTTCCCTTATCCCCAGAAGCTATCCCTGCTCCTGTCGAAGATGAATCCGTACTATGGGATCGTCCTCATTATAGCGGGGCCGACATTGTATAATTTATATTCCCTGAACTTTTTAAGCGGCATGCTCCGCACCGCGCTCATGTCCGCCTCTACCTTGCTCATGGTAATGATGCTTTACCTCAGCTTTGCCGGGGTTTTCACTCTGTATGACTTGAAGGATATCAGTTCGTACGTTGCCAGGCTTCAGGACAAGGGAGCGGAGGTCAGCTACGTAGGCACCTATCACGGGCAGTTCAACTTCCTGGGCAGGCTGGCAAAGCCGGTTGAGGTCGTCCAACCGGAACAGGTCGAACAATGGGCGGCCGATCACCCGGACGGCTGCATCGTCGCGGACGAGAGGCACCTGGAGCTTAACCCCGATATCAGGCCCGAGTACCAATCCCCCTGGGGATATCACATATACCGGGTCTGGAAGGGTAGATCCATTGCTCCGGATAAGCATCGGAGGCACGCCGCCCAGTGAAACGGGCCTTCACTGCCGGACCTCTGCCCCTTGTGAAGGAATCCAGGCCTCGATGACCCTCCGTGATACGATGGACAGGATGAGGACCCCCGTGGCCACGCCGATTTGCAGGAAGTCCCCCCTCATGCCTCCGCTCCCGTAGCAGGAAAATACGATTGCCAGAGGAGCGAACCCGATGAGGGAACCCAGGGCATAGGGGGCATACCCCACACGGCAGCATCCGCAGAGCAGGCTCATGACGGTCGAGTTCGAGAACGGGAAGAGTCTTCCGTAGAGCACCCACCAGAACGCGTTGCTTCTGAACCGGTGCTGCCACTCCTCGAGCCTGCCGGAGGCTCGCCTCTCGACCACCGTGGCCAGGGCGGCCCTCCCTGCAAGGTAGAGCACCGAGGATCCCAGGAGGGAGGCTGCCAGTGACAGGATTGTCCCCTCCATCGCTCCGTAGATCACCCCGCCGATGGCGCTCGCCAGAAGCCTGGGGACACCCAGGGTGATGAATACGGCAGCGCCGGTCGTGAACATGAAGGCGGACCATGCAGCTTTTCCCTCCCCGGCAGACCCAAGTATGACCCGCAGGGTGGATACGTCAAAGAGGTATCTGCGCAGGTGATGGTCACCGAGGACCAGTGCGGCCCCAACGAAGAAAAGAGTGATTGCCGAGACGCGGAAGAGGTCCTTGAAAAGATCTCCCGGGCGCTTTCCCGTCATGCCTTCTCGACCGTTGTGTAGGCAAATGCCCGTTTCCTGAGCCAGTACACGCCTGCCAGGTCCACGATGCCCACCCAGAGCCTGCTGTTTATGCCTCCGCCGTACTTGCTCGTGCCGTGACTTCTCGGGCGGTGATTTACCGGCGTCTCTGCGACCGTGAACCCGGCCATCTTGAACAGGGCAGGGAAAAACCGGTGGGCGTTCCTGAAGAGACGCACATGGTCGAGGCAGTCTCTCCGGAAGACCCGCATGGAGCACCCAACATCCGTAATGCCGTCGTCCAGGACCGCCGAACGTACCCAGTTCGCTATCCTGCTCGACAGGCGGCGCATCAGGCTGTCCGATCGCTTCTGCCTGATGCCGCACATCATGTGCACCCCTGCCTTTTCCATCTCCTCGAGCAGGTGCACGATATCCCTGGGATCGTTCTGGCCGTCGCCGTCGAGGGTTGCGATCAGCTCCCCCCTGGCAGCCCTGAACCCTGCCTCCAGCGCCGCGGACTGGCCGCTGTTCGGATGGATGTGCAACGACCTGAACCTGTTGTGTTCGAGGGCAAGTTCGTCGAGGATCCGGGGCGTGTCATCGGTGGATCCATCATCCACCATGAGGAGTTCCCAAGTCAGTGGGACATGCGCTGCCATAACCTCGCAAATCTCCATGCATACTGCCCTTGCCGACTCCTCTTCGTTATAGAAGGGGACGACGATGCTCAGGGATGGGATACTATCCATAAAGAGAATATTCCTCCTGGCAAAGAAGACAGCGTGATAACAAAATGATCATAAAATTTACATATGATTCGTTTCATAATTTTCAAATTTGCTTTAGAATCTCCAGCAATAACCTACAAACACTTCCCTTCCATCAAAACCAGCGATGGGCATGCCATTCATTTTTGAATCAAGGCCCATGAAGGAATCATTGATAAATGAACTGATGAAATATCCCTGGGCGATGCCTGCCAGGGCATCTGAAGGATAATGACAGCCTCCCTCCACCCGGCCCCAGGCAGCGGCACAGATGAGGGTATACAGGCCGATGTGCATAGTTGTCTTTGCCTGTTGCGGTATGTTCATGACATCGACATTCCGGGAAGTCAGTGTGGTGAATGCCGTGACGTTTGCCGCCGTACCCGATGGGAAGCTGTGGTCATTGTCCCCGTTTGGCCTCTTTCTGTCAGTGACATCCTTGATCTGTTCCACGAACTGCCCGTTCAGCCCAACCGCAGCCTGTTGCACCAGCGCGCCTTTGGCCTTTGCCGAAACCCAACCCATCGGGTCATCCCCACCCGGGGTCGCAAGCCAACTCGCGTAAAGGGTATACTGTGTTAACGAGCGGATATTTTCGCTTATGTCATCTGCCCTTTCCATGGAGCCGTATATGGGCGTATGCTCGGTAGCCCAGTCCGAGAGCCTCTCGTCGGCACCGTCGATCTGGAGCAGGAGCGCTGCGGCAAGGGGAACATAAAACATTGGAGAGGTGAGGGCGTCATAAGCCGATTCGCCTATCTTCTCCCATCCGGGAGTGATGGTTGCATCCTCGCCCCAGCGTTTGCCGCTGTGCATCGTTCCGCACCCTGACAGCACAAGGCATATGCTCAAGAGTGAGAAGGCAAATACCTGTCTTTTTGAAATGAGTGCCTCCTTTGCAAAACGTTTAGGCAAACCTCCTCAGAAAAACTACTTATCAATCAAGTATTGAATACGGAACATATTTTCAATAATTATAGTAATTTATTACTAACATGTAATAAATCCCTTATACCCATTTTATGATGTGGGTCAGCTGGACTATTTACTAAAGGGCATGTATCTTAGGATTTATCATAAAAAAAATTGGGTTAATGGTTGAAGGCTTAACGATATCCTTGAGCTTTATTAGGATTTAGAATCTCCAGCAATAACCTACATAAACTTCCTTGCCATCAAATCCGGCAACAGGCATGCCGCTCCCAGGTGCATCAATTCCCATGAAGGAATCGTTAATGAAGGATGTTATGAAATATGCTATGGATATACCTGCAAGGGTGTCAGCTGGGTAGTGTGAGCCTGCCTCTACCTGGCTCCATGCCTCTGCCGCCATGACCGTGCCTAAGCCAATGTTAAGTGTGGTCTTTGCTGCCTGTGGGATGTTCAGCGTTCCGATGTTCCTGGAGGAAATTGTGGAGAACGCCATGGCGCTCGGCGTTTTGCCTGCTGGGAAGCTTCGATCGTCCGCGTTGTTCGGGCGCTCTCTGCCGGTTACGTCCTTCAGGTTGCTGATGAGGAAATGACTGGCGCTTACGGCAACCTGCTGGACTGCAACCCCCTTGACCTTCGATACGCCCCAGGGTATGGGTTCGTCTCCGCTCGGGGTGGCAAGCATGGTAAGGTACATGGTGTAGGACGTGTAGGACCTGATATCATTGCTCCAGTCCTCCGCCCTCCTGTTCGAGCCGTAGACGGGAGTGTGATCCCGCGCCCAGTCGGAGATCCTCCGGTCTGCACCGTCGATCTGGAGGAGCAACGCTGCTGCGGCAGGGAGGTAGAGCACGGGGGAAGTGATGGAGTCTGCTGCTGACTTACCAAGTTTGGACCACCCCGGGGTAAGCGTGGCATCCTCCCCCCAGCGCCTTCCATTGCTCATGGTCCCGCACCCTGGGAGCAGAAGACAAATGTTCAGGAGCAAGAAGAGCACTAAATACCTTCTTCGGCCAAGAAGCTGACAACCAAACTGGATCATAAGCCCATCCCCAGCTACATAATATTAATTACAGGACTTATTTCAACTCCAATAACGGCTTTATAACCAACATGTAATAAATCCCTTAGAAGATATCTTCAGTTTGGGAAATCCATATACCCATGCAATATCTCCAAAAGATCTAATCTTAAATTCTATGGTGATTTCAAATAATTGAATAATAAGCCTTCCTTACACCTCTTAACATTGGTCTAAATGACAATTTCCGAGATGTTTGAGATATGGAGGTTAGACCACTAAGTGCGTGCAACAAGCAGAACAATTACAGCGATCATTATTAACCAAATAGTGATGACCATAATGGCGCCAGCTCGGCTTATCGGTTTTCCTTGCCGCAACAATTCTTCTGCTTGTTTTCGGGCATCAGCCATTACTTCGGCCGGGATCATTTTCAAGGCGAGGATAATCCCCAAAGGGGTAATAATGAGGTCATCGAGATAGCCAAGTACTGGAATGAAATCCGGTATCAAATCAATGGGGCTAAAGGTATGAGCAAGCACCAGGCCTATAAAGGCTTTCGCATACCAGGGGACTCGCGGATCACGAGCCGCAATGTACAATGCATAAGCTTCTTTTTTGAGAGTCTTGGCATAGTTCTTTAACCTTGCTAACAATGCAGCGCTCCTTGACTGTGACCGACTGCATGCCCTGTCCAGTCATTGTGGCAATGGGGACTAATCAATAATGAATTATATCCTATGTCAACAAATCCTGGAACCTCTGATCATACTTCATAATAATTTTAGAAATTTAATAACTTAAGCTTATGCTATCCAAGTGATAGTTACACTTTTAAAAAGGAAAATCAGACTTACGATTGTGGCACGGTAGCGAAAGTTAACATCGCTTCGAAAAACTTATAGTTGCATGGGGATAGTATAAGTTGCCATCATTTGTAATAGTCACGATCTGATCGGACAGTAAGTGATTGCCAGCAAGTGGTAGTCATGGTTAACCTTTCTGAAGTTCTGCGAAAACTGAAGAAAGGAGAATGAACCATGACTACCGATCAGAAGCTTATCAGAAACAAGTTGGGATTACTAGATCTCGCCAGTTACCTGAAGAACGTATCCGAGGCGTGCCGAGTAATGGGCTACAGCAGGGACACGTTTTACCGGGTGAAGAATGCGTACGAGGAGGGAGGAATGGAAGCCCTCATAGAGAAGACCAAGCGTGTTCCGAACCTCAAGAATCGCATACCGGAAGATGTCGAGGCGGCGATTCTGGAGCTCACCCTTGAGAACCCTGCCCTGGGCCAGAAGCGGGTAAGTGATGAGCTCAGGAGACGAGGGATCTTCGTATCGGCTGCCGGAGTCCGCTGCGTATGGCTTCGCCATGACCTGGAGCGTTTCCGGAAACGTCTGAAGGCCCTTGAGGTGCATGTAGCGAAGACCGGCCACGTCCTCACCGAGGACCAGCTCAGGGCCATGGAGAGAGCCCAGGATGAAAAGATGGCCTTCGGCGAGATCGAGACCGAGCATGTGGGCTATCTGGGAGCCCAGGACACCTACTACGTGGGCACCATCAAGGGCGTGGGACGCATCTACCAGCAGACCTTTATCGATACGTATTCCTCCATGGCCATGGCGAAGCTGTATACCAGCAAGCATCCTATCAATTCCGCCGATTTCCTCAATGACCGGGTGATCCCGTTCTTCGATGAGAGAGACATCCCCTTGCTGAGGATCCTGACGGACCGGGGCACGGAATACTGCGGCAATCCCACGACTCATGAGTTCCAGCTCTTCCTTGCTCTCAATGATGTCGAGCACACGAAAACGAAAGTACGGTCTCCTCAAACGAATGGCATCTGCGAGCGGTTCCACAAAACCATCAAGGACGAGTTCTACAGCATCGCCTTCAGAAGGAAGATTTATCTTACCCTCGATGAGCTCCAGAAAGACCTCGATCTATGGCTCTACAAGTACAATCACCAGCGGACTCATCAGGGGAAGCGCTGCAAGGGGAGAACGCCCATGGATACCTTCAATGATAACCTTCCCCTGGCAAAAGAGAAATTGATCAGTTATATGGATGAGGGACATGTCGATGGTATTCTTATCGATGGCCATCTGACAGCTTAGATCTGACAAGACAGAACTTCAGAAAGGGGACCACCTGTCAGATCGGGTCTTAGCTACTACACGTGAAGATCTCGTCCGCTGCGTGACAAAAACCTGCTCTACCCATCAGTCCCATACTTTGCTTGGGATATGGTATTCGTGCGCCTAATATAAATCTTTTTGTTTCATAGGAATCATTCTCCAGGGTCAGCTCCCCGATCTTGGCGTGCAGATCCTTGAGGTCCGTTCCCTTGTCCTTGCGTGATCCATCGAAGACCGCTGATGCGTTGTCCAGGACCTGCTGCTTCCAGTCTGAAATCTGGTCGGGGTGCACATCAAACTGCTCAGCCAACTCGACGAGCGTCTTGTCTCCCCTGATCGCTGCCAAGGCCACCTTAGCCTTGAAATCCGCCGAGTGGTTCCGTCTCTTCCTCTTCATGCTCTTGCTCCTTTCTTCGACCGTATTTCATCGGTCGCTTTTGAGCAAGACCCACTTATACCCCTGTCCTAAATCCCGGTACCACTTCTCTCTTCCTCCCTTCTGACTCCAGCTTCATCTCCTAGCTGACACCGCAGTGCAGGAATACCGCGTTCACGCCCCTGGGCTTCTTCCGGGCTCGGGCTATTTATACTCTTAGAGTTGAAGACGCGTATCTCCATGAAATCAAATAGTAAAATAATACAATATAAGATAAAAGAAGGAGGTTGGGATGAAAGCCAAACTGGCCGTTCTTTCTGCGCTTGCGCTCGTGATTGCACTCTGCTGTCTCGTCGTGTCCCCGCTCGTGGCCAAGGACCGGAAATGCTCCGCTTCCAAAGGCTCGGCGTCCGGCTTGACCGCCATCGATCTCATGAACCTCACCTCTGCGAAGGATATGTTCGAGCAGGGCAGGGACATCTTCCGGTTCGACACCTTCGGGGACGAGGTCTTCTGGGGTGATATGCTCCAGCTCCACAAGGCCATCGCCGGTGTCCCGAACGGGGGCGTCGGTCCCGGTGTGAGCCCTGCTGCGGCCCTGGCGGTGGGCCTGAAGGTCGATGTGACCGCCTTGCCCCAGGACCTGCAGAGCAACCTCAGGGCAGGCAGGGTGGACCTGAACGACCCCGCGGTGACGCTTGCCCTGCTGAGGCTCGATGCCGTGCTGGGGGTGAAGGGCTTCTTCGACAATGGGGGGAACATCAAATCCATAGGCATCACCTGCGCCATCTGCCACTCCACGGTGGACAACTCCTTTGCACCGGGCATCGGCAGGCGCCTGGACGGCTGGGCGAACCGGGACCTCGACGTCGGTGCCATCATATCGCTTGCGCCGAACAAGGAGCCCCTCGAAGCGTACTTTCACGTGGATGAGGCGACCCTGCTCACGGTCCTGCAGAGCTGGGGGCCGGGGAAATTCGACGCCCTGCTGGACAAGGACGGCAAGGCCTTCCGTCCCGACGGGAAGACGGGGGCCGTGCTGCTGCCGCCGGCGTTCGGCCTGGCCGGGGTGAACCTGCATACGTGGACGGGCATGGGGTCGGTGCCCTACTGGAACGCCTACGTCGCGGTCACCGAGATGCACGGCATGGGGACCTTCTTCGACGAACGCCTCAACAACCCGGCCCAGTATCCTTTGGCCGTTCTGAACGGCACGTGGAACGTTCGGAACACCCCGGACCTCGTGACCTCGAAGCTGCCCGCCCTGCACTTCTACCAGATCTCGCTCCAGGCGCCCAGGCCTCCCAAGGGAAGCTTTGACGAAGGAGCGGCGGCCCGGGGCAAGGACCTCTTCAACGAAAAGGCTACCTGCGCGCGCTGCCACGTGCCCACCCTCTACACCGAACCGGGACACAACATCCACAAGCCCGAAGAGATCTGCATCGACTCCTTCCAGTCCGACAGGTCCCCCACCTTCGGCTACCGCACTCCTCCCCTGAAAGGCCTCTGGACCCATACCAAGGGGGGCTTCTATCACGACGGCAGGTTCCCGACCCTTCTTGATGTGGTGAACCATTACGACAGCTGCCTGAACCTGGGCCTGAGCGGCCAGGAGAGGAACGACCTGGTGGAATACCTCAAATCGCTCTGATAGGGGCCCGGACCTGCGATTGAGCGAAAGGGGGCGGATCTGTGAGGTGCATGGGTCCGCCCCCGGTCCGCCGTGCAACCAGGAGGAGGCGGCCGGCTTCCACGCGGGGAGGATGCTTCACCGCACATTGCCTGCACCACCCGAAGCGCTTACAATAATTTCATAGCCACCTGTCTTGAGGAGGTCACGGTATGAAGGTCCATCACCTCAATTGCGGGAACATGCGCGTCCACAGGACCGAGGAGGCCACGGCCGTCTGCCACTGCCTGCTGGTCGAGACCGGCAGCGGTCTCGTGCTCGTGGACAGCGGCATCGGGACCGTGGACATGGCGGAGCCAGGGAGGCTCGGCCACATGCATCACATCCTGAGGATCGCCAGGAGAAAGGAAGACACGGCCCTGTTCCAGGTGCGGAACCTGGGCTTCTCCGCAGGCGATGTCCAGGATATCGTCCTCACCCACCTCGATTCCGACCACACCGGCGGCATCCGGGACTTTCCCCACGCACGGGTCCACGTCTCACGGTCCGAGTTCGACGCGGCCGTGCGTCCGTCGACGTTCAGGGAGCGCAACCGCTACAGCAGGGCTCACCTCGGGCCTGTCAAGAGGTGGGAGACCTATGACATGGTATCACCGGAAGCCTGGTACGGGTTCGACTGCTTCCGCGGCCTCCGCGGGCTGCCTGAGGACATCCTCCTCGTCCGGCTGCCGGGCCACACCAGGGGCCACTGCGGGGTGGCGGTCAGGGAAGACGGGAGGTGGCTCCTCCTCGCCGGTGACGCCTACTATCACCATCGCCAGATGGACTCCCAGCCAGGCTGTCCGCTCTACCTGACAATACTGCAGCAGGTTGCCCACATGCAGTTCGATCTGGCCTCTCAGACGAAGAATCGCCTCCGGGATGTCGTAAACACCGCAAGCGACGAGGTCAGCGTGTTCTGCACCCACGACCCGGTGGAGTTCTCCCGGATGCACGACTCCGGGCACATGGGCAAGGCCGCCCCGGAGTGATCACCGAGAAGGGTCATGCGTCACCCTCCCAGGGCCCGTGAGACGGCCTCCTTGATCTCGGCCGTGCCTGCGGGCTTCAGGATGAGCTCGCGGATGCTCTGGGCCTTTGCCTCCTCCTCGTCGATGATGTCCGAGAATCCCGTGCACAGGATCACGGGAAGGTCGGGGCGTATCTCCATGAGCTTCCTGGCCACCGCCAGGCCGTTCATCCCGGGCATGGTCAGGTCGGTGATGACGAGGTCGAAGCCGTCGGGCTCCTGCTCGAAGAGCGCGAGGGCCTCGCTTCCGTCCCGTGCGGCGGCGACGCTGAAGCTCGACCGCTCGAGCGCCCTCTTCATGCTGGAGAGGATGATCTCCTCGTCGTCCACCAGGAGGATCTTCTTCCTGCCTTGGGCAGGGCATGCATCGGCCGCCTCTCTCCCCTCCGCCCCCTCGGCCACCGGGAGATAGACCGTGAACTGAGCGCCTTTTCCGGGGCTGCTCTCCACCGTGACCACGCCGCCGTGGCTCTTCAGGATGCCGTGGACCACGGAAAGGCCCATGCCCACTCCCTTGCCAACGCCCTTGGTCGTAAAGTACGGCTCGAAGATGCGGTCCATGATCTCGGGCGGTATGCCCTTGCCGTTGTCCCTGACCTTGAGCTCGAGGTACGTGCCCGGCTTCATCCCCGGGCGGGCCGGGTCCTCGTTCAGGCACACGGTGCCCAGGACCACCTCGATGACCCCCTTCTGGGATTCCAGTGCATCCGCGGCGTTCCTGCAGAGGTTCACGATCACCTGCTGGAGCTGCGAGGGATCGCCCATGACCGCATCTTCGGGGGCGCTGATGCGCTGCCGCATCTCGATGGTGGTGGGCAGAGACGACCTGACGAACGTGAGCGTCTCTTCCAGAAAAGGCGCGAGCTTGAGCTTTTTCAGCCTCTGCTCGCTCTGTCTGCTGAAGGAGAGGATCTTCTTCACGAGGTCCTTCTGCCGGTGGGCCGCCTTGAGGGTCTGGCCGAGCGCTTCGTGCGCGCTCGTGCCGGGATCGGTCTCCTCGAGGAGCATCTCCGTGTTGATGATGATGGGGTAGAGGATGTTGTTCAGGTCGTGGGCGATGCCGCCGGCAAACTTCCCCAGGGCCTCGATCTTCTGGGACTGGATGAGCTGCGCCTCTATCCTCTGCTTTTCCTCTTCGGTGCGCCTGTGCTCGGCGATCTCCCGGGCCAGCTTCCGGTTCCTCTCTTCGAGCTCGCGGGTGCGCTCCCTCACGAGCTTCTCGAGCTCGTCCCTGCTCCGGCGGACAGCCTCTTCCGCCAGCTCCTTCTCCCGCTTCAGCCGGTACTTCTCCAGGGCGGCTATGACCGCAGGCCCGAGGCGGCGCAGGTTCTCCTTGATCAGGTAGTCTGCGGCGCCGGCCTTCATGCACTCCACCGCGACCTCCTCGTTCCGGGACCCGGTGACCACGATGAAGGGGATGCCGGGCCTCGTCTCCTGGAGCAGCCTCAGGGCGGTCATGCCGTCGAACACGGGCATCGAGTAGTCGGACAGGACGATGTCGGGCTTGAGCCTGTCGAGGGCTTCGAGGAACGACTCCCGCGTCTCCGCCACCTCGTGGACGATCCTGAAGTCCAGCCTGCGCACCTCCCTCAGAATGAGCTCGACGTCGCTCGGGATGTCCTCGACGATCAGCACCCGCAGGACGGGCGTGGGCTGAACGCGCTCACCGGTCCTGCCATGGAATCCCACCTCGTCCCGGATGCCTTCCCCCTCACGGTTGTGCTCTCTCATACCTATGCTCCTGGGTGAAATACGCCCTGACCAACGCTCGCCATTCAGGCACCCACCTGGAGCGGTTGGACATTTAACCGGAAAAACCATGGAAGGACAGAGAAAAAATGCCGTCGAACCTCATCTGATAAAGACACGGCATCGGCAAGTCAAGTCAAAAAACATGCCCGTCCCGAGACGAACGCGCACCTCCCGCCGTCACCGGGGGCACTGGTTCAGCACCAGCCAGTACAGGCCGAGCTGGCAGACCGCATCGACGAACTTGTCGAAGTTGATGGGCTTGACGATGTAGCTGTTCACCCCGAGGTGATAGCTCGCCACGATGTCCTGCTCCTCACGCGAGGAGGTGAGGACCACCACGGGGGTCATCCTGAGACGCTCTTCGCCCTTGATGACCTTGAGCACCTCCAGGCCATCCACCTTGGGGAGCTTGAGATCCAGGAGGATGACCTTGGGGAGGCAGGCGGGATTGCGCCCCGCATAGTCGCCCCGGCAGAAGAGGTAGTCGAGGGCGGCGCTTCCGTCCTCGGCCACGATCACGGGGTTGGCCAGGTTGTTCTTCCTGAACGCCCGCATCGTCAGCTCGATGTCCGTGGGGTTGTCTTCCACGAGGAGGATGTCTTCGCAGTCATATTCGCTCATGTCCGTTTTCTCCCTTGGGGAATGCTCCGCCCTCCCGGGGGACCATCCATGTCACGTCCGTATTCACCTGCGCACTCACCCCTTGCCGGCGCCGTCGGCGGGGAGGGTGAAGAAGAAGGTCGCCCCCTGTCCCGGCTCCGCCTCAGCCCAGATCCTCCCGCCGTGCCGGGTGACGATCCTCTGGGTGATGGCGAGGCCCACGCCGGTCCCCTCGAATTCCTTCACGCTGTGCAGCCGCTGGAACACCCCGAACAGCTTGCTCCCATAGGCCATGTCGAACCCGGCTCCGTTATCCTTCACGCAGTACAGGACAGCGCCGTCCGTTTCCCTGCTCCCCACCTCGATGCGGGGATGCTCCTTCTTCGAGGAGAATTTTACGGCGTTCGAGAGCAGGTTGATCCACACCTGCCGGATGAGGGCCGGGTCCCCCTTTGCCCCGAGCAGGGGATGGACGGCGAGGGAAATCCTGCCGCGGTCGCCGGCGGGCACGACCTCGTCGAGCACCGCGCGGACCATGGCGTTCATGTCCAGGGGCGAGTGCTTGAGCTCGTATCTCCCCACCCGGGAAAACGCCAGCAGGTCGTCGATGAGCTTGCTCATGTTCCTCGTGTTGTCAACGATGACCGAAAGGACCCTTCTGCCTTCGTCGTCGAGCGACCCCTGATAGTCCTCCTCCAGGATCCGGCTGAAGCCCTCGATGGCCCTCAGGGGGGCGCGCAGGTCGTGGGAAACGGAGTAGCTGAAGGACTCGAGCTCCCGGTTTGCCCTCTCGAGCTCGGCTGTACGCTCTTCCACGAGGCCCTCGAGCTCGGTGTTGAACCTCCTGATCTCGCTTTCCGCGGCCTTCCGTTCCGTTATGTCGACGTTCGACTCCAGGATCTCGGATATGTCGCCGGACCGGTCATACTGCGCCATCCAGAAGCTCTGCACGATGATGTCCAGCCCGTCCCTCGTCCGGTGCACCAGCTCCCCCGTCCACCGGCCGGTCCGACGGAGCTGCCTGATGACGAACTCCACATCCTCCGGGAACCGGGTATGGAGGAGCTCGTCCGCGAGCTTGCCAACCGCCTCGGCCTTCGCCCACCCGTAGAGCTCTTCGGCCCCCCTGTTCCAGAAGGTGATCGTCCCGTCCAGCTTGCGGACCAGGATGCCGTCGGGGCTCAGGTCGATGAGGGCGGCCTGCCTGCGCAGCGCCTCCTCGGCGGCCTTGCGTTCCGCCACCTCGGCCATGAGCTCGTTTCTCGACACGGTGGTTGCCTTCAGGTGGTCCGTCATCCCGTTGAACGAATCCGTGAGCTGGCCCAGCTCGTCCCAGACCGCCACGGGGATGCGGTGATCGAGGTCCCCTCCCCGGACGATCTCGGTCCCCTCTTTGAGCCTGGTGATGGGCTCGGTGATGACCTCCTTCATGCGCAGGGAGAACCGGATCGCCAGCAGGAGGAGGACAAGGGCCAGCACGGTGAAGAGCACCGCGATGCTCCGGCTCGTGTCCCGGATGTCCCGGGTGCTCTCGAAGGAGATGCGCTCCGTGATCCCCGCGATCTCCCGCAGCTTCAGGATGATCAGGTCGCCCAGCTGCTCCTGCCTGGCCTTTACTACGGGGTCGTCCGGCCGGGCGCCGGCCGGTCTTTCGTAGGAGCGCGCCAGCTCCTGGAAGAGCACGTTCATGTCCTGCAGGCCCTGGGCCATCCTCTGGTCGAGGAACCCGTGGCCGGATTCCCTCGACGCATCGCCGAGAACCTCCATGAGGGACTCGTACTGTATGTTCCACTGCTGCTTCGGGCGCTCCTCAGGATACTTGATGAAGTATTCCGTGAGCAGGTTCAGGTCGTACATCCCGCTGCTCAGGGCATCGGAAAAGCCCACCCGCTCGCTGGCCCGGTACTGGAGCACGAAGGCGGCCGCGAAGGCCAGGCTCATGATGAGCACCACAGCGGCGGAAACGAGGATGTTGAGCTTCAGTCTCGTTGCTATGGTCATGGCTCCCTCACCTGCGTATCACGGTGACCGCCTCTGGACGGACCTCATCCATGCCCTTTGTGTAGAACATGGGCAGGTAGTTCGGGACGGCCCTGCTGTCGGTGAGCCCGTTCCTGATCGCCCACCTGGCCTGGGTTTCGAGGTTGACGAGCAGGGACTGCTCGAGGTGCACGTCGAACCCGATGCCCTCGAGGGAGACGGTCTTCCTCCCGGTCGAGCGGGCGGTGATCTCCTGCGCCTCTCCGGGATTGTCCCTGATGAAGTCGGTGGCCTGCAGGAGCGCGTGGAGCAGCCGCTCGACCGTATCGGGGTTCTCCTTCACGAAGCCCTGGCCGGCCACGACGTTCCAGGCGAGTGTGTAGACGTACCGGTTCGAAAACGTGACCGCGTCCGTTCCCAGGGCCTTCTGCTGGGCGCTCGTGTACGGCTCCCAGGCCGCTGCGGCGTCGATCTCCCCGCTCACCAGGGCGGCCTCCATGTGGGAAGGCTGCATGTCGACGATGCGGACGTCCCGCTCGCTCATCCTGTTGAAGGTGAGAAAGGCGGAGAGGAAATACTGGCTCGCGGTGCGGGACTTCACCCCGACGGTCTTGCCCTTGAGGTCTTCGGGGCGGGATATGCTCCGGCCCCTGTCCGCAACGATCTTCACATGGCCGGGTGAGTCCCCGATGGTGGCGATGACGAGCACAGGTCTGCCCCCCAGCCCTGCGAACATGATGGAGGTGTCCGCAACCGTGCCGACATCGGCGTGGCCGCCGACGACCGAATCCATGGCAGCCGTGCCCGTGGGGTGGGGCTTGATGGCCGCCCTCAGGCCCGCTTCCCGGAAGAATCCCTTCTCGTGCGCCACAAACACCGGGGCTGACAGTGGGTCGCCTGAGACCGCGATGGTGACGTCCCTGAGATCGCCGGAACGGTCCTGCCGGGTGCCGAGAAGAACTGCCCCTGCAAAGGCCGCGAGGAAGAGGACGGCCACGGCGGCCTTCCTGGCGATGCCGGTCATGGTGCTCCCCCTCCCTGCGTCTCCTCGGCTGTGACGCCGCCCGGCCCTTTCAGGCCGATCGCGATTGTGTGCATCCGGTCTCCTGTTCCTTCCCGCCTTTCAGCTCGGGCAGCAGGATCGTGAACGTGGTCCCCATGCCCGGCCGGCTTTTCACCGTGATGGCGCCCTGGTGATCCCGGACGATCCCGTGCGCCACCGCGAGCCCCATGCCTGTCCCTTCTCCCTTCTTTGTGGTGAAGAAGGGCTCGAAGATATGCTCCATGGTCTCCTCGTCCATGCCGTGCCCCGTGTCCTGCACCTCGATGAGCACGTACGGGCCCGGCGCCAGATCCGGCGAGACGAGGGAGGCGGCCACCTCGTCGAGGTCCTCTCTCGATTCCTTCACCGTCAGGGTCCCCCCGGTCTCCTGCATGGCGTGGCCTGCGTTGCTGCCGAGGTTGATGAGCACCTGCTTGACCTGGATGGGGTCGGCATACGCCATGGCGCAGGAATCCTTCAGCTCGCTGCTGATTTCGATGGTGGAGGGCAGGGTCGATCTCAGGAAGGCCAGGGTCTCCCTGATGACCGAGGGGACGTTCACGGGGGCCTTTTTCTGGGGCGCCCGGCGGCTGAAGGTGAGGATCTGCTGCACGAGGTCCCTGCCCAGCCTCGCCGCATCGAGAACCTCTTCGAGGACCAAACGTGCCGGGCTCTCCTCTCCCACGTCCTCCAGGGCGACCTCGGTGTTGATGAGGATGGGGGTGAGGATGTTCTTCAGGTCGTGGGCGATGCCGCCCGCCAGGGAGCCGATGGCCTCCATACGCTGGGAATGCGCGAGCTGCCTCTGGAGCCTTACTTCCTGGGTCACGTCCCGCAGCATGGACACGATGTTGATGACCCTGCCGGTCTCGTCAAGGACGGGAGACGCCGAGAATTCCACCTCAACGGTTTCCCCGGTCTTTCTTCTCCTCTGCTGGCGGCCGCTCCAGGTGTTGCCCTCGTTCACGATATGGTCGATGATGTCCTGCACGCTGTAGCCGGCGAAATAGTCCGTGAAGGAGCGCACATTCCTGCCGATAAGCTCTTCCCGGCTGTACCCGCTGATCCTTTCATAGGCCTGGTTCACGTACTCGATCACCCCCTCGGGGCTGGACAGGGCGATCCCGTCCTTCGACTGCTGAACGGCCGTGCCCAGCCTGAGGAGGTCCTGCTCCATCTTCCTGCGGAAGCTGATGTCCACGCCGATGCCCATAACAGAGCCGTCGGGGAAGCGGACATTGGCCCATGAGGTGCTCAATGTCCTGCCCGAACGGGTGACCATGCTGAAGTCGAGCCAGCCGGGCTCTGCCTTCATGACGGCTTCGACGACCCGCTGCCGCTCCACGGGGTCGGGCTGGGTGGCGGACAGGATGTCCATGGACCTGGCCTCTTCCAGGGTCCACCCCGTGACCCGCTCGAACTCCCGGTTCACCAGCTTGACCCTGCCCGAGGGGTCCAGCAGCCCGATCATCACCGGGATAGTGTCTATGATCGTCTGCAGGAGCTCCTTCCGCTCCTGTACCTGCGAGGCGGCCTGCTCCATGCGCTTGCTTTCTGTGATGTCGCTGCAGGTTACGATCGCACCGTCTCTGAAGGGCCTGATCCTGCAGGAGAGCCACAGCCCTTCCGGGGTTGGCAGGCACTGTTCGAAGCGGGCGGGAGTGCCTTTCCGGACGGACCGTGCGGTCTCCTGTTCGAGCCTTTCCCTGAAGGGGCCGGAAAAAAGCTCTCCGAGGGCTTGCCCCGAGAGGTCTTCCCCGGGCCTTCCCAGGAGGTCTGCGGCCTGCCGGTTGTGAAAGGTTACCTTAAGCCCTGCATCCAGCCGGACGATCCCCATGTCCATGCATTCGAGGATATCGGCCGCATCCTTTTCCATGGGCACCTCTTTCCTTCCGGGACCTCGAGGGGAGGCGCGGTTCTCAGATGGGTTCATGTCGCGAGGGTCCGTGTTCATGCTCCTGGAAACAGGCTGTCTCAGACAGTGCAAGGGTTCTGATACTTATGTATAACGCTCTTCTCCTGCAAAAAGAGAGGACAGACTTCTTCATCCGGAGAAACAGGAACAGTCACACTTTATATAGATGTGGAAGAGGGGAAGAGGGTGCACTCCGAGGATCGGAAGGCCCCGTCACGACGGCATTGCCTCGCCGCCCTGCCGAGGTCGAAGCCCCGGGCCGCCCGCTGGGCTGGATCCTTCAGCCCCCCTGGGCCGCGTCCCGGCTCCTTCCCGGCCTCCGCTTCACCCTGGTGGCCGCCTTTTCAGCAGCCTTTTTCTTGAAGACCGGCACGACCAGGAGGGTGTACAGGGTGCACAGCAGGAAGAAGAGGATCATGACAAGGGCCACCCAGTAGTTGGGGAACAGGACCCTGCCGGTGTGGTCCGCTGTCACGCCCGCAAAGATGCCCAGGAGCAGCCCCAGGAAGATCGCCCCCGTGACGACGGGCAGCACCGGGCCGAGCGGCACCCTGAAGTCGGTCTGCCGGTCGGGGAACTTCTTCCTGAGCCTGAGCACGCAGGCCGCCATGACCACGTAGATGAAGCACTCGAGCGCTGCCGCGATCATGATGATGAAGAGGTACTGGCCGGTGACGAGGATGACTATGCTCAGGACGAGGGCAAAGGCGACCAGCGCGAGGATGGACACCCAAGGCGTTGCGTGGTCCGGGTGGAGCTTCGAGAAGACCTTGGGCAGCACGTTGTCCCTGGCCATGGCGTAGGTGAAGCGCGAGGTGTTCAGGAGGCCTGCGTTGAAGGACGTGACCGAGGCAAGAACGCTCATGCACACGAAGAAGAGCACGCCCGGGGTCCCGAAGAGGTTCCTGCCCAGGAGGATGTGAGGGATGGGCGTGCCGCTCAGGCGCTGCTCAGGGGTGAGCCCCACCCAGACGGCCACGGAGAAGAGCGCGTACACGATGCACAGGACGCCGATGGCGATGAGCATGCCCTTGCCGATCATCCGGTAGTCCGTGGTCTCCTCCGCGAGCGGCGTGACCCACTCGAAGCCCACATAGAGGAACACCCCCAGTCCTGCCGCATTGAGCACGTTTGCCACGGTGAACTTGTCGCTCGCCACAGCGGCTTTCAGGTCCACCCCCGCCTTCGAGATGGTGTAGACCGAGATCACGGCCAGGAGGGCGAGCATGGCAAAGGTCATGATGTCCTCGGCAGTGCCCGCGATCTTCACGCCCCGGTAGTTGATGAAGGCCACGAAGAGGATGAAGACGCTCAGCCAGATCGCCCGGTCCACCTCAGGGTTTACGATGGTGATGGAGTCGGTCATGACCTTCGAGAGGACGAAGCTCTCCGCCCCCACCATGGAGATGCCCAGCACCACGTAGAACATGCCGATGATGATGGCGATCTTCTCGCCCCAGGCATTCTGGATGAAGAGCTTGATCCCGGCGGCCGTGGGGTACTGGGACGTGAGCTCGGAGAAGCACATGGCCGCGAGCAGGCAGCAGACGCCTGCCACCAGCACCGATATCCAGGCGAGCTCGCCAGCCACGATGGCCGCGATCTGGAGGGCGGCGATGTAGCTGGACGTGGCCAGTGCCATGCCCGCGGACGAGGACACCACGGTCCTGAGCTTGAGCACCTTCCTCAGCGTCGTCATGAATGGCTCACACGTCCGGCCAGATGATCATGGTGATGGCATCCAGTCGCATGACATCCTCCTGGGACGCCTTGACCTTGATTTCGCCGTCGAGGTACTTCTGGGACGGGTTCAGATCGCCCCAGAACATGTCGCAGAGGTTCTCGCTCAGGGTGGTGACGATGATGTCCGGGACCCCCCGGGCGCCCGGCTCGAAGGCCGTGATCTCGCCCTTCACCACGTCCATGGTGAACCAGTCCCCCGTGTCCTCGGAGTTGAAGTGTATGAGCTTGGACCAGTCCCGCTGCATCCTCCTGAGGCGCTGATTGTTGTTGCACTGGACCTGATAGTCGGCCAGGGCCTCGAGGATCTCGTCTTTCGTCGCCATGGTATCCCTCCGTCAGTCGTTTTTCCCGATGCCGCCTTCTTTCGACAGCTCCCTCATGGATTCCTCCAGGGCGTTCAGCACGAAGTCCACCTCTTCGGCCGTGATCACCAGGGAGGGCATGAACCGGCAGATGGTGGGGTCGTTGCCCGTGTAGACCGCGATCACCCCGCGCTCGGCGAGCTTCTTCGTGAGCCTGGGCCCGATGGACTGGTTGGTGTACTGGAGCCCCATCATGAGGCCCTTCTGCCTCACCTCCAGCAGGAGGTCCGGGTAGTCCGCAAGGAGCCGGTCGAAGCCCACCCGGAAGCGCCGACCCATCCGTTCGGCGTTCCCCGCCAGGTCGTGCTTCTCGATGTAGGCGATGGTGGCCAGCGCCACGATGCACCCCAGGTCGGAGCCGCCGAAGGTGGAGAGGTGGATGAAAGGGTGGGGGATGAAGAAGTCCATGAGCTCTTCCTTGAACACCGTGGCCGAGATGGGGTAGATCCCGCCGCCCAGGGACTTCGCCACGGTCATGATGTCCGGCACCACGCCCCAGTGCTCCGAGGCGAACATCTTCCCGGTCCTGGCGAGGCCGGTCTGGATCTCGTCGAGGATGAGCAGGGCCTCGTGCTCGTCGCAGATGGCCCTCACCTCCTGGAGGTAGCCGTCAGGGGGTATGTTGATGCCCCCTTCGCCCTGGATGGGTTCCAGGATCACGGCCGCGGTGTTTTTGGTCATGGCGCTGCGGACGGCCTCGGCGTCGCCGAAGGGAACCATCTTGAAGCCCGGGACGAGGGGCTCGAAGGGCTCCTTGTAGGCGTCCCTTCCGATGGCCGACAGGGCGAAGCCGGTGTGGCCGTGGTAGGCCTTCTCGGCGTAGATGATCTCGGGCTTCATGGTGTAGCCCCGGGCGAGCTTGATGGCCGCGTCGTTGGCCTCGCCGCCCCCGGTGCCGAAGATGGAGCACTTCAGGTCGCCCGGCGCGATCTCGGCGAGCTTTTTGGCCAGGTCGGCCTTCTGCCTGGAGCACAGGAGGAAGACGCCGATGTCGTAGGTATCGAGGGCGTCCTTCAGGGCATCGATGATCTCGCGGTTGTGCCGGCCCGCGTTCATGATCCCTGAGCCTGTCTGGCAGTCGATGTACTTCCTGCCCGTGATGTCCCAGACCGACGCCCCCTCGCGCCTGTCCTCGATGATGTCGAGGCCCGCGCTCTTCATGGTGCGCGCCTTCATGGGGCTCACGAACTCCGCGAAGTCCTTGAGCGCCTGCTTCTTGATCCCCTCGAGGTCCGACATACCCCCTCCTTCACTGCACGGCAAAGCCATGCACGGTCTCCCGCTTCTCCCCTGTGGCAATCGGTTGAAATGAAACAATAAAGAAAGGGCCCTTCCTTGTCAATACAGCTTTAGCCGAATGACTAAATTATTGACCCGGCACCTGTTGCCTCAAACGGTATGCAGCCCCATGAAGGTGTTTGCGTGGGTCTGGAACCGGGGGGAAGGTGCGGTCGTCCGTGCGGGAAAGCTTGACTTTCCCCTGTCCCGGTGCTCTTATTATCGCTGATCCTTACGGAATCCAGGCGCACTGACAAGGGACCAGCCCATGGACAAGATGCAGGGGGACAGGGAAAAGATCAAGGTTGCCCGCCTGTCCATCATTTCGAACTCGATACTGATCGTTGCGAAACTGGTCATCGGTACGGTCATGGGCTCGGTGTCCATCATCTCCGAGGCGGCCCACTCGGGCGTCGATCTCATGGCAGCGGTCATCGCTTTCGTCTCGGTGAAGAAATCCGGCAAGCCCGCCGACCGGGAGCACCCGTACGGGCACGGCAAGATCGAGAACATCTCGGGCACCGTCGAGGCGGTTCTGATCCTGCTGGCCGCGGGGTGGATCATCTACGAGGCGGTCATGAGGTTCTTCCACCCGAAGCCGCTGGAATCGGTGGGCTGGGGCGTGGGCGTCATGTTCTTTTCCTGTCTCGTGAACCTGGCGGTCTCCAGCAGGCTCTTCAAGGTGGGGGAGAAGACCGATTCCGTGGCCCTGAAGGCCGACGCCTGGCACCTCATGACCGATGTCTACACTTCCGCCGGCGTCATGGCGGGGCTTGCGGTCATCTGGATCGCGGAGGCGGTCATGCCGGGCAGGCATTTCCACTGGATCGACCCGCTGGCAGCCATCGCCGTCGCCCTGCTCATCATCCACGCCGCCTGGACGCTCACTATCCAGTCCGCCCGCGACCTTCTGGACGTTGCCCTGCCGCCCGGGGAAAAGGCGGCCATCACGCACATCATCGCCAGCAGGTATCCGGACGTCCACGGGTGGCATAAGCTGACCACCCGTAAATCCGGGAGCTTCCGCTTCATCGAGTTCCACATGCTCGTGGACCCGAAGATGACGGTGGACAGGTCGCACACGATCACGGACGAGATTTATGCGATGATCAGGGAACGCCTGCCCAACGCCACGGTGAACATCCACGTGGAGCCCTGCGACGGCAGCAGGTGCGACGAGGAGTGCCTGGGCACCTGCATGCTCCCGCAGGAGGAGCGGGACAGAAGCCGCTGCCGGTGAGAGCCGTAAGGGGCTCAGGGGGTTCTCCCGCCAGCCCCTGCGCCCGATCCCTTCCCAGTACCTGTCCTCGATCCCCTCTTTGCGTCCATGCGGCGGGGGAGGGCGGGTACGGTCTCCACGTACCTCTCCGGCCTCTTTTTGCCAGAATGGGCTTGATCCGGCATGCGTCCTGGGTGATGATATGGCTGATTCCGCATGAACCGATGGGCATGGCGAGAGGAGGGAGAACGGAGATGCCGGGCAGCACGCTTCGCTGGACCCGCAGGCTGGCTTTCAGCCTGATCGCGGTCTGCCTGATGGCCGGAGCGGGCGTCGGCATGTCCGCCGGGCTATGGGCCCAGGGAAGCAGACAGGACAGCCCGGCCCTCAATCACACGACCAGGTCCGGCCCTCTGCCCCCGGCGCGGGCTGTTCGGTTCTCCTCCATGCATGGGACCCATCTTTTTCCCCCTGGTTGGCTCCAGGTTTCTCCCGTCTTCATCGGGGTCGGGGTCGGTATCGGGGTCGAAGAGGACGATCGGGATCGACCCCGACCCCGAACGCAGTCGCCATCCGGCACTCCCTTGACTACAGGAAACAGTGAGAACCCGGCAGCCCTGCCCGCACAGGGAGAGGATAAGCAGCCTCCCCTGCACGCGGGAGAGCCATGCAGTCCTGCCCTCCTGGAGGAGGCGTTCTTCTGGCTCGCGCCCCCGGAGGGGGAATGGTGGGCCTGCCCCTGGTGCGGGAATCGGGACAATGCGGGCTGGGTCGTGGGCTGCCCGGGATGCGGGTACCGGAAATACAACCCCTGGGGGTATCTGCTCCGGCCGGTGGAAACGACCGTCATCACCGCAGGGTTCTCGCCCACCCACAGGGCTTTGGATTTCGGCGCGCCCGAGGGTTCTCCCGTGTTCGCCGCAGGCGACGGGGTCGTGGTGGAGGCGGGTCGGGACCGGTGGGCCGGGAATGTCGTGAGGATCCAGCACGAAGGCGGCCTGCAGACCCGGTACGGGCACCTTCGTGACAGTGTCGTATCTTCAGGCTTACGGGTGCGGATGGGGCAGGTCATCGCGCACTCGGGCAGCACCGGTGTCTCAACGGGGCCTCACCTGCATTTCGAGGTGATCGACAGGGCGGCGCAGGTGGACCCTCTTACGCACCTGGGCCCGCTTGAGCCTCTCCCTTCGAGCCCGAAACCATGACAGGACGCCCGTAAAAACGGTGCAGGATCACGTCGGCCGCTTTCATGGAGCAATCCGGCTGAGGTGCACGGCGATCGTCAGGGCTGTCTGCGGCCGGCGGCGGGTTTTTCTTCCTTCTCGGGCGCCTGCCCGTTCATGCGTGCGGTTATCTGGGCGATTGCCTTGCGGTTGAGGAGCACGTCCTTGCGCAGGAAGTTGATCTGGGAGGCGAGGAACCCGAAGGAGAGGATCTGGATGCCGCCCAGGATGAAGAGCACCATGAGGGTGAGCAGGGGCCTGGTGGGGTTCAGTTCCCCCTGGCTGTACAGGACGAGGATGTAGGCCCCTGTGCACAGGCCGATGAAGGTGAGCAGAAGGCCCAGCAGGCCGAACAGCAGGCTCGGCCGCTCGAACACAGTGAACACGATGTGGGATACGGCCGTTGCCCTGAAGGCGAACTTCGATTTGCCCTTCTTCCGGGAGGTGAGGGTGGCGGGGATTTCTTTCACCCGGTACCCCATTGCCAGCACCTTGGAGAGGATTTCCAGGTGGATCTCCTTGCCGTCCGACTCGAGGTCCAGGCTGTCGATGACCTCCCTGCGGTAGCACCTCACGATGCAGGTGAGCGTGTTGAGCTCTTCGGGGATGGCTGCCTTGAGGATCTTGTTCCCGAGCCTGGAGATGAAGAGGCGGTCCTTAGGCACGCCTTCGGTGGCGCCGCCTTCCATGTACGGGCTCGCCAGCACCACGTCGGTGTCGCTCTCCTCGTCCAGCGCCTTCGCCATCTCGAGGACGTACTTCGGATCATAGGAGAGGTCTGCGTCGATGGTGGCGATGTACCTGCCCCGGGCGAACTTGAGCCCGTAGCGAAGGGCCTTTCCCCTGCCGCCGTTCTTTTCGTACGAGGCCACGCGCACATGGGTGTTGCTCCGGGCGATGCCGCCCAGGACCTGGAGGGTCCCGTCCGTGCTGCCGTCGTTCACGGGGATGATCTCAAAGCTCTTTCCCGAGGAGGCGAGGACCTGGGTGACCCTGCGTATGGTGTCCTGGGCATTGTCCTGCTCGTTGTACATGGGGATGATGACGCTGATATCGGGTGACGCTGTAATGCTGTGGGCGGGCTCCTCGTGTATCATCGCCCTTATCATATAAAATTATTCAGGGAGTGTATAGCCCAATCTGCATCCTCCCCGCCCGAGGGACCCGGGCCCTGCCTTCATCGGGGTCGGGGTCGAAACAGATATCGGGATCGACCCCGACCCCGAACGCAGTGTACCCCATTCACCGAAGCGGGATCCCGGCGTGGAGCGGTATGCCGTTCACCGCAAAAGGTGCCGGGTCAATAGAAAGGAAAAAGGACCTCCCAGAGCTTCGGGAGATCCTTTTTCCTTTTTTAAGGGAGGAGTTTAGGGTGCCTGCTGGGAAGTTCCTCTCTTTCAGAGGGCCTTCTTTACAGGCAGGTCTGGTTATGCAACGAGGGTGCCACAATGCATATATATATAACTTATTGAAATATTGTTGATTAATAGCTTTGCCTACAAGGCATACGGTATGTCGGGGGAGAAAGGATATCCATTAATGGGTAATTTATTTCTCATTGCGGGCCGCTCTCCGGTCTGCCTTGCCGTCAGGCTGGCTGTGAACCGTACAGTCTTTCCAGGAAGCGGGCAAAGCCGTCCCGGTCCAGGCCGTACTTGCCAGGGGAGAGGCCGGCGACGCTCGCGCTGTGGAAGTCCGTACCCCCTGTGGCCACGAGGTCCAGGGAACGGGCGATCTCGGTGTAGAGCTTCTTCTGGGGCTTCGTGTGGTCGGGATAGAAGACCTCCATGCCCTTGAGTCCCAGCTTTGTGAGGTCGGAGACAAAGTCCTGCATCTCGGTTTTGTCGAGCCCGAGGGTGAAGGGGTGCGCCAGAACCGGCATGCCGCCGGAGGCGAGGATGGCCTCGATCGCCTCGGCGCAGGTCATCCTGTCTTTCTCCACGTACGCAGGCTTGCCCTTTCCGAGGAAACGGGTGAACGCCTCCTCGAAGTCGCGGACATGGCCCTTCTTCATGAGGGCCTTGGCGATGTGGGGCCTTCCGATCTGGCCCTCTTTCGCAATGTCCCTGACATCGGATTCCGAGATGTCCATGCCCAGGGCCCTGAGCCGCTCGATGATCCTGGGGAGCCTCACCACCCGGGCTGTCTGGAGGCGCGCAAGGAGCCCCTCGAACTCCTCGGGGAAGGCGGGGAAGTATCCGAGGATGTGCAGGGTCCCGGGGTCGTAGGCGATGCTGATCTCCACGCCCGGGATGATGCTCAGGCCGTGCTTGGCCCCGAGCTCTTCCGAAAGCCTGGCGCCCGCGAGGGTGTCGTGGTCCGTGATGGCGATGGCATCGAGGCCTGAGAACCTGGCGAGGGAGGCGATCCCCTCAGGGCTCTGATCTCCGTCGGATGCGGTGGTGTGGATGTGGAGGTCCGCCCGTATGTGCAATGGCTTGCCGTTCACCCCGGGACAGAGGCCTCGAGGACCTGCGCTATCTTGCTCTTGAGCTCGGTCAGGTCGGACGACTTGACGACGTAGGCATCGGCGGCGATGGACTTGACGTCGACCTTGTAGCTTCCGTAGGCGCTGCAGAGGATGACCGGCAGGTTGTAGAAGGTGTTCCTGATCTCCTGGAGCACGTCGAGGCCGTTCGACGATACCATCTTGATGTCCAGGACCACCACATCGGGCCTCTCCTTGCCGATGCGCTCCAGGATGTCGGTCCCGTCGGCGGCCACGGCCACCTCGTACCCTTCCTCCTTGAGCTCTTCGGAATACAGCAGCCTGATATGCTTCTCGTCGTCAACAATCAACACCTTTGCCATAGGCCACTCCTTTCTCCTAACCCCACCTGTCAATGATGTATGGCTTTGTCTGCTCGAAGATCAAGCACATGTCCTCGATGAACTCCTCTGCCTGGAGCACCGACATCCCCTCTGTCTTGTTCACGTAGGAGAGCGTCATGCCGTAGTACAGCGGGATGAGCACCTCGATCATCCTGCTGCGGCTGATGGTCTTCTTGTGGGCGCAGATGGCGAAGTCGAAGAGGACCTTGGCCCACACCTGCACGGGCATCTCGAAATGATCCACGTTCAGGGACGCGACCTCCCGGACCTTCTGGAGGTTCTCGAAGGAGAAGATGGAGCGGTACGTCTCCCAGTGCGTGTTGAACCCCTCCCGGAACCGGTGGTAGAGCTTTTCCCTGTTCACCGTGATGGGGGTGGGCACCTCCACATCGGAGGCGCCGAACCCGAAGATGGCGGTGGGCTTGCTCCACTTGGTCGCCTTCCACTTGCCGTGGTACGCCTCCATGAGGCTGAACATGGTGTTCACGGTCTGCCGGAACGCAGGCCCTGGATCGGAGGAGGGATCTTTCGCCTCGCCCGCCTTGGGTTTGCCCATGAAGGCCTGGCAGATGGGGACGCCTTCGTTCATGGCGATGGTGGTCATCCAGATGTCGATGCCGTACTGGTTCGCGTCCTCGTCCCAGTGGTCGTTCCTCAGGAACACGCCCGCCATGCTGCCCGAGAACCCGAAGTCGCCTCCCGCGGGCTGCCTCACCCTCCTGCCGTAGAGGCACCGGGTCAGCGGATACGCCACGTCGTTGGTGATGGTCCCGTCGTACTTGTGCCGCACGTACAGGGGCGAGACAAAGGCGAAATCCTTGAACAGGGGCTCGCCCAGGTTCTTTATCCACCGGGGCGTGATGCTCCTGAGGGTCGCATCGAGCACGACGACGGCCTTTGCGTCCAGCTCGATGGCCTTCCTGAAGAGGTTCTTGAGGTTGTACCCCTTGCCCTTCACGCCCTTGGGGGTGGACAGGTAGATCTTGGGTATCCCCGACGTATCGGTGTTCATGAAGGCGTTGCCTGTGCCGTCGGAGCTGGCGTTGTCGCAGTTGACGATCACCGCGTCCATGTGGCCGAAATGTTCCTTGAGCCCCAGGGCGGCCTGCAGGGTGGGAAAGCCGATGTGGGAGGCCTTGTTGTAGGAAGGGATTCCGACTATGATGTCCGCTCGTTTCACCTGAGCTGGGTTCTCTTCAAGGGCCTTCATGCGTGCTTCTCCGAATCTTGGCGATATCACGGCATTCTCTGTTATTTGGCAGGGAATGGCAACAGGAAATTTATCCGCCGCGTGTCCGGAAGCCCTGTGCAGGCCCGTTTCAGGACAGGGGGAGGACGGGATGGGCCCTGGCGATCGCTGGAGAAATCCGCCCGTTTTTTCACAAAAAGACCCCTTGCCTTTTCATGGCATATGTGGAAGTCTATATAATTCCAATGTTGATGAGAGAGAAACCCATCATTGTGCAGAGCGACGGCAGCATCCTGCTCGAGGTTCAGTCTCCCGAGTACGAACGTGCCCGGGACGCCATCCTTCCCTTTGCTGAGCTCATAAAATCACCCGAATATATCCATACTTATAGGATAACCCCCCTGAGCATCTGGAATGCGGCCGCCCTGGGGATATCCTGCGCCGATGTGGAGAAAAGCCTGAGCGCCTATTCCCGCTACGAGATACCCGCAGGGGTGCTCGTGAGGATACGGGACGCCTTCGACCGCTGGGACGCGGTGAGGCTCACGGGCCGTGACGCGAAGACCCTGCTCATCGAGGTGAAGACCCCCGAGCTCTGCAGCCAGATCGTCTCGAAGCCCGGGATCAAGGACGCCGTGCTCGAGGTCATCGGCCCCCGGTCCTTCGCCATCGACCGCCAGATGAGGGGGAGGTTCAAGCACATGCTCATCAAGGCGGGGTTCCCGGCCAACGACCTCGTGGGCTTCGACCAGGGGGACAGGCTCGACATCGCCCTGCGGGACAGGACCTCCTCGGGCAGGCCCTTCGCTCTGAGGCCGTACCAGGCCGACGCGGGCAGGAACTTCTGGGCGGGGGGGAGCGTGCGGGGCGGGCAGGGCATCGTGGTGCTCCCCTGCGGGGCGGGCAAGACCATCGTGGGCATCCATGCCATGGCAGAGGCCAGGATGCAGACGCTCATCCTGTGCACCAACGTCTCCGCAGTGCGCCAGTGGATCGCCGAGCTCCTGGACAAGACCACGCTCACACCCGAGGACATCGGCGAGTACACGGGCAGCAAAAAGGAGATAAAGCCCGTCACGGTCACCACCTACCAGATGCTCACCTACCGCAGGGACAAGCACGGCCCCTTCGAGCACATGCAGATCATGAGCGCCCGGAACTGGGGGCTCCTCATCTACGACGAGGTCCACGTGGTGCCTGCGCCGGTCTTCAGGGCCACGACCGAGATCCAGGCCAAGCGCAGGCTCGGGCTGACCGCGACCCTCATCAGGGAGGACGGGCTCGAGGAGGACGCCTTCTCGCTGGTGGGCCCCAAGTGCTACGACGTGCCCTGGAAGGAGCTCGAGGGGAAAGGCTTCATCGCCGAGGCGCACTGCTACGAGATCAGGCTGCCCCTGCCGCCGGAAAAGGAGATGGAGTACGCCATGGCCGGGGACCGGCACCAGTTCAGGATTGCCTCCGAGAACGTCTACAAGGACCGGGTCATGAAGGGCATCATCCGCAAGCACGCCGGCGAGCCCGTCCTGGTCATCGGGCAGTACGTGAGCCAGCTCAAGAGGATCTCCGACACCTTCGAGGCCCCGCTCATCACCGGCTCGACGCCCAACGCCCGGCGAGACTCGCTCTACGGGGCCTTCAGGAGGGGGGAGGTCCCGGTCCTGGTGGTCTCGAAGGTGGCGAACTTCGCCATCGACCTGCCGGACGCCTCGGTGGCCATCCAGGTGTCGGGCACCTTCGGGTCCCGGCAGGAGGAGGCCCAGAGGCTGGGGCGCATCCTCAGGCCCAAGGAGAGGGTTTCCACGTTCTACACCCTGGTGAGCAGGGGTACGTCGGAGGAGGAGTTCGCCCACAAGCGGCAGATCTTCCTCGCGGAGCAGGGCTACAAATATACCATAGAGGAGTGGAGCGCCCATGACATCCACCTATGATCTCATCTCCCATATCCCGGGATACATGGTCGAGATCCTCTCGTCCCGCATCCTCGGCAGGCCGGTGGACGCATCAAGCCTCGCCGAGGGCCTGAGCGACGAGACGAGGCTGAGAAAGGTCGTAGGCGAGCTTACGGAGAGACAGCGCACGCTGCTCATGGACCTCCACGAGCTCGGGGGCAGCGTGCAGTGGGACGTGCTCACCTCCATCTACCGGCACGCCCTGGACCCCCTCAAGGAAGACCTCATGGCCATGGGGGACAGAGGCATCGTGTTCCAGGGGGGCTTGAGCGGGAGGGACCCCATCATCCTGCTGCCGTCCCTGCTTCCCATCCTCGAGGAGATGCGCCAGCACTTCTTTTCCCGCCTGGACGAGCATGTATGGGTCAGGGGTCCGCAGGTGAGCATCTGGGGGCACATCGCCCTGCTGAACACCCTGAAGGCCTCGAACATCCGGTGCAGGTCCGGCATGGAGCCCTTCAAGCGGGGATGGGAATTCCTCGAGGAGAGGCTCTCGGGCATGATCGAGGTGGAGCGGGTCTACTGGGAGCTCGTCGAGCTCGGGTGCATCAGGGAAAAGAAGGGCGTGCTCTGCGTCTCGGGACAGGCGAGCAGCGAATTCGCCATGGAGGGTGACGACCGGTATGCCCTCTGGCGCTTCATCCGTTCGTGCAGGGGCTATCCCGGCCTTGAGCACAAGGTCTTCACCGTGATCCAGGACAGGGCGCTGAGGCGGGACCTGCTCATCAGGTCGCTGGTCCTCTTCCTCCACAGCAGGAATCCCGAGGAGGTCTATGCCAAGGAGATGGTGAGCTCGCTGGTGGACCAGTGGATCGGCTTGGGCGTCCTGCAGTGCGACGAATCGGGGATCTGGATCCGCTTCAGCGAGCCGGCCTGCCGGGCGCTCAAGTCCGGCAAGCCCGAGGCGTCCCTTCATCCGTACTGCGAGGACCTGGTGATCCAGCCGAACATGGAGATCCTGGCACCCAGGGACTTCGATCCGGTGGACCTCCTCGACCTGGGCGAGATCGCCGACCTGGTGCAGACCGATGTGCTGAGCATCTACCGCCTCACCAAGAAGTCGGTGACGCGGGGCCTGAAGGAGGGGTGGACCGCGGAGAAGATCAGGGTGTTCCTGGAGAGGATCTCCCGTCACGAGCTCCCGGACAACCTGCGCAAGACCATCCAGGGTTGGGCCAGCGAGAGGCCCGAGGCCCACATCATCCGGGGCACGTTCCTGGTGCTCTCGGGGGCGGACTGCAAGGCGTCCCGGGGCCTCACGGAGGTGCTGCCGGGGATCTACCGGGTGCCGGAGAACTGCGAGGAGGAGATCACCGCGCTGCTGGACAAGGGAGACGTCATCGTCCACGGGGCCGACACCGAAAAGGACGCAGAGGAAGGGGTGTCCTGGGGCAAGCTCCTGCCGCTCATGTCCGCTCCCAAGACGACATGGAAGGAGTCCCGGAAGGAGGGGGTGTTCCCCTTCGGCATGGTGTCCCCGCTGCCCTACGGGACCAAGGGGGAGGGGGTGTTCGAGAAGGCCTTGAGCGACGGCGAGCCCATCGTCATCTTCTACCCGAGGCAGGGCTACGGTGAGATCGAAGTCAAGAGGATCAGCCCCATCTACATCTACCGCAAGGGCGGCGTCCCCTTTGTCGAGGCCTTCTGCGAAGACACGGGGGAAGGGGAGATCTTCGACATCACCAAGGTCAGGGCGCTGCTCAAGAACGCCTGACCCTCACTTGGACTCCTGCTTTTTGATGAAGTCCTTCATCTCCTTGAGCTCGGTCTGAGCCTCCGTATCGAGGTCCTTGTCCTTCTCGAGGGCCTTGCCGATGTGGAAGAGCGCTGCCTGGGACTTGCCCGTCTTGAAGAAGTACCGGGCGAAAGCGGCGTGGGACAGCGCCTCGTGCTTCGATTTCTGGTGGAGGAGCCCCAGCCGGTACTCGATGTTCACGCTTCCCTTCCCGTAGGGAGAGAGGACCGCGATGGCCTCCTCGTACTCGCCCCGCTCCTCCATGATGTCCGCCAGCGCCATCTGGGCCCTGGCCGAGCCGCTCCCGTACTTTTTCAGCAGAGGATATGCCTCGTCCTTTTTCCCCATGAGGGCCAGGTTGATGGCCCGGTAGGTGTTCGCCAGGGGGAGGTCCACGCCTTTAAGCTCCTCGAGAGCTTTTGCGTGTTGGCCCCTGTTCGTCTCGATCATGGCCAGGGTGAGCCTGCGGTAGGGCTCGGGGAAGGACTGCGCCCTCTGCGCCCCCTCTTCCGGGGAAAGCGCCAGCCCTGCCACGCTCGCCATCAGGGACCAGTAGTAGGCATCGGGCTTCGGCGTGTGCGAGTCGGGCGAATCGCCCGAGATGCGCGTCGAGGACGTGGGGTGGGTGAGCAGGTACTCCGGGATCTTCTTCGAGCTGGAGAGCCCTCCCAGGCGTGAGAGGAAGCTGTTCATGGCCGAGGGCTCGTAGCCCGACGAGCTCAGGAGCTGCCTGCCGAACTCGTCCGCGTCGTGCTCGTGGCGGCGGGAATAGGCGAGCTTGATGCTTTCCCCTCCCCCGATGGAGGAAAAGATGAGGGCCGATCCCGCCTGGGGGTTCTTCGCGGACACGAGGGCCCCCAGCACCACGCCCAGGAGGCTCACCGCGGAGATGTCCTTCTGCTGCTCGTAGCCCTGGGGGATGTGGCGAAGCTGCGCGTGCCCCATCTCGTGGCCGATGACCGCGGCGATCTCCTCCATGTCCCTGGCAAAGAGCAGGGTGCCGAGATTCATGAAGATGTGCCCGTCCGGAATGGTGAAGGCGTTGACCGAACGATCGTTGATCACGTAGACGTTGAAGGTGTAGATGGGGTTCTTGACGTGGTCCGCGAGCTTCTGTGCGACCAGCTTCACGGGCCACGCGATCTCCTGGTCGTACATGATGAGCCCCTGGGCGTCCAGGTAGGTCACGACCTCACGGGACAGCTTGCGCTCCTCCTCGAAGGTCATGGAGCGGGCCGACGCGGGCAGGAGCATGAGGCACGCGGCAACAACGGTCAGGAGCATCTTCTTCATACCCATCAGCATTGCACACTCTCCCCGATTTTTTCAAGCCCCATGTCCTGAGTCCGTCTTCCGGGGGACGGAGGAAGGCCAGATGAAGTGTACTGCGTTCGGGGTCGGGTTCGGTATCGGGGTCGATCCCGATTGTCCTCTTCGACCCCGATACCGATACCGACTCCGACCCCGATGAAGGCGGGAAAACCTCGAGACAGCCGGGAGGAAAATGCATATCCAATTACGAAACAGTAATTTCTGAATACGAAACTGTGGCACCCCTGTTTCCTGGAAAACCCCAAATGTTTTGATTTTATACGAATAAATATCTTGGCTCATGAATTGCCTCCACCCATCTCGAGCGAATGGAACTACTGGAGGTGTTTCCATGAAATTGGTAAGGAACACGTTACTTGCTGCCATCCTTTTTCTGATCCTTTTCCCTGCCGCAGGGCATGCTGCGGCGCTTCTCGTGCGCTGGAACGCGAACACGGAGAGCGACATCGCAGGGTACAAGGTTTATTACGGAACGAAATCCCGGACCTACGGCACCCCGGTCACCGCGGGCAATGTCACGAGCTACCAGCTGACCGGCGTGACTCCCGGCACTACCTATTATATAGCGGTCACCGCCTATGACACCTCGGGCAACGAGTCCGGGTTCTCCACGGAAGCAAGCGCTTATGTCCCGCTCCCCGACACCTCGGCGCCAACGGGCACGGTCGCCATCAATTCCGGAAACGCCTCCACCCCGTCCCGGGTGGTCAACCTCTCCCTTTCCGCAGTGGATGCGCAGAACCCGGTCGTGGGCATGAAGATCAGCAACGACGGCACCACCTGGAGCGCCGAGGGCGCCTATGCCACGACCCAGTCCTGGGTGCTCACCGCGGGCGACGGCGACAAGACCGTGTACGTGATGTTCAAGGACGCTGCAGGCAACTGGAGTCAGCCCGTGAGCGACACCATCAGGCTGCTGCTCGACACCGACGGCGACGGGCTTCCGGATGCCTGGGAGATCTCCTACGGTCTCGACATCAACAACCCCACGGACGGCGGGCTCGACTCCGACCTCGACGGGTATTCGAACCTGGAGGAATACTACAATGGCACGAACCCCGTGGCCTCCTCCGGAAGTCTTCCGGTCGCCCGCGCAGGGAATGACCAGCAGGTTACCCCCACCCGCGTGTATCTAGACGGGTCCGCCTCCTCAGACCCCAGAGGCCTGGCGCTGAAGTACTCCTGGACCTTCATGAGCGGGCCGGTGTCCGTTAACATCGAAAACGCCTCCAGAGCAAAGGCGAGCTTCGTCGGCACCAGGGCAGGCCTCTACCGCTTCAAGCTCACCGTAAGCAACGGAAAGTCGACGGCGTACGACACGGTCGACGTAAGGATCCTGAACGTGGCACCCACCGTGAGTGCCGGCGACGACATGACGGTGAGCGTGAACACACCGATCACCCTCCACGCGTCCGGTGCCGACCCCAACGGAGACGCGCTGACCTACCAGTGGAGGCTCGTATCCGGACCGGCGCCCATGCCCGACGTGAAGGGGCAGAACCTCACGGGGACACCCACCGCAGCAGGCCAGTATATCTTCTCCGTCACCTGCTCCGACGGCCAGCTGACAAGCGCTGCTGACGAGGTCGTCCTGACGGTCAACGCCGCCAACCAGGCGCCCACCGCGGCTGCAGGGGAAGACCAGAGCGTCAAGCCCGGCCAGCAGGTGGTCCTGAGCGGCATCGGCTCCACCGACCCCGACGGCAACCCCTTGAGCTATTCCTGGAAGCAGGTATCCGGTCCCGTCACGGTGACGCTCAAGAACGCCCAGACCGCGACCGCTTCCTTCACCCCGGCGGCCACAGGCACCTACGTATTCGAGCTCAGGGTTTCCGACGGGTACGTCTCGTCCCTGCCGGACAGAGTGACCGTCACGGTGGTGAAGATGAACAAAGCACCCGTCGCGGATGCGGGCGCCGACCTGAACGCATTCGTGGGCGACATGGTCACCCTCGACGCAGGCTCTTCCTACGACCCCGACGGTGATGCCCTGACCTATGCCTGGACCCAGGCATCGGGCGCAACCGTTGCCCTGTCGAACGCGAGGACGGCACGGCCGAGCTTCACCCCCACCACGTCCGGCGTGTTCAGCTTCACGGTCAAGGTGTCCGACGGGCAGGTCACGTCCAGGGACACCGTGCAGGTGACCGTGGACGACCTCAATCAGGTGCCCATAGCAGATGCAGGTCCGGACATGACCGTGCAGACAGGCGCCACGGTGAGGCTGAACGGCAGCAGGAGCAGCGATCCTGACGGAGACCGCATCTCCTACGTGTGGTCCCAGGTCTCGGGCCCTGCGGTGTCCCTGAGCTACCCCAACTCCGCCACCCCATCCTTCGTGCCGAAGCAGACCGGAACCTACACCTTCGGGCTCAGGGTCTACGACGGCAAGGACACGAGCGTCCAGGACACCGTGACGGTCGTGGTCCAGTCGTCTTCGGTGGTCATCTCCCTGCTTACTCCGGAGATGGGGAGCACCCAGAGGACAAACCCGCTCTTCACCTGGAAGAGCAACAAAAGCCTTGCGAAGTACCGGGTGTACGCCTCCATCGACAAGAAGAATTATACCAGCCTCTACTCCGGGACCAGCACATCGTGCAGGATGAGCTCCTCGCTGTGGAGCTTCTTCATCCCGTCGGGCACCACCGTGTACTGGTATGTGGAAGGAACGACAGCCAGCGGCACGGTGTACAAGAGCGCCATATCCTCCTTCAAGAAACGCTGATCTTGTCTGGGCAGCAGGTGTGCGGGGGGACGGGTTTTCGGATCCGTCCCCTTTTTTTATGCAGGCACGCCCACGATTCCGGATGCCGCCGCCGGCTGGAAGCCCGCAGGCTGGTCGCCCTCGGCTGCGGCCGTCTCATGGGCTGACTTCGATGCGGCCCGGATGACGAGGACCGGCTCGTTCACCTTCGCCTTCTACCCGACTGCAGGACTGGCGGTCCTGGGCATCGTCATAGCGGTCCTGCTCATCAAGCCGCCCAGGGTCGAGGCGGTGGAAGTGAAAGAATCCAAGGTCGCGTAAGGACCTGCCACAGGGGGGCGGTCCTCTTCAGGGCCGCTTCCCGCTCCCTCAGGGCCCGCCGCTCCTTAAGCCGCGGGAGGTCTGCCGAACCGGCCCGATCACGTCCGCACGCACTGCAAGCGAGCTGTTCCATTCCGCACGCGTATGCTGTATCATGCCGCCATGTCTACCATGAGTGCAGCATCTGAGACGACGAAATGTGATTATGCATCGTGGATTCTTGCGGGCATTGCCCTGCTGGTCATCCTGAAGACGCACCTGGTGATCGTGCTCCTGAGCGGGTTCATCATCTACGAGATGGTGTACAGCCTCACCCGGCTCCTGGTTGTCGGTCGTTTGAGCCACCAGCGTGCCAAGGTCTACAGCGTCATGGTCATCTCAACGGTCATCGTCGTTCTGACGTCCCTTGTCGGGATATCCATCTATGCCCTGTTCCCGAGCAACTCGGAGAGCATCTCCGAGCTGTTCACAGCGATGGCCGACATACTGGAGGGCTCGCAGCAGATGCTCCCCGCCTGGATCACCGAGAACATGCCCAGGAATGCGGAAGACCTGAAGAGCTCCGCGGTCGTGTGGCTGAAGACCCATGCACGGGCGCTGCCCGTAGCCGGAAAGGAGGCCGTGCGCATCACTGCGCACATCATCGTGGGGATCGTGCTGGGCGCGATCGTTTCCCTCATGCAGGTGACCCCGAGGGAAAACCACCGCCCGCTGGCCCGCGCCCTGGTGGAAAGGATACAGATCTTCCATGTGTCGTTCCGCCGGATCGTCTTCGCCCAGGCTCGCATCGCCCTGCTGAACACCTTCTTCACCTGGCTGTACCTGGGAGTGGCGCTGCCTCTGCTGGGCATCGAGATGCCCTTCATGAAGACCCTGGTGGCCATCACATTCTTTGCCGGGCTGCTGCCGGTCGTGGGGAACCTCATATCGAGCACGATCATCGTGGTGGTCAGCCTGAGCATCTCGCTGCTCATGGCGGTGGCTTCCATCGTCTTTCTCGTGGTCATCCATGAGCTGGAGTATTTCCTCAACGCCCACATCATCGGGACGCACATCAATGCCCGCGCCTGGGAGCTGCTCCTGGCCATGGTCGTCATGGAAGCCGCCTTCGGCCTTCCCGGACTGGTGGTGGCCCCCATCTACTATGCCTACATCAAGAACGAGCTCACAGAGCAGGGGCTGATCTGAACGCCGGCAAGGGATGCATGCAGACCGGGCAGGGCCGGAATCGTCTCAGGGGCCGTCGTTCCACAGCGACGATAGGTCGTCCGCGTTGGCCATGAGCAGGTGGAGGTAGGCCGTTTCCAGCTCGATCATCTCCTCATCCCTGCTGCGGAGCCACTCTGAAAGCCATCCGAACCGGATGGCCACGATCATGTCCGTCAGGGAGCGCCAGCCCGCCTCCGAGAGCACCTGCGCGGCCTTCAGCGTGCGGAGGAATCCCGTCACCAGGTCTCCGGTCAGCGCGTCCGGGATCTCCATGCCCATGCACCCGATGAGGACGGCGGCATCGTAATTTTCAGGCTTGGTGCCGGAAAACTCCCAGTCGATGACGCCCGGGATACCGGTCTCTGACCAGATGAGGTTGAGCGGGTGGAAGTCGCCGTGGCAGAAGGCCGTCGGGAGCAGGTCGTGGACGGGTGCCAGGCGCTCCCGGATAAAGCCGGTGACCGGCTCCAGCTCCCGGACCAGCCCCGGCTCGCGGACCCTGATCTGCCCCATGAGCCCGTCGATGTAGTCCAGAATGGAGAAGGGCAGGGTGGAGAGGCTGTCCGGCATGTTCTGAGAGGCCTTCCTCAGGTGAGCCAGGAAACGCCCCATGGCCTCGCCCCGCCACCCGTCGAACTCATACCCGGGCCGTTGAAGGGGTACTCCCGGGATATAGGGCGATGCCTGCCACAGCCTGCCTTCGATCCGGACGATGTGCCCGCCGTCCGGGGTCCGGAGATAGGGATGAATGCCGGCGAGGCCCTGGCTGGAGAGGAAGTCGAGCCGGTCGATGACAGCCTGCTTGCGTGTGCGGTCCTGCTCGTGGATGTGTTCGAGCACTACGAGTCCGGGTCCGGCGGCTTCGACCACGCACCGGAATGCGCTCCGTTGGGGGCTCCCGGGGATGTCCAGGTCCCGGCGGACAGCCACCGCTCCCAGGCCCCAGGCCGCGGCTGCTCGGACGGCCGCCTCCTCCATCTGACCTGCCGCCTATTCCGCGCGCTCGTTGGCGTAGGTGCGCGGGACCCTTCTGCTCATGTCGCAGGTGATCTCGTAGGGGATGGTGCCCGCCCAGGCCGCGACCTCGGCCGCGGTGATGCCCTCCCTGCCGAACACGATCACCTCCTGGCCGTCGGGGTAGAGGTCCTGGCCCAGATCCACGAGGCTCTGGTCCATGCACACCCTGCCCACCACAGGATAGGTCTTCCCGCCTATGGACACGCGGGCCCTGTTCGACAGGCACCGGGGGAAGCCGTCGGCATAGCCGATGGGGATGGTGGCGATGTTCGTGTCCTGGGGCGCCTGGTAGGTGAGCCCGTAGGACAGGCAGGTGCCCTTCTTCACGCGCTTTGTGAACATGATGGCGGTCTTGAGCGTCATGGCCGGCGTCACCGTAAGGCCGTCATGGTGCTCCTGGGCAGGGTAGAGCCCGTAGCAGAGGATCCCGGGGCGGACCATGTCGAGGTAGGATTCCGGGTGGTTGAGGATGGCGCCCGAGTTGGCCGAGTGGGCCAGGCCCGGGGAGATCCCCTTTGCCTTGAGCCCCTGCACGAACGCGCCGAACTTCAGGATCTGCTCTTCGGTGAAGGGGTGTCCAGGCACGTCGGAAACCGGGAAATGGGTGTACACGCCGCCCATGATCAGCTCGGGCGTGGCTGCGATCTTTTCGGCCAGCCCCAGGGATTCCCCTGGTGACAGGCCCAGCCTGCCCATGCCCGTGTCGGTCTTGACGTGCGCGGTGATGGGGCGGTTCCACCGGCGGGCCGCCTGGACGAGCACGTCCACCAGGGAGTCGTCCGCAAGGGTGGGGATGAGGTGGTGGGAGAAGACCGCGTCGCAGTCTTCCCTGCTGCGGTTGATGAGGCCGAAGATGAGGATCGGGAGCGACACCCCCGCTTCCCTGAGGCCGATGCCCTCCTCGATGCAGCTCACGCCGAGCATGTCCGCGAGATTTCTCTCCTGGACGAACCTGCCGACGACACCTGCCCCGTGGCCGTAGGCATCGGCCTTGATGGCCATCATGATCCTGGTTCCGGTCCGTGCGCGGATGGCCGTGAGATTCCTCTTGATCGCGCACAGATCGATCTCGACCCTTGTGGGGCGCATGCTGCCTGTTGCTCCTAGTCTGCCTTCTTCCTCAGAAATGTGGGGACGTTGAAGGCCTCTTCGTCAAGGATGCTGTCGTCCACGACCATGCCCAGCCGCACGATCTCCTTCTCGTTCTTGTGCTCCTTCTTCCTCAGGAACGCTGGCTTGTTGTAGTCGATGACCGCGGCGGTGCGCTTTTCCTGGGGGGCGGCGATCCCCTGGTGCTCGTCAGGGCTCACGGTGAGCACGATGGGCTTGTTGGCGAACCCTGTGGCCACCACCGTGATGGCGATCCTGTCGGCCATGGCCTCGTCGATGACCACGCCCCAGATGATGTTCGCGTCTTCGTGGGCAGCGGACTGGATGAGGGTCGAGGCCTCGTGGATCTCGTCCATGGTGATGGAAGGGCCGCTGGTGATATTGATGAGGAGCCCTTTGGCCCCGTGGATGTCCATATCTTCGAGGAGAGGAGAGGAGATGGCTGCCTGGGCGGCTTCCTGTGCCCTGTTCTCGCCCGTGGCCACGCCGATGCCCATGAGGGCCTTGCCTTTCTCGATCATGACCGCCTTGACGTCGTTGAAGTCGACGTTGACGAGGCCGGTGTTGTTGATGAGGTCGGAGATGCCCTTGACCGCGTTGATGAGGATGTCGTCGGCCATCTTGAAGGCTTCGAGCAGGGGGACGTTCTTCCCTGCCATGGAGAGGAGGCGGTTGTTCGGGATGACGATGAGCGCGTCGACGTTCGCGGCAAGCTCCTTCTCGCCCGTTTCCGCCTGCTTCATCTTGCGCTTGCCCTCGAAGGGGAAGGGCTTCGTGACGACGCCCACTGCCAGGGCCCCCATCTCCCGCGCGATCTGCGCCACGATGGGAGAGGCGCCCGTGCCGGTGCCGCCGCCCATGCCCGCGGTGATGAACACCATGTCCGTGCCCTGCAGCGCGGCCCTCAGCTCGTCTTCGCTCTCGGCGGCGGCGTCCCTGCCGACCTCGGGGTCTCCGCCCGCGCCGAGGCCTCGGGTGAGCTTGCCGCCTATCTGCACCCTCATGGGAGAAAGGGAGGACTTCAGCGTCTGGATATCGGTGTTGCAGGCGAGGAAATCGACCCCTCTGAGGTTTGCGTTGATCATGTTGTTCACCGCGTTGCAGCCGCAACCTCCTACACCGATCACCTTGATCTTTGCCCCGGAACTGTCTGCCTTCTCCAACTCAAACATCTTCTCCTCCTCCATGATTGTCTAGAAGACCTCTTTAAACCACCGTATCATCCGGTCAAGTATCCGTTCGTACAGCGAGGTGCCTTTTTTCGTGGTAAAGCTGCGGGTGGGCCTGGCCGCCTCATAGAGGCACAGGCCCACGGCCGTCGCGTAGGCGGGGCTGTTCACCAGCTCCACCAGGCCTTTTACTCCTCTGGGATAGCCGACGCGCACCGGCATGTGCATGATCCCCTCTGCCAGGTCCGCAACCCCCTCCAGGGCCGATGCACCGCCGGTGAGAACCAGACCGGCGGACATGCTCTCCGCAAAGCCCGTGTTTCGTATTTCAGTATATGCGAGCTTGAATAATTCTTCTACCCTTGATTCGATAATTTCTGCAAGAATTCTTCGAGGTACCGTGTTCACCGTGTCGCCGCCGATGGACGGCACCTCGATCTGCTCGTCGGTCGATACCCGGGCCGCGATGGCGTGCCCGTACTTGATCTTCAAGCGCTCCGCCTCGGCTATGGGGGCGCGCAGGCCCACGGCGATGTCGTTGGTGATGTGGTCGCCGCCCAGGGCCAGCACGGCCGTATGGCGTATCGCCCCCTCGTTGAACACCGCGATGTCCGTGGTGCCGCCGCCGATGTCCATGAGGATCACGCCGAGCTGGATCTCGTCGGGGGTGAGGATGGAGGTGGCCGACGCGATCTGCTGGAGCACGATGTCCTGGAGGCCGAGTCCCGCCTTCTGGGCGCACTTGGTGATGTTGCTCACCGCGGAGATGGAGCCTGTGACGATGTGCACGTGGGCTTCGAGCTTCGACCCCGCCATGCCGATGGGATCGGAGATGCCGCAGATGTCGTCCACGCAGAATTCCTGGGGCAGGACGTGAATCACCTCCACGCCTACGGGCTTGGCGAAGTCCATGGCCTGGTCCACCACCCGCTTCTTGTCCGCAGGGGTGATCTCCTCTCCCTTGACCGCGATGACCGCGCTCGTGCTGATCCCCTGGATGTGGCCGCCGGCTATCCCCGTGTACACCTCGTCGACCCGGATCCCGGCCATCTTCTCGGCGTCTTCCACCGCATTCCCGATGGCCTCCACCGTCTGCTCCATGTTCACCACCAGACCCCTGCGAAGCCCCTTCGATTCGGAGATGCCGAAACCGATGACCTCGAGGTCGCCGTTTTCCTTGAGCTCGGTGATGATGCAGCAGATCTTGGTGGTCCCGATGTCGAGCCCGACAATGATTCTATCCCTGGCTGCCATACTGCCCCCGATTCCGTAACACGATTTTATCCTTACAGGTCAGGTCCATGATAGTACCCGAGACCGGTTTCAGCTCCCTGATGGCCCGCAGGGCCAGGTCCACCTTCCGGGGCGTCATCTCCCCGAGGATGACCAGGGTGATGCCCATGGCGAGCCTGATGTTCATGACCCCGCCCGCTTCGATGACGAGGTCCTTTACCTTGAGCCGCCGGGACTCGACGATGGCCACAGCGTTCATGGCCGATTTGAGGACGCCGTTGAGGTCCTCGTCCCCGTTGGCAGGCTCGTAGTCAGCGGCCTGGATCATGAAACCGTAGGTGTCCTCGGTTGCGGCGGCGAACACCGACCCCTCCTCCGAGACGTAGTAGGGCTTGTCCTTGAGGAAGAGGGTCGCCGTGGGCCGGTGCTCCTCGATGCGCACCGTCACGCGCGAAGGGATGAGGTTCCGGGATATGCTGATGTCCTTGATCCAGGGGTTCGCGAGGAGCCGGCCCTTGGCTGCCTCCATGTCCCAGCTGAAGATGTTGTCCCCCCGCTCGAGGTCGAGCAGGCTCAAGACTTCGTTTCTGTCCACGTGGGCATTCCCCTTGACCTCAATAGTCTTCAGATGAAACAGCTCCGAGTTGACGACGTATGCAACAGCACATAACAGTATAAGAGTACCGGAGATTCCCAGGCATAACCATATGGAGAACCGGATTGCAAGGTTAATCTTCGACAGCGTCTTCTTCCTGGAGGCGGTCTTTTTCGTTTCTTTATAGTCAATCAACGATTCTCACCTCCTCCTTGAGCTCAACCCCGAAAAGCTCCCTCACCTTGCCCTTGGCCAGCGAGATGAGGGCCTTGATGTCCGCAGCGGTCGCATGACCGTCGTTGATGATGAAGTTCGCGTGGATCTCGGAGATCTTTGCGCCGCCGTAGCGAAGGCCTTTCAGCCCCGCCTGCTCTATGAGATAGCCTGCGGGCGAGCCCGGGGGGTTCTTGAACACGGACCCCGCGCTGTGGCCCTTGGGCTGGGCGCGTCGTTTCTCCATGAACGCCTCGACCTTCTCCCTCACCTCCTCTGGGGAGGACTGGTGCACGTCGAGGCGCGCCCCGGTGATGATGATGCCTTCGGGGAAGCCACCGCAGCGGTAGCGGTAAGGGACTTCCTTCCGTGCCACCGTCTGCAGGCCGTCTTTGTCGAGGTATTCCACCACGAGGACCGTGTCCATGATGCCCCTGTCCGTGGTGCCCGCGTTCATCCACAGGGCCCCGCCGATGGTGCCGGGGATGCCCGAGAGGAACTCCAGCCCGGACAGGGCGTTCCTGAGGCAGTACCCGAGCAGGGCCGAGGTGGACACGGAAGCGCCCACCGTGAGGATGCCCTCCTGGTGCTCGATGTTGCCGAAGCCCTTGCCCAGCCTGATGACCGGCGTCTCGACCGTGCCGTCCCCGAAGATCGTGTTGGAGCCGCCGCCGAGGACGATGAAGGAGTCGAGCAGGGATACCAGCTCCGCGAGCTGCTCCCGCGTGTCGGGTTCGTAGAGCCTGGCGATGGTGCCGCCGCAGCGCATGGTGGTCACCTCGCCAGCGTTGACCGACGTGAATCCCTTCATCCAATCGCCTCCAGGAGCTTCATGCCCTGTCTCCACACGTCGCCTGCCCCGAGGAAGAGCACGAGGTCGCCCTCCCTCAGGTCGTTCATGAGCACGTTTGGAATAGTTTCCTTGTCTTCGATATAGTGGATGTCCCGGTGGCCGTGCGTGCCGATCTCCTCGCAGAGGGCCTTTGCCGAAACCCCCTCGATGGGCTGCTCGGAAGCGGGGTAGATGTCCGTGAGGTAGAGCTTCTGCGCGTCGTAGAACGAGGTGACGAAGTCGCCGAAGAGGTCCCGCGTCCTGGTGTAGCGGTGAGGCTGGAACACCACGACCAGCCGCCTGTTCGGGAATCCTCCCTTGACCGCCTTGAGGGTCTCCTTGATCTCCGTGGGGTGGTGGCCGTAGTCGTCCATGACCATGATGCCGTTCTTCTCGCCCCGGACATGGGCCCTGCGCTGGACGCCCTTGTACGCCTCGAGGCCCTTCACCACGGTATCGAAGGGGATCTCCAGCTCGAGGCAGGTGCCGATGACGGCCAGGGCGTTGAGGCAGTTGTGGTTCCCGGGCACGTTCAGGCGCACCTCGCCCAGGACGCTGCCGTTGCGGTGGGCGATGAACTTCGAGGTCAGGCCGTCGAAGATCGTGTCGGTGTACCGGTACAGGGCCTGGTTGTGGTAGCCGTAGGTGATGACCTTGCGCTCGAGCCTGGGCAGGATGTGCTGGATGTTCTCGTTGTCCAGGCACACCATGTTGAACCCGAAGAAGGGCACCTTGTTCATGAACTGCACGAAGGTGTCGAGGATGTCGTCGAGGTCCCGGTAGCAGTCCATGTGCTCTTCCTCGATGTTGGTGACCACGGCCACGATGGGGGCGAGCTTGAGGAAGGAGCGGTCGCTCTCGTCCGCCTCCGCCACCAGGAACATGCCTTCGCCCAGGCGGGCGTTCGACCCGAACATGTCGAGCTTGCCGCCGATGATGGCCGTGGGGTCGAGGTCTGCGACCGCCAGGACCGTGGCGAGCATGGAGGTGGTGGTGGTCTTGCCGTGGGTCCCGGCGATGGCGATGGAGTCGCGCTTCATGCGCATGATCTCCGCCAGCATCTCCGCCCGCGGGATGACCGGGAGGTGCTGTGTCCGTGCCTGAACGCACTCGGGGTTGTCCAGCGCCACGGCGGACGAGTACACCACGACCTGGGCGTCGCCCAGGTTGCCGGCCGCGTGGCCGATGTGGATCCTGGCCCCCATGGAGCGGAGCCTGGCCACCGTGTCCGAGTCGGACACGTCCGAGCCGGACACCTTGAATCCCAGATTGATGAGGAGCTCGGCGATGCCGCTCATGCCGATGCCTCCGATGCCTACGAAGTGAATGTTGCGTATGCCTCTAAACACCTGAAATCTCCTCTGCGATGACCCTGGAGCCGTTTCCGAGCCCGAGCGATATGAAGTCCGATGCCGCCCGCTGCAGCATGTCGTGGTCGAAATACCTCTTCCTGATCTCCAGGGCAAGCCTCTCGGGGCTCAAGGCGTCGTCCGGGATGACCCATCCGCCGCCGTGGCGCTCCACGTACCGGCCGTTGCCCATCTGGTGGTTGTCCGTTGCCTGGGGGAAGGGGACCATGATGGCCGGCACGCCCATGACCGAGAGCTCCGAGAGGGTCAGCCCCCCGCACCGGCACAGGGCGAGGCGGGCGCCTGCGTACACCGGGGCCATGTCGTCGATGAAGTCGCGCACCGTGGCCTCCACCCCGGCCTCCCCGTACGCCTGCTCCACCTTCCGGAAATCCCTGGCGCCGGTCTGGTGCAGGACCTTCAGGACAACGCCCTCGTCCTTGAGCAGCTTCAGGGCCTTGACCGCCGTGTCGTTGATGCTGGAAGCGCCCAGCGAGCCGCCCAGGATGAGGAGATAGTCGCCCTCGCCCTTCCGTAAGCCCGGGGATATGCTCTTCCTCACGGGATTGCCCGTGAGAATGGTCTTCGATTTCGGGAACACGCCCGCGTCGTCGGGGTAGGCGAGGAAGATCCTCTTCGCCAGGCGCCCCAGGATCCTGTTCGTGAGGCCGCCCACGGAGTTCTGCTCCTGGATGGCGCAGCGCGCGCGGGTCAGGAAGCCTGCGAGCACCACCATGCCCGTGACGTATCCTCCCGTGCCCACCACCCAGTCGGGCCTGAAGGATCGCACGATACTGAGGGCGTCCAGCAGCGCCTTCACGTTCACGAAGGCGGCGCGTGCGATGTGGCGGGGGCCCTTGCCCTTGATGCCCAGGGCGTCGATGCCCTTGAAATCGAGGCCGAACTGCCCGGCGATCCGCTCCTCCATGCCCCGGTTCGTGCCGATGTAGAGGATGGCGGCGTCCGGGCGCCTGTCCCTGATCCCCTCGGCGATGGCCATGGCAGGCATGATGTGGCCCCCTGTTCCTCCTGCGGTGACGATGACCCTCATACCCGTGCCCCCCTCGACACAGACAGGATGATCCCCGAGGTGACGAGCACGGTGAGCAGGCTCGACCCCCCGTAGGAGAAGAAAGGCAGTGTCACGCCCGTGGTGGGGAAGAGCGACATGGAGACGCTCATGTTGACGATGGCCTGGATCGCCACGATGGAGACGGCGGATACGGCGAGATAGAAGCCGAAGGAGTCGTTCGTCGCGAGCGCGATGGTGATGCCCCTCCAGATCCAGATCCCGAAGAGCACGACCACGAAGGCCACGCCCAGGAAGCCCAGCTCCTCGGCCAGGACGGAGAAGATGAAGTCCGTGTGGGGCGCGGGCAGGAAGAAGAGCTTCTGGGTCCCCTCCCCGAGGCCGGAGCCGGCGAACCCTCCGTTGGCGAAGGCCACCATGGACTGCACGATCTGGTAGCCGATGCCGTGCATGTCCTCCCAGGGGTTCATGAAGGCCAGGAGCCTGGCCCTCCGGTAGGGCGCGAGGATCATGAGCAGGGCCACGACCGGGAGGGCGGCCAGGAAGAACAGCCCCAGGTGCTTGAGCCGCATGCCCGCCATGAAGAGGATGGCCACGGACCACATGCCGATGATGAGCGCAGTGCCGAAGTCGGGCTCCAGGAACACGAGCCCCGTCATGATGCCGACGACGATCATCACGGGCATGACCCCGTCGGCGAAGTCGTCGACCCGCTTTTCCTTCTTCGAGAGGTAGTAGGCCAGGTAGAAGATGAGCGCGACCTTGGCGACCTCCGAGGCCTGAACGGTGAACAGGGCGAGGTTGACCCACCTCCTGGCGTGACCGCCTTCCACGCCGATGCCCGGCACGAAGCAGAGCACGCAGAGGATGATCCCGATCCCGAGCAGGGGTATGATGAGCCCCTTGTTGTTGAACTTCCGGTAGTCGGTGCGGATGATGGCCGCCATGGCCAGCAGGCCCAGCCCGAGGCGGGCGAGGTGCCTGACCGTCATGGCGAGGCTGTTGCCCGATGCCTCTTTCGAGATGAAGTAGCTCGAGGAGAAGATCATGATGGTCCCCAAGGCCAGCAGCATGAGCGTGGTCAGGAGAAAGACCATGTCGAAGTCGATGGCCTGGTCTATGGCATCGATTATGTGATCGCGCGTACGCATTCCTGAAACACGTCTCCTCTGTGAGCATAGCTCCTGAACTGGTCGAAGCTGGCGCACCCGGGGCTCAGGAGGACCGTGTCCCCGGGCGATGCCCCCTCGTATGCATACCGGATCGCATGCTCCATGTCGGAGGCCTCCTGGGCCTCCACGATGCCCTTGACCTCGCCCATGATCCGCTCCGTGGCCTCGCCGATGACGTAGCACTTCCTTATCTTGCCCCTGTGCCTGGACACGATAGCGGAGAAGTCCCCGCCCTTGTCCTTGCCGCCGAGGATGAGGATGACCGGGCCGGCCATGCCGGCGAGCGCCGTGTCCACCGCGCCCACGTTCGTTGCCTTCGAGTCGTCGATGAAGGTGACCCCGCCCCTTACGGCGACGAACTCGAACCGGTGGTGGATCCCCTTGAACCGGGCGAACACCTCTTCGGCACAGCGGGAGTCGACCCCCAGGAGCCTGGCCGTCAGTGCGGCGGCCATCATGTCCTCTTTCAGCCCCTGGCTGATGTGGGGGCCTTCGGGAAGCCTCGGACCTTCACCCTCGATGCTCCCCTGGAAGAAGACCCGGGAGTTCTCGATGTAGGCCCCGTCCGCTGACGCGGGCCTGCCGAAGGAGAAGCCCGCCCTTCTGGCCCTGCCCGGGATCTCCCGCAGCAGGGGGTCGTCGTCGCTCACCACCGCGATGTCGCTTTCGGTCTGGTTCTTGAACATGACCTTCTTGAAGAAGGTGTACTCCTCCATGGTGGGGTAGCGGTCGAGGTGGTCGGGCGTGATGTTCAGGCAGATGCCGATGTGCGGCCTGAACCCCTCGATCCACTCGAGCTGGAAGGACGAGATCTCCGCCACGATGTACCTGGGGTTCCTTTGGGCAAGGGTGATGAGGGGAGGGGAGATGTTCCCGCCGATGCCCGCGTCGAGTCCGGCGGCCACCAGGACCTCGTGGATGAGCGTCGTGGTGGTGGTCTTGCCGTTCGAGCCGGTGATGGCGATGAGCGTGCCCGTCATGAGCGACATGGCCACCTCGATCTCCGAGAGCACCTTCTTTGCCTTGAGGAGCAGGGGGTGGAACCGGGGGACGCCGGGGCTCGGGATCACGAGATCCGCCCAGGCGATGTCGCCCTCGTCGAGGATCTTCACCTCGAGCTCGAGGCTCCCCGTGGGGGCCCGCTCGTCCACGAGGCGCACCTCGTGCCCCTGACGGATCATTTCCTTCGCTGTCGCCAGGCCTGTCTGGCCTGTTCCCCACACTGCTATGCGCAAGCCTTCATCCTTTCTATGCCCTTGAGGATGCCCGCGATGAGCGAGGCCACCCCCTTGTCCTCGTGATCCGTGTAACAGCTGATGAGCACCTGTAAATAGTCAAGCCCGTTGTCATTTTTGTCCATAGCCCTGCCTCACCTCAATTTCAGTGTCGAAATGGCAACCATGGCCAGTAATATGGAGATGATCCAGAACCGCACGATGATCTTGGGCTCCGGCCATCCCTTGAGCTCGAAATGATGGTGTATGGGGGCCATCCGGAAGATGCGCCTGCCCTTGGTGAACTTGAAGAAGCCCACCTGCAGGACCACGGACACGACCTCCATGACGAAGATCCCGCCCACGACCAGGAGCAGCATCTCCTGCTTCGTGACCAGGGCCGCCGTGCCAAGGATCCCCCCGAGGCTCAGCGAGCCAACGTCGCCCATGAACATCTGGGCGGGATACGCGTTGTACCAGAGGAAACCCATGCCGGCGCCCACCACGGCCCCCATGAAGATGGCGAACTCGCCCACGCCCGGCAGGTAGGGGAACTGGAGATAGCCTGCCGCCTTGATGTTGCCTGTCACGTAGGCGAACACGAGGTAGGTGGCAGCGGCGATGGTGCACGGCCCGATGGCCAGGCCGTCGAGGCCGTCGGTGAGGTTGACCGCGTTGGCCGCCCCCACGATCACGAGCATGGCGAACGGGATGTAGAGGGGGCCCAGGTTGATGGTGACGTTCTTGAAGAAGGGCAGCACGATGGAGCGGTCGAACCCCGGGATGTTCACCAGCACGTAGCCGATGACGGCCGCTATGGCGAACTCGAGGAGCAGCCTGACCCTTCCGGGGACGCCGGCCATGTTGCCCTTGATGGTCTTGATGTAGTCGTCCACGAACCCGATGAAGCCGAAGGACACGAGGATGATCATGCCCAGCCACAGGTAGAGGTTGGTGAGGTCCGCCCACAGGATGGTGGAGACCGCGATGGAGAAGATGATGAGCAGGCCGCCCATGGTGGGCGTGCCGGACTTGCCCGCGTGGTTCTTTGGCACGTTGCCGTTGATCCTCTCCTTGAGCTTGAGCTCGGTGACCTTCCTCATGAACCAGGGCCCCAGCAGAAGCGCGATGATGAGCGCGGTGATGGTGGCGTAGATGCTCCGGAAGGTGATGTATTTGAAGACGTTGAAGAAGGTGGAGTATTCGTGGAGCGGGTAGAGCAGATGGTAGATCATGCTATGCCACCGCCTTCAGATGGGTTACCACTTCGTCCAGGTGCAGGGCCCGGGACGCCTTCACGAGCACGATGGCGTCCTTGTCCAGCACGTCCGAGAGGTTCTCGATGATCTGCGGCAGGCCTTCCGCGATGTGCACGGCGGACGGGTTCATGCCCTGCCCGACGGCGCCCTCGGAGATGATCTTCGACATCTCACCGGTCACGACCAGCCGGTCGATCCCCGCCTGGGCCACCCACTGGCCAAGCTGCGTGTGCCAGTGCTCGGCCTCGGTCCCCAGCTCCAGCATGTCGCCCAGCACCGCGACCCGGTAGGAATGGGGCGACGACACGAGCATCTGCAGGGCCGCCTTCATGGAGGCGGGGTTGGCGTTGTACGAGTCGTTGATGATGGAGATGTGGTCCGAGACGATGATCTCGGAGCGCATGCCCGGGAACTTCGCCTCCTGGATCCCCTTCGAGATCTTGTCGAGCCCTATCCCCAGGCCCATGGCGCAGGCCGCCGCGGCCATGGCGTTGCAGACGTTGTGCATGCCCGGCAGGGGCACGTGCGTGTGCAGGGGTTCGCCGCCGAGGTCCATGAGCACCTCGGTGCCGTCGAGCCCCTGGTGGAGCACCTCTTTGAGGGTGACGTCAGCGCCCTCGGAGGACGAGTAGGTGATGATCTTCAGGCTCCTGGGGATCTCCACCCGGTCCATGTTCTCCAGGTGCGGGTTGATCACCGCGATGCCGTCGGAGACGGTGTTCCGGAAGATGGCCTGCTTCTCCTTGATGATGCCCGAGATGCTTCTCAGGCCGCTCAGGTGGACAGGGTTGATGTTGCTCAGGATGGAGACTTTCGGCCTCACGATGGAGGAGAGCCGGTCGATCTCGCCGAAGCGGTTGGTGCCCATCTCGATGACCGCGTACCTGTGCTCTTCGGTGAGCTCCAGCAGGCACAGGGGCACGCCGATGAGGTTGTTGTAGTTCTTCTGGGTCTTGAGGCAGGGCCCGTCCTGGGCCAGGATGGAGGCGCACAGCTCCTTCACCGTGGTCTTGCCCGTGGAGCCGGTGATGCCCACGACCACGGGGTTGTACTGGTTCCTGACATACCCGCCGATGTCGCCCAGGGCCGCCAGGGTGTCTTCCACGGAGATGATGGTGCCCTTGCCCCTCAATCCTTCCTTCATGATGACCGCGCCCGCGGCCCCCTTGGCGATGGCCTCGGCTACGAACACGTGGCCGTCGAAGTGCTCGCCCCCGAGCGCCACGAAGAGGTCGCCCTTGCCGACCGTCCGCGAGTCTGTGGATACCCCGGAAAAGACCGTGTCCGCGCTGCCGGACACGACCGATCCCCCGGTGCATTCTGCAATTTCCCACGCCTTGAGCTTCATGATCCGTATATCTCCCTTAAACATGCGCGGACGCACTCGCGGTCGTCGAACGAGGACTTCTTCGAGCCCACGATCTGGTAGGTTTCATGTCCCTTGCCTGCGATGATGAGGCAGTCGCCTTCCTTCATGGAGTTGATCCCGAACCTGATGGCCGCTTCGCGGTCAGGCTCCACCACCACATAGGTCTTGTCCGGGATCCCCGCGAGGATGTCCTCGATGATGGCTCCCGGGTCTTCGGACCGGGGGTTGTCCGAGGTCAGGATCGTAAGATCCGACATCCGGGCACCGATGGCCCCCATGACGGGCCGCTTGGTCCTGTCCCTGTCCCCACCGCAGCCGAACACCGAGATGAGCCTGCCCCTGGTCAGGGTGCGGGCGCATGCCAGCGCGTTCTGGAGGGCGTCGGGCTTGTGCGCATAGTCCACGAGGATGGTGAGCCCGTGGTCGTTCCTCACCGGCTCCATCCTCCCGGGGACCTGCTGGAGCGATTCTATCCCCGAGACCACCTCGTCCCTGCCCAGCCCGAGCGCCTGCGCGGCCCCCACGGCGGACATGATGTTGTAGGCGTTGATCTCCCCCATGAGGTGGGTGCGCAGGGAGAGCTCCCCTGCCGGGGTCGACAGGGTGAGGATCATCCCCTCGGGGGTGTTCCGCAGGGAACGGACGGTGATGGCGGCATCATACCTCCTGCCGCAGGTCAGTGCGTCCGGGATCTCGCCGGCGAGTCTGCGGCCGTAGTCGTCGTCCACGTTGATGACCGCCTTTCCGGCGAGGTATTTCCGGTCGAAGAGCTTTTTCTTGGCCAGGAAGTAGGTGTCCATGTCAATGTGGTAGTCGAGGTGGTCCTGGCTCAGGTTCGTGAACACGGCGCAGGCAAAGGTCAGCCCCATGACCCTGTCCTGGTCGAGCGAGTGGGAGCTCACCTCCATGGCCACCGCGCCCACGCGGCCCCTGCCCATGGTGTCGAGCCCTTCGTACAGCTCGATGGGGCCGGGGGTCGTGTTGTTGGCGGGGATGCTTATGCCCCCGTAGCGCATGTCGATGGTGCCGATGACGCCGGGGTTCATGCCCGCCGCCTTGAGGATGGCCTCGACGAGATAGGTGGTGGTGGTCTTTCCGCTCGTCCCGGTGATGCCGATGAGCTTCGGCCTGCGCGCATGGGGGAAGAGGATGGGGAGGACCCTCTCCAGCGCAGCCTTCGTATCCGGGACCGTGATCAGCGTGGTGTCCGGGAGGTCGGGTGCGGCCCCGCGGTTGCAGACGACCACCCTCGCTCCTGACCGTACCGCGTTCCCGATAAAGGCATGGCCGTCGGAAAGGCTCCCCTTGAGCGCGATGAAGGCGTCCCCTTCCTTCACCTCGCGGGAATCGGCCTGCAGGCGGGAGAATTCCCGGTCCATGCCCGTGAGCTCCGCTCCATCAATGATGGCGGCAATCTCAGATGCCTTCACCCTCTGCTCCTTTGCTGGCTACCGTGATGTTCGGGCTGATGTCCATGATGCTCGTGCACTTCTGCATGATGTTCTTGAATGCGGGGCAGGCCACGACGCTCCCGTAATAGTTCAGCTGGGGCTCGTTGATGCTGATGATCATGGTGAGCCTCGGCTTGCCGCTGGCGTCGATAATACCCCCGATGAAGCTCGAAACATAGTCCTTTTTTGAGTAGGTGCCGGTCAAAGGATCGATCTTCTGAGCAGTGCCTGTTTTCCCGAATACTTGGAAGGAGCTCATGCTCGCGCCTTCCGCCGTGCCCCCCTTGAGCGCCACCGTCTTCAGGATGGTGAGGATCTGGTCGGAGGTCTGGGGGGACACCACCTTGCGGATGATGGTGGGCCGGTTGAACTCGATGTTTTTGCCCGTGGCGTCCGTGATGTGGTCGATGAGGTAGGGCTTCATGAGCATGCCGCCGTTGACCATGGAGTTGAAGGCGGTGATGAGCTGGATGCCCGTGATCGCGAACCCCTGCCCGTAGGAGATGGTGGCCTTGTCCACCGAGGTCCACCTCCGGGGCTGGCGGATGAAGCCCCCAGGCTCTCCGGGGAACTCGATCCCTGTCTGGGAGGTGAACCCGAAAAGGTCCATGCACGCGTACATGTCCGCTGATTTCACGGGGTCGAGGAGCTTCACCATGCCGATGTTGCTGGAGTACTTGATGACCTCGGTCACGGGGAGCCACCCGTGCTTCTCGTGGTCGTGGATGGTCTTGCGGTGGAAGGTATACGCCCCGTTCTCGCAGAACACCGTCTGGGTGGGCCGCATCCTCCCGCTCTCGATGCCCCAGCTGACCCAGATGGGCTTCATGGTCGACCCGGGCTCGAAGAGGTCCACCACGGCCCGGTTGCGGTGCCCTTCCATGGTCTTGTACGTGCCCAGGTTGGGGTTGAAGCTCGGGTAGGACGCCATGGCGTAGATCTCGCCTGTCTCGGGGTTGGTGATGATGACGAAGCCGGAGCCCGCGTTGTACTGCCTGATGGTGGACTGGAGCTCGGAATAGGCGATGTACTGGAGCCTCCGGTCGAGGGTGAGGTAGAGGGTGTAGCCGTCCTTCGCCTCGTCCGGCGGCAGGCCTCTGGCGTAGATGATCCTGCCCATGCCGTCCTTGCGGACCTCGATCTGCCGGGGCTTGCCCTTGAGGATGTTGTCGAACATGAGCTCCAGGCCCTCGAGGCCCTGTCCGTCGATGCCCACGATCCCCAGGATGTTGGCCAGGGATTCGGACTCGGGGTAGAAGCGCTTGGCCTCGTTGTAGAAGCCGATGCCGTCTATGTTCAGGGCCTGGACAGCGGCCACCTCGTCAGGGGAGACCTGGCGCTTGACCCAGGTGAAGTATCGCGACGAGCTCATCTTCTTGCGCACGGAATGCTCCGGCACACCCAGCGCGCGGGAGATCTTCGCCGCCGCCGCCGACGGGTTCCGGATAATCCGGGGGTTGGCCGCGATGGACTTGACGTCCAGGCTGATGGCCAGAGGCTGGCCGCTCTTGTCGTAGATGCCCCCCCGGTAGGCGGAGAGCTGGATGTTGTAGTCGAACTTCTTGTGGGCCATGGTCAGGACCCTGTCCGGGGTGATGACCTGGATGTAGAACGCACGGATCCCGATGACAGCCAGGAAGAGCATGAGGATGATCCGGACGATCTTTACTCTGTGACCCATAGGTACACCACCTGTTCGGGCTTGGGCGTGTCCATGCCCAGCTTTTCCCGCGCTATGGCCTCAAGCCTCCTGGTGCTCTTCAGGGCCGATATCTCGAGCTTGAGCGACTTGTTCTCGCTCAGGAGCTCCTCTTTCGTGTTCTGCTCCGCGGAGATCTTGTATCCCAGGTCCGTTGCCATGTGCCTGGTCCAGATGTGGAAGAACGACCAGGCCATGAAGCAGATCAGCAGGATGATGCTCGAGGGGAGGATGGTCAAGGATACCCGGGTCTTCACGACACCCTCCGTGCCGCGCGCAGGCGCGCGCTCCTGGCCCTCGGATTGACGTCGACCTCCTCCTGGCCTGCCTCGACGGGCTTGCGGGTGATCCTTTCGAACACGGGCCCGCGAGCCTCAGGGGCGGGCAGACCACGGGGAAAGACGAATTCGCCCGTGCCGCCGGAGAAGAACCGCTTGACCAGGCGGTCTTCCAGGGAGTGGAACGAGATGACGGCCATGACCCCGCCGATGGCGAGCAGGTTTGCCGCCTTGGGGAGGAACTCCCCGATATTACTGATCTCCCCGTTCACCTCCATGCGGATGGCCTGGAAGGTCCGGGTGGCGGGATGGATCTTCTTTGGCCAGAAGCGCCTGGGGATGGCCCTGCTCACCACATCCGCGAGCTCCGTGGTGGTGGAGATGGGCCGCGCCTCGACGATGCGCTGCGCGATGCGCTTCGCGAAGCTCTCCTCGCCGTACTCCCTGATGAGAGAGGCCAGCCTGGCTTCGTCGTAGGAGTTCACCACCTCATGGGCGCTCAAGGGATTGTCGGAGGAGAACCTCATGTCCAGCGGTCCTTCCTTGAGAAAAGAAAACCCTCGACCGGGATCATCGAGGGCCATCGATGACATCCCGAGATCGAGCAGAACCCCGTCGAGCCTCTCCCATCCGAGCATGGCGCAGATCCTGTCTATCTCCGTGTAGTTTCCATGAAAAAGATGCACCCGGGAGCGATAGGGCTCCAGGATGGCTTCGAGCCTCGTGATGGCGGCCTTGTCGAGATCGGTGCCGGCGAGCTCGCCGGTGGGCGAGCTCTTCTCGAGGATAGCCCGCGCGTGTCCGCCGAATCCCAGGGTGCCGTCGAAGTATCGGCCGCCGTCGCGGGGCATCATCACCTCCACCACTTCTTCCAGGAGAACGGGGACGTGGGACATACGCTTAGAGGCCCAGCTCAGCGAGATCTTTTCTCAGGCTGGCGGGATCCTTCATGGCTTCCTTCATGAACGCGTCGTACGTATCCACATCCCAGATCTCGAAACGTTCCCCAACACCTACGCAGAGGCACTTCTTCTTGAGCCCGGCATATTCGCGCAGGCTCAACGGAACGAGGATTCTCCCCTGCGCGTCCAGCTGGCACTCCTCTGCTGAACCCATGACGTGTCGCTTGTATACGATGTCGGCCATCCTGACCGAGGACAGGCCGGAAGCCTTCCTTTCCATCTTTTCCCATTCTTCGGGGGCGTATGCCAGAAGGCACTGGTCGAGGCCCTTGGTGACGACGAGGGTCTCGGCATCGCTCCCGCTCAGATGGTCCCTGAATTTCGACGGGATGCTCAGCCGTCCCTTCTCATTGATGGTATTTACGTAATGCCCTTTAAACAAGTTCGCCCCTCGACAATCAGACACAAAATGGCACTTTTTGACCTATAATATAATCACCTACCTGTGTCAATATGTTCTTCGGCAGTTTTACGGCTTTTAATAAGTAGAAAACACTTGTAATTAATACTATTATCAGTTAAGGCAAAAAGTGCCAAATGGTGATTAGATTTTTCTGGAACTTTCACCGGATGTTGGCTACTATAAGGATATGGACAGGAAGGTTTTGAGCGAGGTCCTTGAATTCCTGCCCACCGGGGTCATGCTGGCAGATGAAACAGGGGCGGTCACATATGCCAACAGGGCTGCCCATGAGTACATGGGCATCGACCACGACCGATTGGGTGAGGTGAACATACGGGAGGTCGTTCCGCACGGTTCCGGCAGGAAGGAACTGATTCGGACCAGGGGCGACGAGAGGATCACGGTCCGGCTCACCAGGATCCCGCTTTCAGACGGCTGTTCCGCCGTAGTGCTTTCCGATGTCTCCGAGGTGCACAGGCTCCAGCAGGAGCTCCTGAAGATGGACCGGCTCGCGTCGGTGGGCGAGCTCACCTCCGGCATCGCCCACGAGATCCGCAACCCCCTGGCGGGCATCAAGACAACGGCCCAGGCCCTCAAGGCCGAGATCCCGGAGAACGATCACCGGACAGACTACGTCACCCGGATCATCATGGAGATCGATCGCCTCAACAAGCTGCTCCTGAGCTTTTTCGACTTCGCCAAGCCCAAGGAGCTCGCCCTGCGGCCCTGCAACCTCAAGAAGATCGTCGAGGACTCGGTCTTCACCGTGCAGGACGAGGCTCGCAAGAACCACGTCCAGGTCATGGAGTTCTATCCGCCGGAGGGGCTGAAGATCAAGGCGGACCCGGGGGTGGTGCAGCAGGTCCTCATGAACGTCTTCATCAATGCGCTCCAGGCCATGCCGTCTGGGGGGAGGATGGAGGTGCACCTCGTCGACGACGGGGCGTACGCCAGAATCGAGGTGCGGGATACGGGCAAGGGCATTCCCGAGGACATCCGCAGCAGGATCTTCGACCCCTTCTTCACCACCAAGCCCAAGGGGATCGGCCTCGGGCTGTCCATCTCTTACCGGTTGATAAAGATGCATTCCGGTACTATAAGCTTTGTCTCGAACCCGGCAGGCACCACCTTCACCATCTCGCTTCCGAAGGGCGCGGGGACATGAAGGCCGTCCTGCCCTGGTACCACATTACACCGTAATTCATTAGGAGGATTTCGATGCCGTTTTTCCCTTCAACAGCCTATGCAGCCTCAGCGCAGTTCAGGGGCGACGTGGGGGCCATGATTGTGGATTCCGACCCCGTGGTCAAGCTGGTCCTGCTCATACTCCTGCTGTTCTCCATCATATCATGGGCGATCATCATCCAGAAGTGGGTGGTCCTGTCGCGGGCCCGCAAGAAGGGCCAGATCATCCTCGACACCCTCTACGAGAGCTTCAGCATGGTCTACCTCAACGAGAACGTCAACAAGGTGGGCGACTGCCCGCTCTCGAAGATCTTCCGCGAGGCCAAGGACGAGCTCAGGAGGATAGCCGGAAAGAACAACGCCATCGCGGGCGCCATGCTCCCCAACGTGGAAAACCGCATACGGAGCCAGATCGCCCAGCAGACGAGCGACCTGAACCAGGGCCTGGGCTTCCTGGCGAGCATCAGCAACTCGAGCCCCTTCATCGGCCTGTTCGGCACGGTGTGGGGCATCATGGACTCCTTCCGGGAGATCGGGCTGAAAGGCTCGGCCAACCTGGCCACCGTGGCGCCCGGCATCTCGGAGGCGCTCATCGCCACGGCTGCCGGTCTCTTCGTGGCCATACCGGCCGTGCTCTTCTACAACTTCTACACCACCCAGGTGGGCCATGCCGTGACCCAGATGGAGCGCTTCGAGATCGACTTCATGAACTGGGTGCGCAGGGGAGCGGGCCATGCTGGCGAATAAGCCCGGCAAGCACATGGCCGAGATCAACGTCACGCCTTTCGTGGACGTGATGCTCGTGCTGCTCATCATCTTCATGGTGTCCGCCCCCATGATGAAGGAGGGCATGAAGGTCGACCTGCCCAACGTGGAGGCCAGGGCCCTGGAGACCCAGAGCCAGGACCTCGTCATCACCATCAACAAGGACAGGACCCTCGACATAAACGGTTCGGCCATCGAGTTCGACCGGCTGGGCGTGATCCTCGGGCAGATCCGGGAGGAGCGGGGGGTCGACAGCGTGTTCCTCCAGGCCGACAAGGCGGTCGCCTACGGGTACGTGGCAGAGGTCATGGCGCTCATCCGCACCACCGGGCTCACCAAGATCGGGCTGGTGACCCAGCCGCCGGTAAAGAATAAAGGATGATGAAAAAGCTCCGCTGGCACCACTGGACTTCCATCGGCCTGCACCTCCTGCTGATCATCTCCATGGTGGAAATCCAGCTCACCCCCAGGGACACCACGGCCATGGATGTCTACGAGGTGGACATCGTGACGGATGTGCCTTCGAAGCCCATGCCCGACTCGGGCAGATCGGCCCCGAAGTTCGTGAACAGGACCCAGGCCCCCAGGGCGCTGGACTCCATCCAGAAGGAAAAGGCCCTTCCCGACACCGCCCCGGAGCTCCTGCCCTCGAAGATCGAACCGCCAAAATTCGAGGAGCCTGAACCCGATCTTCCGCCCCAGCCCAGACACGAGGCGCCCCCTGTCACCGGTCCGGGCAGGCAGGGCAGGCCAACCCTCGACGAGACGGCCCAGCAGATGGCCCTGTGGAAGTCCCAGGTGAGGTCCCTGGTGGAGAGGGTCTGGAAGACCCCCCCAGAGATCGCATACATGGACATGTCGCTCAAGACCACCTACATGCTCAGGATATCCCGGAGCGGGGAGCTGCTGGACAGGAGGCTCCTCATCTCTTCGGGCAACACCCCGTTCGACAGGTCCATACAGATGGCCCTGAGCAGCCTGAAGCGGCTGCCCCAGCCCCCGCTTGCCCTCGTGGGAGGGCGTGACAGCGTGGAGGTCACCATGTCGTTCAACCCACCCAAAGGAGCGCAATAGATGAAGAAGGTTTTCTCCCTCATCGCGGTCATGCTTATGGCCCTGCCCGTGTTTCTCCAGGCGCAGAGCGTCCACATCGACATCGAGGGCAAGGAGTTCAACCGCCTCAAGGTGGCCATGCCCTCCTTCGGCGGCCAGCGCAGCCTTGCGGAGTCGGTGTGGTCCATGTGCGCAAAGGACCTCGAGGTGTCCGGGGCGTTCAGCCTCATCAACCCCAAGGCCTATCTCAACCCGGGCCCCATGAGCACGGTCGACCCGTCCACCGTGAAGAACTGGAACCTCATCGGCGCGGACTACGTGATCGCGGCCAGGGTCGACTCCCAGGGCGGGCTCCTGAGCTTCGCGGTCCAGGTGGTGGAGATCGCCACCTCGCGCGTGCTCATGAACACCACGTACACCACAAAGCCGGACACGCCCTACCGCGCCGTGCATACCTTCATGGACAGCTTCCTGGACAAATCCCTGAGCATCGAGCCCATGTTCTCCTCGAAGATCGTGGCCGTGCAGAAGTCGGGCAGGAAGAAGCAGATGTACACGGCCTGGTGCGACGGCACCGGCGGCAAGGCCATCAAGGGGGGAGGGGACCTCATCCTGGACCCCGCGTGGTCGCCCGACGGCAGGAAGATCGCCTTCGTCTCCTACTGGAGGAGCAACCCGGACCTGTACCTGCTGGACGTCGCCACGCTCAAGGTGGAGGCCGTCTCTTCGCACCGGGGGATCAACACCACCCCGTGCTTCGACCGCACCGGCCGCAAGCTGGCCCTGACGCTTTCGAAGGACGGCGACCCGGAGATCTACCTCATGAACCTGGGCGCCCGGGATTACATCCGCCTCACCTCGAACTGGGGCATCGACACCTCGCCCTCCTTCTCCCCGGACGGCAGGAAGATCGCCTTCTGCTCGTCCCGCTCGGGAAACCCACAGATCCACGTCCTCGATGTCTTTTCGAAGGCAGTGCAGCGGATCACCTTCCAGGGGACCTACAACACCGAACCCGTGTTCTCGCCCAAGGGCGACCTCATCGCCTTCACCTACCTGTCGGCAACCGACAGACGGTACCACATCGCCCTGATCCGTCCCGACGGGAGCGGCCTGAAGGTCCTGCCAGGCACCGGGAGGGGGGACGAGTCGCCCACCTTCTCTCCGGATGGGAGGCTCATTGCTTTTGCAAGCTCGGACGGTAATATCTATGTGACAGACCTTGCCGGGAGCTTTCTCGCCAAGGTCACGAATGGAGGAGGTTTTTCACAGCCAAGCTGGTCTCTTCAGCTGGAATAGCCATGGAGCCAGGGTTTTCAAGGGAGGCCTGGAAGCTTTTTCCTCTTGACCTGGCTTCCCTTTGAGGTAATTTATTGGCCAGTTGCTTCGGATATCACGATTTGACCGTATACGACGTATCTATGTATGAAAGACAAGGAGGAACGTATGAGGAACACAAGCAGGGGAATCGTTTATATCGTCCTTTTGTCCATGGTCTTTTTCTTTGCCGCATGCGATAAGAAAAGGGTTGAGCAGGTCGGCGAGGTGACGCCTCCCCCGCAGCAGGAAAAAGAGGTGGGCACGCCCTCGGCCCCCGGCGAGATGGCCATGCCCGGTCCCGGCGCAGCCCAGGCCGGTGAAGGTGGCGCCGCACTCAGGGGAGCCGCTGCGGCCTTTGAGGAAAACGACATCCACTTCGACTACGACAGGTTCACCATCAGGCCCGAGGACCGGAAGATCCTCGCGGAAAAGGCCAGCTTCCTCAACGCCAACCCGAGCGTGAAGGTCCGCATCGAAGGCCATGCCGACGAGCGGGGCACCACCGAGTACAACCTGGCCCTCGGTGAGCGCAGGGCGAACGCCGCAAAGGAATACCTCGTGTTCCTGGGCATCAGCGCCGACAGGATCGCCACCGTTTCCTACGGTGAGGAGAGGCCTCTGGATCCGGCCGCGACCGAAGAGGCATACGCGATGAACAGAAGGGCCCACTTCGTCATCCTTCAGTAGAGAGGGGCCTCCATGAAAAGGCTGGTTCCCTTTCTCTTCTGCATGCTTTACCTGGCAGGCTGCGCCACGCAGCAGGACCTGAACGCCGTGAAGTGGGAAGTGGACGCCCTGAAGACCAGGGTCGCCAAGGCGGAAGACAAGCTCAAGGAAAAGGAACGCCTCACGGAGCAGGGCCTGGGCAACCAGGCCGAGCTCCTGGCACACTACGGCGAGCTCAAGGAGCAGGTGGCCTCCCTGCAGGGCAGTGTCGACGAGATGAAGGTCTCTTCCAGAGAGACGGTGAAGGAAGACCGTCTCCTGGCCCTCGAGCGCGAGATCATGGACCTCAAGGCGCTCGTCGATGCCCAGAAGGAGCCGCCCAAGTCCCTCTACGAGACAGGGTTGGAAAAGTACCGGGCCAAGCGGTTTGCCGAGGCCGTGAGCGATCTGAAATCCTACCTCGCCTCGGGCCCCGACCCCGAGCTCGCGGACGATGCGCAGTTCTGGATAGGCGAGTCGCTCTTCTCCCTCGAGAAGTATGAGGACGCTGTCCTGCAGTACGACATGGTGGCCAAGAAGTACTCCAAGGGCGACAAGGTCCCCGAGGCCCTCCTCAAGGAGGGGATGTCGTTCTACAAGATGGGAGACGCCCAGACGGGCAACCTCGTCCTGCAGCGGCTCATACAGGGCTATCCGGGCACGGAGTCAGCGGCCAGGGCCAGGCAGATCATGAAGGACGGCCTGAAATAGACGTACCTGCGGGGGGCGGCCACGGGCGCTTGCCAGGGCCCGCCCCCCGCTTCCGGTTTTCCCCCAGCGCGGGTATGCCTCCCCGTATCATGAAGCCGTGTACGGGTGAAAAGCCCCATCGGGCATGGAAACGATGGGGGGGAAAGGCTGCCCGGTTCAGTTCTTATAAGGAATATCCGATATACAACCATGCTTATATGCATTCACGAGCTCTTGATATCAGGAAAAGAACTCAAGGCCTCGGGCAGGGCTCGCCTGCGTTCCTTCCCCTGCGGAAAGAACCCCTTCCTTGCCCCAGGCTATGCATGTATAATGACAGACGGGTATGAGGAGAGATTCTCAACCTCACGAAAGGGGATACAATGAAGATCAAATCCTTCCGAGTCGTACCGACCCTTCCCGAAACCCTGAGCCCCATCCTCTCCCTGGCGTACAACGTGTGGTTCAGCTGGAACCAGCAGGGCCTGCGTCTCTTCCAGCACATGGACAGGGACCTGTGGGAAGAAACGGACCACAACCCGGTGGCCATGCTGTCCCGGGTGTCCCAGGGCCGGATCATGGACCTGATGGAGGATGACGGATTCCTTTCCCAGATGAGGAAGACCGCGAGCGCCTTCGAAGACTACATCTCCGAGAAGGGCGTGTACTCCTTCCTCCTGTCTCAGCCCATCGACTTCACCATAGCCTATTTCTCCATGGAGTTCGGGATCACCGAGAGCCTGCCCATCTATTCCGGTGGCCTGGGCATCCTCGCCGGCGACCACCTCAAGAGCGCCAGCGACCTGAGGCTCCCCCTGTGCGGGGTGGGCCTCCTGTACAAACACGGCTACTTCACCCAGTACCTCAGCTGGGACGGCTGGCAGCAGGAGGAGTCGCCCAACAACGATTTCTACCACATGGCCCTGCACCTCGAGACGGACAGCAAGGGCAAGCCCGTCAAGATCTGCGTTGACCTCGCAGGTCGGCCCTGCCATGCCCAGATCTGGCGATGCCAGGTGGGCAGGATACCGCTCTACCTCCTGGACACGAACCTCGAGGAGAACCATCCGGACGAACGCGCCATCACCGGCGGCCTGTACGCAGGCAACGCGGAAGACCGGCTCAGGCAGGAGATCATCCTGGGGATCGGCGGCATGAAGGCCCTCGAGGCCCTGGGCATCGATCCCATGGTCTACCACATGAACGAGGGGCACTCCTTCCTGGTGGGCCTCGAGCGCGCCCGGATGCTCATGGAAAAGCACGGCCTCGATTACGCCACGGCCAGGGAGGTGCTGCGGTCTTCGCTCGTGTTCACCACCCACACCCCGGTGCCGGCGGGAAACGACGTGTTCGACATGTCGCTCATGGACAAGTACCTCAAGGGGTATGTCGAGCGCAGCGGCATCAGGTGGGGCGACTTCGTGGCCATGGGCAGGAAGAACGCGGACGACGACAAGGAGAACTTCGGGGCAACCGTCTTCGCGCTGAAGAACTCCGCCTACCGCAACGGCGTGAGCAAGCTCCACGGCGAGGTGTCCCGGGACATGTGGAAGGACATCTGGCCCCACGTCACCATCGAGGACGTGCCCATCTCCTCCATCACCAACGGGATCCACATCCCGTCGTGGATATCGTCCGAGATGGCCGACCTCTACGAGCGGTATCTGGGACCCAAGTGGAAGGAGGACCCGGACAACCAGAAGGTGTGGGAGCGCATCGACGAGATCCCGGACGCCGAGCTGTGGTCGACCCACCAGCGGAGGAGGGAGAGGCTCGTGGCCTTTGCCCGCAGGCGCCTCGTGAAGCAGCTCAAGGCCCGGGGCGGCAAGCCCAGCGATATCCAGCGGGCCATGGAGACCCTTCACCCGGACGCGCTGACCATCGGGTTCGCCAAGCGGTTCGCCACCTACAAGCGGGGGCTGCTCCTCTTCCAGGACATCGAGCGCCTCAAGAAGATCGTCTCCGACCCGGGCCGGCCGGTGCAGATCATCGTCTCAGGAAAGGCCCACCCGCGCGACCACGAGGGCAAGGCCATCATCCAGAAGATCATCCACATCGCCCGGGAGGAGCCTTTCCGGAACCGGGTCGTCTTCCTCGAGGACTACAACATGAACATCGGCCGCTACCTGGTGGAAGGGGTCGACGTGTGGCTGAACAACCCCAGGCGCCCCATGGAGGCCTGCGGAACCTCGGGCATGAAGGCCACGGCCAACGGCGCGCTCAACCTGAGCGTCCCGGACGGGTGGTGGGTGGAAGGGTATCAGCCCGACCTCGGCTGGAGCATCGGCAACGGCGAGATCTACGACAACCTCCAGTACCAGGACGAGGTGGAGAGCAAGACCATCTACGACCTCCTCGAGCGGGAGATCATCCCGCTGTTCTACGACCGGGGCCTGGACGGCCTGCCCAGGAAGTGGATCTCCATGATGAAGCGGTCCATGAGGACCCTGTGCCCGCAGTTCAACTCCAACCGGATGGTGGAGGAGTACACGGACCGGTGCTACATGGAGGCCGCCCTGAACTCCCGGATCCTCGGCTCCGACGGCTACAGGAACGCAAAGACCCTCGTTTCCTGGATGAACCACCTGCGCAGGCACTGGAAGGACGTGCAGATCAGGAACATCGAGCACACCGAAGGCGACGAGGTGGAGGTGCACAGCGAGGTCGTGGTCAAGGCCTCCATCAGGCTGGGCGCGCTCACCCCGGACGACGTGAACGCCCAGGTCTACTACGGCAAGATCGACGACGGCGGGAACCTCTTCGACGTGAGAAAGGTCATGATGGAGAACGGCGGCGAGGTGGGCAAGGGCGAGTACCTCTTCCAGGCGCGCATCCAGTGCGAGGACACCGGGAGGTTCGGGTACACGGTGCGGGTCCTGCCGAGCCATCCCAACCTCATCTATCCCGTGGACACCGGCCTCATCTGCTGGGCTTCGTGACGTGAGGCCCCTGTTTGACCGATGAAGGCGAGGGGGCGGCCGCGAAAGGCCGCCCCCTTTCATGTTGCCGGGAATACGCCTGATTAGAGCTTGACAAATCTCCGCGCACTTTCCATAGAGTACTCAGGCGAGAGTGGCGGAATTGGTAGACGCGCCAGACTTAGGATCTGGTGGGTTATCCCGTGGGGGTTCGAGTCCCTTCTCTCGCACTACAATAAATTATCCATGGGTTTTTACGCGTGCAATCAGCGCCGCCTCTGCTCCCTGCCTGCATGGACCCTCGGCTCACCAGTCAATGGCTATCATCGTTTCTCATGAACGACGAAGAGCTCATCCCCTTTGCCCAGGCCTGTGCTCAAAGGGACATACAGCTTCGAGAGTATCTTGAGCAATCTGCTGAAGTAGTGCAGTCTTCGATGATTGCCCATTGCATACTGGAGGCTTTTGGTGATGTTGCCGGAACTTGAGAAGGTTTTGGCCTTTTTCCTCGTAAACCCGTGCTGCTGGAACAGGAGATCAAGGCTGTCCAATGGATAGAGGACGAGATGACGGGGTATGTCGTTATGATACCAGTGAACTCCAAACAGCAGGCGGCCGAGCGACGCGCCGTTCGGGGTTCTTATGAGCAGCCGCCCTCCTGTTTTCACGATCCTGCTGACTACTCGAGCAAAAGCATGAGGGTCCCTCATGTGCTCGATGACATGCCTAGCGGTGATCAGATCGAAACAACCGGTTTCAAAACCGGCAGACTCCACCGTGCCGTGGTATGCTTCGAGACCGGCGGAACGGCAGGCCCGGACTGCATTCTCGCTGAAGTCCAATCCGACTATTCTCCACCCGAGCTCCCCCAAGTACTTTAAAAACTTACCATTTGCACATCCTATATCGAGGGCTTTTCCGCCGTGCCGGAACTCAACCTGGTCCTTGTACTTGAACGCGCCGATGGCATAGCCTAAGGGCTTGTACCAGTCTGGCACCGGGATGTGAGCATATCCGTAGGTCCACTTCAGGACCGCTTTCTTGTAGAAAGACATGCCCCGCCGCTGCTTCAGGGTTCCATGGACTGCATAATTATGCGGATAATATCCTGCGATCTCGGCCTCGCCGGGCATCGGGTTCTGGTAGCATGCACCGCAGTGCACGCACCGGAGATAGGTATACTTCCTGTCGAGGTTGAAGTAGAAATCCCTTCCCGTGTAATGATGTTCCCCTCTGCCCGAACAGACCGGGCACAACGATGAGTCGGACAGATCGGCTTTTTCCTGATGTGCGTGCATCGTAGCGATCATGAGAGTTTTTTTAGCACAGAAAGGGAGTTGGATCTAATAATATATGGTCTGCCTGCCGTCTGAGCAGCCAAGGAGGGGCCCGGGAGTTGCCAGGTTCGGGTGTCCGGGAGATTCGGGGGTGGGGAAGCCAACTTACGTTCTTGACAACTCATGTCTTCTTCTTATATAGATTCTATCTCCTGACAAAACCCAATGGAAGAGGGGGGGTGTACACAATCGGATGCCAGGCATAAAAGTGAGAGATACCGAGCCTTTTGAGGGCGCGTTGAAGCGCTTCAAGAAGCAGGTGGAAAAAGCAGGTGTTCTCTCTGAGGTCCGCAAGCGCGAGTACTACGAAAAGCCGAGCGTTAAGAAAAAGAAGAAGGCCATAGCCGCGCGTAAAAGGGTTTTAAAGAGAATGAACAAGGTAAGGTCATACTACTGATGTTAGTCGATACGATCAAATCTGACCTCGGACAAGCAATGAAGGCAGGAGACAAGCAGAAGGTCTCCTGCCTTCGCATGTTGATATCCGCCTTCAAGTACAAGCAGGTTGAGTCCCACAAAGAGCTCGACGACCAGGAAGCCCTTTCGGTGATCCGCTCCCAGATCAAGCAGGTCACGGATTCCTACGAGCAGTACACGCAGGGCAAGAGGGAAGACCTGGCCGCCCAGGAGAAGGCGAACCTCGCCATCCTGAAGTCGTACCTGCCCCAGGAGCTGAGCGACGAGGAGATTGCCGCCATAGCCAAACGGATCATAGCCGAGACGAATGCCACCAAGAAGGAATTCGGCCTGGTCATGAAGAAGACCGTGGCGGAAGTCGCCGGCCGCGCCGACGGCAAAAGGGTGAGCGGCATCGTGAACGGGCTGCTGCACTGATTTCCTGAGCTTCTATATAATATAAACTGGCCCCCCGCCAGCATACCAGGACTTTCATGAGAGAGGACCTGCTCGAATTCTCTGCACTGAAAGGCTATATCAAGACCTTTGTGGCGTCCGACATGGGATCGAGCGCCCTGGACGAGCTGCAGCCGTTTTCTTCGTGGGAAGAGGTCGAGCTCCGCTGGGGCCTCATGCGCGAGATGATGGCGCTCGTGGTCTCGGAAAACCCTCCCCATTTCTCCGGCCTCTCCGACATCAGGGAGCTCCTCGACCTCCACGAGGGCGCCATGCTCGAAGGCAAGGACATCGTGATGGTGGCCGGCGTGGTCTCCGACATGGCCCGCCTCAGGCGCGCCCTCGAGAAGGCGGGGCCGGCGCTTTCGGCCGTGGCGGAAGGGATCGAGCCCCTCGACAGCCTCACCTGGGAGATAGGCGAGATGCTCACCCCGAACGGCGACATCTCCGACGAGGCCAACCCCTTCCTGAGAAAGCTCAGGAAGCGGGCCCGGATGCTGCGCACCGAGATCCTCGAACACCTTCAGGTGATCCTCGACAGCCTGAAACCCAAGGGCGTGGTCATGGAAGACCTCATCACCGTGCGCAACGAGCGCTACGTTATACCCTTGAGGCACGACTACGGGAGCCACATCAAGGGCATCACCCACGACTACTCCCGGAGCAGCAAGACCGCGTTCGTCGAGCCCCTGGCCGTGGTGGAGGAGAACAACACCCTCAACCAGGTCCGCTCGGACATCAAGGAGGAGGAGAACAAGATCCTCCAGGACCTCACGTTGAAGATCTTCCAGAACGGTCAGGCCATCAGGGGCAACCTCCGGATCTACGGCCTTCTGGACCTCATCCACGCGTGCGCCCGGTGGGCGGTGAAGCACCATGCCGTCATCCCTGCGCTCACCCCGGACCGCTTCGAGCTCAGGAAGGCCAGGCATCCCATCCTGATGGAACGGCTCGGGAAGAGGACCGTGCCCCTGGACATCGAGCTCCCCAAAGGAAAGGACTGCCTCATCATCTCCGGCCCGAACGCGGGGGGCAAGACCGTTGCCCTGAAGACCCTGGGCCTGCTCGTGACCATGGCCAAGAGCGGGCTCGCCATACCCGCGGAAGGGGATTCGGTCATCTCCCCGGTGGGAAGCGTGTGGGTGGAGATGGACACGAGCCAGGACATCCAGCACGACCTGTCCTCCTTCACCGCCCACGCCCTCTCGTTGAAGCGGATCTACGAGGGCGTGGCGCCGGGAGACCTCGTGCTCCTGGACGAGCCGGGCACCGGCACCGACCCCCAGCAGGGGGCCGCCATCGCCGTGAGCTGCATCGATGCCTTCCGGAAAAAGGGCGCCATTGTGGTGGTGACCTCCCACTCCGACCTGGTGAAGCTCTACGGCCTGTCCACGGACGGGGCGGAGAACGCCGCCACCGCCTTCGACGACACGGGGCTCAAGCCCCTGTACAGGCTTCAGTACGGCGTGATCGGACAGAGCAGGGCCTTCGACATCCTCAAGTCCGTCGACTTCCCCGCCCCCATCATCCGTGACGCCCAGGCCATCACGGCAGGCGACGGCGCCTCCTCGCTGGCACGGGCCATGGAGGAGATCGCGCACACCTCGTCCATGAGGATACAGGCCGAAGAGGAGCTCGAACGGGCGAGGCTCCTGCGGGCGCAGGCCGAGGAGGCCCTCCAGGAGATGGAGAAGGAGAAGGTGAACCTCTCGCTCCGCTACCGGAGGCTCATGGAGAAGGCCGAGGCCCTCTCCCGCACCAGGCACACGAAGGAGGAGATCGAGCAGGCGAAGGCCACGAAGGAGGCCTCCGAGCTCGAGGAGATCCACGCGCAGGTGGAGCCGGCGCAGGTCCTCGAGGTCCGCAAGGGGTCGACGGTCGCGCTCAAGGGCACGGGTGCAAAAGGCAGCGTCGTGGAGGTGTCCCACGACTCCGCTGAGGTGCTCATGGGCGACAAGCGCCTGAGGGTGGGCCTCGATCAGATCGAGGCGGTCCAGGGCGGGGAAAAGGGGCGGCCGAAGGTGAGCATGCGGGTCAAGGCCTCTTCCCAGTACGTCCTGCCCATCAATGTCGTGGGCATGAGGGTGGACGAGGCCATGCCCGTCATCGAGCGGGCCGTCGACCAGGCCCTGCTCTCGGGGCAGAGGTCCATCGAGATCATCCACGGCGCGGGCACGGGCAGGCTCAAGGGCGCCATCCGGGAGTTCCTCAAGGGCCTCCCTGTGGTGAAAGGCGTTTCCGACAGCCCCATGAACGAGGGCGGCGGAAACAAGACGATTGTCATGTTTGAAAAGGGCTGATGGAAAAGGACAATGTCGAGAGGGTAAAGGCTGCCATCGACATCGTGTCCCTGATCTCGGGCTACGTGAGCCTGAAGAAGAGGGGCAGGACGCACGTGGGCCTGTGCCCGTTCCATACCGAGAAGACGCCGTCGTTCCACGTCGATGCCGGCCGGCAGACCTACAAGTGCTTCGGGTGCGGCAAGGGCGGCGACGCGTTGAGCTTCGTCATGGAAATCAAGGGCATGAGCTTCGTGGAAGCCCTGCAGGAGCTCGCCGGCCAGGCCGGCATCACCATCGAAAAGCCCGGAAGGGCCTCCTCGGAAAAGAACCGGTACTACGAGATCAACGCCCTGGCCTTGAAGTTCTACCGGTACGCCCTCCAGTCGGCAAGGGGCGCCGAAGCGCGGGACTACCTCAAGGGCAGGGGGCTCAAAGACGAGACCATCGACACCTTCGAGCTGGGCTTTGCCCCGGATTCCTGGGACGCCCTGGCGCGGGCGCTCAAGGGCAAGGGCGTCGATCTCGCCCTGGCGGAAAAATGCGGGCTCCTCATCGAGCGGCCCACGGGCGGGTACTATGACCGGTTCCGGAACCGGGTGATGTTCCCCATCCGCGACCTCTCCTCCGAGGTCATCGGGTTCGGGGCACGGGTCCTGGGCACGGGCGAGCCGAAGTACCTGAACACCCCCGAGTCCGCGGTCTTCCTCAAGCGCAGGGTCCTCTACAACCTCCACCGGGTGAAGGGGAGCATCAGGAACAAGGGCGTGGCCATCGTGGAGGGGTACATGGACGTGGTCTCCCTGAGCAACGCGGGCTTCCACGAGGCCGTGGCCACCCTGGGGACCGCGCTCAGCGAGGACCACGTGCGGACCTTAAACCGGTTCACGGACAAAATCAGGCTCGTGTTCGACGGGGACAGCGCGGGACGCAAGGCCATGCTCAGGAGCGTGGACCCCTTCCTCGCCAACGACGTCATCCCCGGCGTGGTGGTGCTTCCGGACGGCAAGGACCCCGACGACGTGGCCCGGACCGACCCCGGGCTGTGGAGCGACCTCCTGGCGAGGGCACCCTCCATATGGGATTTCATTCTGGATGAATCCTTTTCCTCCCGGGACGCATCAAAACTTGAGGATAAAAAGACCCTTATGAATGAGCTCGTCCCCGTCATATCACGGATAAAAGATCCTCTCGTCCGTGAGCTGCTGGCGCAGAGACTCGCAGTAAGGCTGAAAGTATCCGAGGAGGTCGTCCTCAGGCAGGTTGCGCACGGGGAAGAGAAGCAGGCCGCTTTGCCGCTGTCCCCCCAGCTGGAGCATTTACCCCTGGAAGAGACCCTGGCGAGACTTATGCTTTTCGACGATCGTGTCGTAAGGGCGGTAAGGAAGCTGGGGCTGGCTGACGGATTCAAGGACAGCGCCGTTGCCCGTCTCATCGGGTTTCTCGCCGGACACGGCAGGGAAGGGCTGGACACTCAGGCATGTCCGGATGACATACGGATCCTGGCGTCAAGGATCATGTCGGAGGGGGAGTTTCCCGGCGACGCAAAAAAAGCCTTGCTTGATACGGCGTGCCGGTTTAAGAGTCTCTCGATCGATTCGGATATTCAGGGAATACAAAGGGAATTGTCCCAGGCTGAGGAAGAAGGCAACCTGACGAAGAGAAACGAGCTGCTCAAACAAAGACAACAAAAGATGAACGAGAGAAAGCACATACGGGAGTATGTGGTGGAGGTGCTACAAACGATATGAGCGAGAAAAAGGCCTTTACGAAAGAAGTGAAGAAGCTGGTCGCGATGGGGAAGTCAAAAGGCTATCTCACCTATGACGAAGTCAACGACGCCCTCCCCGACGATGTCATCACTCCTGACGATCTCGAAGACGTCAAGGACCTTTTCTCTGAAAAAGAGATCCAGCTCGTTGATACCGAGGACGATTACGAGAATTCAGAAGACGGCATGGATTTCCACGAAGACGGCTCCCTGAGGGCGCCCGACCCGGTGAAGATGTATCTTCACGAGATGGGCTCGGTGTCGCTTCTGTCCAGGGAGGACGAGACGGAGATCGCCAAGCGGATCGAGGCGGGACAGCGCCAGATACTCAACGTCATCATCAATTCTCCGGTTACGGTCAAGGAGGTTCTCCAGATCGGGTCCGCCCTGAGGAACGGTGAGATAAGGCTCAAGGACGTCATCGACATCGATGACATCTTCGAGGTGGAGGAAGAGGCTTCCATGGAGAAGACCCTCCAGATCATCGACGAGATCGAGAGCAGGCAGGCCGACCTCAAGGCGCTCAAGGTGAAGTTCTTCCATGCCCGGAGGAATGCGGACAAGGAGAAGATCAAGCACCAGATGGCGACGGTGAGCCGGGAGATCGTCCGGATGATCCACGACATCCACTTCCTGCCCGAGCAGATCGAGCTCTTCGGCAACCGCCTCAAGGAGCTCAAACGCCAGATCGAGGCCAAGGAAGAGCTCAAAGCCTATTACGAGGGGCGCTTCGAGAGGGATCTCGAGGAGATCCTCGAGCTGCACGAGGCCTTCTGCTCCAACGAGAAGGACAAGAACGTGTGCAAGTTCCTCGAGAAGCACTCCCTGGCCAGGGAAGAGTTTCTGGAGGTTGCCGAAGAGCTGAGCAGGATGGTGAAGGAGGTCAAGGCCCTCGAGATGGAGGGCGGCCTCACGGCCCACGGCCTGAAAAAGGCGGTGAGGATCCTGGAGGAGGCCGAGGCCAGGACCAACGCGGCCAAGACCGAGCTCATCCAGGCGAACCTGAGGCTCGTGGTGAGCATAGCCAAGAAGTACGTGAACAGGGGCCTGCAGTTCCTCGACCTGATCCAGGAGGGCAACATCGGCCTCATGAAGGCCGTGGAGAAGTTCGAATACCGGCGTGGATACAAGTTCTCGACCTATGCCACGTGGTGGATCCGCCAGGCCATCACCCGGGCCATCGCGGACCAGGCCAGGACCATCCGCATCCCGGTGCACATGATCGAGACCATCAACAAGCTCATCCGCACCTCGAGGGCCCTCGTGCAGGAGCTGGGCCGCGAGCCCACCCCCGAGGAGATCGCCGAGAAGATGGACTACCCGGAGCACAAGGTGCGCAAGATCCTCAAGATCGCCAAGGAGCCCATCTCCCTGGAGACCCCCATCGGCGAAGAGGAAGACAGCCACCTGGGCGACTTCATCGAAGACAAGAAGGTGCCCTCTCCTTCGGATGCCATCATGGCCAAGAACCTCTCCGAGCAGTCGCGCCGCGTGCTCGCCACGCTGACGCCCCGGGAGGAGAAGGTGCTGCGCATGCGCTTCGGCATCGGCGAGAAGTCCGACCACACCCTCGAAGAAGTGGGCAAGGACTTTACGGTCACCCGCGAGCGCATCCGGCAGATCGAGGCGAAGGCGCTCAGGAAGCTCAGGCACCCTGTACGGTCGAAGAAGCTCAGGTCGTTCATAGACTCGTAAGCCTGGCAAGGAAGAGGCATTCAGAAGCCGACAGAAGTCAGAAGACGGAGGCCCGGGTCAGCACGCTGCCCCGGGCCTTTTTATTTGACCATTTTTATCCGAAGGCGGTGATACCTATTTATATAATACAATGACAGGGGCGCGGTCAGGAGTGCTCTGCTGAGCCGGGAAAAAAGAAAGCCCGCCGGGTGGCGGGCTTTCTTTTTTGCTTGTTTAAACGTTCTTAGAAGCTGAACGAAATGGCGTTGGCAACCATGTACACGGAGTCGGGGTCGTCGACGGTGTCAACATCATAGTCGATGTCGGCAAAGGCGCCGTAGACCGAGTAGGTGAGGTTGTCCGTGATCTTGTAGTTGGCGCCCAGCGCGAGCTCGTA
>ERZ795031.217-NODE-217-length-76657-cov-16.763139_pt1 | contig 76657 bp, 65 predicted proteins | sample MGYA00375123_ERZ795031 | MGnify/ENA primary metagenome ERZ795031 (study PRJEB30166, sample SAMN05720159) | activated sludge metagenome | isolation source: anaerobic digester from wastewater treatment plant | place: USA | collected 2015-04-21 ...
AATTATCGCGCTGGACTGCCACTCAACGAATTGAAGGGGCGCGAAACCTACGTTCAAGGGCATGAGGCTTATCGATCCAGCGCTGGAGCAGGGGCAACTGAGGCTCAAACATCTTACGCATAGGTTTTCATCCTTGGAGTAGAGTCGTCGTTGTCTACGATATATAGACGCTTGAGGGAGCGAAAACGGATCACGATCAGCTACAAAAATCGATACGTACGACTTCTGGGATGAGAACTAGCTAACGATATGATTTTATAGGAGTTTTTTGCTGTTTTGCGATTGCTTTGCACCGACCGCAAAACCCATGAATTTCCGGTATGCAGCCTTCGATGCGTTGACCTTGCCCTTCAGGACACACCTCCCACGGACTCGTATTGTTTGAGCTTGCGGTACAGGGTTGCCACCCCAATTTCGAGCTGTTCGGCAGCCGCGGCTTTGTTGCCCTGGTTGGCCCGAACGACCGCAAGGATATAGTCGCGCTCCACATCCGCGAGCGGTCGCACATCTCCCGGCGCATAGGCACTCGGAATGGCGATCCCGACCTCTTCCGGCAGGTCATCGATATCGATCTGGCTCGTCTTGGCAAGGGCGACCGCGCGTTCCATGGCATTTTCGAGTTCCCGGACGTTGCCTGGCCAGTCGTAACGAAGGAGCTGGTTGGCGGCACCCGGGGTGAAACTCGTGACCTTGCGACCCATTCGCTCGGAAGCCGATGCGAGAAAGGTTCGCGCCAGCGCGAGGATATCGTCGCGACGCTCACGAAGCGGCGGCACGCGCAATTCCACGACACGCAGGCGGTAGTAGAGATCTTGCCGAAAGCGTGCGCCATGCACTTCGGAGAGCAGGTCACGATTGGTTGCCGCGAGCAAGCGCACGTCCACCTTACGGCTTTTGTTTTCCCCAACCCGACGAACCTCGCGTTCTTGCAAAGCGCGCAGCAACTTTACCTGCATGGGGGGGGAGACCTCGCCGATCTCATCGAGCAAAAGCGTCCCGCCATTCGCAGCTTCGAAAAGGCCAGGACGGTCCTGGGTGGCGCCGGTGAACGCGCCTTTGGCATGGCCGAAGAGTTCCGATTCGAGCAAGCCCTCGGGCATGGCGCCGCAGTTGATGGCGACAAAAGGGCCGCCGGTGCGAACGGATTCGTCGTGGATGAACCGCGCGAGGCGTTCCTTGCCCACGCCACTTTCGCCCGTAATCAGCACGGTAGAATCCACCTTGGCGATGCGTCGCGCAAGATCGAGCACGCGCAGCATCGCTTCGCTCTGCACCACGACCCCTGAGCCGGTCGACTCCGGTGCATCATGGCCGAGAACCTTTTTGCGCGCGCGAAGCCGCTCTTCGACACGTTTGAGTTCGGTTGCCACTTGTGCGAGCGCCTCCTCGAGGCACTCCTTTTTATAAAACGGCAGGTGCGGTGTGATCGCATCCCCCCAATCCTCGCGTGTTCGCCCGACAAGGGTGCAAACAGCATCGCCTTTGCCACGGCAGCGCTCTTCGATGCAGTAGATTTCACGTCCGTTGCAATAGGAAAGGTAGCCGCTGGCAAAACCGGTGAGGGTCCAGCATACGGGCTCCTCGGCGCGACCGAGGTGCAGCAGGTGTTGCTCGGCTTCGTAGGAATCATGCCAAATCGCCTCGGCGAACGCTTCTGGTCCGGTGTTTGTGGCTCGCGAAGGAAGTTCGAAGGTGACCATGCCTTGCAGAGCGTGCAAGCGCCCGCCCGCGCGTCTCCACTCGGATTCGTCGTCCCAGGGAAAGGCGTTTTTCAAGGTCTCGGCAGTCCGCCATCCGTGGGCGTAGCCGAAGCGGGTGAGCATGCCCCGGGCGCCGGAAAGGCCGAGAGATTTAACGAGTTCCCGTCGCAAAAGGCCCAAAGCGACGGCATCGAAGAGCAAAGCGCGCTGTCCGGCGAACGTCAGCACGCCTCCTTTGGGTTCGAAGTGTAGAAGTTCTCGCAGGTCCAAATCCGCAGCTTTCATGGGCGAGTCCTTGTCATTTTGAGAAACAATTTATCATTTTGAGAAGAACAGCACCAGAAGAAAGATGAGAATCACCTATATTTTCAGGTAAATTCAACTTGGCCCGCTCCTTGCTGAAGACGAGGCGAAAACAACGGGCCTATCGACGGCCCTTCCTCATTCCTAAGGAGTACGAAAATGTCACTTGAAAAGTGGGAAATCGACAGCAGCCACTCCGGAATTTTTTTCTCGGTTCGACACATGGTCATTGCCAAAGTCCGCGGGCAATTCTCACGCTGGAGCGGCAACATCGTCATCGAGGACGGAGACATGGCCCGGGCCAAGGTCGAGGTCGTGATCGACGCTTCGAGTATCGACACGGGCGTTGCGGATCGCGACGCGCACCTCAAGAATCCGGACTTTCTCGATGTGGAGAACTTTCCGGAGTTGACCTTCCAAAGTGTGAGGGTTGAAAAGCAAGGTGAAGAAAACTTCCGCCTTATCGGGAACCTGACGATTCACGGAGTGACCCGTGAGGTGGTGTTGGATGCCGAGTCCGCGGGACAGACCAAAGACCCCTGGGGCAACGTGCGGGCAGGTTATGCCGCAAAAACCTCGATCAATCGCAAGGACTTTGGGTTGACGTGGAACCAGGTGCTCGAGGCTGGTGGTGTGATGGTTGGGGATCGCATCACCATCGAAATCGAAGTCGAGGCCGTCAAGCAAGAGGCTGCGAAGGAGTGAAAGGATAACAACGATGGAACGTTACGGTGTACTGGTTGCACGCACCTTGCTGGCGGTCATTTTCATCATCTCGGGGTTTGGAAAACTCGCGGATCTTTCGGGTACGGCAGCGTATATCGGTTCGACGGGGCTCCCTGCGCCCATGCTTTTGGCTTTGCTTGCCGGGGTGTCAGAACTCGTGGGGGGCGTGATGGTCGTGGTTGGCTTCCAAACCCGACTCGCCGCAATCGGGCTTGCGCTTTTCCTCGTGCCGGCCACGGTGCTTTTCCACAATCCGTTCGGACTCGAGGGCGCCGAGGCGCATATGCAGCAGATCCACGCGCTCAAGAATATCGCCATTGCCGGTGGTTTTCTGGCGCTGGCGGTCCATGGCGCGGGAGCGATTTCCCTGGAGGCCTGGCTCGGACGGCGCGTGCGGCCCGTGGAGGGTGCGCCGACGGCCCCACCGGTCGTGTCTGGCTGATCCGTTCCAGAAAATCCTTTTATATCAAGCGGTTACAAAAAGTTACCCTTTTTTCGTTTGAAGCAGTCCAGGTTCCGTTCCCCAAGCCACCGAACACCCCGCCGTTTAGCGAATTCTCCAGCTTTTCTCCAAAACCTGTGCAAATAGGTGCTGCCCAGCCCTGATAATGGCAATGCACGTCGCGCATCGTCGGGAAAAAGGCCATGAGAAAGCGGCAGTCTGAAGCTGCTTCTGATGAGCGTCAAGCGGCAAAATCAACCATGAGTGGAATCGTGCGCCCTGGCTGCCCTTGTTGATCGTCAGAACCGCCAATGGCACCCAACCCGTAGAGAAAATCACGTGTCGAGCGTGACAACCTTCGTGGAAGAAGAGTCAAATACCTGCTGCAAGCACCTTCAAGGAATGGGGTTGCCGGCACACACCTCAAGATTCGCCAGGCAGGGAAACGTCTTGCCAGCAAGGGCGTCGAGAACGCAGGTTTCGATCTCAGGTTCCGACGGTTTCCCTTCTGCCGGTTTGAGAGATACCGCCTGGCCGTTTTCATCGAAAACGATTCCTAATTCTTCGTTTACGTGCTCCCACCATGGTGGGCAAGCGGCCAATAGCTCTTCCAACGTATCCCTCTGCTCGCAAGCACCACCAGCGATATCAATTCCATATAATCCTTTCAAACACGAAAGATCCAAGCCTTCGAGCGCTTTGGAAGCGGCTTGTTCATGGGCCTTGCTCACGGATACGTTCGAGTCCGTATGGCACAACAACGCTCTGGGGCCGTTAAAGTCGGTGGAAAGGAAGAAGCTTAAGTGTATGCCACCGTTCTTGTCGACCGCGAAGGATCCAGAGAAGCATGGCACTTGTTCCCGAAGCGCGTTGCGCGCGCTTTGGGTTTGAGCCTCCTTGTCTTGAAGGCTGCAATCGGAACCTCCCGCGCCTCCCTCCGCTGCTGTGCCTGCGCTTCCGCCTTGACCGCCAGTCTGCGCGTCGTTTTCCTTCATCCCGGAGTCGTGAGGTGTCGTGTCGGACGACGTTTTCTCGTCTCCGCATCCGGCTGTCAGCAGCAGGGCAAGGAAAGCAACTGGGATTCGATGGAATGGTATCGAGATGGGATGCATCATAGAGCCCTTATTGTGAAGGTGGAACCTTCATTGTCTGTGCCGTTTTTTGCAAGACGGAAGGCGATGGCCGTGTCATGGCTCCCATCATAGCAAGAATCCGGGTCCGAACCAAACGGAAGCGCGGTATCGCCCCCACAAAACGTGTGTGGTCGATCTTGCGTTCCCATCCCTCATCCCGCCTCCGAGCCCCTCGTTCAAGCATGAGCCACGTGTTGTCTTGGACGTTGCGCTGCCGGTAGGGCACCTTGTATCCCACGTTGGCCAAGGCTTATCAAAGTAGTAGTAATTACCGATATATGAACGCATCGTGTAGATAGGCGCGGGTTACGAAACCTTTCTTTGTCGAGGAGGCCATTCGTGCCCTCGATGCAGCGCAATGCGGCGCGTTTGACATCCGCGACGGTATCGTGCGGCTATTCGGCTTCCAGAGCGAGCATGCTTGTTCTTTTGCCCGCTTATGCGTCATCATCCGTTGAAGGCGAAGGAAAGGCTCGAGGATAAAGAGGGGAAGGCTCAGGACTGGAGCAGTTTTTCGCTCAAACTGCCTTTGATAGGCTGGAGGAATTGAATTGGCAAGGTAGCGGAACTGTGTTATTAGTCCTGAAATAAGGAGGTAACCATGTATCGGCAGTGGGTCATGGGGAGCATGGTAGGTATTTTTTCTTTTGGCTGGGCTGCATGCGGCAGCGACGATGCTGATCCCGTGGTAGCAGAGGACCGGGATGGTGCAAGCCTGACCGATAGCGCGACGGTCCCTGATGGTTCTAGCGTAGCCGATAGTTCGACTCCACCTGACGGTTCGTCTCCACCGGATAGTTCGACCCCGCCCAATGGTTGTCTTGATCCGAATGCCATCAACGTTGCGGATTATGGTGCGAAAGCGAACGCCCATTTCTTCGATCCATCGACCAAAAAGTATTATCAAGACGCGAATCATACTGTCCCTTCTGAGGATGCGACGCAAGCAATCAACGAAGCCATTCAAGACGCTTCGAAAAAGGGAATCGTCAATGTGTGTATCCCCGATGGGACTTATCTGATCAAAGCAGAAGCAGCCTCTGCAACGCATCAGTTCGAATACTCTACCCATGGAGGGATCCAGCTCCAGGACAATGTTACGCTTACCATGAGTTCCGGTGTCAAATTGGTGATGAACACTGGTAGCCAAGGAGGATATGCGTTCATAAGTATTGATCATAAGAAGAACGTAAAAGTGATCGGAGGTCGTATCGAAGGGGACAAGGATACGCATCCACCGGATAAGCATAACTATTGCTACGGGATCAACATCGCGAATGGATCGAGCGATGTGTTGATCGAGGACGTCGACATATCGAATTGCGAAGACGATGGCATCATGATTGCCGATTATTTGGAGCCAGGGTATGGCGGAGGAATAACGGATCATGTCCGTATCCACAAGGTCAAGATGCATCATAATGGTAGACAAGGTTTGAGTATCACGAGCGGGACGAATATTAGCGTGACTGAGTGTGAATTATCTCATCAAACCAAGCACGATCCCAAAAGTGGCATCGATATCGAACTGGAAAATTTTGAGTTTCGTGGTGTAAAAAATGTCACGATTGCCCGTAATACGTTTGAGGGGAACACTTTTGCAGCGATTGTGGTGAGCGATATGCGCAACGAGTTGCCGCAAAGCCTTTCCGAAAACATCGTCATTACGGAGAATACAATAGCGGGCGATCGTTGGGGAGTCGTTGTCCCGGGCTGGGTTAAAGGCCTGGAGATATCGAATAATACGGTAACCATAGATCCCGTCAACTATCCTTGTTCGGCAGGGATAACGACTTCTGCTCCGGATTCGGACTCCGTGCTCATTCGCGGTAACCATATCACCTCGACGCATAAGGAATGCACGATTGGTATTCTGTTGTGGGAGGGAAATAACCACGTGGATGTCCTTGAGAATCACATTATTAAGCCCTACGAAGGGATTGTGGTGGTAGACACGCCCGCGACGGTCAAGGACAACGTGATTGAAGGTACCGTCGTGCCCATCAGCGGTGCGCCTCAGGATGGCAACACCATTATTCCATAGTTATTTCTGCCTTACGAAGGTTTCCCGCGGCGGGTTGGTGTGACGTTTCCGTACTATGGCACCGAGAAGTTGGCGATCACGATGATTTTGACGAACCTGGCCTTATCTCCAGCCCAAATCTCGCCTTGTGCCTATCGTTGACGAAGGATCTGCCAACAGGAAAAGAGGGGATGGTTCCATAAGATACCGGGAAGCGTCAGCGCGTATAGCACCATACGGATAACATCATTGGTGAAGAGCGGCGGAGGGTGCCGCATGCGTTCGAGGCAGGGAGGTAATACCGGGCGCCGCCGGCAGGATCTTGGGAGCCACAGTAGTCGTCGCGAAGAGAGCGGTGTTTATGGGCTTGTACGAGGTATTCGTCCACTTGCGCGCTTGCTGAAAACTGAAGCTCGGCGCGTAAGTGCCAGTCTGTCCAGCGCTCGTATTCGAGTGAGTCCACGACGACATCGTGGGGAAGGGGGAAGGGGAGGTGTATTGAGGTGAACTCGCGGGCTTTCGCCTCGTCTTCGAAGTGCTTTTTGGTGATTTTGTTGTCGGGCCATGAAAGGGAGTTGGCAGCGAGCGCTACGATGCCCCCGACCAGCAAAGCCAGAAGCGCTAGTACGGCGACGATCGACGCGGCAGCCCACGACCACCTGGAAGACGCTGGGTTGATAGGAGAAGGTGGGCGGGAGGATGAAGGGGGCATGGGGGGGAAATGGACCCAATATGTCGCGATTTTGCAATCGTCTTTTTCGAATGCCTGGTTCGATGTGCGTTTTTGAATGTGATGGACGGTGCCGTACACTTTGGACGTACTTGATACAACAAGGTAGGATCCAAAGACGCGGATGACCCCTCGCTGGATGACCGCTACGGTGGAAGAGCACGTCGCATCGCTCGACAAAGCTGGGAAAATGAGATGCCAGGTTGTCGTGTCTTCCGTCGCACTCTTGTCGCGTATTTTTCAACGCTACGTTGGCGCACGCGCTTCATATCCCATTACGGATAGGTAAGTCCACCCTAACGGGATTGTGCTTCCCCCACGGACGGATTCGTGCAAGCCTTATGACTTGGACCGCGTCCCGAGAACACCATGCACGTGCTTGTGGTTGATGACGACCCTGAATTCCGCGAGCTGATTCGGCGCATGCTCGAGCCGTTCCATGCGGTGCGTGAAGCACAACAAGGTCTAGAAGCCTTGCGCAGCATGGAAAATGACCGTCCTACCCTGGTCTTGCTCGATATGAGCCTATCGGACGTCGATGGTGTGCATGTGTTGCGCCAGATGCAATTGGATCCGGATCTTGCCGATATTCCCGTGATCATCGTCAGCGGCATGGATGATATCCACCACAAGGTGCTGGCTTTGGAAGCGGGAGCCAACGATTACCTGGTCAAACCGATCATTCGGGAAGAACTGCTCGCACGAATCGCCGTTCAGCTTCGTCGTTCCTCTGGTTCGTTGACTTCGACAGGCACACAACGTTTGCCTTCTGTCAGTGGCGCAAGCCTGCAAAAAAACTCCATCATCGACGACCGATACATTGTGACGGGAGTTCTTGGCAAAGGCGGGATGGGCATCGTGTACGAGGCTATCCAGATCCAACTCGGACGCCCGGTCGCCATCAAAGTTTTGCGCGAAGGCACTCGTCGAAAAGTCCATAGAGCCAAGCGCTTGGAGCGAGAAGCTCAGATCGTCGGTTCCCTCGGCCACGCCCATATTTGTCAAGTCTACGACATGGGAAATCTCGAAGATGGATCCCCGTATGTCGTCATGGAAAAGCTCGAAGGCCAATCTCTTGCCAAACGGCTCGCGGAACGAGGTTCGCTTCCTTTTGTCGATGTGCTCGTCATCATGGAGCACCTGTTGTTGGCACTGGAAGCCGCGCATCGAAATAGCGTCATCCACCGAGACATCAAGCCCGCCAACGTCTTCATCTGTCGTGATGCTGCGGGCAAGCTCTGTGCGAAAGTGCTGGACTTTGGGATGGCCAGACTCCTTTGGACCGCGAGAGAAACCGATCCCTCCCTGGCGTTGGGAACTCCCGTGTACATGGCGCCCGAACAATTGATGAACTACAACGTCACGTTTGCGGCCGATATCTACAGTTCGGGTATTACGTTGTACCAGATGCTGACCGGTCAACCTCCTTTCGTTGGCAACAATCTGCGCGAAGTCGCCAAACACATTCTCCGCGGTAAGCTGCCCGACGTGCGCACCTTCCGTCCCGACATCCCCGCCGATCTTGTCACGGTCTTGTCCAAATCCACCGCCCTGCTTGTCGAAAACCGTTACACCAGCGCCAGGCACTTTCGGCATGAATTGTATGCCGTCGGAAAAAAACTCAAACTTGCACGAAACCTCATGAAAGACAGTCGTCCTTGGTGGAAAAAACTCGTTTGAACCATCTGATCCATCGCAAGACTTCGTCGTTCGCCCCATATCATCCAGCATCATGGAAGCCATCGCAATCTACGGAAAAGGAGGCATCGGAAAAAGCGTCGTGGCCACGCACTTGAGCGCGGAGTTGGCTCGTCGTGGACTTCGCGTCTTGCATGTCGGCTGTGACCCCAAAGCCGATTCTTCCTGTCGTTTGGTGGGAAGCCACCACATAAAAACCGTGCTCGATGCCATGAGAAAAGATCCTGACGATATCGTCGAAAGCGAGTTTCTTAAGCCAGGACGGCTTGGCATCGATTGTATCGAAGCCGGTGGGCCCGAGCCGGGATCTGGATGTGGGGGTAGGGGAGTCGCTCGCGCCATCGAGATCATCTGCGAATTGAATATGCTCGACCGCGGAACCTATGACGCCGCTGTCTTCGATGTACTCGGTGATGTCGTTTGCGGCGGATTTGCCGCCCCCATGCGCAAAGGCGTCGCCAACAAAATCTATATCGTCATCTCCGAAGAATCCATGGCGCTATTTGCCGCAAACAATATCGCTCGCGCCGTGCTTGCCAATGCCTCCAATGGCGTTGTGCTCGCCGGGCTCATCGCCAACTTGCGATCCTCGGATGAGGCAGCCCACGCCCGTGTCCAGCGATTTGCACAACGAATCGGTTCGACCATCGTGATGATCCTGCCAAGAAGTCCCCTGATCGCCAACGCCGAACAATATCTCCTTACCGCTGTCGAGCAATATCCCGATTCGGATATTGCCATCAGTTTCCAACGCCTGGCAACGCATTGCCTCAGCGCCTCCCCGACTTCCCAAACTGCGCTTACGCCCATGGAACAAGAGGAGTTTTTTCAATTTCTGCAAGAAGGGCCCAGCGTGGCTTCCTGACTATCACAGCGACATCGTTGGCAACACAATTCTACAGGAACCAATCCTCATCCGGATGGATGATCGGTTCCATGGCACCTTCGCGAACGTACGATATCCCTTGGGACAACCTCTCTTGCAGCCCCATCGACAAACAGGAATCACACGCTGAATGTTGCATCGTTCGATCCATCGCGTCTTGCCGAACCGGACTTTGCCAGATCTCGCGCAACGTGTTTTGCGTGGGATCCCCATACCTTGCAAACTCCTCATCCAACTGCTGCGCGCATAGATACACACCACGAGGGCTCACCAATGCCCGCACCTCCGCGGCTCGACAACGCTCCCCCCTTCGTTTGCCCAGCAATTCCAAAGACTCGCCTCGCGCAACGCTCTCCACCCATGGGCTCACATGAATGTGAAAATCCTGTCGTACCAGGGTCCGCAAAGACGCAAGCTGCTCCGAAACGATTGACGAAACCGACCGCAGCGAGGAGATCGGAAGCATATCGCGGCCGATGCCCACATTGACCTCGAACGTCTTGCACCCAAGATCGCGCGCGATCCGTGCGGCCTGCGCCAACTCCGTGGCGTTCGTCACTATCCCGCGCTCCGTATCGCGGCCAAGAAGCAGAAACGAAAACGCTACGTTTCCTCGCCGTGCCGACGCAAGCCTGCCAATGTCGTCTATCATTTTGTCGAAAGGAACCGAAGGCGCGCCATGCCGGGACGGTCTAAATAGTGAATAAAGTCGCGCTGTTGCGGCATCTACGGAGATCCATACCCTTTGTGGATACTTCACCACCGCATCGAAGTGCCGAGACAGCAGCGTGCCGTTGGTCACCAACGCGCTCGCCACGCCTCCTTCCGAAAGAGTCCGAAGAACCTCGTCGACACTCGGATGCAATAGCGGTTCTCCTCCCCCGGATAGCACGACGCTCCGCGTGCCGAGATCGACGATCTCCTGGGCCAGCGAAATCGCTCGTCGAGGCTCGAATCGCCCCGTGTCCAGAATGGGGCGGCTGATGCATTCCGGACACGCAAGATTACACGCTGTACCGAGATGCAACTCGATGCTTAGCGGCGAAGGGCAGGGCTGCCCTCGGGCAAGACGACGAACGCACGTCCATACCGACGCCTGGGTTAGCCACGGATCGAGGTCGTTCATACCCCTCCCGAAGACTGCGCCATCTGCACCTCATGCGCTCGAAGGGCGTTGACCACGCGTTCCATCATCGTCAAGAAACCGAGCAAACCCACGAACGGCCGATCGATGAGCGCATGGGTATGGTAGGAAGGAAAACCGAATTCGACGATGCCTATCCCTTTCGTCAAAAATCCCAGGCTATTGGTGACCAACACGTCGAGCCGTTGTTCTTGCGCAAGATGCTCAAGCTCGCGAACGAGTTCCCGTACGTGAGGATAGGATAAGAAGTTCGAAGGAGCGTCCACGGGCTGATCGATGTTCATGAGCGTGCGCACATCCTCTGGGATGGATGGGTCATGCAGGGCGTTGCCGTAGTCTGGCGCGGAATCTCGCGCGTGCCGAGGCAAACACGACGTGGCCGCGAACGGCATGGTGCATCCCCATAGGGAAGCCATTTCCTGCATTCCCAATACGAGATGGGGATCGCCCAAAAAACCGATTCGTCGATGCAGCAAGGCGAAGGGAACTACCCACGCAAGGCGCGGCAAAATCGTTTCGAGTTCCGCTTGCACGAACGTCAATGCCGCGGACAGTCGTCCCGTCATGACCCCAAGTGCCACGATGAATCGAAGCGAAGCCGCGAGACCAAAGGGATACTCCGCCCGCAGCAGCGGACAACCAAGACGCTTGGCGAGGATCTGCGCCGCTTTCCTGCCATAAGGAAGCGATACGATCCATTGTGCGTTTTCGATGTCTCGAAGCGCGGATGATGGCGAGCCGGACAGCCAAGGCGTTGTCCATTCGAGCCCCAACGCATCGGCGATTCGCTCAAGTTCTGTCATATTACCGCGATGGTCCCCTTCGTTTCGATCCCAATAGTACCCCACCAAGCCCACGCGATTGCCGGTCTTCGAGGGATTGGGATGCAACGGCAACCCGGACGCAAGCGCCTCCATCACATCGGCATATCCCGTTAGATGATCGCTCGTCAGGGAACGATGCGGAACACGAAGCACTGGCTTCGTTGTCTTCTCTTTCGCCCGAGCGCAAAGACGATCGTAGTCGGTTGCTGTGATGAGCGCCATCGCCATGGCATCGACCAACACCACACCCGCTTGCGGATGCTCCGTCAACGACAACAATTCCCGTACGATGGCCTCATCTCGATTGCGAATCACATCGAGTGGCGTCAACTCCGTGTTGGTCACCCGCGGCGTGTCCGGATACCACGCAAGCGTCGACATATAATCATGATTGCCTTGCACATAAGCAATTCGACGATACGTGCAATGCGGGGAGTCGATGAGCAGATATGCATCCGGCACCGCGTTGATCGCAACCGTGGAACCCACCGTGCGCGGCAAAGCCGCACGAACGGAAAGATCGTCCGTCGAAGCTTCCTTGGCTGATTCATCCACTGTCATGACGATAGGTGTTCGGGCCTACACCCTGCATAAAACGCCGGCCTGCCCGATACAACGGCGTGCGACACACAGCCAACAATCGGCGTAACGTTTCCACGGAGCCCTCGTAGCCCATCTGCATCTCGAGGGTCGAAAACGGCATCTTTCCACTTCGAACGAGCCTCCAATCAAAAACATAGTTGGAGAATACCGCTTCACATAAGTTTCGCTCCAACGATTGCAGCAACTCATGCAGCGAGTGGACGATCGTCACCGACGTTTCTGGGGAGTCCCAGAAGTCCATGTCATCGACGCTGTCCGATCCCTCGGTGGCCACGAAAATGTCGATACCGAACCCCATCTCCGTCAGAAAGTCCACGAGCGGTATACCCCACGTTTTTCGGCTGTCCGTCAGCGTATTGCGCTCTCGCCACGGAACCACGAGCCCGAGACGGTGTTGCTTGGCTTGCGCGCGCAGTTGTTCCCACCGTTCCAGGAGTACGTCTTTACATCCCACGACTTCTGAAGCCGGCATACCGAGCGCATGATGGATGGATTCCAGCCACCGTTTCGTTCCGGCGATTCCATAAGGCCCATCACATTGCAGATGAATGCGCCCCGCATCTTGTTTCAAGTAAGAGTAGGCACGCTCCCAATACTCATTCGGAAGATAGACGTTCATCGTCGCGCGATGCAGGTCACGGATCGCGACCATCGCGAGCCGGGGGAGCACGTGGCGATTAACGATAATCCCTTGTATTTTCAAAAGGTTATATATCTCCCGTACCCCCGGATTGTCCCCGAATCCAATCAAGTTGATACGGTTCGGTTCGGGCGGGCTATCGTGATCATGAGGAGCCCGTCGCGTTTCCAGCATGTTCTGGACCAGCCAACCCCATGATCGAGGGGAAGCCGGAACGGTCAATACCGGTGTGGATGTGGTCTTTCGATAACTTTGGACGATCGCGTCTTCGTTTTCGCCAATGACGTCGGGAACACATAGGCCGATGACCAACAGCGCATCGCGTTTCCTTTTTCGGTCTGCATCGATCAAGGCGGCGGTGAGTTTGCCTGGCGCGCCCAAGATCACGTCTTGTTCGGTCATATCAGAGCAGGTGATATCGGTGATGTCCGGAGATTCGTTGAACCCTTTCGTGCTTTGGTGCCACCGTCCGATGGCGCGGATCGTTTCGAGGACAGGCAAACGCACCAAGGCATTGCGCGGACGAGGCGCGACCACGGAACAATACGCGCATTCCGTATCGCCGTGGCAAACCAGCGAGTGCGCGCTGAAGACATCGAGCATGTCCCCCCGCGAGCGGCGAAACTCCGAAGCAGCAAAAAAATCCGCGAATAGCGATGGATGGGTATGCGCCTGGGTCATCACCGATGCTGTCGAAATCCCATCTGGCGCAGGTGCTTCGCTTTGATGGGAAGCTCTTTCCACGTCCGGATCCAGATGAATGACTTTGAGAAGGTCGGAAAATCGGAGCCTGGCAAGCCGTTGCGATGCCAGCCGCGTGAGTCGTCGAGCGAGCGCAGGGGGCAAGGTCCGCTGACGCGCCCACAAGCACACTTCCGGTCCTCGAAGAAAGGCTTGTTGCTGTGGTGAGGGCTGTTCCAACACCAGCTCGATATCATCCGCGGGTTCGTCGACCGGCCGCACGACGATCTCGAGGCGGCCATGGGTCCATTGCGCCTTTTCGATGCGGTAGGTGATGGGCTCGATATCCAACCCCAGCAATCGTTCCACCCGTTCACGGGTGAATGCGCCACACACGATAGCTTCGGTGGGCATGGGCACGCCGGGGGTCATGCTCCTTGCGTGCGCTACCCATCTCACGAAGTCAAGTCATCGTGGCGGTTCGAGGGTATAGGACCGACCGTGCGGAGCCTTCGGCGAAGGCTGAAGGAAAAGCCACGGGGGTCGAACCGAGGCGAGATGGGCCGGGACAAAGGGGCCTGGAGTTGACCTCGGATCTTGACGTTGAGATTGAGGCAACCTTGGAGGCCACCAAGCCGGTCGAATCACATCCGCGCTGAGTTCATGGTTTCGGGATTGTCGAGACCAGCGTTCAAGCCGATGGAAATACAAGGATCGGAATCGATATAACCTTTTGAATTTGCAAAGCAAATTCCTCAAGCGAGGCAAGCGGAACAGGCTGCAAGCGCGATGCTGCTCGTTCATCCGCTGGACGTCGGCTCAGCGTGAGTAAATGAATTTCGGTGATGCGTGCGCCTTGAGACAATCCTTCCGCGATAGCGTGCGTGACTTCTTCTACCACGTGGCTTGGATCGGGCAGTCCCGGTCCGTGGCATAACAGCGTCTGCAATCCCACCGGATGTTGCTTTGCAAACTGCCATAGATCGCGCAAATGTTCTTGCACGGCGAAGCGCCTACCGTTGATTGTCGCAAGTGTCTCTTCGCTGGCACCGTCGAGTTTGATCCATACTTGCCCGCCGCGTTGTGCAAAACGCCCGACAGCTTGGTGGACCGCATCCTTTCCGAGATGCCGACCATTGGTAAACAGCTTGATGGGTAGGGGGCAGCGGAGTTCGTCGCGCACATCGACGATCGCCTCCAAGGCATCGGCGAGATTGGGCACCATCGTGGGTTCTCCGGAGCCAGCCAGCACGATGTCTTTCAATTCCCCATTGTCCTGTTGGAGACGAAGCCGTAGGTCTTCACGCATGCGCGGGACATCGACGGCCAGTTCGGGATGGGATGTGGGCGGATGCGAAGCCTGGCAATAAATACACGAAAAGCTGCAATGTCCCTCGGGTGTGAGATCGATACCCAGCGACAGGCCTCCGGCACGACGAGACCGCGCCACGTAGACGTATCGACGGTCTTGGTGCGTGGCATCGGGCCGATCCGCGCCATCGCCGGGCGCGCGGGCGGAGAGAAGATGAGATGACATGGCAACCGGGTGTCTAATGCGCTACAGCATCGTTCGCCAGAGACATTGAAGCCAACGTGAACTTCCTGTTGCGAGCGTGATGCATGTCCGCCAACCTGACGCAAACGATGACGTCCCCTTGCCGCTGTCCCGATCTTCGCTGCGCGGATACTGAGCATATTCTCCCTGCCACCGATGAAGAGCAGGTGTTGATGGTTGTCGAAGTGGGGTTGGTGGCGGCGATGATGGATAATGCGATTCCGGAATCTGAATCAACCGCTCTGGTGACCGCGATTCGGATGCTGCCCGGGATGCGCAATTTATCCGATAGCGACGTGAATCTGGTTCTTTCGCGAGCGGGAACGCGCGCTCAGGAAGGCGATATCTGGCTTTGTGATGTGAGCCGTCGATTGACTCATCCTGGGTTGCGGCGTGTGGCCTTTCGCATGGCATCGATGTTTTGCGCGTGGGATGGGGTCATCGATGACAAAGAGCAGGGATACTTGAATTTTTTAGCGACAGTATTCGAATTTTCACCTGCTGAGGCTGATGCATTGTTTGCGCAGGCTACTGGACAGAGGGGTTCGGCGAGTGTTGTTCCTCCTCCGGCGGAGATGAGCGAGACAGGTTGATTCGCGCAATTCCCAGAAATACTTCACCAGTCCGATTCCGGTGTCACAGTTCCCCGACGAAGGTGCTTTTCTGGTAGTAGGGGGGGAGCCATACGGGAGCCCTTCATGCAAGCACCGACCAAGAAAGTCCTTCCGGAGAACGCGTATCGCAAACTCGAGCCCGGGGAAGTGTACGAACCCATCGTTCCCCATGACGATAATCGGGCGGAAGTAACCGTCTGGTCGCTGTCGCTAGGCGTGGTCATGGTGGCCCTGTTCGCTGCCGCGGGAATTTATATGGCTCTTCGCGCTGGAAACGCGATCGAGACGGCGATTCCGATTGCGATCATGGCGGTGTTTTTCGGCAAATTGAACAGGGTGCGATCGACCATCCTCGAGAATGTGATGGTCCAATCGATTGGTCAAGCTTCTGGGGTGGTGGCGGCGGGCGCTGCTTTCGTCATTCCCGCGTTGTACATCAATCAACTACAGCCTTCTTTTTGGCATATTTTCTTTGCGACCGCGATTGGCGGCTTTCTCGGTGTGGTGCTCATCATCCCCCTTCGAAAGTACTTCGTGGCTGATCAACACGGTGAGTTGCCTTTCCCGGAAGCCACCGCCACCAATGAAATCCTTGTTTCCGCTGAATCCCCCAAAACGGCGGAAGATACTTTTCGCACTACTAGCGAGGATAAACCTAAGGGAAACGCCGCGGGAAAAGTCCTCATCATCTCGTTTCTCCTCGGTGGTCTGTACGATTTTTTGGTCGAAGCGGTTCATGCATGGAATCCGATGGTTAAAACGAGCACCTTGCTTGGGGGGTTGGGCAGGCGTTTGCATGATCAATTTCGCTTCGAAATAAGCCTTAACGCCATCGCTGCCCTTTTCGGCCTCGGCTACATCATCGGCCTTCGATACGCCGCGATCATCGCAGCCGGATCCGTGCTGGCCTATCTCGTTCTTGTTCCTCTCATCTATCTCGTAGGCGCGCAACTGCCGGAATTCCAATACATTGGCGAAACCTACAAGATCGCTGAGATGTCCGGAGCGCAAATCTTCGCTCAATTCGTCAAACCCATCGGGATCGGGGCCATCGCCGTCTCGGGCATCATCGGCATGATCCGCATGGGAAAAATCATCCTCGGTTCCTTGTCCCTCGGACTCAAAGGGCTCAAAAGCAAAAGCGATGACTCGGAAAAAGTCAAACGAACCGATCGTGACATGAATCCTCGAACCGTCATGCTCATCCAGTTGGGCACAACCCTGCTGATGGGCGGATTGTTCTTTGTCGTCGCTTGGCAAAAAGGAGATTTCGGCATTGGCGCGGCCGCCGGCTACGCTGCTCTCGGCATGATCGTGGCCTTTGTTCTCAGTTTTCTTTTCACTCCCGTCGCGGCACAAGCCATCGCGATCGTAGGCGTCAACCCCGTATCCGGAATGACTCTCATCACCCTCGTCATTGCTTCCGGCGCCATGGCCGCCTCTGGTTTGGCAGGCCCCGCGGGTATGTTTATCGCTCTCATCATCGGTACTGCGGTTTGCACGGCCTTATCCACTTCGGGCGCCCTCGTGAGCGATTTCAAAATCGGCTACTGGATCGGATCTACCCCCGCCAACCAGCAAAAATGGAAATTCCTCGGCATTATCGTTGCTTCCCTCACCGTGGCGATCGTCGTTCCCGCGATGGATAGCGCCTACCACTTCCTCGTCGCTGATGAAGCGGGCCGCATGGTTTCCAACCAGGAGGTCCTCCCCGCGCCGCAAGCCAATATGCTGGCCGTCATTGTCAAGGGCCTGATGTCCGATGCCCAACAGCCCTATCTCTTGTACGCTCTTGGAGGTGTCGTGGCGATCATGTTGTATATGGCTGGCGTGCCGATGCTGGCTTTCGCGCTGGGGATGTACTTGCCGATTTTCATCAATGTTCCCGTGCTATTCGGCGCTTTCGTGGCCTGGCTCATCGGACAGACTGGTGGCAGCAAAAAGGTCCGAGAAGCCCGCACCTCGCAAGGTATCCTCATTGCCTCCGGGCTCATGGCCGGTGCTGCCATTTTCGGAATCGTCACTGCGGTGCTTCGCCTCGACTTTACCGGATATGCGATTCGCTATCTTTCCATTGGCGAAATCTTCCATGTGGAAACCAAGCTTATCGATGGCACAAAACAAACCTTGCTCAAAAGCGAAGCAGCCGCATGGTACGATACCATCCTCGGACAGGGTCTGGGCTATGGGGCCTATATCATCCTTGCTCTGGCCTGTTATTTCCTTGCTCGTTGGGGAGCGGAAAAAGAACTCGCTTCCTCTGCCCCTGACACGAGCGACGAGTCTCGAGACCAAGCTTCTTCATGAGTCGAATCGGTGAATCTCACCGATTTTTCGAACATTCATCGACCCGAAGGGGATTGAACACCATGGAAATGCATCGCATCCTGGCTTTGGGATCGCTATTTTTCATCCCTTTGGCGTGCCATAACCCATCCACAAAACAAAAATCCGCCCCTCCTTCTGATTCGGCGATCCCCATTTCCGCGCCTCCAAAACGCATCGACCCCGAACGACCCAAAAGCACTGTCGAACCAACCGTCTCCGACCCTACGGATGGTTGGCCTTTCGTCGATGACCGCGACCCCGCCAACCCCGAAGATGCTCGAAAACGCCCCTTCGGTATCGACGCGCTCTATCGCGTGCAGCATCTCGGCGATGTGCATTGGTCTCCGGATGGAAAACACGTTTTGTTTACCGTCACCACGCACGATTGGAAGAAAGGCAAGAGCAACACGGATATCTACTTGGTCGATGAAAATGGGGAAAATCTTCGCCAGATGACGCGTTTCGAAGGAACCGATGCCCATCCTCGGTGGTCTCCCGATGGCGATTCTTTTCTCTTCGTTTCTTCCCGAGGCGATGAATCACAAGTGTGGGTCATGCCGTTGCAGGGAGGAGAACCCCGCGCGGTGAGCAAAATATCCACTGGCGTAAGCGACCCCACGTGGTCCCCCGATGGTACGAGAATCGCCTTCGTTTCCCGTGTGTTCCCCGAACATGGCGCGGATGATGCTGCCAATGCCAAGCAGATGAAGGCTCGCAAAGACAACCCTATCCAAGCGCATATCGCCGACCACCTGCTCTTCCGGCATTGGTCTTTCTGGGCGGATGGAACCCGCAATCACATTCTCGTGCTCACCATCGAAACGGGTGAGGTCATCGATGTCACTCCTGGTGACTTCGATTCACCATCGTTCGAATTGGGAGGACGCGGATTTGCCTGGTCTCCGGATGGCAGGGAAATCGTCTTCGTCAGCAATCGGGAAGCACCCGATGCCCAAGCTTGGACCACCAACAAAGATCTGTGGGTCGTGCCCTCCCAAGGTGGCGAAATCATTCAACTTACCTACCAAAACAAGGCTTACGACGGTCAGCCTTCGTACTCGCCCGACGGTCGATTCATTGCCTACCTACGACAAGACGTCCCCGGCTTCGAAGCCGATCGCTTCCGCCTCGCGCTCTATGATCGACTGAAAGGCACAACCCGCGTACTCACCGAATCCTTCGATGCCTGGGTGCTGGATTTCGTCTGGGCGCACGATGGCAAAACCATCCTCTTCCAAGCACCGGTTCAAGGACGTTTCCCCTTGTTCGAAGTCGATGTCGATTCTGCTTCGATCCAACGGGTCTCCGGTATCCCGTCTGTCGAATCCTTCGACCGCTCACGAGAGGGAAGCCTCGCGTTTACCTATAGCGCCGTGGGAGACCCCGTCGAATTATACATTCGCAAAAAAGACTCCAAAGAAACCAAGCGGGTCACTGCCTTCAATCGCGAATTATCCGCTGATTATGATGCGCGACCCGTCGAAGAAATGTGGATCCCGGGCGTGGACGGCAAAAAAGTCCACACGTTTATCGTCAAACCTCATGGCTTCCGCGAAAAGAAAAAGTATCCCCTGATTCTCAACGTACATGGCGGACCGCAATACCAATGGGCTGACCGCTTCCGTGGAGATTGGCAGGTGTATCCAGCCGCGGGCTATGTCGTGGCTTTCCCCAATCCTCACGGCTCCATCGGGTACGGACAGGAATACACCAATGCCATCTCGAAAGATTGGGGCGGCAAGGTGCATAAAGACGTCCTCGCCGTGACCGACGCTCTGGCTTCGCTGCCCTTCGTCGACCCGCAGCGCATGGGAGTCATGGGCTGGTCTTTCGGTGGATACTACGTCAACTGGCTCGTCGGCCAGACGGATCGATTCAAAGCCGCTGCTTCGATGATGGGTATCTTCGACTTGCGTTCTTTTTACGCCACTACCGAAGAACTCTGGTTCCCGGATTGGGATCTCGATGGTCCGCCCTGGAATAACCCATCCGTGTACGACCGTTTCTCTCCCTCGAATTTCGTAACTCGATTCAAAACTCCCACGCTGCTCATCACGGGCGAGAAAGACTTCCGCATCTCCTATACGCAAAGCCTGGCCATGTTCACGGCGTTGCGACGACAAAACGTTCCCGCTCGGCTCATTGTTTTTCCCAACGACGGGCATTGGCCGAGCACGGTGCGATCGATGCCGCTGTATTACGCCGCACATCTCGATTGGTTTCATCGATATCTTGGCGGCGAACCAAGTCGCTATGATCCCGAGCAGATGATTCGCGGAACCGCTTTTGATTGATTTCACAGGCCAAGCACACTCGATGCCGCAGTACGCAGTCTTGAAAAATCCCGAATGACGAACCCTTCCGCGGTCGTGTCGATGATCTGATTGCGCTTGAATTTGCTCATGACACGAACCGTGGTCTCGAATGTCGTCGAGATGAGATTGGCGAGTTCTTGGCGAGAGAGGGCAATCGGTATGATGAAGGTGCCATCATCGAATTCATCGCCGAACCGTTCTGCGAGATCCAACAGCAGGGACGCGAGGCGAGCTTCTACGCCGCCGGCGCTCAGGATCTCGACTTTGGCATGCAATGCTTGAACGCGGTCGCCCATCGATTGGTTGATGCTGATGGCAAGTCCTGGATACTGCTTCATTTGCGCAAGCAATTCCGCTCGTGGAATCTGAATGACTCGCGCGGTGTCGCTGCATACGACGGGTGTTGCGGGATATCCGATTCCTTGTATCACCGCGACGTCACCGATGCTTTCGCGGGGGCCGAACAATCCCATGATCGCTTCGCGACCGTTGGATAACGTGCGAACGATTTTGAACAAACCGCTGTGGATCGTACAAAATGCCGCGGGCATCTCTCCCGCGTTCCAAAGCGTTTCATGCCGACGGAGTTCTTTCGTCGTGGCCACGCGGGCCAAGTCGCGAACCGATGCTTCCGGCGCGTGAGCAAACGGCTTGCAACGTTGTAAAACGACGAAAAGATCCATGACCAGAGCAGGGTGCGACTGACCGTCCAACGCGTCAAGGGACTTGACGACCCAGACGCGTCGCCCATCACTCAACGCAATCGAACGCTCGAAGCGGGGAATACGCTTGGCGTATTGTAGGCGTTTTCCACCACCATCGATGTCGTGCCTTCGTCCAGATCGTATCGGACCACGTCGAGCCCCGTGCTGCCAAAAACAAGACCCACGAGCCCTCGTGCCCCATCCCACAACGGCACGTTCGGAACGCCCGAAAGCGCCGGGCCTAGCTGCGTTGTCGACGGATTCCAGGCGTACCATGTTCGTGTGAAACTAGCGTCATCGATGCCCACGACCGCTTCTTGATTCGATATCCAAATCAGATCCGCGGGACGATCCAGAGCCTCCGAAGTCCATAGCCACGACGAAATGCCTGTGATCGGTTCGATAGCCTCGATGCCGCGTCGCTGTCGAATGGATATGCCACCATCGTCCACGGAAGCACAGCCAATGCTGAGCAATACAATCCGTTCCGAAACGTCATCCCAGATCATTCGCCAAGGATTGAAGGATGAGAGTTGTAGTGCTTCTCCATCTTCAGTCCCATTGAGGTCGATGATCGAATCGGTGAGGGTGTCGATACCGACGATGGCTGGATGGGAATCATTGCACGTGTGGACATAATCGGGGGCAGTGCCCCATTCGAGCTGGTCGATTCGCTGCAGTCCGATATACACACGCCCACGGGAAGGATCGAATACCCCGCCAAAGGCGTCCACAAGCCCGTCGCTGTCGATGACATACGCGGAAAGATCGATCTCTCCAAGGTTTGCTCCCGTCGAAGGATTGATGATGCTCAACACGTTGGAGCCGTATCGAACGACGTACGCCTTGTCGTGAGCGGGTACCACGACGGCCCAAGGGTTGCTGTGTCCGGCCCCCGATGTCACATCGATCGTATGCGTGACAACCCAAGGCTGGGCCGAATCGAGCACCTGCACTTCGTCCACCGTGCGACGAAGCAGGAATCCCAGGCCGTTATTGGCATCGACCACGGAATCCTGGTCATCGGAAAGCAGATGGCCAAGTGTGGTTTGTTGCTGGACGTCGACAGCGATCATTTCCGCGGTTGTCGAGTAGTCGGAAGCCACAAGCAGAGCGATGGTAGGAATTTGAGCATCGATGGGAGCATCGACGGGGCTATCCGTTGGGGTATCGATAGGGACGTCTGTGGGCGTATCTGGCGGGAGGTCTAGGGGAACATCGGAAGGCGTGTCGTTCGCGGTATCGGCGGGTGAATCGACAGGGGGATCGGTGACGGTATCGGTGAGGGTGTCGGTGACGGTATCGGAAGCGACGTCGATGGCGCTTTCGGGTAAGGCATCGACACCGCTATCTGCGGCGGCTTCTGAGGATGCATCTGGGGGTGGTTCGTTGTGGGCATCGGGGAGGGGAGCGGGGTCGGCACCTCCTCCTTCTGAACCGCAACCTATTGAAATTAGTGAATAAATTACCAGAGCAAGAGAGGGGAAACGGCGCATGATCGAGAACCTCCGCGCGCACACCCGCGTGCGCTTTGCTTGGCGACGCCTTGGGGGAGGAGGTTTCCGACCTGTCTCCAGAGACCCCGTGGAGCCGCGCAACATCGGTTACGACGCGAGGCAGGTCTCCTGGCTTCCGGATCATCCTTGGGCGAACCCTTCCCAGACATAAAAATCCAGTGGTTTCGTTCGCTTTTGTCCCCGGTCACAGTGGCGGGGGCCGCGCCGGAATGACACCGGCTTCCCTCTTGCAACCGCTGTTTTCCTAAGCGAAAATCAGCGACCTCGCGGCTGGGTCAACCCGAAGTGGTTACCCAGCGCGGTGCCTAACGTGCGGCGAGGCTGTCGTCAAGGGATTCATCCTCCATTTGATGATATCTTTCACTTTTCATCGGATTGTTGACCCAAACTGCGTCGTCGCAAGGTAGGCTTGCCACCAAGGCGCGAGATTAGAGACTGCTTGGTCCAGAACATGACTGGTTCATCACGACCGCCAGATCCCGTATCGAAGGGCACCATCATCAACGAACGGTACGAGATCCGTCAAAGCCTTGGCAAAGGTGGCATGGGTGAGGTGTTTCTTGCCTACGATGGGAGCACGCAGCAGATGGTGGCTCTCAAACTGGTGCGAGAAGACTCACGCATGCCGGGAGACGATGAAGCGCTTCGGCAAGAGCTGCTCCATGCCCGTTCGGTGGGGCATCCGAATGTATGCCGTGTCCACGACCTAGCCCCCAGTCCATGGGGGCCCATCCTCGTCATGGAACACATTCAAGGACAGACGCTCCACGCACATATTCGCCGAAAAAAACCGCACGGCGGCTATACCGTGGATGAATTCCGAAAAATCGCCAGTGAGTCGAGTGCGGGGCTCGCCGCCATCCATTCCCAAGGGCTCGTGCATGGGGATCTCAAACCGGGCAACGTCATGGTTACCGACGATCGAGCGATCATTCTCGACTTCGGTTTCGCCCAAGAGCGTGCGCGCGTGTATGCCCGGCGTCCTGGTGCTCCTCCCGACGGTGGAACACCGAACTACATGGCGCCTGAACGATTACGTTCGGGAGGCGCGAGTCCGGAAGATGATGTCTACGCACTCGGTTTGACCCTTTGGGAAATGTGGACGTGCCGTGTTCCTGAACCTGGGTCACGTCCGCGCGCTCGACGCATGCGAGAACAGATCATGTTCGACATCCCATCGCAACTCTGCGTCGATGAAACCAAGCAAATCTTCCGTTGTTTGTCCGAAAACCCGAAGATGCGTCCGCAAGCGAAGCATCTTCGTTTTTTCAATCCCGCGCGCTTTACGGTGAGCCCGGTGCAAGTGCCGCGAGAACGATTGGATCCCGGTCCCCCTCTCGGCCGCGCTGCCGTCAATCAATTCGTTCCCGGTACCCAATCTCTGCTGGTTACCTTTGCTTCCAATTCTCCCGACATCGTGGGTCGTCTATTTCCCTTGAACACTCCATCGCTGACCATCGGTCGACGCACCGATCAGGATATTGCGTTGCCTGAACCGACGGTTTCCGGGACTCATGTCAATGTGCGGTGGAGCGCGGGAACGTGGACGTTCGACGATCTTGGTAGCACCAATGGCACCTACGCCGATCATTCCTACGAGCGAAAAGCGCAAGCTGTGCTCATGCATGGTGGTGAAGTACAACTTGGGGAACTTCGTCTCAAGCTCGTGAGCTTTGGTGTCGACTCGCCTCATCTGCAGCGAGCGCAGCAATTCCTTACTCATCGCGATGGCCTTACCGGCTTGCTCAGCCGCGAGTCATTGCTCGAAGCGCTCGATGAGGAGGGCGCTTTCTGCGAATGGGCTGAACTGCCGTTGACCATCGCGCGTTACGAGCTTCGAGGTCCGAACCGGCAGGTAAGCGAACGTCCGACCATCCTCGAATTGCTAGCGCTGCGACGGGCGGCGCAACGTTGTGTCGAACTCACTGAAACGTTGATGCTTGCACTCAGTCCCGTTGTTTCGGGACGTAGTGGGCCTCTTCGATTTGCGATTGCCATGGCTGGACCTTCCGTAGAGGAATCCAGAACCCTGGTCGAGCAAGTCGTCTCGCAAGTACAAAACACGATTCCCGACCGCATCGAGCTTTTTGCCACGATCGTAAAAGGCGAACCCGGACGCCCCGCGCGCACGCTCATCGATTGATGCCATCCATCGACCGGAAAAACACCAAACCTCGAGACGATCACCTCGTCGTTCGCAATGTCATCAAACGATTCGGGGATGTGGTGGTGTTGGATGACGTGTCGATGGTCATTCGAAGGGGACAGACCGCGGTCATCATTGGCGGTTCTGGTGCTGGCAAAACGACCTTATTGCGCATCCTCATCGGTTTGGAAAAGCCTTCTTCCGGTTCTGTGTTCATTGATGGCGAGGATATCGTGCCGCTGGGAGGGCTCGCGATGAATCGCGTGCGCAAGAAGTTTGGCATGGTGTTCCAATACAGCGCGTTGCTCGACTCGCTTTCTGTCATGGATAACGTTGCTTTTCCGTTGGTGGAACATACACGAATGAAAAAGGCGGCCATTCGGGAGCGAGTCCTGAGTACACTCGAATCGCTCGGATTGCAGACGTCGGATGCACAAAAATCCCCTGCAGAACTATCCGGCGGCATGCGAAAACGCGTGGCGCTGGCTCGAGCCTTGATGCTCGAACCCGAGATCCTCATCTACGACGAACCCACGAGCGGACTCGATCCGATTACTTCACGCATGGTCGATGATCTCATCGAAGAGACGAGAGAAAGGTATGGCATCACCAGTGTCGTCATCTCCCACGACATGGCGAGCACCTTTCGAATCGCCCACCAAGCATTCCTTCTCATTCGAGGCAAGGTTGCCGCGTCAGGAACCCCGGAAGAACTGGCCGATATCAATCGAAACAAGGTGTCGCACGATTTCATCGTCGCTTCGGGGGTGGCTTTCGAACGTATTTCACGACCGCCCCTTCCCGGCGACTAACAGCCGCTCGTTGTGTTTTGGGCCAACAGGGCTTCCTGCGAACGGTCACCTTACAAGACAGAAGAGCTATCGAGCCAAGCGGCGGACAAGGGCAGACGGCCACCATCTTCGACCGGTTCGAAATCGAATTTCTGTTCCGTTACCGCCGGACCGTTTTGGAAACCGCGTTTGGTGATGGCGAATACAGCGACACCCTGATCATAGTTATCGTGGGAAGACGCTTCGTGGGAGGCGCGGCTGCTGAATTGGAAGGAGCCGTTGCGGAATTCATCCAACGGTCGTCGGTCTTGGAAAAAAATCAGTTCGGAATACTCGGGTTCGCCGACCTCTCCGTGGGTAAGGATTGCTTTGCCAACGAGTTCATTCTGTTCGTAGACTTCTCCCTCACCGTAGGCTCCTTGGGAGCCGGAACGGGAACCGACGGCTGGAAACACCGCGAATCCATAAGCATTTTTCAAGAAACCATCGATGGCGGGGTCCAGTTGGCGAAACCGTTCGATGGTAGCAAGAACTTGAAGGCTCGGGGAGGCGTCGACAATCGATGGGGCTGGTGATACGCCGGCAGGGCTTTGAGCGTTCCAGCCGGATCCGCCGCATCCGCCCAAGCCGATAATCGCGAACAGTGAAACAGTGAGAAGGTGCGAAAAGCGCATCAATTCCCTCATTCAAAACAAGAAGGTGTCTTGCCATAATGCAAGCCGCAGGCCAAGTAATACGCATTCCCCGATGATTCCAGTTGATTGTTGAGATCTGCGGATTTTACGGTTTACAACCCGATCAAGCCCCAAACTGATGAACGTTTCTGTTGACTCCCTACTTTTCGATCCATCTGCCCTGGCGATTCACATTGCGAACGTGCTTTTGGAATCGACACTGCAGACGGAAGAGAGCCGGGACGAGGTGATGAGTCGGTCGGCGGTGTTGTTTTTATTACAAGACGCGCCCCGATGTGCGCCCGAGGAAGGGCCGCGCCTCGTATTGACCCGAAGATCGAAAAATGTGCCTCAATCCGGGGACTTATGCTGCCCCGGGGGCGGAATGGAAAACGTCGATCGATGGCTTGCCAAGCTCGTGGATGCCCCCGGCCTGATGTTGCGTCATTGGCCGCACCACGAGAAACTGCCTTCCCGAACGCGCCATGCGGTGGCAACACTCGTGGCCACAGCGCTGCGTGAAGGATTCGAGGAAATGGGTATTCGGCCGTGGAACGTGCGTTTGTTGGGGCTTTTGCCGCCGCAAAGCCTTCGCATGTTTCGACGAGCCATCCAACCCGTTGTCGTTTCTTTGGTGGGACACCCCCATTTTCGCCCCAATTGGGAGGTCGCCGACATCATCGCCATCCCTTTGCGCCACTTGCTCGATCCGTCACGTTACGCTCGTTACAGGCTGCGATTCGAAGGAGATCATCCTGGGAACGAAAGGTTGCACGAGGATTTTTTATGTTTTCGGGCCCGGCAGGGGCAGGTACTGTGGGGAGCCACGCTCCGCATCACGACGTTATTTCTCGAAAAAACGTTCAATTTTACGGTACCGTCGTTGGAAGGACTCCCCATTGTGCAGGGGGTTCTCGATGACGCCTATCTGTCCGGGGCGCCCCGTGTAGGGGGTGGGACACGGCGAAGGTCTTGAAGCGAATCGTGGAAAGCGGTTTCCTATCGAACCGAGAACCAACGATTACGTTCCGTGGCCACCGTGGTCAAAGAATGCAATCATTCGATGACGGCCAAGTGGTGCGGCTATTGCTTGTGGAGCGCTATGGACTACCGACTGCCATCTCCTTTGATTGTTGGTTCTGTTCTGTTCGGCTGGCTGCTTTTCGATGGGCTGGCCATGGCGCAGCAGCCTACGGACTCTGAACCGCTTCAACCTTTGCCAGCGGTCCAACCCGAACCGCAACAACCAGCGGCACCACCCACGGTGGTTGTGGTGCCTCCCACGCAACCGGTGCCTTCGAATGCGGGGGGGCAACCTTCCACGGTTTACGTATACGAACTGCCGCCGCCGCCCGCATATACCTTGCCGCCTCCTCCGCCTCCGCCGATACCGAAAAAAGAGGCGGGAGCATATACCCACGACGGTTTTTACCTTCGCATGGGCATTGGGATTGGTGCGGTGGGATTGACGGATGATTCACCCGAAAATAACTCTCTTTCCGCGGGGGGAGGGGGACTAGAAATTGGTTTGGGAGGAACGGTCGAAAACGGATTCGTGTTGGGGGGGCGTGTGATTGGTGTGGGGGCGAACGTGGCACGGGTCGATGCCGAAGGGAAAAAAGTGTCAGGGAACGTGTCGTATGCGGCGTTACAGTTTTTTGCGGATTGGTATGTGGACCCGGAGTCTGGCTTGCACTTCGAAGGAGCCCTGGGCACGGCGGGTATCATCTATGATCCAACTCCCTCGAGAAGAACCGACCGGGAGGGAGATGAAGTTACATTGGGTGGGTTTGGAGGTTCGTTGGGAGTCGGTTGGGAAGGATGGGTGGGGGAGGAATGGTCCTTGGGAGGCTTGTTACGGCTGAACTGGGCGTGGATTGATGGGGTGTTGGACCCTTCCGCGCCCGTTTATCTCCTTCGGGAGTCCGGGAATGATGATAATTCGACGATCTTCGCGGTTGCGCCGATGCTAATGTTCACCGCGACGCTTCATTGATGATCCCAGTGTAACGTTACGGCAAAGAGCTTTCGAATACGCTGGGGGCAGCGCCTTCGGTACGGACCAATACGTGATGATCGGATAATTCCACCAGGGCCCAAGCGGCGGCCACGCGCCCCGGCGCATCGGGATCCAAGTTTTCCGTCAGGCTTTGGACTGTGACATATGGGATGGCATCGTGAATTCCCACATGAGTCCAATGAAGATGTCCGTTGAGTACGAGACGTACCCGTGGGCTCGATGAAATGACGGAACGCAGTGCTTTTCTTTCTTTGATGAGAGCCACTTCCGGAGCGTTTTCGAACCAGGGGTTGTTTCGAAGATTCTGATCGGCCGCGCCATGATGCATGGCCACGACCGTGGGCAAGGTCGTTTGTTCGAGATCTTTGCGCAACCACTCGAGTTGTTCGGAAGGAAGGCGAGCATCGATGTGGGGCCGTTCGACCGTTCGCAGCACCGAAACGTGGTATCCCTTGCAGTCGAAGCTGTAATACAGCTCTCCTTGATGATTCCAAGCCTCACGAATCATATCGTCGGTTTGGTTGATGGTATCGTGATTGCCGCAGACGTGTCGGACGGGGGCATTGATTTCGGATAACAGACGAAGCGCATGACGATATCGGTTCGCGTCTGTTTCGAGGGATTCGTCTTCGATGATATCACCCAGGGTCAGAACCAGGTCGGGTTTGAGTTCGTTCATTCGCTGAACGAATGCGACGGTGAGTTCTGGTGCCATATCGCTCATTTTGCGCAGGCGACCGTGAAATAGGATCCGGGGGCCGAAGTGAAGATCAGAAATGATACCGATGCGCAGAGTCATGGGCGAGCCATAGCGCGTTGTATTCTGAAGGGCCATTGGGGAAATCGAGACAACGAAAGGCTTCGCTTCGGTCTTGCAAACTCCGTGTAAAGGACCATGATTCGTCCGCGATGGCGTCGAAGATTCCTCATCCCGTTAACATCAAGGCTCCCCACGGGGCCACCGTCATGCATATCGAATGGTCCGATGGGCACAAATCCGTTTATCCGCATGATATTTTGCGCGGATACTGCCCTTGCGCGGATTGTCAGGGGCATTCCGGGGAGATCAAATTTCGGCAAGGGGGCAATACGGAGATTCGGGACATAGCGACGGTCGGCAACTATGCGATCACGATAACGTGGGGGGATCGGCATAACACGGGAATCTACAACTTCGAGTATCTTCGAATGCTGTGTCAGTGCCCGATTTGCAAACCTCCCGAATCTCCAGCCGTACCGTCCCCTGATCATCACGAAAAATGAAAGCAAAGGTGGCATCGTGTCGAATTGAGTTGTGACGATGATGCGCCACGATTGCGCCAGGAGGAGTCGAAGGATGGAACGAGTCCCGATAACGCCCGATGGGATCGCCAAATTGCGTGAGGAACTCAAACAATTACGAGATGTCGAGCGACCTCGTATCAGCAAGGCCATTGGCGAGGCGATTGCGATGGGCGATCTATCTGAGAACGCGGAATACCACGCGGCCAAAGAGCGTCAAGGCATGGTAGAAGCGCGAATCAAGGAATTGGAGGATAAGATCTCGCGCGCGGAGGTCATCGATCCTTCGAAATTGAGTGGGTCACGGGTCGCATTCGGTGCGACGGTGACGGTTTTCGACATCGAGGCGGACAAGGAGTTGACGTACCAAATCGTGGGAGCGGATGAATCCGATGTCGATCAGAATCGAATTTCAGTGACTTCGCCGATTGCGCGTGCGCTCATGGGCAAAGAATGCGGAGATGAAATCCGGGTTCGAACCCCCGGTGGGCAGCGCGTTCTCGAGATTGTTGACGTCCTTTATCGATAGCCCCTCTCCGTTTGTCGTTCACGATACGATGTCCCATTCAGATTCCGTTCCCGTGCCGACACGAAAAACGTGGCTCACTCGTTTTTGGCAAGAGTTGGGGGCAGGGGTCCTTGCGGTTTTCGTGGTACTTGCGTGCGAGTTGGTGGGGATTGCCCTCTATTACCATTCCCGTCTGACGGGGCCTTGGGAGCTTCGTGCGGCGTTGCTGGGGTTGCTGCCCCCAGCGTTATTGCTTTCTCTGCCGCTTGTATTGTTGTCGGTGGGAGCCGCGCGGATTCTGGAAGATGAGCGACGTTTTGGTCGAATCATCGTTGCCGTTGGGGGTGCATGTGCAGCCGCTGCCCTGGGCTATGGCGTTACCTTTGGTCGGCATTTTCAGTCGATCGCGGTTCGAATGGGTTTCATCGTCGGGATCGTTATGGTTTCCATCGCGGTCTGTTGGTGGTTGTTGCCTTCGGTGATTCGCATTCGAAGCCGTTCGCCCCGTGTGTTCGTGCTTGCCGCGCTCATCGGATCGGTGGGGATCGAGCTGGCAAATTTCCTTGTACTTCCACGGCTTTATCCAGTGTTTCATACGGCGCTGACCGCGCTGGCGGTGATGATGGTTGCGCTGGCGGGGACCGTGTTAGCCGGTTCGTTGAGTACAAGACGATCGCTGGTGGCTGCATCTTGCCTGGTGATACTCGCGGCTGCCATCACTCCGTTTTCGCGTTCCGCGCTGCTTTCATGGGATAATGTTCGGCTTCTTTACGTCAACCATGCCCCTACCTTTGCGCAAGTGCTGTCGGTGATGGCGGCAAGCGGAGCGGCGGAACCTTCGATCGACGAAGTTGATATCGTTGAGCAAAGAGCGGAGCGTTGGGAGGATTGGCATGAACGTGACGTGTTGCTTCTCACCGTGGATGCGCTACGTGCGGACCGGTTGGGAGTGTATGGGTACGAACGTCGAACATCGCCACGGATCGACGCTCTTGCCGCGTCCGGGATTGTGTTCGAGCGCGCCTATACGGTGATGCCGCATACATCTTACGCCATGACTTCGTTGCTCACGGGCAAGTACATTCGACCTTTGTTGATTCGTGGGACTGGGCAAGATTCGGATACGCTTGCGGCGGTTCTTCGCACCTATGGGTATCGGACGGCGGCGTTTTATCCTCCCTCGTTATTTGCGGTCGACGAAGAAAGATTTGCGTGGGCCAAAGCTTCCGGATTGGATTTCGAATATCGTAAACTCGAGTATGCCGAAGCCGGATTGCGTCGTGATCAGGTCATGGCGTATTTGGATTTCGAGGTTGGGGACCATCGATTTTTTGTGTGGGCGCATTTTTTTGAACCTCATGAGCCTTATGCACCGCCGGAAGGGTTCGATTTTGGTCCTCGCGCCACCGATCGATATGACGGGGAAATTGCCGCGGTCGATGCGGTGATTGGACAATTGGTTCAAGCCGTGTGGGAACGTCGTCCGGATACGGTGGTGGTGATCACGGCCGATCATGGTGAGGCGTTTGGTGAACACGGTGCGTATTATCATGGGACGACGGTATACGAGGAGCAGGTTCGGGTTCCTCTGATCGTGTTGGCCAAAGGACTGCAAGCGCGTCGGGTGAGTGTTCCGGTTCAACTCATTGACGTGATGCCGACGATTCTGCACGCGATGGGTATTCCGGTTCGTCCGCGAGTGCGAGGCATCGACCTTGGTGGCTGGATGAGCGGCAATGGGCAGGGCGATGGGTTTGCGTTTTCGGAAACGCATGATCAAGTGTTGCTTGCGGAGGGAAAGTGGCGTTTGGTTTGTGAACGCAGGGTCGACGCTTGTTCGTTATTCGATCTTTCGGTGGATTCGCAGCAACTCCACGATTGTTCCGCGCAAGAATCCGAGGTGTTCATTCGGTTGCGGCAGCGTTTGAGGGCTTTCGAATCATCGCACGGCGCGTACGAGCGAACGGCCTCGCGTGCGGAGGGCAAGGATTTACCGGAGGCGCTGGTACGTGGGATGGCGGGTGATGCGGAGGCCGCGGAGGAAGTCGCGGGCTTATTGGAGGATGCGGATGTGGTGCTTCGTCGCAAGGCGGCGGAAGTCTTATTTCAACTGGCGCGCAAGGAAAGCGCTCCGTCGTTGAGCTTGGCCATATCGCGGGATGAAGATGGGGAAGTACGGCAATGGTGTGCGTTGGCGCTCACGCGTCTTGGGCACGGGGCTCCGTTGACGCTCGAGTTGTTGCGTGGGGGGGATGAAAAGTGGCGTCGTTTGGCGGCGTTGGTTCTTGCGGAGTCGGGAGAACCGCAAGGGGCAGGCGTGCTGTTGGCGTGGTGGGAAACGCAAGACCCCTCGATCGAGCAGCGCAAACAAATCGCCCATGCGCTTGGCAAAATCGGCTGGAAAGCGGCTGTAGTTCCATTGTGTAAGTGGTTAGACCATGAGCAATTGCGGCCGATATTGGCGGAAGCGCTGGCGCGTCTTCACGATCCCTACGCAAAAATTGTTCTTTTGCGCTATTTTTCGCAAGAACGATATCTGCATACCCGTCTCATTTTGGCGCGGTCGCTTGTGGCCTTGGGGGCGTCTCGGGAGATGGCTCCTGCGCTCATGCGTTTTCTTGGTGTTGCGGATCCATTGGAAGGGGGGGTTGGGATTGCCCGCGAGGCAAAAATTCTCGACGCGTTGGGAGGGCCGAATGAGAAGAGTCTTGCGGAGATTAGCAAAGCGGGATCTGAAGGCGTCGATGTGTCCGTGATTGTGCCGAAAGGGGGAAACGGAAAAGGGTATCGCGCGATCGTGCGTGTTCGGTCGAAACAGGCGGGGCGGGTGCAGTTGAGTCGTGGGGATCGTGGAGGTCGTTCGTCTACGATGGCGTCGAATTCGGCGGTTGTTTTCGACGTACCGGCCGGATTGTCGGAGGTGCATGCGGAGTTGGGCGATGCTTTTGGGGCGATGGGAAGCGGACCGCTGCATGTTGTGCTCGTGCCGAGCCCGGGCGTGCAAGTGGAAGGGTTTGTGATTGTGCCGCTAGCGGATGAAATACCGCCTCCTGCACCGGAGCCATGGGTTCCGGACACGTTGGGGGATGGGTCGGTCGAGTCGATGAAGTAGGGGGAGTTGTCAGGAGTTGGCGTTTTGGGGGTGTTTCCGGCTACACTGGGGACGCATCGTTCGACCGTGTCGCAGTGCGATAAACGCGCACGGTTCATGAAACGTGATTTTCTGACCAAACGGGAATAAACTTCAAACGCTGATGTTTCCGCGTGATCCGCTCCCTGATTCGATAGGACCGTACAAGATAGTGCGTCGTCTGGCATCACGGCGTGGGGCTGATTTGTATTTGGGCCAGCATGCTGGTCCGATGGGGTTTCAGCGGGATTGTGTATTGAAGCTGGTGCCGAGTCCGGCGGCGAGTGGGGATTCGAGGCTGGCCGAAGAGCTTGCGCATGAAGCGAGTATTTGTTCGACCTTGCATCATCCGGCGGTTGTGCGGATGTATGATTTTTTCGAGCATGGGGACAATTTGGTGCTGGTGTTCGAGCACTTTGCGGGCGTGTCGTTAGCGCGATTGCTTTCGCATTTTCGTCGAAGGCGTCAGCGAGTGCCGGACGCGGCGGTATGGTATTTATCGCATCGGTTATTTGGGGCGTTGGCGCATGCGCATGCGTTGTTGGATGAGAAGGGGAAAAGGACTCCGGTGATCCATCGCGATGTGCAACCGGCGAATTTGATTGTGTCGCACGATGCGAATGTGCGTCTTGCGGGTTTTGGAATTGCGAAGATAGCGGGGACACCTGCAACGACGGCGGTTGGATTTGTGAAGGGGACGCCGGCGTACATGGCGCCTGAGCAGGCGGCGGGAGAGAAGGTAACCGAGCGAGTCGATGTATATGCGGCGGGGTTGGTGGTGTGGGAGATGCTGTCTGGTCGTTCGGTTAGGCCGCCTGGTGACATTGGGCAAGGGGCGGAGTTGCTTCGATTGATTGCTGGGCGACGATTCGAGCCGATTGCTTCGTTACGGGGTGACATTCCTCGCGAGATTGCGGCGGCGGTGGACGCGTGTTTGATACCAGCGGCGGAGCGTCGCACGATTCGATGTCGCGAGGTGGAGCGTTGGTTGGAGAAAGTGGTTGATGTGGAGGCGGGGAAAAAGGAGCTGCGCGAGCGGTTGGTGCAGCTTCGCAATGCGAACGTGAGGACGACGGCGCCGAGAGTTTCGGCGGCACCTCGGGGAAGTCAACCGCCGCATCCGTTGCCCTCTTCCCAACCGCGCGCGTTTCCCTCTCGATTTCCTGGTTTAGCCACTCGCGTGACGGGGCGTCCCAGTGAGCGTGAGGAGGGGGAGGAACCCCGATCGTCGCGTCGTGTTCCTTCTTTTCGAGCCTCATCTTATCCCGCGCCGCCGTTGACATCGGAAAAAGATACGGCGGATGCCGAACCGAAGAAAAAATCGCTATTGGGACTTGCGCCCGCGCTTCCGGCTTTCACATCGCCGATGCCGGACAGGGTCGAACCTGCGAGAACTTCGTATGATGCGGTAGCTCCACCACCCATGGATGTGGAGGCAGCGTCGTATGCCGCGACGCTCAAGACGCCGCCTGGTGTTAGTCGCGGGGTGGTGAGGGAAACGAAACAGGATGCGGCGCCGGCGCCTGTCGAGTCGCCCGCGGGCGATACCACGGTGATCACGCGTCGAAAGGGGCGCGTGGGTAAGTGGTTGTTGTTGGGAGGGGTGGGATTGGTATTGTTCGGCGGGCTTGGGGTGGGGGGGTGGTTTCTTGCGAGAGCATTCGCGTCGCGGGGGCCTGCTGCCAAGCCCACGGCGGAGATGCATGTGGAAGCAGTTGTTTCAGGGGAAGAGCGGGCGCCTTCGGTTTCGTCTGCGATGGGAGCGTCGGCGGCGTCGGCATCGGTTGCGGCGGTAGTATCCGCGGCACCGGTGGAGTCGACGCGGCGGATGCAGGAGGTGCAAGAGCATCGACCGTCCGCGCCGCCTGTGATTCCGCGGTATTTGGGGGCATTGCTGGTCAAAGCGCCGCCAGAGGGAACGGTGTATGTGAGTGGCGTACCTCTTGGAGAGACGGGGGAATGGCTTCAGCTTACCTGTAACCGCCATCATTTCATTCGAATAGGAACGAAGCCGGGGCCTCTTGGGTTACGGGGAACGTCGTGGTTGGTGCCGGGGCAATCGGTGATGATTCGTTGTGGGGAAGCGATGGAAGTGAGCGGAACTCCAAGATATTTTCTGCCGTGAACGCGTGCCGGGGAAAAATTTTGAATTCTTCTTGCTAGACAAGCAGCCCGTGAAGGTGCGATATGTTCCGCGCGGCGGGTGAAGAGAATAGGCGAAAGGCTATGGCAACGGTGATGATTGGAAGGTTTCCGTAATCCCAATGCCCTTGCATTGTATGTCGAATTGGTAGCGACAGCATCCCGCTCTGGAGGTAATTCGATGAGGACAAATCGTTGGCGTCAACTGAGTATGCCGATATTGGTCGCTGGATTTGCGGCTCCCACGGTAATCGGATGTGGATCGATTCCGAAACCGCCGGGACTACCGGACGTTCCGGGAGGTTGCCCGGATGTGGCGAGTGTGGAAGCGATTGCCAAAATCGATTTTGCGCAAGAATTTGGCTTTGATGTGCAGGGAGCGGCGAAAGTCAAAAGTGCTCTGACGGCTTCGGTAGAACTGCAAGGGTTGCAGGCGGAGATCGAAGGAGAACTCAAGGCGGCTTGTGGCAAGCTCGCGAGCGATTTGGGAGCCACACCGGATGGCAATGATGCGGTGGCGGCATGCAAAGCCGCGGGGAAAGCCATTGGAGATCTCAAAGCGAAAGCGGGCGGCACGTTCAAGCTTGCGGTGGTACCGCCCAAGTGTGCGGCATCGATGAACGCGATGGCCGATTGCGCGGCTTCCTGCGATGCGAGTGTGCAGCCTGGGAGTGCCAAGGTTAGCTGCGAAGGCGGCGAGCTGTCGGGATCTTGTGGCGCGGAATGCAGCGGCTCTTGTGAGATGAGCGCCGGTGGTTCCTGTGGCGGCACTTGCGAAGGCAGTTGTGAAGCCGGTTTCAGTGGTACATGTGATGGCACTTGCGATGGCAAGTGCGATGGCAAGAATACGAAAGGCCAGTGTTCTGGCAAATGCGAAGGCAAGTGTGAGGGAGGGGCAAAAGGGAATTGTGCGGGGAGTTGCAAGGGAAATTGCGAACTCAAGGCAGGAGCCAAATGCGAAGGGACCTGCACGGGATCGTGCTCAGTGGACTTCGAAGCTCCCAAGTGTACGGGGGAAGTCAAACCGCCATCGATGTCTGCCGAGTGCAGTGCGGAATGTGACGCCAAGGTATCGGGCAAGCTCGAATGCACGCCTGCCTCTGTGACGTTCGTTGCCAAAGGTGCGGTCGATGCGGAAGCTGCCGCCAAGCTGAAGGCCGCGATTGAGGCTAATCTTCCCGCGGTTCTCAAAGTCGCGATTGGGATGAAGGACAAGGCGGTGAAGGTCGCCGGTTCGGTGAAGGGTGTTGTCGAGGGGCTCGAAGGGGCGGTCAAGGGCATGGTTTCTGGCGGTCCGACCATGGCGGCGAAGGTTGGTGCTTGCATCTCGGCACCGTTCAAGGGAGCGTTTGATGCTGCGGCGAGCATTCAGGCCAATGTCGATGTATCCGTGAGCGTGCAAGCCAGTGCTTCTGCCGAGGGAAGTGCTTCCGCGGGAAGCTGACGTTCTGCCGACCCATCCTTTCAGGTGTATCGTTTGGGCATTCTCTTGCTTTGGGGGGAGCAAGGGAGATGCTCACTCGCAGGGTTCATCTATCCTTTCGAACGCGGGAGCGAACGAGGATATCGGCTTACTGCTCCCGAATCTCGACCTAAGCTGGTCATTCGTGGCATGGTAAGGCGGTCATGTCGAGCGATGACGTCAAGTGGGATGTGCTGGTCGAATCGACGCTTCTGACCTTGCTTCAAACGGCGGGGGAAGGAATTTTGGTTTTCGATGCGGCTGGGGCCTGCAAAATGGTGGGCAAGAAAATAGGGGAGTTTTTTGCCACCGATGTCAGCAAGCTGATTGGGAAAGTGCGCACGGAAGTGATGCTCGTGCTCAGCAAGGCTTGTGAGGAGCCTGAGGCGTTTCTGGCTCTTGTGGGCGGCAACGACAACGACGATCCTCCTCACGTTTTGGGAGAAATCGAAGTGCGCTCGCCTCGTCGCGTGTTGGTGTTGCGTAGTACGCCCATCAAGCTCGAGGGGCAGTATTTGGGGCGGTTATTGTGGATGCGGGACGTGACTCGTGAGGCCAGTGCGGAGCGAGCGCGACGTCATTTGCTGCAGCGGATCGAATTGTTGACGCCGGTGGATGCGCTCACGGGTTTGGCGAATCGGCGGCGTTTTACGGAAGAGCATGAGCGAGAGCATGGGCGGGCGATGCGCGCATGGGATTCGTATGCGGTGTTGCGGTTGGACATTGACGATATGGGCGGGATCAATGAGCACTTTGGTGTACCGATTGGGGACTTGGTGATCGAGCGTGTGGCGGAATTGTTACGAGCGGGGCGTCGGGATTATGATGTGGTTGCTCGGTTGGCCAACGACGAATTTGCGATATTGCTGCCAGGGGCTGACGCGGTGGCGGCGCGCGCGGTGGCCGACCGGGTGGTGATGACCGTGGCGGATGCGGTCAAGGAAAATCAACAAGGGCCTCAGATTACGCTCAGTATCGGCGTTGCGGTTTGTGTGCCGCCCACGGGTGAGAGTGCGGCGGACATCATGGGGCGTTGCGGTATGGCGCTGCAATTTGCGCGGGAAGCCGGAAAAGGACAAGTTCATTTGGACCTGATCTCGGGAGATTCGAAAGGGGAAACGGGAGAAGAGCGGTCGACGTCATGAGCCATCTCGATGCTCCGCTTCCTGTGGACCGGCCGGATCTGCTCTCGATTCGCGCGGCGTTACGAAGGCTCCTTGTCCGTTTCGGGCCAGAATATTGGCGCACTTGTGACAGCCAACGAGCTTTTCCTTCAGAATTCATGCGCACCATGGCAGAGGGCGGTTACTTGGGGACCCTCATTCCTGAAGCACATGGTGGATTGGGATTGGGCCCTTCGGTGGCAAGTGTGATCGTTGAGGAGATCAATCGTGCGGGCGGTGATGGTGCGGTCGTCAACGCGCAGATGGCCATTTGCGGCACGCTCGTTCGTGAGGGAACGGAGGAGCAAAAGGCGTATTTGCCGCAGATTGCTGCGGGAACCACGCGGTTGCTCACGGTAGCTGCGACGGAGCCCGATAGTGGTGCGGATATGTCCCATCTCGAGAGCGTGGCTCGTCGGCAAGGACAAGATTGGGTTGTCGATGCCAAGAAGGTATTCATTTCCTTGGCGGAACATACGGATTTGATGATTCTGTTGGTTCGCACCGAGGAGGGGCCAACCCTGTTTTTGTTGGACTTACGGGAGTTTGGCACGGAGATAGAGATACGACCGGTGGATATGATAGCCAATCGTATGACGACGATGTTGTTCATCGACGGGCTTTGTGTGCCGGATCGTTGTCGTTTGGGCTCGGTGGGAGGAGGGTTGCGCGGATTGATGAAAGGCTTTGCGCCCCGTCGCGTGTTGGCAGCGGCGGAATCGATTGGAAATGCGCGGTTTTTTTTGGATAAGAGCGTGCAACACGCCATCGATCGCAGGACCTTCCACCGTCCGATTGGTCAGAATCAAGGGGTTCAGTATCCGCTGGCGCAAGCGTATGCCAAGGTGGAGGCGGCGGATTTGATGCGTTGGGATGCGATTCGGTATCTCGAAGACGGGCGTGATGGGGGGGGGCGTTCGGCGCTTGCGAAAATTCTTGCTTCGGAAGCTGCGTGGGAGACGGCGAGGGCGGCTTTGACAACCTTTGGAGGATGGGGACTTGCCTCGGAGGTTCATGTCGAACGCAAGCTTCGAGACGCAACCATCTTCGTATTCAACAACATGCTGTTGAGTTATGTGGCCGAGAAGGTGCTTGGGATGCCCAAGTCATTCTAAACGGCACGGCGTGGCTCGTTATGCATTACGTTGTCTTGCAAAACGAGGGGCGATGGGGCATGGGCAGAAATCTTCGTTCATGAGGTGATCATGGCAATCCAACTCGTCGAATGCGTTCCCAACTTCTCTGAAGGTCGTGATCAATCGATCATTCAAGCGATTGCTGATGCGATGCGCTCTGTAGAGGGAGTATCGGTGCTGGACGTCGATCCTGGGGCGGATACGAATCGCACGGTGTACACGTTCGTGGGAGCCCCGGAGGCTGTGTTGGAAGCGGCATTCCGAGCGATTCGCGTGGGTGTCGAGCGTATCGACATGCAAAAGCATCACGGTGAACATGCGCGTCTTGGTGCCGCGGATGTCACGCCCTTTGTTCCCGTATCGGGCGTGACGATGGAAGAGTGTGTGAAGCTTGCTCATCGACTGGGAAAGCGTGTGGGTGAGGAATTGGGCGTACCCGTATACCTCTATGAAGCGGCTGCAACGAGTGAGCAGCGTCGCAGCCTTCCGGACATTCGTTCGGGTGAGTACGAGGGGCTTGCGAAAAAACTCGAAGATCCGGCGTGGAAGCCGGATTACGGTCCCGCGGAATTCAAGCCACGATCTGGTGCTTTCGTCATAGGTGCCCGAAAGTTTTTGATCGCTTACAACATCAACTTGAATACGCGGGATCCGAAACTCGCCAATGAAATTGCGATTGAGGTTCGGGAGCGCGGACGCCTGCAACGCGATGCCAATGGAAATAAAATCCTTGGGGAGGATGGGGTGCCGCTTCGAACGCGTGGGCGACTCGCGGAATGCAAGGCGACGGGTTGGTACATCGAAGATTATGGACAGGCGCAAGTGTCGATGAACCTTACGGATCATCATGTCACGCCCGTGCATTTGGCTCTCGAAACCGTTCGCGAAGAAGCACAAAAACGTGGGCTTGTCGTTACGGGGAGCGAATTGGTGGGACTGATGCCCAAGGACGCCATCCTCGAAGCGGGCAAGTATTACTTGAAGAGGCAGGGACGATCATGGGGAGTGCCCGAACGTGAACTCATCGATATCGCGATTGCCTCGATGGGGTTGTCTCAGCTTTCGCCTTTCGATCCGAACAAAAAGATCATCGAGCTTAGTGTGGAGAAGAGCGATGGCAAGCTGGTGCAGCGCAGCGTGACGGAATTTGTGGATGAGTGTTCTTCGGAGTCACCGGCTCCTGGAGGGGGCTCTGTGGCAGCGCTGTCTGGTGCGCTTGGAGCTGGTTTGGTGAGCATGGTGGCTAACCTGACGGTTGGCAAAAAAGGCTATGAACAGAGTTGGGAGGAGATGAAAGAGGTAGCTGCCGAAGCGCAGGGGATCAAAGATCACTTCGTCGTCGCGGTGGACAGGGATACCGAGGCTTTCAATGCAGTGATGGCGGGATTTCGTATGCCGAAAGGAACGTCGGATCAGATAGCCGCGCGCGATGCGGCCATTGAGCAAGCTACAAAAACGGCAACCCTCGTCCCCTTCGGCGTGCTGAAGGAGGTTCCCCGGGCGCTGGAACTCGCGTTGGTGGTGGCGGAAAAAGGAAATAAAAACTCCGCCTCGGATGCCGGAGTCGCTGCATCGGCTTTGCGTACCGCCGCACAAGGAGCATGGCTCAACGTGCGCATCAACCTTGGCAATTTGAAAGATGACGAGTTTCGGCAGCAGCTACTCGAGCAAGGAACACAGATTCTTCGTGCGGTGCAGGAGGCCGCGGATGCGGTGCAGCGCGTGGTTGATGGGAATATCGGTGGATAGAGACTCACCTGACCGTCACGTTGGCTTGGCTTGAACAAGGAGTTGGAATATGGGAATCATCAATGAATTCAAAGAGTTTGCCGTAAAGGGAAACGTGGTCGACATGGCCGTGGGTGTCATCATCGGCGCAGCTTTCGGCAAAATCGTCAGTTCGCTCGTAGCCGACGTGGTCACGCCTCCGATTGGATTGCTGGTGGGGGGGGTGGATTTTTCAAAGCTCGAGTTGGTGTTACGACAGGCGGCTGGTGACCAAGCAGCGGTCGTTCTCAAGTACGGTGTGTTCCTGCAAGCGTCATTCGATTTCTTGATCGTGTCGATGGCGATCTTCGCGATGGTAAAAGTGATCAATCGTCTCAAGCGGACGAAAGACGAGCCACCGCCTGCTCCCCCCGAGCCAACGGCGGAGGAAAAGCTGCTTACGGAGATTCGGGATCTGCTCAAAGCGAAGTGAGCGACTCACCGATCGTGATCGATTCAAACGACGATCGTCGGTTCCATCGCTTGGTGCGAAAGAGTTGACGCACTGAATTTCCCTGACATTCCGAGATTGTTTTCCGGACGCAACGATGTGTCGATGGGATGCTGTAAGGTGCTCGCAACCAAGAGAGCTTTGCGCTAAGGGTGACAGGCAATGCTCGACCCCGGCGTCGCTGTTGTCGCCAGACCTGCCTTCCCGCAAGGCCTTGCGGTCGAACGTCGAAGGGAGTGCTGAGAATGAAACGCGTGGTCGTAACCGGAATCGGGTTGATTACCCCAGTGGGGTTGGATGCACAGACATCGTTTGCATCGTTGGCAGCGGGCAAATCCGGCATTTCGCGTCTGGAGACCTACGACCCATCGGGCGAGAAAGTGTTGGTGGGTGGAGAGGTCAAGCCTTCCGATGTGGAGCGAATGGCTGAAGAATTGCCGCAAGAAGTGAGAGAGCGCAGCTCACGATTCGTGTATTTCGCGATGAAGGCGGGGCGCGAAGCTCTCGCTGCCGCGGGTAATGTCCATAAGGATCCGAACGTTGCGGAGCGTTTCGGAGTGGTGACGGGTGTTGGGTACGGTGCCCCGATGCCTTCGGAAGGGTACAAGGTGGGCCCCTCCACGATCATCAAGGCGATGCCCAATGCGGCAGCGGCATGGATGGCGATCGTCGAAGGTGTTCGTGGACCGAATATGTCTTGCAGCACGGCTTGTGCTTCCGGGGCGCATGCCATTGGCATTGCTTTCGATCAAATCCGTTTGGGCCGAGCGATCGGCATGTTGGCGGGAGGGGTCGACACGGTGGTGACGCGGGATGTGATGCGAAGTTTCGCGTGGTTGCGCGCGGTCAATACTGCCAAAGACGAAGAACCTTCGAAGATGTCGCGTCCTTTCGACAAGACGAGGCGCGGTTTCGTGTTGGGAGAAGGAGCGGGTTTTCTTGTCCTTGAGGAGCGTGAGCATGCGATGGCCCGAGGCGCGACCATTATCGCCGAGATGCGCGGATGGGGAGCTTCTTCCGACGCACATCATATCGTGGCTGTCGAGCCTGAGGGCAAGGGCATGGCTCGTGCGATGCGTCTTGCTCTATCGGATAGTCATATCGCTCCCGAAGAAATGGATTATATCAGCGCCCACGGCACCAGCACACCGATGAATGATCGTCTGGAAACGCTTGCCATCCGCGACGTTTTCGGAAAGCACGCGAACGATCTACTCGTCAGTTCTCAAAAATCGATGATAGGTCATGCCATGGGAGGCGCGGGAGCCATTGAAGCTGTCGTCACGGTGTTGACGCTTGCGCATGGTGTGGCGACACCCACCATCAATTTGCAAACCCCGGATCCCGACTGTGATCTCGACTACGTTCCCCATGAAGCGAGGAAGAAGCCCATTCGTGCTGCCATGAGCAATTCCTTTGGCTTTGGCGGCCATGATAGCGCCATCATTTTCGCGCAACCCAACGGCCTCTGATCGCTCTGGATTTTCATGCCCTTTGCGCATTTTCGGAGGCTCCGATGAGGGCCCTTGTTCTCGGTGGTACCGGGTTCGTCGGCATGAACGTGACACGCGCGTTAGCCTGCCGTGGTCACGATGTCATCGCCACGCGTCGCGCTCGCGCCAACACGCTTTTTGCCCGCAAGCTCGGAGCCAAGCTCATCGTTGCCGACCTTGATGATGTCGACAGCTTGACCCAAGCCATGAAAGGTCGGCAAGTGGTCTTTCATTGTGCGGGGTTTTATCCGCGGTACTCGCTGAACATCGATGAACAAGTGTCCTTGGCTCAGCGAACCACTCGTCATGTCATCGAAGCGGCTCGTCGTGCCTGCATCGATCGATTGGTGGTAACCAGTTCGGTGGCCACCATCGGACCTCCACGCCAAGGTCGTGTTTTGTCGAATGAATCCGACGAGATGTCCGCGGACGCTCGCGACAGTGTCTACTTTGCCTCGAAAGAAGCTATCGAAAGAGTGGCGCTCGAAACTCGGGACCTCGATGTCGTTGTCACGTGTCCAGGAGGCATTGTGGGTGAACTGGACGTCAAGGCCGGAACGGGTTTCATCATCGTCGCCTTGGCCCACCGATTGCTGCCCTTTTACGTGCAAGGCAAAACCAATATCGTCGACGCGGACGATATGGCGGAAGGTCATCTGGCCGCGGCGGAACGCGGACGAAAAGGGCAACGGTACATTTTGGGTGGCCATAACACGACCATCAAGGACTTGTTGCTGGGCATTGGCGATGAATTGGGGATTCGTTTCACATCGTGGCCGATGCCGTTGGCGATTGCGAAACCGATGGCCACCTTCGATGAGATGCGTTGTGCGGCGAGGGGCAAAGGGGAACGACCGTTCATCCCCAGGGAATTCGTGGATATCGTACGTTTTGGACAATGGGTGGATACCGAGCGCTCGATGTCGGAACTCGCGCTTCGAGAACCTACTCCGTTGCATATCACGATTCAAAAGGCTTGCGCGTGGTACGAGCGGTATCGATATATCCCACGCCGTCTGGAATCGAGGAGCGTGGGGGAAAGTCCGTCGTTGCCGCGCATCTTTGCGGCCTCCTCTCATTCGAAATCAACCGACATATCAAGTGAATCAAGGAGAACTCCATGACTGCTCCCAGTGCTGACATTCTTCGAAACGATGTGGACGAGATCATTCGTCGGATTCGTCCGGACTTCAAAGGTGAGATCAAGGTGACCGATCGTCTGCGCGAGGACATTGGGCTCGATTCGCTTCATGCGATGGAGCTGCTGTCGGCGGTGACGGAAAAGTACGAACTCGACGTAGATATCGAAGAAGTGCAGGAGGTGAAAACAGTGGGGGACGTCGTGCAGTTTTTGACGACGGCCATGGCGTGAGTTTGGCGAATCCTCACGGCAGGGAAGGGGAAACATGAAGATTCAGTTCATTTATCCAGCGTTCGAGCGTCATGCGCAATCGCATCCCGAGTTGCTCGACGCGGTTCCGTGTGACGAATACTTGGGAGGCCCTTCCCTTGCGATTGCCAATCTCGCGGCGGTTACGCCAGCGGGCTACGAGATGGCGTATTGTGATGATCGGGTCACGCCATTTTCGCTCGATCTCGACGCCGATATCTATGCCCTTTCGTTCTTCACGCCTGCGGCAACGAGGGCTTTGGAGATTGGCGATATGATTCGTGGGGCAGGGAAAAAAGTGGTGGCTGGAGGGATTTTTCCTTCTGCCCTGCCGGACGTGGCCCAGCAGCATTTCGATTCGATCGTGATCGGGGAAGGGGAAGGCGTGTGGCAACGGTTGCTGGAAGACGCCGCGGCCGGGCGTCTTGCGCCACGATATCAACAGCAGGAGCCGTTTGATCTGGCGACGCTTCCGCCTCCTCGCATCGATTTATATATCGGTGCGGAAAACGATCGTTTCCATCCCGACGACTATCCGTTGCAAACCTCGAGAGGTTGTCCGTTGCGTTGTGATGCTTGTGTCGTGCCCTGTGTCATGGGCAAAAAACTCCGGCTCGTACCACAGGAAACGATATTACGAGCGGTGCAGGATCTTGCCTCCCATGGCAAGCGAGCTGCTGTGACGGAGGATACGTCGTTTTTCTTTTTCTCCGGCGCGCGACGACATTTCCGTGAGTTTCTCAAGGCTTTGCGTGACGATCCGCGACCGCGGGGAGAGAAGGTGAGCTACATCGGCATCACGATGCCCATGATTCTCGCTCTCGATCCGACAATTTTGGCGGATATCAGCGAAGCGGGCATCAATCGTTTCTACTTGGTTTGCGGTTTCGATCCCATCACGCGAAAAGCTTTTGGCAGTGGCGACCAGGAATCCTTGGACAAGGCGGTGGAAGCCATTCAGCGTTGTAAGGATAACGATATCGAGCCGTATACCTCGCTGCTTGTCGGCAATGACACCGACGACGAGGGGGTATTCGATCGTATTTTGTCGTTCACCGAGAAGGCGGATGTCCCCAAGACGGAATTTGCCATCTTCACGCCATATCCTGGCACGCCTGCTTGGGAACAAATGCAAGCGGAGGGAAGGATCATCGACCGCACGTGGAAGCACTACAACGACGCCAACGTGGTGTTTCGTCCCAAGCAGATGAGTCCCGAGCGATTGTTGCAGGGATATTTGGATTTGTGGCGTGACTTTTATAAGAGCAAGACCTTTTTGGCCTCGCTCGAGCATGGCGACAGGACAATTCAGTTCTGAGGCAAGAGGCGGTTAGCGATGCCAGGAAAAACCAATCTGTTTACACCCATCCTCGAAGCGTTCCGACAGATCGGTCCGCGTCTTGCCACAAGTGGACGAACGCAAGAAGAGCAAGAGGTCGTTGCTTCTATCTTGCGAGAGGTGAATCGGTATTGCCGCAAAGAAGTGGACGGCCTTGCGATCGACCGACGCGGCGCATTGGGGCAGGAGATGTTGGATGCGGTTGCCGAGCGAGGCTGGTTTGGCTTGACGATTCCGGAAGAGTATGGAGGCGCTGGCCTATCCATGTCCGCGGCCACGCGGATTGCCACCGAAATCTGTAAATATAACGGCTCGTTAGCGACTTGCGTCGCCTTGCATTCGGGCCTCGCGCTCTATGGATTGATCCATCTTGCCTCGAAGGATTTGCAATCCAGGTATCTGCCCGAAATTGCCGCTGGACAGAGGATTGCTGCCTTTTGCGCTACCGAACCGAACGCGGGCTCGGATATTGGATCGATGCGAACGCTGCTCTATGAGCAAGACGGCATCTTTCGGTTGCGTGGAAGCAAGTCGTACGTAACCAATGGGGGATTCGCGGGAGTATTGACCGTGATTGCGAGCAGCCCGGGGTTGGGCGGTGCTCGCGGTGGACATACCATGGTCGTGATCGACCCATCGTGGACGGGAGTACATAAACAGGCGGAAGAAAACAAACTCGGACTCAAGGGTCCTTCGACCATCACGATTGATTTCGACGATGTCGAGGTACCTCGCGATCACGTGATTGGAGAGGTTTCCAAAGGGTTGGATCTTGCTCACGAAGCGTTGACATGGGGTCGAAGCTTCATGGCGGCGGGTTGTCTTGGCTCTGCGATGGCCGCGGTACAAGAGGCTCGGGAGCATATTGCGGGGCGTGTGCAATTTGGGCGAACGCTCGATCAATTCCCGCTCGTTCGTGAGCAGATGGCTGCCGCGATGGCGGATGTATACACGGTGGAGACGGTATTGCGCCTGGTGTGCGATGTTTTCGATTCTCGCTCGGGAGATATCGCGTTGGACTCCACGGTGGCAAAAGTATTGGGCTCGGAACGAGCATGGAACGTGATTGACCGCGGCCTTCAGCTCATGGGAGGAGCTGGATTCATCGAGGAGACGGGGATGCCGCGACGATTACGAGATGTACGGGTCACGCGCATCTTCGAGGGAGCCAATGACGTGCTACGTCTCCATTTGGCGTCTGCGACGCTTGGATGGCCGCGGGCTGGTTTACAAGAGTTTCCCGAAGTTTCTCCGCTTGTTCCGGCGCCTCTTCGAACCGAGGCCGAACGTTTCGATGAGATGCTTCGCGAAGTTGGCGTTTGTCTCGCCTCGATACAAAAACAATATGGATTCAAGCTGTTTCAAAGACAGTCACTGCAATCCGTGATGGCCGATGCGATCATGGCCACCTACGGAATGATGGCGGTACTCGTTCGCGCTGCGGCATCCGTGCAGGATCAAGATACCCCTGAGACCTGTGTCGAACTCGCAACCGCCAAACTGGCATGCAAACGCCTGGAATCCGAAGCCCGGTTGGCCCTGCAAACCATGACACGAGGTGCTGATGACGAAGCCTTGACACTGGCGAACGCAGTGCTTGCCCAATGACTTGCGCTACTCGTCTTCCCGTACCATGACTCGTTCGTGTCTGTCGTCGTAACCATCGAACACTTCGGCCTCATTCGCGAAACCATGCCGTCGCCCCAGGAAAAGATCGTAGTTCCTGTGGGAATGACCGTACGCGAATTGTTTCAACATCTGATCGAACGATACGGTGATTCCTATCGCGATGCCTTGTTGGCTCCGCAAGGACAGCCCCTTCCGAACGTCGTACTCACGCTCGATGGGGAACAGATAAGCGATGAAGCCGCGATGAATCGAGCCATGATGCATGATGTGGTGGTGCGGGTGCTGCAAATGCCACCGTTCATCGGCGGAGGGTAGGGCAGAGACACGCTCGAGATTCTCGCGCGATCGTCGATGGTCTGCGACACGGAGAGATAGACCAGTCGTCCGAGCCTCGATGACGGCGACTGCATCTACGACAACGTGGTTCAAAACATCAAAACGAACGTGGTATCCGACGAGAAAGGATGGAAGGACCGGCGCTTCACTCGTCCTCGAACACGATCTCGATGTCTTCGAACTCGGCCGTTTCGGCATCGGTTTCAGGAGCCTGCGCCATCACGATGAGATGGGTGACTTCGTCGACGTTCAATACGGACAGCATGATTTCGCGTCCGTCGTTGTGGATGAGTCGCGCTCGTGAGCGAGCCAAGTCGACCACGGCGAGTTCTGGAATCAGGGTACGGAGGTCGGAAGGTGGTGGAGCATAAAGACCGAAGCATCGACTGAGGGCATCACGAATGATCGTGACTTCGAATACATAGCGGCTTCCATCGCCGATGCGTACGATGTGTCCTCCGGTCAGATTGCGAGGAAGGCTTGGCACGAGGGTGGTTGGTTTCGCTGGTTCCAGGCGGCAACTCAGCAAAAACCGTGCGAGTCCTGCTAACGATCGATCGTCGGCAGGATCAAAAACGGGCAAGAGCGATTCACTGAGGCGATGGATAGGCCGACGAACCTTACGGGTGGCGTCATCGGAAGGGCGTTGCGAACTCATGATTGACTCGTGGGCATGGGCGATCCCGCGCCCGGGGCGAATCATAGTCATATTTGGCGTGTTCGCGGAACACCTTGTGATGGGCTTTGATCTTTCGAGTCATCATTGGCGTGGTGGGCAACGATCGAAAGATGGGCGATCGACCGAAACGGGGTGAAAGGAAGAAATTGGCAAAGAGGGTAAGAAAATCGTTGATCTATGGATTATGTCCTATCGGGTAGCGTTCGTTTTCATTGTCCGCAGCCGCCTTGAGGACTTGCGCCGGGGCCTGCGGCGGACAGCTTGTTTTCGCATCCTTTCAGTCCAGGATTGTGCTCGCAGACGTTCTTACGGATCGTTTCTGCATCGATTCCCGAGAACTTGTATCGACCATTGACGAGCCACGTGGGAGAGGCACCGATACCGAGGGAATTGGCGATTTTGATGTCTTCTTCGTGGAGTTTTTTCCCTTCGCCTTCGAAACATGACTTGATTTTGGCCGTTGCGATACCGTTCGACCCCGTGCAGGACTGCCACTCGCTCGATCGAATGTCTTTGTTGCGGCACCAGATGTAGTCCATGTACTTGTTCGAAGCGCCGTAATGCTTGATGGCACAAAGCTCGCGAATGTTCTCATCGACTTCCGGTTGCCCATGCAAGGCTTGGAACCCTGATTCCGCGGTGCCGTTGGCGATATAATGCACTTTGAAGTGCAAACCTTTTCCGAAATTCTTGAGCACTTCCTCCATCGCGTTGAGCGCCAACACCCCGTAGGGACATTGTGACATCACAAATACCTCCAAGGTGTTTTTGGATTCGGGACGGCAACTCATCGTGTTTTTGCATTCTGCTTGAGAGCAACCATTGGGATCGGCACATACGGGGTTCCATGTTCCCCCCACGTTGAGCACGCGATGCTTACCCTTGCGTTGGGTACCCGGTCCGATGGCTTCATTGGCTTCGGCATCGCCATCGAGACTGTCGTCGAACACGAGCAGGGGAAGCGATCCTCCCCCGATTTCCTTGTGGAGATTGCGCCCTTCTTCCTCGGTGTAGTCGAGAATTTTTACGTCAGGTTTTGCAATACGTGATCCAACTGCTTGCGCCAACCGGGAAGCGTCACAATCCGCGCAACGCTTGTCGGTTAGAATCGTCACGTGGACCGTGGCGAGCGGAGGAAGCTCGGCACAGGCCTTGGGCGCGGGGCCTTCATGAGCGCTGCAGATGGCGCGAAGGAATGCGTCGGGACTACGCCGTCCCTCGTAGGGCTTGCCACCGATATAGATGGTGGGACTTCCGGTGGCACCTTTTTTCTCAGCCCGCTTGAACGAAGCGGAGAGAAGTTTCTTACCTTCCGCACCTTCGATACAAGCTTTCAGCGGTTGGACCGGCACCCCAATCTTGCTCGCGCAGGTTTCCCAATTGGTATCCACCTGACGCATATTTTCATTCTGACAGGCGATGAGGTCGAACGCTTTGGCGGGGGCATGCTGCAATGCGCATAGCTGCGCAATATTTCCTTTTACTTCCGCCGGTCCGTGCATCGACGTCAGGTTCCCGGAACCGTCCTCTTGACCGATGTATTCGAGAGCTACATCCACATCGGCTCCCAACTTGTCGATGGCGGGCTTGATGGCCTTGAGAGCCTCCACGCCATAGGGGCACTGGGACATCACATACAATTCAACAGGAACCGCCCCCGGGTTTTTTTCCGGTTTGGGAACCGATTCCGTGGCGATATTCGATGACGTTACAGCGTCAGGACGGACTTTGTCTTCCGAGCTTTTGTCGATGATGGCCATGACGGCAATGCCTGCCACCACGGAAAGAACGAGCGCGGCGATCGCATGTTGTTTGGTCATTGGTGATGCCTTTGGGCGAATGAATGAGTGTGAAAAGCGATGCTTTGAATGTGGAAATAGGTTGGAAACCTAATCACGTCTCGTGGGTCGAGGCGAGGGAAATATGCCGACGAAAGCGTTGTCTCTCACGACTTTCGAGCGGCCCATTCGGTCAAATTTTTTGCCATCCAGGCCAAGTCGAATCCGCCATCTTCGCTTCGTCCAGCCAAACGAGCGAGAGCGTCTTCGAGCGTGTCTCCTTGAAGACCGACGGAGCGCAAGTACGGGTTGTCCATCAGCGTGCCGGAAAACTCCACATCGCGAACGAGGTGCAATACGTAGGCTAGCGCTTCATCGGGCACTTCCGGAATCCGTGGTGTTCTTTCCCGCAACGGTTGAGAGACGAGTCCCGCCTCGGCCGCGGTGGTGATGAGGTTGCCACCATACTTGAGTTTCGTGGAGGTGGCCCATCGCGAAGGCGCGACTTGTTCGATCCATTCCGCCACCAATTCTCGCGTCAAAATCGCCGTTTCCGGTCCGCGTAGCTCAGGAAGAAGATCTCCCGTGAACTTGCGATACACCGTGTCCGTGAGCTGCACATGCCAATGACAGATGAGTCGTCGCGTGTTGTCCTGCATGTCCTTCCAGTTTCGCAACACGCTCATGGCTTCCGGAAAGGGAGCGAACCGCGAAGACAACTCATCGATCAGCTTGCGCACGCGGGCAGGGGAACGATCGCCAAACCATCCCTGCTCCTGAGCAAGTTTCGCGTTTTCCGCGTGGGAACGTTGGGGATCGGCGTGAGACCAATAGGCCGTACAAGCATCGATCTCGAGAGTGACCCGCAACAATCGGGTATGTAACTCGGTGACTTCACAAGGGCGTTCGCTCATGGGTCTTTCGCTATTCTGGTCTGCGCCTCGTGCAACGGACTGGTTGGGTTTCGGGTTCATACCTTGCGCGAGAACGACTACCCCGCGCACGAGCCGTTGTCGACCATCTTATGCGTTCTCATGCAAAGACCTTCATCAAACGGCATTTTTCTTCACCATCCGCAGCCCATGCCGCGTGCCGTGGGCTCCAGCCGGTGCGCGATGGGCGCTGGACGGACCTCAAACCATCCATTTCATGAATGCCTGTACCATGCCCTGGGGCTTGCCCCATCAGCGGTCAGCAGCTTTCAATGACTTTCCGAGAAACGTGTAAGTATTGCAAAATACAAACTAAATACCCGGTTCGCGCATTGCGAGTTCTGGGGCCGTGGTTTGAAATCCGCCTATGGATATCCTCCGGGCTGCCCACCACCATGAGCCTTTGGCGCATCCTGGGCGCGATGGGATGCGTGCTTGACGTCCGGGCGTCGGCAACCTACCGTGTCCCGCTCGCGTCTGTGATCGTTGGAGGCTTTCATACGACATGACTTCGACTTCAGTGGCCCTGGGCAGTGATCATGGCGGCTACACTCTCAAACAAGCCATCAAACGTCACCTAACGTCCAAGGGCTTGTCGGTGCTCGATGTCGGTACTCATTCGACGGACGCTTGTGATTATCCCGTGTTCGCACGGGCGGCGGCGGAGGCTGTGGCATCGGGGCGCGCTTCCGTAGGCATCGTGATCGATGGCGCCGGTATTGGCTCATGCATGACTGCCAACAAGGTGCCGGGCGTTCGAGCGGGCATGGCTTTCGATGAAAAAACCGCTCGAAATGCACGGGAACACAACGATGCCAACCTCTTGACCTTGGGGGCTGGCTACCTCGCTGAAGACCTCGCGATTCGGATCGTCGATGTTTTTCTTTCCACGGAATGCACGGTGGACCGTCATAAGCGCCGCGTTGCCATGATCGATGCGCTGGACGGCAAACCGGCCAGGAGCGGATCGTCCATGTCATCGAATGACTACCAAGGGTTGGTGGATGCGATCACGCGCGTGCTTACCGCGAATCCGACGATGATATCGTCGGTGCTGGGAGCATCTGGCGCGACAGGCTACGCGTGTGCGGATTGCTCGAATTGCGGCAATTGCGCTTCGAAAAAACCAGAAACGGTCAGACAGGTGCTCGGAGGCGTCGGCGGACGCATCTCCTCGTCGTTGGGAGCCAAAAACGTTCCCACGGACATGGCAAAACTCATCGATCACACCTTGCTCAAGCCCGAGGCAACCTATGCTGACATCGATCGCCTTTGTGATGAAGCCCGGGAGTATGGCTTTGCTTCCGTGTGTGTGAACTCGATGCATGTGGAGCGTTGCGCAAAGCGTTTGAAGGGCAGCGGCGTGAAAACCTGTTGTGTCATTGGTTTTCCTTTGGGGGCCACACCCAAGGAGATCAAGGCCTTGGAGGCGCGACGGGCCATTCGAGATGGCGCGAAAGAGCTGGACATGGTGATCGCGATCGGCGCACTCAAGTCTGGCGATCATCGTTACGTATACGAGGATATTCGACTGGTTGCGGAAGCCGCGCGCGATGGTTCCGCGCTTCTCAAGGTCATCATCGAAACGGGTCTACTCACCGACGAGCAAAAGGTAGCGGCTTGCGTACTTGCCAAAAAAGCGCGTGCGGACTTCGTCAAAACTTCCACCGGCTTCGGTCATGGGGGCGCTACCGTCCACGATGTGGAATTGATGGCACGGGCCGTAGACCATCAACTACAAGTCAAAGCATCGGGCGGCGTCAAAGGGGTAGACGACGCCAAGAAAATGGTGGCTGCGGGCGCTTCGCGTATCGGTGCATCCGTGGGCGTGAAGATCGTTCGGGAAGCCAAGGGTCTTTCCACGGAAGGAGCCTCCGCCCAAGGCGGTTACTAGGCCACTGGCCCAAGGAGCCACGATCATGGCTGAGCTTCGAAGCTTCGTGTTTCTCGACTCGTTGCAGCCCCAATTCGCTGCCTATCTCGGCACCGTGTGCCGCGGATTCTTGCCCACCGCCGGAGAAGCCTCGCTTTTCGTAGAAATCTCTCCAGGCATCGAAGTCAATCGCGTCACCGATGTCGCCGTCAAAGCCACCGATGTCCGACCCGGAATGCAAATCGTCGAACGCTTGTACGGCATGCTCGAGGTCCATAGCCCTTCGCAGGCGGACGTCCGACGTGCCGGCGAGGAAATCCTTGCCGCTCTGGAACTGCAAGAAACCGATCGGATCAAGCCTCGCGTGTTGTCTTCCCAGATCATTCTCAACACCGATGACTTGCAGGTGCAACTCATCAACCGCACGAGGATGGGGATGATGCTCGTGGCGGGTGAATCGCTCTATATCTTGGAAGTAGAGCCCGCGGCCTATGCCGCCTACGCCGCCAACGAAGCCGAAAAAGCAGCGGAAATCAACGTGGTGGACGTGAGGATGACCGGTGCCTTCGGCCGCGTTTATCTCGGCGGTGAGCAACGGGATATCGATGTGGCTTCCACCGCGGCGATCAAGGCCATCGAATCGTTATCTGGCCGTGACGTGGGAAGCAAAAGGAAGGACTGAGCCATGATTGACCTGCGAAGCTACGTGTTTCTGGACTCGTTGCAGCCGCAGCACGCCGCTTTTCTCGGCACCGTGGCGAAGGGCTTCCTTCCCACGCGGTATCAAGCCTCGCTGTTCATCGAGGTGTCTCCAGGCATCGCCGTGAACCGGCTGACCGATATCGCCGTGAAAAGCACAGGCGTGAAACCCGGCATGCAAATCGTCGAGCGCCTCTATGGCTTGCTTGAAATTCATCACGATACCCAGGCTGAAGTGCGAAGAGCTGGGGAAGCGATCCTTGCCGAAATGGGCAAGAAAGAAAACGATCGGATCAAGCCTAAGTTATTGACTTCACAGGTGATTCGTCATCTCGACGATCGCCAAACCCAGCTCATCAACCGGGTCCGTCATGGTCATATGATCGTGGCGGGACAATCCCTTTATGTGCTCGAATGCACTCCGGCCGCCAATGCGGCCCTGGCCGCCAACGAAGCCGAAAAGGCCGCCAATATCCACGTGCTGGAAATCACCAGCTTTGGATCTTTTGGACGTTTGTATCTGGCTGGGCGCGATCGTGATATCGATGTCGCCTGGCCAGTGGCAGAAAAGGCCCTCGAACTCGAGGGACGCGCAGAGTGAAACGCAAGTTGGAATACGCCCTCGATGGCGTGTGGATGATGCAACGATAGGGACGGGCAACCGACCCTGCTACGGAGGAAAGAAATGGCTGAAGCACTTGGCATGATCGAATGCCGTTCGTTTGCCGCGATGGTCGAAGCTTCCGATGCAATGGTGAAGGCGGCCAAAGTCGAACTCGTCGGTTATGAAAAAACCGGTGGTGGCTATGTCACCGCCATCATTCGGGGAGATGTCGCCGCGGTGAAAGCCGCCGTCGACGCCGGCACCAACGGTGCCTCCCGGGTTGGTGAAGTCGTGGCTACCCACATCATCGCTCGCCCCCACGTCAACGTCGACTTGGTGCTGCCCCTCGGTCGCGTCGATGCGGTCAAGGAGGAATTGGCCGCGCGCGGCATCAAGTAGCAACGATGGCCCATCTTCCGCTTATGCTGCGATGGGCATGAGAGAACGAAAACGTCTGGCGAGGGGGCCTCGTGCGCGGCCTGGCAAGGCTCGCTCGCCAACGTTGCCATTGGCTGATTCGACCGGAGGGACAACCCCCGGAGCGCTGGGCCGCTCGAGGTGATGTGATGCTCCTGGCAAAGGTGGTCGGTACCGTGGTGTCCACTCGAAAAGACCCCAAAGTCGAGGGCTTCAAGTTCCTCCTGCTCAAGCAGGTGAACCCGGAGACGCTCGAGGAAAGTGGTTTCGTCGTGGCGAACGACGCCGTCGGATGTGGCGTGGGCGAATATGTCTTATACGCTTCCGGCTCCTCCGCACGACAAACCGAAATAACCCAAGACCGCCCCTGCGATGCCGTCATCATGGCCATCGTGGATACATGGGAAATCGACGGAAAAGTGCTCTATGAAAAGCATTCTTACGAGCACGGGGTCGGAGATTGGTGAGAAAGGTTGAGCCATGACACAACCAGGGATCAGCCCAGAACAGATCCGTCGCCTGGCTGAAGCCATCGCCAAAGAGGTTTCGGCAGGACGATCCGCACCCGCCGTCGCCTCCCGCGAACCTGTCGCCACCGGCGCCGAAGGTGTTTTTTCCACCGTCGACGAGGCCGTGGTGGCTTCTCGCAAAGCCTACGAAAAACTTGATGCCCTCGGCCTCGAACGCCGAAAAGCCATCATTGCCAAGATCCGCGCGGTCTGCCTGACGCAAGCCGAGGCTCTCGCACGCGCTGCCATCGACGAAACCGCCCTGGGCCGCTACGAAGATAAAGTCAATAAAAATCTGCTAGTTACGCATAAAACCCCGGGCCCCGAAGACTTGCTCCCCTGGGCCCAATCCGGCGACAACGGCCTGGTGCTCGTCGAACCCGCCCCCTTTGGTGTCATCGGCGCGATCACCCCCGTCACCAATCCCACCTCGACCATCATCAACAACACCATCGCCATGGTTTCCGCCGGCAACACGGTGGTGTTCAATACGCATCCCAGCGCCAAAAACGTCTCCGCCGCAACCGTGCGATTGTTGCACCAGGCGATCGTCGATGCCGGGGGACCACCTAACGTTGTGGCATGCATTGCCAAACCCACCATCGAATCCGCCGGCGAATTGATGCATCACCCCAAGGTCCGCTTGCTCGTGGTCACTGGCGGTCCCGGTGTTGTCAAAGCCGCCATGAACTCAGGAAAACGCGCGGTTTGCGCCGGCCCCGGCAACCCACCCGTCATCGTCGACCCCACCGCCGATATCGAACAAGCCGGAAAAGACATCGTTTTCGGCCATTCCTTCGACAACAACGTGATCTGTGTCGACGAAAAAGAATGCATTGTCGTTGAATCCGTGGCCGAAGCCCTGAAAGCTTCCATGAAACGCAACGGTGCGGTCGAAGTCCCCGCGCGAGACCTGGCTCGCCTCGAAAAGGTCATCTTCGAGAAAAACGCCGGCCCCCGAGGACATGCCACCGTCAACAAAAACTTCGTGGGCAAATCCGCCCACCTCATTTTGAAGGAACTCGGCATCACCGCCGGTCCCGAGGTTCGAGCCGTGCTTGTCGAGGTCCCCAACGATCACCCCCTCGTGTGGACAGAGCAAATGATGCCCGTGCTCCCCCTGACCCGCGTCCGCAACGTCGATGAGGCCATCGATCTTGCGGTGGCCTGTGAAGGAGGCAACTTCCACACGGCATGCATGCATTCCCATGATCTATCCGCCTTGTCGAAGATGGCGCGACGCTGCAACTGCAGCATTTTCGTCAAAAACGGCTGCGGCGTCGACGGCTTATCGTTTCGTGGTGAGGGACCCACGTCGTTTACCATCGCTTCTCCCACGGGCGAGGGGCTGACGACACCCAGGTCGTTTTCGCGATTCCGACGCTGCACCCTCCGTGACCACTTCCGGATCGTCTGATGGAAAAACGAATGAATTCAGACACTTCCAACACTGCCCCCCTGGGGCCGGCCGTGGCCATGCTGGATATCGTTGATATTCCTGTGGGTCTGCAGACTCTGGATGTGTTGGTGAAAGAGGCGGAAGTGACGGTGGGGGCTGCGGGGACGATCCAGCGCGGGCACTATCTCATCTTGTTTGGTGGGGAAGTGGAGCCGGTGGAGTTAGCCTTCGAGCGGGCTGTGAATCATGCGCGTGGCTATCTCGACGATGTGGTGAATTTGCCTTATGCCGAGGAGCGGTTGGTGCCCGCGATGATGAACGGGCAGGTCCGCTGGCCGGCTCCGGGCGATTCGTTGGGGGTGGTGCAGACGGGATCGCCGCCCACGCTGCTGCGTGCGATGGATGCGGCGCTCAAAGGCGCCCAGGTGGAATTGGTGGAGTTGCGGATGGCCGATGGGCTTGGGGGAAAAGCGTTTGCCACGTTGTGGGGGGAGCTGGTCGATGTCGAGGCGGCGATCGCTTTGGCCACCGATGCCATGGCTAAGGGGAGTTCGGACCGTGGTTCGACTCGCATCATCGCGCGCGCCGATGAGGCTGTCGTGCGTGCAATCTCTTCAGGAACTCGGTTTTTTCGGGAGTGGCGAGGATGAAGCTCGGAAGAGTGATCGGGACGATGGTGGCTTCTGTCAAAGCCAAGGGAATGGACGGCCTCAAGTTATTGGTGGTGCGTCCGCTGACGTCCGAGTTGGCTTCCGACGGCGTGCCTTTCGTGGCGACGGATGCATCGGCGCAGGCTGGGCCTGGGGATTTGGTGACCTACGAGGCCTCCCGGGAGGCTGCGTTGCTTCATGATCCCTGGTTCATTCCGGTGGATCATGCGATCGTGGGGATTGTGGATCAGCATGCGTATCAGGAGCAAGGGGGTGCTTCATGATGCTGGGTCGCGTATGTGGAACGGTGGTATCGACCGTGGAGCATCCGTTTTATGACGGTCGCAAGCAGCTCATTGTTCGGGCGATTCGGCCGGATGGCAGTCTGGATGGGCAGCGTTATGTGATTGCGGTGGACATGGTGGGGGCGGGGGTTGGCGAGACGGTGTTGGTGGAAGATGAGGGGAATTCGGCCAGGCAGATGCTGGACGCGGCGCCCCGGGGACCGGTTCGCGCGGTGGTGATGGCGATCGTGGACGAAGTAAATATGGTGTAAATTCGTGAGGTTGGGGCTCTGAGGGGAAAGCGATGACAAAACCAACGACAATCACGCTGGCGGCAATGCGCGGGAAGGTTCGTCGCATTCATCCTCGTGTATTGATCGCGAATACGCTCTTATTTCAAGTCGCCAGTGTGCTTGTGGCCGCGTTGTGGTCCGCGATTGTCTGTGGTTTCAACGGATGGGGGGTATTGCCGGGGTTGTTGATGGGGGCGGGGGCTGCCGGGGCCACGGCTTCCTTGTGGTTGATGGGCTCGTTGGGTTGGATGTTGCAATCGGGACTGTCGGGGGTGCAGCGGATGACGCGGGGATGGGTTGTATCGCTGATCCTCGTTTCGCTGGTGGGCGCGCTGGTGGCAACTCCTTTTTGGGCAGCGATTGCGGCGGCGGCGGTGGGCTTGGGGCTTATGCCGGTGCTAGCCAAAATGGCCAGGTCCGTGGAGGAAACGAAGGTGACCTCCTGGGGGATGCCGAAAGCCTTTCTCCCTGCTTTGCAAGGGATTCCCGAACATCTTCCGCCGCAGGTCGACAGCATCCTATCGCTGGCGTTTCAAGACTGGATGCATTTGCGGGATCTCGTCGGATTTACTGCTGAATCCGCCCTTCGGTCCTATGTGGATATGACAGCGTTGTTACGGGACGCCGAGCGCACGGTGTTGTATCTATTGCGAAGGGCCCCCGTGGCGGCGAAGCTGGTGGTCCTATCGAACGAGCGGGGGGAGTTGACGGCGCGCCGAGCGGCGGAGACAGCCTTGCAGCGAATGCGAAGGGTAGGGGAGGTGCTGCACGAAGCCGTGGCGGCCGCAAGCCAATTTGCCGCTTCCGAAGAGCGGGAAGAGGCTCACGAACTGAAAATTCGGGTCGATGGGCTCAAAGAATTGGCTGAAAGCCTGGAATTCGATGGGCTGGAGGTGGAGATCTCCAGGACTTCGGAGGATGCGCAGCGGTTGCGTGTCGGTCAAGGGACGTCGGAGCCCGGGATGAGGGTAGCGGTGCAAGAGCCGGAAGCGCAGCCGCAAGAGGTTCCCGTGGCGGACGATGAAGAGGTGAAAAAGGGGTCCGTATAATTGTAAGTTGTTGTTTCATTGACGGTTTTACGATACTCGGACCAGCGCGAAACGCGCCATTATGTTCAAACACTGATAAGTTTCGCCGCTGTCTCGACTCTCTTCATCTCACGCTATCTACCTGCCTGTAAGCCTTTTCAATAAGTATTTTCCTGCTTGTAGCGTTCTTATTCAGTATATATTGAGTATAAGCTATTAAATATATGCAACGTCGTGGGCGTTCAATGTCACACATCCCCTCATAACGCGTTTTTCCAGATACCCTGGCTTGAGATTTCGTGTAAATCCTGATAAAAGAATCGCTACCTTGCCAGTGTGAGGAGCGAACGGGGATGTCCGACCTGACGCAGACGAATCAAGCGGTCACGCAAGGAGCTACCCCTCCGCGGGGGAATCGCTTGTCCTCCAAAAAACAGGGAGAACCAGGACTTGTTCAGATTTTCCCGCGCGAGGCTGACGCAGCTCCGGCAACGTGGAAAATCACTCACCGCGATGTCGCTGGACGAAGCTCCGAATGCCCCTGGCGTCTCGAAGATACGAAAGTATCTCGTAAGCATCTGGTCTTGGAGCCGGCTCCGGAGGGATTTCTGGTCTCCGACTTGGGCAGTCGTAATGGTACGTACATCGACGGCGTTCCTCTCGGGTCGGGCAGCCAGGCTCTCGTGCATTTCGGCTCGGTATTGCGCGTTGCCAATACCTTGCTCTTGGCTGTTCCCACCGTCCAATCCTACGCAACGCCCCCTCGAGCTTTTTCCGCCGCGTCCGGCGTTTCGAAAGCTGTCGTAGCAGGACCTACCCTCTCCGCTGTCTGGGATGAAGCCGCTCGGATCGCCGGGGAACCGCATCCCGTGCTCGTCGTTGGTGAGAATGGCTCAGGAAAAGAAGTGCTCGCGCAGATCATCCACGCCGTCGGCCACCCGGATAAACCCCTGGTGGCTCGTAATGTCGGCGCAATCCCCGAGGGCCTTTTCGAATCCGAACTATTTGGGCATGCGCGAGGCTCGTTCACCACGGCCGTCCAATCTCGTTTGGGCGCCTTTCGCTCTGCCAACCATGGTGTCCTTTTCCTTGATGAAATCGCCGACTTACGCCTCGATCACCAGGTCAAACTCCTCCGTGCCTTGGACGACGGACTCATCATGCCGGTGGGAGAAGACCGACCTATCAAAGTCAATACCCGGGTGGTGGCAGCCACCAACAAGGACCTTCGGCAGTTGGTGATCGAAGGCCGGTTCCGGGAAGACCTGTTTTTCCGCCTGGCCACTGTGACCTTGCGTGTGCCTCCCCTGCGCGAACGCAAAGACGAAATCATCCTTCTCGCGTTGCGCATGCTTGGGGCTCAAAGCGGCGGTTTTCGAATGTCCACGGATACGGCGGAAGTGCTGGCCCTGGCCCCTTGGCCTGGTAACGTCCGTAATCTGCTGCGTGTGATGCTCGAAGCCTGTCGGCAGGCGACGAAGGAGAATCGCTCCATCATCGAGCCCTCGGATTTACCTGACCTCGAGCCATTGGGCTCGGACGATTCCGAAAATCGTCCCGTCTTGACGACGGAGAAGTTGCGAACCGCCGTCCTGCGCTCCCACGGCGTCATCAAACGCGCGGCTCTTAGCCTGGGTATCTCGCGATCCTCCTTTTACGAGGAATGCAAACGGCTTGGTATCGATCCCCGGGAGCTTCGAAAACGATCATGATGCCGTCGTTCTCCCCCCAGGATCTCATCGGATGCCTCGTGGACGGCCGGTATCGCCTCGAAACCCTGGCCGGACAAGGCGGTTTCGGCTCCGTCTATCGCGCTCACCATGTGCGGTTCTGCGGCTCCGTAGCTGTGAAAATCCTGCGAATTCCCTCTTATCTCGATGCGGAGGCGAGAAAATGCCTCGTGGCTTCTTTCGAAGGTGAGGGGCGACTGCTTTTCGAGCTTTCCGCACTTCATCCGGCCATCGTTCAAGTCAAAGAAAGCGGTGTTCTCTTCTTCCAAGGCCTTTCCTTTCCCTATCTGGTGATGGAATGGCTCGACGGCCTCACGCTCGAAACCGACATCCGCAATCGACAGAGCGAGGGATATGGCCCTCGCGACCTCGAAGAGGCCATCCAAATCCTCAATCCCATCGCAGAAGCCCTTGCCCTCGTCCACTCCCAAGGAATTGCCCACCGTGATATCAAGCCGGGTAACGTCTTTTTATCCCGTGTAGGGACTGCTCTGACCCCCAAACTACTCGACTTCGGAATCGCCAAAGTCCTGTCTCCCGCTGGCACCCAAAGCGCCATGTACGCTCCCACCTCCGACGGACGCGGCGCATTTACCGAACTATATGGCGCCCCCGAACAGTGGTTCTGCCGACTGGGTGCCACGGGGCCCTGGACCGATGTTTATGCTTTCGCCCTTCTTCTGGTCGAAATGCTTTCCGGCAAGCGGCCGCATCTCGTGCAGACCACCAAACAACTCGCAGGCGCCGCCATCGACCCGGAAATTCGCCCCACCCCCCGCGCCGCAGGCGTCGACGTCCCGGATGCCGTCGAAACCGTTTTCCAAAGAGCACTCGCGGTGGACCCCCGCGAAAGACCGCGATCCGTCGGGGAATTCTGGCACGAACTCCTAGAGGCTTCCCGATTTGTCCCCTCTGCGTTCGCCACGCCACTTCCCTACGATACAACCGTTCTGCTTCCCGCAAAACCGCAAGACCCCATTTCCGTACACCCCGCGGAAAACGGTATCATGACTGGTGTTACCGAATCCGCCTCCCATCCTCCCACCTCGCGTACTCCCCCCCTCGGACTCCATCCCCCGGTTTCCGGTGATTTCAACCCCAAAATCATCGGGCCCCACCCCCCCTCTCGCCGACAAATCGTGGGAAAATGGTTGTCTCCCATCGCCGTATCCGTCGTGCTCGCGCTGCTTACCCTTCTCGGATTGTCCCGATCTTCAACCCCGCGGCCCCAAGCCGCCAGCCAACCCACCTTCTCCGAAAAGCCTTCGCCTAACCCTCTTACTACGCAAATCATGGCTGCCCCAATTCCCTCGGCTTCGATCTCCCGCTCCACGATGATTCAGCCTGCTGCCATGCCCGCGCCGACCTTCGACCAACCCCAAAACGCTCGCCCGCCAGTTCGACGATCCCCTATCATGCCCGCCAAACCCGCTCATTCCAACGCCTCACCCTCGATCGCCGCGCCAACGAACGACAGTAGCGAACCTGCCACCCTCTCCGTTCATGATGTCCTGCAGTCGTGGCGATAAAGCATCCAATCCTCGTTTCATCTCCCCTCTGTTGCGCCGAGGCGGCCCGAACCCCACTCAGGTCGAAATACCTAAGCTCCGAGCCCTGGCGAACAGTCGAAAGCCAATTCCGCCATGCCAATCACAAGAAATGCCTTTTAAAATAAGGAGATACATACAGCCGGAGCCCTTCTGCCACGATTCCCTCGAACGTCATGTTCATGAAAACAGCGCCAACCGGGACAAGAGGTCAAAAGACGGTACCCACTTGAAAATAATAGCCATTATTGGTCGAAACCGAGGCAGAGCGAGCCGGGTCCTGCGAGCCAGAGGCAAATAACCAGACGGATCCCCCTCCCAAGAGCAAAGCCGCACCTATCGAAATGGTGGCTACGTTCGCGTAGCGCTTGGAGGATTCATGGGCCTCGAGCCCCTCTTCACTGCAATACCTGCCAGTGCACAATTCGTCGCCCTCCGCTTTTTTTACCAATGTCATGATTCCCGAATACGCACCCACTCCCAATCCCGCGACCGCGGTGGCCGCAAAGATATAGGCAAGCGTGTCATCCCCTGTCTCCGTCGACACCTCCTTTGTTGCTTCTGTCTCCCGTGCTTTCACGGGGGGGGTCACAACCCGTCGAAGCATCGGAACTTCTGTTTCGATGATTCTCACCCCATCGGGGACCTCGACAGTCCAATCCTGGGATATATAGCCGGGTGCCTCCGCTCGTAAGTGAAGGCTTCCCGGATCGACGGGAATAGCACAATTCCAAGCACCTTCTGCCAGGACCTGATCGCCAAAGCGCACTTGCAATCCTTCCGGAGAGTGGTTCACGATGATCTGAATCCTCGCCAGCCGTGGCTCGAGGTCTTGCAGCCTTTGCAACGCGAAATTCTCTCGTTTCGTATCCCCCTTGTCGTGGGCCGCGGACAGCAAATCCCGGTATACCGCCCACGCCGATGCGCTCTTTCCGCGGTTTTCATGGCACCAAGCGAGATTGGCAAGAGAACCCAAGGTGCGAACCAAACGAAGACTCGCTTCGAATTTCGCACAGGCTTCTTCCCATCGCAGCTCTTCCGCAGCCTGCCGGCCTTGAAGAAACAAGGACTCCGCAATGGCCGCATCCTGATGTTTGTTGGCCTTTTCGGGGACGGGCTCCTCGGCCAATACCCAACCGCCATGCGTGGAGAGGAGCAATCCCATCCAGAACGAATATTCGAGAAGCCTGGCACAAAAGCGTGCCGTCCGGTGCCCCCAGCTTGCCATGTCCGCCGAAGGGATAAGTCCCGAATTTCCTCGCATCGTCATCATTTTTTATCAAGAATTGGGTATCTGAGCCAGAATATGATGAACGTTATCCCAAGGTAAGGGGAACTTGGCCTTTACAGAGAAATACGGAAGGAATCTCGTCCTTTTTCCCCACGACCAGCCCCGCATTTTTCTACTACACCTGAGGCATCCTTTCCTTTTCCCCTACGCATTTTTTTTCGCAATCCTGGTATCGAAAACTCATTTCCCCCGAAGTCTTCGACATTGACGTTGCCCTTCTCCGGATGGCTTCGTGAACGAAAACTGGCTGACTTGGACCCTTGCCATGGGCTATTCCGCTCGTAGCTCCTTCCACGCCTCTACCCCCATCATCTCATTCCTATCCAAAATCATAAAACGTTGCTGGTAGCACAAAGCGCCGACGCCGCCTCATCCATGACGGAAGCGCAACCTCCAAAACCACCATCCTTCCCTCGACAATTCCCCGAAACGCCAAGGCCCAATACCCGCAATCAACTCCAGAATCGACACAATACGTTGTGGTATGTATAAAACGTTGCTGCATGACTATATGGTCTATGCTCCCGCACCGGTATTCCAATCGTCTTTGGAAAATCCCACCAGCATTCTGCCCGCGGGTTCAAAGCAACGACGCGATCTCCTCGACTTCCGACGCGGACTTCCACCCGTCCATGCCAGTTCGCCACACCAAATGCACTCCATCGGGTAAGGCTTGCACACGACGCGCTATCGCTTCTGCCGTTAGCCCATCCAACTGCTGGATCCCATTCGAATAACTGAATACAGGCGGCCCCACCGGTATCGGAGGAGGTGCCGCCGCCTTGGGCTTCTCGGCTTCTGACTCCGGAACTTTCGCTCCACACGCACGCGCCCTACTGATGACATAAGCCCGAGCAGCAGCAGCGTCGACCGCAAGCCCCGACGCACACGCCAGCGACACCAACAGCGCGAGCGCCTCGTTGCTCAATTCCCCATCTTGAAGCGCTACCTTCAGCGCCGACTCAAATCCCTGGCTCGCAGGTTGACCAGAACTTCTAGGCTTATCTTGCTGGCTCGGCCGGCTCATCCACGCTTCCGCTAGCTCATCGATCTCGTCAAGTATCTGCCAGTTCGTGCTCCCCTCTTGTCGTATTTCGATTTCTGACGGTCCAACTCCAAGCGCCTCCGCATGCAGTATCAATTGCCGCTTGTTGTAAGGCCCCTGCATGTTATGCCCCAAACGCAAAAAATAGCGCTGAGAGGTCGTCAACTGGCGAGGACGATGCACCCCCAAGTTCTGAAGCGGCGTATTTTCCGCTCGAAACGATGGAGTGACCACAGGCTGGGGCAGGGGAGCCATAAGCGGCGGCAACGCCATCATCGCCATCCCCGCGCCCGAGGCCGCACCCTTCCCAATCCCCTCCAGCATCGCCCGCTGGCCTTTCACCAAATGATATCGCACATAGCCCGGATCCCGCGCAAGCTCCATCTCCTCCCGCTCCACCGCCAGCGTCGCCCTCTGGTGCGATATCTTGTTGAGTTCCTGACGCGACTCGCCCGAAAGCTGCAATCGCAGATCCACGAAACGCGTGATGCGAAGCCCCTGGTGATCAAATTGATGACGCGCATTATCGATCACGAACTGCCCAATCTGCTCCGAATACTGATTGGATACCACCTGCATCACGGGCGCCGTTGCCATGATTTGCCCCACCACCGCGCTCATCAGCGAACCCACCCGTCCGTTGAGCCATTCCTCCACCTGCCCCCCCGCCGTCACTCGCTGCCCCGCCAACGTCTCGATCAACGTCACCGGCTGATGCACTTGAAGCCCAAAACGCGCCTGAAAGAACAACGTCACCAGGAGCTGCGTGCCAACATCCGAAAAACTCCCCAATTCCCGCGACCCCGTACCGTGCAAAATTTCACTCCGACGAACAAAAAATAACTCCGTCACACAATAGTTGCCCCCCGTCATAGGGGAAACGAGCCATTCCGTAAGAAATGGAATGTTTCTGCTGTCCAGCGAATACACTCCAGCCTCGAGAATCCCCATCGACTTGCCGTCTTTGAAAAAAACAGCCGTTTCATCCGACCGTACGGTCACTTTCGCCCCCGAAGGAATCGATTGCTCCGGATACCGCCATATAATACTCCCCGCAGCCCCCTGCGGAGAAGCGATGAATAGGTCGCGAATCGGTTTCTTGAAAAAATCCCCAACACCCATCATCGTCTTCCTTTCCAGTCTCTCTGGAAATTATACGGTTGCCAGGTGCAACAACTGAGCTTCCTGACTGTTACACCTTTCTTTCCACGCCTCTCGTACCCGTTGTACCGCATCCGGACTGTAATGAGGTATCTCCAACGCTGTCCGAAGCATCCAAACCAAATTAGTCATACGCTCCGACAGAGTCTCAAAGTTTAGCGCCCGCCCCGCCACCGTCAAGGCATAACGACGCTGCACCAACTTGCTCCCATCCTCCCGTTGCCGATCCAAATTCACCTCGATCCAATCGGGGGGATAAAGCCCCGAGCGCGCGTATTCTTCCGGATCGGCCCCCGGATCCCAAGGACGATTCGATACCGGTGTATTTTTGGAACGATAACCTGGATAAAAACGAATGTCGCAATTCCATGAGCGCCCCGCACCGTCCACATGCGGCTTCACCTCCGGGGGATGATGACTCGATCCCAGCGCAAATAACGCACAACACGGCCCTTCGAAGGAAATCTGCGGCGCCTCATAGGCCATGAATGTCGTGGCTATCAAAGATGCCTTTTCCCTTGCCAGTATCTGACCGAACACGATACATCGTCGCAACAACACCGTCTGCGCACGAATACAGCCAAAGACCACCGCATCCTCAAGCCTCACATGATCCGCAATCGCATCACCCCTCACCACCATGCTCGCCTTTTCCGCACCCCCCACGAGCGAATCCTGAAGCTTACGAGGCGCCCCTTGCGCCGCAATACTCGACGAGGCATGCACTCCCGCGAGAAAACGCACCGGTGCCCCAGGCTGAGCCTCGATCGTTACATCTCCCCGCCCCAACACCGGACCCATGACCGTCCCCGGCCCCCGAAATCGAAGATTCCGACCATAGACAGAACCCTCGATGAAAAATGGCCCCTCCGATGTCTGACCATCCGCAGACAACCCAAGATGAATCTCGGATTGCTTTTGTGGAAAATGACTGCCCGCACTGCGCCCAGTCACAACGACCCGATCTCCCTGGCGTCTATCCGTCATGACAACCCCATCTTGGCTATTCCGTAATCGTTTCTAACCCAAATACTTCGAGATAATCGCGATATCCGGGCAATAACTCCGGATCAATCAACCCCTTTTCCGCCAATCGCGCAAGCGATTGCTTCAACGTATCAATCTCCTCCGGCCCCAGTTTCCTCGTCTTCAATCCTTTTGCAATAGTCTCGGACTGCTCTTCCAACACCCCAAGCGTCGCACTCGCCGCTTTTTTAGACTCGAGACGATAATGAACCCCTTGCCCCCCCGCGTCCCTCCCACTCAATACCGTCGCACAAGCTGCGCCGATGACTTCCTTGCCCCCCGTCCCCTGAACCACCGATACCGCCACCGGTATCGCCACCCGTTCATGCTTGCTCGGAGAACGGATGGAATAACGCGACGCCAATTCGTGCTCGAATACATGGTGCGCTTGCAACAACGGCTCGAGAAGATCACGCCCCATCGCCTCCAAACTCCGATCCAATGCCTCCGAACGCCCCCGCAAAACCGCCTCCTCCACAAGCAAAGGAACGTCCAGCGAATCATCCGGCGGCCGCTGCATCGGCAACTCCGCATACGCCTGAAAATCCTCCTCGTATATCGAATAGATATGCTCCCCTATCGTCCGCAATTTCCGCTCAGACTCCTTGCGAACTTCATCCGAAAGCGTGTCGTATTGCCCTCGAATGATATACACGTTCTCTACCGCTTTGCCAAAACGCTCGTCGATCTCCGTCGCAAAATGCCGCGTCCTGTCAATGGGATCCTCCGCCTCATTCAAAATCCGTATCACCTCCATCTGGACAATGGCGGTGCTCATCTGCCTCACACTGCTGTCCACTACCCCCAATCCCGCCTGCACCGTCGAAAACCCTTGCGCCGCTGTCTCATGCATCAAACCAAGCCGCGCCTGCGTCGCCACGAATTGCTCGAACGTCATGTCGTGCGACTGCTTATGCACCGATAATGCCTTGCCCTCCGCTTCCAACAGGAGGTTGATTCCCTTGACCATGTCCTTATGCAACGCCTCCACGCTCTTGTCGACGTTGTTCATTATCACCTCCATTTCGTTGATTCGCACGACCAGCGGATTAACATAACTGCGAACGATGGCATGTACTTGCGATTCCGTGACCCCATAACCGTTTGACATGGCTATCCCTCTCGCATCAACCCGTGGTCTGTTTCCGGTATTCAAATAGCTCTTCCGGACGCAAAAACACGCGAACCGGATCGGATGGTGGTGGGCGACGATTCATCTGGTTTTGCGGCTCCAAGTTCAGTATCGTTTCCTTGTTTCCCGCACTTCGCTTCAATTCCTCGAAATTGCCTCCCGCCATTTTCGAAAGCTGCTGCTGTCCCTGCGCTACCTCATCGTCCCTCAATACCCCCATCGCCGCCAAACTTCGAACCGTCGCGTCAAGCTGCTTGCGCTTGCTGTCCGCCTCGCTGATCGCAATGATCAGATTCTCCCGCACAGGACGCATATCCGCCCGATATTGCTCCGCCACTTCTCGCAACGCACTCACCTCCTTCTCCATCAAACGCTGAAGTTGCTCGTTCGTCCGGAATAACTCCGCCTTGCGAAAATCATCTTTCTCTTGCCAAAGCTGGTTCCACAACGGCATCAATAACTCATCCTTCATGCGAAGCATTCGCCCCATCCGGGCTTGCGCAGGATCCGTAAACCGCGTCCCGCACGTTTGACACGACCAAACCCCATCGTCCGGATCCAAAAGCAACCGCGATACCCGCGATAATTCGAGGACCGGACGAGCCTGACCCGTCATGATATGACGGATTGCCGAGTGTAAGTGCTCGATATTATGTGCAATTTGATCATCGAGGGCCCGCAGCCGCGATTGCAATATCCGCACGCTCTGCAAGTTCATCGCTATCGCCGGATCGTTCTGAGACTGCGCCAGCGCCTCACGCATGCCACGCAACTCCGCCAGCGAATCCAAAATCGTCCCAACCCCATCCAATAGATCCGGCTGCTCCTCGATCCGCGCCTTCGCTTCCGGCTCTGACTCCAACGCCGCAAGCAGCTCCGCCATCGGCATCTTCTCCAACGATGCAAGATCCAATCCCACCCGATTCAATAAATATGCCGGTATGCGATGACACTTCGGACAATAATACGTCAAATATGGTAAATCCGAACGGGCCAGCACCTCCGCCAACCCTCGCTGCACCTGCATCATCGACTCCGTGCGCATCGACCGATACGCCTCGAGCGTTTCCGACAAATCCGTCTGCACCTCGCGAAGTGTCTTCCCAACATCTCCCCCCACGCTCCGCAACCGCGTCGCCAACTCCGTAATGCGCTGCACCCGCTGCTGCAATTCCTCCGTCTTTCCCCGGCGAAGTTCCGGTCCTACCTCGTTTCTCTGCTCCACATCCGCTCCCCCCATCTCTTGCGCCACATACTGCGCCAACTCTCCCTCCGCGGGAACCAACGAAATCTGCTCCTCAAACATCGGAACCGATTCTACTAATTGTGTAAAAGAGGAAAGCGCTTGCTCCAACTCCTTCTCTTCCCCCTGCAACGTGCCCAACAGCGAAGGTTTGGCTCCACTCGATTGAAGCAACACCGGATACTTCTTCGCCGCTCCGACGACCTCGCGAATCCGTCCAATTCGCTCCGGATCGGTCGCAAGATCCGGCATCCGCAAGGGGACACCCTCGGTCGCTCCCGCCTCGTCGAGCAATACCGGATATCCCGCCAGATCCATCCAACGAAACGTATGATATATCCGCCCCACCGCCTGCACGTCCGGACGGGGAGATACCTGCTTACGCTCTTCTTCCACTTGCCGTAGCGCTGCTTCCCCCTGCGCCACCGCCCCCTGCGCCATCGTGAGCTGGTCCTGTACGGCCTTGATCGCCTGCGATGCCATGTTGGTCCTTAGTTCCTCATTGCGCAGGTGCTTCGACCGCAGCGCCATCCCGACCCCTCCCGATATCAACGCCAATAAAAACACGAGCATGCCGAATCCGGGATTGTCCAAAATAAACAGCACAAAACCTAAGAGAATCAGCACGCCCATCATGACAAGAGCGATCGTGGACGGATTGCTGACGGGAGGCCTTGCTGCTTCAGCCTCTTGCACACGCATCAACTCCGCCTGATAGGCCCCAAGGCTATCGTTCGCCTTTTCAATCTGTTCTCTGACCTTGTCTTCGGTCTGTTGAAGCTCCCGAAGTCGAACAAAAGAACGGGCCCCGTCCTGCGCAAACAGCGCAAACATCAATGCCCTCTCATCTTCCCTCGTCTCGGCCTCCGCAATCGGTCGTCCCGCTACGATCATCCTTTCCTCCTTCCTTCCGCACAACCACCACCCGCTCCCGCTCCACCATCAGCTTCTCTTCCCTCGGCGCCGCACGATATGGCCCGTTTTCCGCCGCAAGCCGAATCATCGCCCCACGGCCAGGAAAGCGCAGCGCTCACCTCCCGGCACTCCACGTGGATTTCCAACCATTCTGCCAACCCGTGTCTCCTTCAAACCCCAGCAATCACCATTATCCCTCAATCCACGCTACAACGCTTTCCACTTCCGAATCGTCTCCGTCGTTTTCCCAAAAATATGGTATTTCTGTGCGGGAGGGCCGTATTCATAACGCTGTCTGAATACCGTCAACTCGAGCCCCGGCCCCCCCTTGCGATTGCGCGTCATCACCGTCTCACAAGTAAAATGACCTTGCCCCATCTGAATGTTCACATCGCACTTCGTGAAACGACTATCCATCTTTCCCCAAGAATTGTATGTCCAACGAAGCGCCTTGCTCGCTTCCTCGTGGGAACGCATCGTACCGAATAATTCCCCAGGATCGGCCATCAAATCGGTGGTGGTAGACGGATCCCGCGAGTTCAATGCCGTCTCGACCAGACGAATATACATATCCGCCTCGGCCAGCACCGCCGGAGCACGCTTGCCCGGCGACAAAGAAGCACGACGCTCACAACAAAGCCCTATCATGCCAGCCTCGGCGGAAGAAGCCTCGAGATTGCCCCTGACTCCGCAGCCACCCTCACCCCCTCCTCGCGTTACCCATGCCTCCCCCGTACCCGGCGTGATCGTCCAACTTTTTCGCTCCGCTATCACCGGATTCACCCGGCAGGCAAGATGCCACTGCTCCTCCGTGCATAAATCGAGGCCAATCTCCTCACACGCCTCCCGCGCTTCCGTCCAGCGCACCCCCACGGGCACGTCCCGCGGAATCGCAAAACGATACCCCGCTATCCAACGCAAATCGTCAAGTGTCGTCGACGATGGCACCTGGCCCTCGACAGCCTCGATCTCCTTCGGCATCATCACCCCCGCCGGTGCCGAAACAAGGGGAGCCACAGAATCCGCGGGCTGCGTTGCCGTGACCTTTTCCTTGTCACAACCGAGCAGTCCCACGAGCCATGCCGCCACAATACCAGCCCAAAATACGCGCCCATTTCGGCCTTCAAAGTGGCATAACATATTGATTTTATGATGATTTTCCATAAATTCTTCCCGCTATTGGTCGTCTCGTGCACACCGAATTCCCGTCGATAAATCACCGGTGGCAGGATGGAGCGCCACGCGACGCCACGTGTAAGCCTCCCCCAACGGTGACTCCCAGCCCCCTCCTCGAACAATCCCTTTCATCCCAGGTTTCCAGGGAACATGAGGATCGGTCACGGCTCCCCGACGATACGCGGATTCTTGGTAGCAGTCGGAAACCCATTCCCGCACGTTGCCCGCCATATCGAGGGCACCGAAGGGAGAGGCGTTGGCTGGATAGGTGCCGACGAATGCCGTACCCATGGTTCCACTGCGGCAGATTCCCGCGCCCGCACGTTCAAGGATGGCCATGGAACAAGTCGGCCTGGAATTGCCCCACGGGAACCGATTTCCCTTGGCTCCCCGTGCCGCATACTCCCATTCCGCCTCCGTGGGCAAACGCTTGTGGGCGTACCGGCAATAGGCTTCCGCCTGCAGGCGATCGACACAATTGATCGGATGATTGCCATGGGTAGGGTCAGAGGCATTGCACAAGGAGCCTCGTCCAGCCACATCCGAAGGGGCCAGGTCCGGCCCATGCATCTGCGCCGTGGTGCAAGCTTCCGCGCGGACACAAGCGGCATACTCGGCAACCGTGACCTCATACCGGTCGATCAAGAACGGACGGGACAGGGTGACTGTATGCTCGGGGCGTTCGCTGGCGCTGGCGTTGCTATCCCCCATGGTGAAAGATCCCGGCTCCACGCGCACCATTTCGCTTTCCGGGGGCCGCATGCCAGGGTCTGTGACGGGGGGAGGTGGTGTTACGGACGCTGTTGGATTCACTGGTAATGGCTGTCGAGACGACTCCTTCGAGCCCTCCGTGGAGGAACCACCGAAAACCCACCAGGCGCCTCCGCCGAGTCCAAGAAGAACCAGGGCTCCCAGGGGAATTCCAAGCTTGGCGGCCAGGGGAAACCCACTGGAATGCTGCAATTTCGGTGCGGCAGGCACGGGACCCACCTGCGGAGACGTCGTCGTTCTTTCCGGAGAAACCACGACGGGCACTGGCGCGGATAGGACATCCGTAGAATTGTGCAACACCGCTGCCAGAGGAGCCGGGGTAAGCTCCGTACCCGAGGATGGGCTTTGCAAGACTCGCTTGATATCCAACGAACCATGCACGGCCGAAAAGAGTTCGTCCCGAAAGTCGCCGGCTTTCACATACCGCTCGCGGTGATTCACCCTCAGCGCCTTGTCGAGGACCCGGTCCACGGCCTCCGACACGCGCGCCCCGCGGCGACGCGGCGTAGGACGCGCCTGAGGATTCGCCGAAGCGACAAAAAGCTGGATAGTATCAATGCCTTCCAAGGCAGGGCGTCCGGTCAGCAGCTCGACGAAAATCAGTCCAAGGGCGAAAACGTCCGTCCACGGCCCGGTGGCTCCCCGCGATGGGTCGAATTGTTCCGGCGCCCCATATTGCGGCGTAAACGCCTTGATCGAAGTCCCTGTCTCCTCGAAAGCCCGGCTCAGCGCGGTTGTCTGCGTGAGGACCTTCGCGATGCCAAAGTCTAATATTTTCAATAGGGTACGCCCACCCACCTGAGCCAGGAACAGATTGGCTGGCTTGATGTCCCGGTGAGCCACGCCTTCTTCATGCACGACCGCAAGCGCTTCCAGCGCTGGGGATAGAAGGTCCAGCGCCTCGCGAACCGGCATCGCCGCGTTCCCGAGGGCCCGACGACTCTCCAGTTCTTCCTGCAATGACTCGCCCTCGAGCCATTCCAGAACCAGATAGGGTGTCCACGTGCCCGACGGGCTGATCGCGGTTCCCATGTCCAAGGCTTGTGCAATGCCGGCATGCGCTCGCGAAAGCCGGTGAAGAAGGCGTCCTTCGTCGAGGAAGGACTGCTCGAAGGTGGCGCGATCCCTATCGGCCAGAGACCCAGGTATTTTCAAGCACTTGATGGCGACGGGTTCGTGGAGTCCCTGATGCATCGCGCGGTATACCACACCGAATCCGCCTTCTCCCACCACGCGCTCGACATGATACTTGCTGTTGAGATCCTGTCCCACCCAGCCAAAAGGGTCTGAAGAAGCGGTCATCGCCATATCATCTCCCACGAGCCGATCCCGCTGCGGCCGGGCCCCCTGCAAAGACCTTGCAACCAAGGAATATGAATCACCCACGGCATCGTTCGACAATTCCGTGGTCATGTCTGGAGGCGTGCATTTGTATTACGGTCTATTCGCATGCATGTGCCGGGCCACGCGCTAAGACGAAGATCCACAGAGGAATAGAGCAGTCAGAGGGGAACGAAGTGTCCGACAAGTGTTCGAGTCGTGTCCGAGCTGGAGGCGACTATTCCCCAGCCTGGCCCTCGCCCCCGTTTATTTCCCCCCACCCTGGCCCTCGCCCCCGTTTATTTCCCCCACCCTGGCCCTCCCCCCCGAATCGGGGTGGAGGGGAATTAAAACAGTTGTTAATTATTAGCTAAAATGTTTATAAGCTAGAAACTAGGAACAAGGAATTATAATTAGATATTATATCTCCCTTCCACCCACGGTGTGGGGGGAAGGACAGGGGATGGGGGGCCCACGGTGTGGGGGGAAGGGCCGGGAATGGGAGGCTACTATGTGGGGACAAGGGCGACAGAACAAAAACAAAAGCCGCCCATCCCATCCAAATATCTTTATCCCCATGGCCGCTTCCTCTTGTGCGCCAGCTTTCTCTCCCGATATTCTCAATGCATGAAGTTCGTGCGATGGCTTCCGCTTGTGGTCCTGTCTGCGTGTACTCCTCCGAACGTGGTCTCACGCCCTTTGGATGTGGGCGAGGAAAAACCGAAGGAACCGCTTCGTCAGGAACTCAAGCCGCTTCGCACGGCGTCTGCACCACCGCCAGCCGTGTCGGAACCGGGTCCCACGGCAACACCACCGGTATCTCCACCGTCGCAAGGATCGAATTGCCCCAGTGGCATGGCGTGGATCCCTTCAGGATCTTTCATGATGGGCTCCGACAACGGTAATAGTGACGAAAAACCGGTGCATCGTGTGGAGCTGGAGGGATTTTGTCTGGATATCACGCCTGTGACGGTGGATGCGTACGCGCGTTGCCGTGGGTGTTCGACGCCGGGTAGTGGCGAATTCTGCACCTGGAGAAGGGCGCGAAAGGGGAATCATCCGATCAATTGTGTAGATTGGGGGCAGGCGAGTGCCTATTGTCGTTCGGTGGGCAAGCAATTGCCCACGGAGGCCCAGTGGGAGTATGCGGCGCGGGGCGGATCGAGGCAGCTCGAGTATTCGTGGGGTTCGGAGGGCCCCCAAGGGCGAGCGTGTTGGAATCGTCAGGAAGGGACGTGTGCGGTGGGCAGCTATGCCTCGGGGGCGTTTGGATTGAAGGATATGGCAGGGAACGTATGGGAATGGGTGCAAGGCTGGTACGGGGACTACCCAAGCTCAGTAAGTAGGAATCATGCCGGGGCTTTTTCGGACTCTAGCCGCGTGTGCCGCGGCGGCTGTTGGGTCATCAATGCCCCGACGGGGCTGCGCGGTGCCTATCGGCTCGACGTCGCTTCCGGCAATAGGAGCAGCGGCCTCGGGTTTCGTTGCGCCAGGACCAGGTAGGAAGGCGGTGTAAGTCTTGCTATTTTCTGTAGGACAGCAGAACCCTCAATTCGTATCCCCGCGTTCCCTCGCACCCACCAGCCATCCTCGCCCTATCGCCCCCCCCAAACCGTCGTTGTTCGTGATACCACGCCTATCATGCTTCGCCCCGGCCTCCTTGCCTCGCTCACCCTGTTGTATCGACCCGCGGAGGGGGCCGTCGGGCTGAGTTGTATCAACGTCGCTGTACATAGATTTGGAATTTCGCAGACTTACGGATCGTGCGGGTTAAGGTGAGGTTCCCGCACAAAGGTGCCGGAGATTCGGTGTCCGTCGTCGGACACCACCGTGAACGCCTTGGACACCACCGGCATCTCCACCCGCGACCCCTGGTGCATTTCCCTCGAACGCCGCGTGGCATGGCGGTTGCCTACTCGGTGGCAGGGTCCCAAGTCATGCGCAAGAACCATTTTGCCCTCTTCGCTGCCTTGCTCAGCACTGTCGGATTGTGCGAGCTTGTGCGCTTCACCCCGATCGTGGTTCCATCGCTCGTGAAGCTCCAAGCCTTCCCGTCGGCTGACCCGGAAGTGCGCCGGGTTGTCGAGCCGAACACTCCCCTGGCTTGGAATGTGCTCAACGGCATCGCTAAGATCCCGATTTGCCGCAAATTCGTCGATGCACCGGCGAGCGGAGAGACGGATCGAGGCGAACGCAGGACAAACGGATCCGCTGGAAACAAGACGCTCGTGTGTGGCTGCTGAGGTGCGCGTCGACATGTACAACGAGAAATATGCAAGATCAGGAAGTGGCCGTCTCCGTCGGCACATCGTGAGCTTATTGGTGATACTGGGGGTGGGTGCTGGTCTGCTTTCGATCGGAAGGCCGGGAGACGCCCAAAGCCCGTCGCCAACGACTTCCTCGGTGATTCCCACCTCGGCTGTCAGCGCAGCCGATGCTGATGTCGATGCTGATACCGATGTCGATGCCCTTGTGCCGGCGCCTGGGACCGAAATGGCTCGGGTCGACCGCCTTCGCTGCGGACCGGAACCGGACGATTGGGTAAAAAGAATTCGAGCGGTGCCGGGCGCACGCGTGGATACTCGGAACAATATCGACATCGACGGCGACGGAACGCCCGATCGGATCATCAGTGTCCGTCGGGGATGCCAGACTAGCAAGGCTGTTCACCACATCCTTTTGAAAAGACCCAGTTGTTGGGCGTACTTGGGCCATATCTTGGCAACATCGCTCTCTGTCGAAGGACCTGCCCGTCCGCTTCGCACCATCGTGGCTCGTGGTGCAGAAGCCGGGCGGGGAGGGCAAGCGACGGGGGGAACCGTACGATTCGATTTCGAACCTTACGGGCTGCAGTTCGAGCCTCGACGCGGGCCTGACCCAGCGAACGATTGTATATCCCGCGACGACGACCCAGAGAATTGGCGCCCCCTCCCGGATCTCGACGGAGACGGTATTCCAGACGCGGTACACGTAACTGTCGTAAGGAACCTCATTCCGATCATCATTGAAACCATCCGTGTGAGACGCGGCGCGTGCTGGCGAAGCGTGGCTACGGTCGAGTCGGGCTACGACGGCAAGCCGGGTTTGGCCAGCCACGTTTTGCTAACGTCCCCTCGTCATCGCGCCAAGGACATCCTGCTCGCTGATGGCACAGTGTTCGTGTGGAACGGCTCATCGTACGACGAAAGAGTGATGGCTTTGGCGTTCGATGCGGACAGCATCGCGGGACCCCCGCCCACTACAGCGCAAACGTGTACGACAACGGCGCCGACCGGAAGCCTTCTTCCGGTAGGAGACTTGGACTGCGACGGCGTGACGGACTTCGTCTCGCGAACTGGGGAGGAGCTGTGCTGCCCGCCGCAAACGTACTGGTCCTACTACGTTTCGAACCACGGGTGTTGGCAGTCCCAAAGCGTGAGGTTGTACGGTTCCTACGGTCGGCTTCCCTTGCCTGCCAACGCTGGGTTTCGCACCGAAAAGATGGACGAGAACGGGGTTCGGGAGCTGGAAATTCGAACCTGGACGGTTCGGTATCAGGAATGCTTCTGCGCTCCGGTTGCCGGGAAGTGCCCAAAGCAATGCGATTTGTCGAGCAATTAGCCGGAGCGGGCAGCATCTCTCGGATAGGCTGCCGCTGCTGTGTCGCAGGCGCAGCACGCGGCTCCACGGCGGAGCATACATGCGCTTGTCAAGCACCATCCGACCAACAATCTCCGGACGGCCGCAAGCGG
>ERZ795031.220-NODE-220-length-76088-cov-7.933384_pt1 | contig 76088 bp, 122 predicted proteins | sample MGYA00375123_ERZ795031 | MGnify/ENA primary metagenome ERZ795031 (study PRJEB30166, sample SAMN05720159) | activated sludge metagenome | isolation source: anaerobic digester from wastewater treatment plant | place: USA | collected 2015-04-21 ...
GCAGCCTTGGCGGGGCGCTTCGAGGCCTTCTTCGCGGGCTTCTTGCGCGGCTTCGAGGCCTTCTTCGCCGGCTTCTTGACCGGAGCTCGAATGACGCCGACGACGACCAGCGTGCCCATGTTCTCGCGGGCCTGGCGGGTGAGCTCGGTGGACACGCGGCCTTGCTTCGCCCAGCCGGTGGGGGGCGTTCCCGGGAACTCGACGAGCAGGTTGTGCTCGTCCTCGACTCCCACGACCTTTGCCTTGCGGTAGGCCTGCTCGTGGGGAACCCAGACCTCGACGTCGTCGCCCACGCCCACCTCGGATACGCCCTCGCGCGTCGACCTGGCCTTCGGCGGCACCGAGCCGGCCTTGAAGCAGGCGTCGCGCGTGCTGTCGTAGTGCGAGCCCTTGTGCCCCTTGTGCAAGGTGCAAGTGCACTCACCGTGCACTGCGCCGCAGTACCCTCCCTTCGCTGGCGTCGACTCGCACGAGCACTTCGCCTTGCCCTCGATGTCGACCTTCCAGGTGTCGCCGCTTCCCGGCAGCGCCTCGATCCTCCCGACGCGGCCCTTGCCGTCCTCAAACCGAGAAGAGCCAGGCACCGGGTGGAAGCCCTGCTTGATCAGGTGATCGAAGGCCTGCTGGTACGTCATCGAGCTGCCGGTGGACTCCTTTGCCCGGCGCGCCTTCGGCTTGCCGCCAGACTTGCGGCCCCAGTGGGCGTCGAGGGAGCGATTCCAGCGCTTCTTGAGGTCCGCCATGCTCATGCGCAGCGGGTAGCCGTCGAGGTTCAGCGGGCCGTAGTAGCCCGCGATGGTTTCGAGCACGAGCACGCGATCGGCAACGTCCTTGCTCTGCGCCGCGGCAAGCAGCTCGCTCTTGGGCATGTCGACCGAGCTTGCGGGCTCGGTGATCATGTCGTGCGAGTAGTACGCGCTCACGTCGTCGGGAACGGTGGCTCGGTACACCTCGAACTCCCCGAGCTGCTCGTAGTCCTCCGCAAACCAGAACTCCCAGGTGATGCCCGAATCCGTCTTGTAGACCACGCCGCCGCCGTGAGTGAACGGGTCGCGGTCCCCCGTCGTCATGAGGATCGTTCGTCTGGTTGCCATGGGCGCAAGAGTACCACCGCGATTTCTTGCGCGTCTACACAACCGATCAGCCCGAGCCCTCGATCTCGGCCACCAGCCCCTTCGAGGTCGCCCACGCGACGATCAGGTCGTGCAGCATCCACCCGTACTGGTAGTTGATCTCGTCGCGCATCTCGATGTGCCTTCCGGCGAGCACCTCGCCCCACTCGGGCGGCGTCGGCACCTGGAGCAGGTCGCCCCGCCATCCGGCTGTGGACAGGAAAGCCTCGGCGTCTCGGGCGAGAAAAGCTGGGCACAACGCAACGGGCGCTGAGTCGAGCGACACGACCGCTGCGCTCTTGGCTTCGAGGTAAGGGTAGCGGTCCTTGGGCCTGTCGCCCAGTGCCTGCATGCGCTCGGGCGTGATGTCGCGCTTCCAGAGCTTCGCCCGCATCCCGATTGCGTCTGCGAGCGCCAGCGTGTTCTTGATCAGCGGCACCATTTCCCCCATGTAGCCCGTCTCGCTGATCGGAGGGCCAAGCACCCACTCGTGCGCGCTTACGACGCCGTGGTCGTTGAGGTAAGGCGACGCTTCCCACGCCCCCGTGAGCTGCTCGAACAGTACGATGGCCCCGCCTTTGATGAACGACGACACGCCGCCCGTCCAGGCGTCGCTCTTGTAAACCACGATGGGCCAAGCACCGCGACGCTTCTTGTACGGCGACAGTCCTTCGAGCACGATGCCGAAGCGCAGCACGAGGCACAGCGGCCCGAACGGCGTCGCCGGGATCTCGCCCACCGCGATGCTTGGGAACAGCAGCCCGCCGCACGCTCGGATCGCCTTCGCCGCTCCCATGATCTCGGCGCGGTCGAGGCTCAAGCAGTGCGTCGCGATGAGGTCCATTCCCCAACGCTTCGGCTCTCGCCGGCTTGGAACGAATTTCGTTCGCGTCTTTCCCACCACGGCTCCCTCGGTGGAGCGAACGACCGGGGAGTGCATGCACGGGTCGACGCCGAGCAGCTTCGGCTCGCCCCAGCCAGGCCACCAGCTCTCGGGCTTGGAGCCGTCGAGCTCCACCTCCATGAGCCCGTCAGGTGCGCGCCCCTCGAACATGCGTTGAGCCTTCGCGTTCCAGAACGGCGTCGCGCGGTCCCCTGGGTTCCAAGGCGCGCCCTCGGAGGGCATGATCGTGACGTGCGCCGACTCGGTGCCGAGCATTTCGGCGGCGATCCCCTCGATTGCCGAGCACACCTCGCTGTAGTGCGCGTCGGGCTCGGACATGGTCTGGCCGGCGCCACCGTCGACACCGTACCCTCGCGGGTCGCTGCGCGCGTCGAGCCCCAGGGCTCGTTGCATCTCCACGTCGAGGAAGTGCCGGCGGTTGTTGAACATGCCCTGCGTCGTACGAAACAGGCGGTTTTCGATGCGCAGCGCTGGGCCGCGGAACGCAAACGACGGCTCGTCTCCCCTGTACCAAGCAAGAACCTCGGTGGCACCGAACAGGTCGAGTCCCCGCCAGCCCTGGAGCCGGCGCGCAAAGGTCATCATGTTGGCGGTGGGGCTCTTCGTCGTCATGCCCACGAGGCTACCACGGAGGTGCGAGCGGCGTGTATCCTTGCGGCATGGCGCGCAGCAAGGTGTTCGACCGCAGCAAGTGCAAGGAAAAGAAGCACCCCGAGGTGGAGCTGAAGGGAGAGCCCTTCCTGCCAGACTATGACGCGATCGTGATCAGCACGAGCGGCGGCAAGGACAGCGAGTGCGCCATGGATCTCGCGGTTGAGCGCGCGAAGCAGCAAGGCGTCCTTGAGCGGGTGCTCGCCGTGCACGCGATCTTGCCCGACGTCGAGTGGCCCGGCGTCGAGGAACTCGTCGAGAAGCAGGCGAGGTTCTTCGGCGTGCCGGTGGTGTTCGTTCAGAGCGACCAGAAGTGGAGGTCGTGGCTCGACTACGCGATCGAGCGCAAGCAGTGGCCCGGTTTCGGCACGCGCTACTGCACCAAGCAGTGGAAGTACACGCCGGTCAACACGCTGTTCACCGCGCTTCGGAGGAAGTTTCAGGCGGCAACGGGCGTCAAGCAAATCCGCATCCTGCACGTCATGGGCCTGCGCGCCGAGGAGAGCGACGAGCGCGAGTGCCTGTACTACTACTTCCACGTCACCGACCCGAGCCGAACGAACTCGGTCAAGCACACCGACACCTGGCTGCCGGTGTTCCGCTGGACGACGGCGCAGATCTGGGACCACATACACAAGCGCAAGCTGCCGTACCACCCCGTGTACGATCAGGGCATGGCGCGCCTGTCGTGCGTGTTCTGCCCCCTCGCAGGCAAGCAGGACATAGTCACCGCGGCGGCGCTGAACCCCAAGGCCTTGCAGGTCTACGTGGACGCGGAGAAGAAGATCGGCAAGCCGATCAAGCCGAGGTTCTGGCTGCGCGACGTGCAGAAGTCGCTTCGCGCCGGCAAGGTGCCCGTCGTCGAGAGCAGCTACGAAGAGCTGTACTGCTGGCAGTGCCCAGGCATGCTGGGGTAGCCTGCCCGGCGTGAAAATCTGCCTACGAACGCCACGCGGTGTTGCACGCGATCTTGCGGAAGCCGAACGTCCACGGCTCGCCGTACACCTGCACCTGCGTGTCTCCCATCGGAGCCCCTGGACACTTCTTGCGGTCGATCGGCATGAGGATCGGCTTGCCTCCCGCGTGGTTTACCTTGATCCGCATCCGAAACGTGCCGTCGATCGTCTCGCACTTGGGGAACGTGCCCTCGACCTCGGGCGTCGCGTGCCAGCCGTCAGGCCAGCGCGTGAACCTCACGTAGTGAGGCGGCGCGCCGGGGGCGCCAGCGTTCATTCCAAACCACGTCCACATGAGCATGGGTAGTTCGTTCTTGGACCGCGGCGCCTTGCCTTCCTCGACGACGAACGAGCGGAAGTGCCACGGGCCAGCGGGCGAGCGGCCAGCCGGCACGTAGACGCCGCGCTCCAGCGTGCGCCCGAAGATGGCGCGCAGGTTTGCCGGGGCGTCGAGCGGCACCTCCCGGTGGGGCGAGAAGAAGCCATGCGAGCGCGCGACGACCACGCCCGGCGTTGGGTGGGGGGCAACCAGGATCGTGCTCCCAAGGGCCTGCCGGGCCTCGCGCGAGGCCCAGAGCGCGGGCGTTTCGAGGTTCAATTCTCTCATGCGGCGATGGTACGCCGCGCCGGGCCTCGTCCACCAGCTCGGAGTGCTACCCCACGACCGCAAGGCGCCAGGCCTCGCCGTCGTGCGCGTACACCTCGGTGCCAGGCGCTACGCGGCCCAGTAGCCAAGCCTCCGAGGTGACCGAGCCTGGGTCGCCGTGCAGTATCACGCGCCCCGGAATGTCCAGGGGCTCGACCTCGACGTCCAGGCCAAGCTCCTCGACCCATTGCTGCACCGTGGGAACGACGATCGTGGAGCCGGGCAAGGAAACGGTCGATCCGCGCCAGTCGAGCTCCACCGTGCCGCGCGACCGCCGCAAGGCCTCGAACCCGTATCCCCGGTCCTGGTTGAGCCCGCCTCGATCAAACCTCGGCACGCCCGCGACTACGAGGCGCCGCCAGACGCGGGAGCCGGGCGCTACGGCCTGCGAGGCGAGGCTGCCTGGCGTGTCCGTCGCCGCGAAGATCTCGGAGCCCTCGACGAACGCCTGGGCGGGCTTCGCCATGGCGTGCAACGGGCCAGACTTATCGGGCCAAGGCAGGTACAGCTTGACCATGCCGGGCTTGCCGTTCGGAACGGGGCCTTCGAGCGCAAGCACAGCGCGGTCGTTGGCCTCCATCGGCGCCTCGATGGCCCAGGTGGTGGCGGGAATGCCCACGCGCGCCCCCGTCTCGACGTCGACCATGGCGCACGGCACGCCGATCGTGCACCGTGGCTCGTCCCTGGGGCCTGACGGCCTCCTAGCGGGCGCCTGGGCGGCTGGGGCGGCAGCGGGAGGCTTCCGGCCCTTGGCGGGCTTCCTGGGCCTGCTCGGGGGCGGTGGGGCCTGCTCCTCGGGCTCGTCCTCGGGTTCCTCGGGCTCGCCTGGCTCGGGTCCGACGATGGCCGCGTGCCCTGGCGCTGGTTTGGGCTTCGGCGGCTCCGGGGGCGGGTCGGCCTTGCACCCGGTCTTGCGCCAGTAGATGGGGGCCTGCCAGGTGTGCTCGACCTTGCCGGCGCGAGCGAGGTTCCAGATCGCCGTCTCGGGGTTCTTGCCTGCCGCGGTGTCGCCCTCGATGTTAGCGATTTCCACGGCGAGGCGGTGGAACGTCCTCGGGACGCAGTCGCTCAGCGCACGCAAGATCTCCTTTTCCCACTGCTCGACAGGCGATTTCGCAGCCGCTCGCCAGGCCGTCGCGCTCACCTTGCCGCGGCCCGTGCGCTCGGGGTCGAGCCGGGACCGGATCATGATCACGTACTGCGACACGCCGCTCAGGTCTGGCACTTCGCTCGACCACTCGACCTTGGGCTTGGCCATGGCTCGTTTCCTTGCAGGTTCAGGCAATCATCGTGGCGGCGTGGCTCGAGCCCATCGACTTGCCCACGCGGTTGATCAGCTTGACGAACGACTTGTTGCTCAGCGCGTGGGGGCCGCGAGCCCGGCGCACCAGCCACACCGCGTCTGCGGGCGAAGCCCTTGTCAGGAACATGATCGCGAGCGCGGTCACGAGCCCTGAGCGGTTGCGCCCCATCGCGCAGGTGACCAGCACGGGCTCGCCCTTGCGAACCCAGTGCGCGACGTGTGCCGCGCACTTCACCGCAGAAGCCGACTCGTCCTCTCTCACCGGAGGCCCGCTGTCGTCGATGTGGCATCGGTGCACCCGCATGCCAGGGAAAGCGCTGTCGGGCGGTTGGATCTCCCACGCGGTGAGCACGAGGTGCTTCCAAGGCCCTTTGATCCCAGGCCTCGGCGCTCCACCCATCCACAAGTCCTTGATCACGAGGTCGGCGTCGACCGCTTGCTTCCCCACGTTCCCTCCCTAGCCTCGGCTTGTGACCATGATCGCGATCCAGCCGATGAACACGCCCCCGAGGATGCCCCCGACAATCGCGGCTGCGGGGGCGACAGCCTCGCGCGGGTAGCACGCGGGCGTGCCCTGGTACTCCTTGTCCGCGAGAACTTCGCGCGGGCATAGCCCCGTGGCGAGGGGCACCGCGCCCATGACTGGCGACAGTTGCCTCTTGCGGAACGCCTCGCGGATCTCGAAGCGAAGCTCGGGGGGGGCCTCGGCGTATCGAGCAGCCAGGCACGCGAACTCTGGCCAGTTCACTTCGCCCTCTCGCGCCCCGAACGACAACGGCCCGTCTCCCCAACCTTCGCGGATCGCGTCCGCCAGCGCTCCCGCCTCGTCGAACGAGCGGACCCAGGCCTCCACGTCTCCCGCTTTGCCCTGAGCCCTTGCCAGCTCACGAGCGATCACAGCTCGGACCTGACACCAAGCGTACGGGCTGAACGTCAAGAGCGCATGGACTGGCTGTTCCACGGGCCTTATACTCGCACCCATGGCACGCGACGCGCAACCGACGACGTTAGCCCAGGCGCGCGACGCCGCGGACAAGCAGGCGGTGCTTGCTGCGCTTCGCAAGCACGAGGGGCGGCGCGACCTGGCGGCTGGGGAGCTCCAGATCAGCGAGCGCTACCTGTACTCGTTGATCCGCCGGCACAAGCTCGACCGCGACCTGCGCGCCATCGAGCGGGAGGCGGGGCGCAAGACCTGGGCGCCTGGTCGACCGGCGGCGTAGGCTCGCGCCCGACCTTGCGGTAGCATGTCGGCATGTGCCAGCCAACCTAGCCGTGTCTCGCGGCAGTTCAAGGCCGCTGCTCGCAGCCGGGATCGCAGTGGCGGTGGTAGCGGCGCTCGTTGCCGCTACCGCAGCGGCAAGGTAACGAGCCTGCCGACAAGCCACCCGCCTGCGTTGCCCACCAGCACGCCGAGCACGGTCCACCAGAACGAGCCGTCCTTCGCCTTGTAGGCGTACCAGCCGCCGCCGACAGCTCCACCGAGGCTTGCGATCCCGGTGATGATCTCGGAGGCCTCCCAGCCCTTGGGGTTCGCCTGTTCTTGCTCCCAAGCGGCCTGGATCGCCTGGGCCTTGACCACGTCGTCGGGCGAGCCGTACGAAGAGAAGTCGCAGCCCTGCGTGTCCACCTCTTGCGTGCAGATCCCGTGCACGTAGTCAAACACGCGCTGGTTGAGCTGGCATGCAACGTCTGGGTCGTCTGGGTTGCGGCAGACGCCGCAGTGGCAGATCAGTCCAGGGTTGCATCGGTCGTGACTGAAGCAGAACGCGCACTCGGAGCCTGGTGCGATCTGCTCGTACGGCACGCGGTCGGGAGCGGTGCAGGGGGATTGCCAGGTCATGCCGGCAGTGTACGCCGGATAGGCCAGCCCGCGCGCCCAAATGCGCGAGGGCTGGTGCCGCCCGCGCGGAGCGCCGGGGGGGCGAGCGCACCGGCTAGCAGCGCGTATAGGCTACGGCGCGCCGTTCGGCGCGGTCAAGGCACTGTGTGGCACTGGGGGGGGGGGAAAAGGCGAACTACTCGTTTTCGGGCTCGTCGTCGTCGCCCTCGTAGTCGGGCGCGTGCTTTTCGGCCTCCTCGCCGTAAGCGTCCACGTCCTCGATGCCGCAGCCGATTCCGAGGAAATGGTCGTCGGCTTCCGCGAGCGACCAGCGCCCGCCGCGAGCGACCAGCGAGGCCGGGATCAGGCCTGCCGCCCCGTCACGCAGCAGCGCAATGGCTGCGACGGGCTGGTAGTCGGCCTCTCCTTCCTCCGTCCAGAACGCGGCCTGGAAGCCCTCTTGGAGCGGCAGCACGCGCTCCATGGTGAGCTTGCCGAGCCCGGTTCCCGCGTCCTTCGTCCCCTTGGTTGCCCTTCTCGGTGTCGTCATGGTCCGGTTCCTCCCTTGTGCATCATCGCCGCGCACGGGCGGCACAGTGTCAGCGTGAGGCCCGATTCGGGCCACTCGACGGTCGTGAAGTCGTCGCCCGCCAGCGCGCGAGCGTCCTCGGGCGTCTGCGCCATCGGGCCTCGCTGCCGGCACCCAGGCGCCTGGCACGTCACCGCGCAGGCCTGGACGGTTTCGACGTTGTGCTCAGCCACCGTTCTGCTCCTTCTTTGCGGCGCGCCGCACCCTGCGCGACACGTCGGCGTACACGTTCGCCGTCACGAGCGCCAGGGCCATGTGCTCTGGCGCCACAGCGTCTGCGCCCTCGCGCGTTGCCGCGCGCTCCGCTGCGGTGCGCAGGGCTTGCGTAGCCAGGTCGAGCCAGTGCTCGGCCACGGGCGTCCAGTTCCTACGATTGCGTTTCGTCTGGTTCTTCTTCGGCATGTGTTTCCCCTTCTGGGCGCCATGGGCGCCCGCTATCGAACACCAGGCAGCGCACCTTGCGTCTTGCGGTGCCACCTGTAGACCGCCACGACGGCGCGCATGGGCACCCAGCGCGGCTGGGCCTCCTCGCCGTGGTGGGGCATCACTCGCACAGCGGCAGCCTTGCCGCCGCGCCTCCCTCCGCAGTACCTCCAGCGGTGGCCGTCCTGAAAATAGTGCACAACGTCGCCCTCCTCGGGCAGGTCGTGCACCAGGACGAAGACTCGGCCACGCGCCTTGATCTGCTCAGCGACCACGTCTCACCTTTCGTCCTCGCTCTCGCCCCCGTAGGCCAAGGGCTCGGTGAGCACCGTCGCGCGCATATCGATCCCGAGCTGCCGGTGCCTGACCGTCACACGCACCGCCCCGCGCCACACCGATTTGCCGGTTGGCGCGATGTCAGCGCGTCCGCACTCGCTCACCTCGATCTCGCCGCCGTCGTCCGCCAGAGCCGCCGCACGCATGGACGCTTGCCCCTCGACGAGCGCGTCGCGCACCGCGTATGCGTCGTCGCTCGGCACGCGCTCGGGCACCTCGAAATCGTAGGTGTCCACGTACGTCGCCCATTCGGGGCGCCAGTTCGGCAGCGCCTCCCGTGCGAGTCTCTGCGCCTCCTTGCCGAGCGCCTGGGTGAGGTAATCCGCCACCTCGTCGAGCGCACCGCTGCGCCCCTCCGCGGCAGCCCGCCGCATCCTCGCGGGCAGATCTGCCTGCTCGACGATCCACGCAAGCGCGTTGTCGATCCTGGCCTGCTCCTTTGCCTGCTCTATCTCGCGGCGCGCGTCCTGCTTGCGCTTCGCCTTCTCGATCCGACGCGCAAGCGCTTCCTTGAAGGCCTGCGTGTCCTTTGCGCTTCCCAACACGTCGCGCCCACCGACAGACCAGACCTGGCGGGCGTTGGTGTTGAACCGCGCCATGTCCCCCGCGTCGTGGTCGTGCGGCACACTGGTTGCGACTCCGTCGATCGTGACGACGGCGTCGTCGGGCGCCGCGAGCCACGCTGCGAGCCACGACGCCTCCCGCTTCGTCTGCTCGTCGATGAGCCGTTGCCGCTCGTTCTCCTCCTGCTCGATCCGCTGCGCGGCCAGCGCGAGCTGCTCGTCCACACGCACCGCCTTGGCCGCGGGAGCGATCGACAGTACCGCGCGGAGCTGTTGATTGACCTCCTTGTCTGCCTGATAGCTGGTCTTCGCGACCGTGCCGTCCGGGTTGATCACGCAGCGGGCTTGCGCCCACGCCTTGAGCGTGGCCACAGCATCGACGGCGATCGTCCTCTGAGCGATCGGCCCGTACTCCTCGATCCACTGCGCTCGCTCGACCATGTCCGCCGGCACCACACTGTCGGCTTCCACCAAGTACTCGACCTGCGCCAGCCGTTCCTGCGCCTCGTCCTTCTCGTCCCTGCACTCGATCTGCTCGTCCATCTGTGCCTCCCGCCCGTCTCGGGCTGGTCGAGCCGGTCACCGTGACCGGCCCCGCGCTGCGAGCGCGGCTACTGCCCCCCCACGCGGGCGTCGAGGGGCAGACGTCGCGCGCGCAGCGGCTACGCCCACCAGGGGTTCCGCGCCCACTCGACGAACGCTGCGCGGTTCTGCGCGTCCCAGGTGGCCATCGCCTGGTCGACGTCGAAGTAGCCGCAGCGGCGGCGCTTGGCCGCTCGCGGGTTGTAGACCATGAGGACGAACTGCGCGGCGCACACCGCGCCGTCCGAGGCCGCAGCACTGCGCGCCCAGCGCGCGAGCTTGTCCGCGTTGAACGGCAGCACGCCGTCCGCCGCTTCGAGTACGTGGAACGACAGCGCAAGCGCCGTCAGCTTGGGGTAGTGGTTGATCTGGTTCATGCTCGCTTGACCTCCCAACGTTCAGCGCCGAACGGCAACGAGCCGCCGGCCTTCCGCCTCAGTGCCTCTCGGGCGAGCGCGACGACGTGCTCGCGCTCCGCGTCCTCGCTCGCCCTCACCTGCACCGCCCCCTCGTAGGTGCCGATGCTGTATCGTACGATCCAGGTCGCGACCTCCTCGACCGGCAGCCGGGCCGGGGGCGCCTGCGCCGGCAGCTCGACAGACCAGCGCTCGTGCGCGTTCCAGACCGGCGGTGTCTGCCCCTCGGCCTCGAACGCTCGGATGAGGGCGCGGCGCGCGATGCGCTGCACCTCGTCGGGCGCAGCGTCCGCAGGGGCCTGCACCTCGACCGTGCCCGAGCTGGTGGCGCCGTCCCGGGAGCACGACGTGCACTCGTAGTGGGCGCGCCAGGTGACCGCAGGACGGCGCCGTGGGCGGGGGGGCGCAACCTCGCCCACGACGCGCCTTGCGTCGCGCCAGGCGGCGCTCTCGGCCCAGCCCTGGGCCTCCAGGTATCGCGCCAGGTGGCGCACGACCTGGGGCTTGGTCGAGCCCTGCGCGCGGTGCTCGCGGGCCATGAGCCGGGCTGCCCCGATCGCCTCTTCGCGGCGCTCAACCTCCCGATCGGACTCGGCGCCGTGGTCGCTGACCACGACCTGAAGCGAGGCCGTGACGGTGCTCGCGATCCAGGCCTCGACGGTAGAGCGGGGCGCCCTGCTCTTGCCGTACAGTCCCCCGATGGCCCTGAGCTGCTCGTCGTCCAGCTCGAACGTCATGCGGACCTTCACGGCTCGCCCCCTTCCCCGTCGCCCTCGCCGTCGTCCTCGCTGACCATGTGCTCCTCGCAGTCGCCGCACATGAGTCGCGCGTCAGGCTTGGCCCAGGCGTTGGCCTGGCAGCCCGGGCAGGTGTACTTCACCTTGCTCTTGCGCCTCGCGCCGCTCCCGCCGCTGAGCGCCCCCTCGACGCAGGTGAACGGCAGCAGCCAGTCAGCCGGCATGGCCGCGTAGGCCTTTGCGAACGGGCCGTCCTCGATCACGTAGTGGGTCATGCGCTGACCGACGCGCGCACCGCCGGGCTCGCCCGTCGCGCTTGGCATGAGGCCGATCTGCTCCATCTTGTTCGCCCACTCGGCGTTGTGGTAGCCCGATCGGCTCGGCTTGCCGAAGTCCTGCTGCCACTGGTGCGCCATCTCGTGAACGATCGTGCTCGCGACGTCGCGCGGATCTCGCGCCGCGAGCGTCGCGGGGTTCAGGCTGATCTCGTGCAGCCTGGTCTTGCCCTTGCCGCCCTCGCCGGTCTGCGGCGTCCAGCGATCGGGGGCGAAGAAGCCGAGCACGCGGGGGCTCTTGCCGCGCGAGAAGTTGAGCATGACCGGCTGGAGCTTGCCGGCGAAGATCTGCTCGTTGAAGTAGTGCCAGATCCGCTGGAAGGCCTCGGCCTGGGTTAGCGTGGGCGCCTCGGCGGCGCGCTTGGCTTGCTGCTTGGTCATCGGTCCCCTCCCTCGGTTCGGAACCAGCCGCCGTTGCGGTACTCGACGAGGCCCAGCCGCTCCAACGCGCGGAGCTGCTGGCGCACGCTGGCCGGCTGCTCGTCGCCGGCCTTGCCCTCCACCAGGCGCGCGAGCGCGGCCTCGCGCCTGCGCCGAGCTGCGGCTTGCTTGTTGGCCTTGGCCTGGCGGTTCACCGCCGCGCCGATCTGCATCACGTCCTTCATGACCGTCCCCTTTCGTCTTCGTCGAACGCCGGCTCCAGGTCGTATCCCATCGCGTCGTTGTAGGCCGCGACGCCCAGGCCCATGCCGGCCTGCATCGCGTGCTCGCGCAGGCCTTCGTCGTCGTCGTCGGGCGTCCGCGTCCAGTCGGGGTTCCGACGCAGCCGGCGGTCACCGCCCGTGCCTTCGAGCACGACCCACTCGCACGGGATCGGCTTGCCGTCTGCCCACCGAGGGGGCGACGCGAACACGGCCTCGGCCTCCGCGAGCGTGGCGTACTCGTCGCCCGTGATGCAGTCGTCGTTGCCCTCGTCCGGGTGGCTCTGGAAGTAGAGCACCGCGTACGGCTTGTCCTGCCACACTTCGATCTTGACTTTGGCCATCACTTCACCTCTTCAAAGATTTCTAGGAACCGACTGGGGCTCGTGTATTGCTCGTTGACGCGCGGGGCGACCTCGAAGCGCCCGCGCCCGAGGTAGGTGCCGCGCTTGAACAGCGGCTCGGTGTAGCGGTAGACGACGATCGGAGCGCCGCCGATCGTGTGATCGATCCGCAGTACGAGGCAGAACCGCTGCACGCCTTGCACGAGGCGGCGACGCTTCCACCGCGTGCCGGGCTCGATCCTGGCCATCACTTCACCTCCTTCGCGTCCTTGGCGGTGATGCGGTCGAGGTTGAGCTGCCAGGCCGTCACGCGGCCCATGCCGGCAGGGAGCGTGATGCGCAACACGTCGCTCGCGCGAAGCAACCGCGCCAGCGCCTGCTACTCGTCGGCGGCAGGGATCTCGATCTCGACGCGCAGGTGTGCGCAGTCGTGTCGGTGACCGGGTCGTTCGGTGATGTTTCCGAGGGTGAACTTGTATGTGGGCATGCTGTCCTCCTGCGCTGGTGCGCGTCACACGGGCCTGACGTGGCCCGGCTGCTGCCCCCCACCGCTCGGGTCGAGGGGCAGCCGCCGAGCGGCGTCACAGCCCCGTGGCCTCGCGCACGGCGCGAACAACCCCGGCTGCGACCGGCGGGCACACCGCGTTGCCGATGCCCAGCACGGCGTCAGCACGGCTGCTGCGCGGCCACTGGTAGCTGTCGTCAAAGCCCATGGCCCGCGCGTACTCGCGGATCGTCAGCGGGCGGTACTTCGAGCCCCGCACGACGGCCCACTGGTCCTTGGTCGTGATGGTGCGGATCGGCTCGTGCACCGGGACGCCGGGGTGACCCGTGACGTGCTGCACCAGGCAGTCGCGGCCCGAGCGAGCCTGAGCGGACCTGATGCGAGCCTGCGCCCCGGGCGACGCCGCCGTGATGGGGCGCCAGCCGGGCGCCTTGGGGTCGAGGTGCGGCCAGAACGCCGGCTCGGGCACCTCGGGGTCCGCGAGGCGCAAGCGGCCAGCAGCGCTCCCCCTGAGCCCAACAATGAACAGGCGCGTTCGGCGCTGCGGCACGCCCCAGCGGCTCGCGGTCAGCAGGTGTTCCGTCAGCGTGTAGCCGAGGGCTGCGAGGGCCTGGCACCACACGTTGAACAGGCGCCACTGCTTGAACGAGGGGACGTTCTCCACCACGAGGGCGGCGGGCTCGGTCGCGTCGGCGCAGTCCACCACGGCCCAGGCCGTGGAGCGTAGCTCGTCGTGGTAGCGCCTGCGCGCCGGCTGGCTCGCCGTCGAGTGTCCCTGGCAGGCCGGCGACGCCAGCAGCACGTCGAACTCGGGCAGCGAGCCCCAGTCGGCCTGGCGCACGTCCTGGCAGGCGTGCATCGTGTTCGGGTGGTTGGAGGCGTGGGCCTCGACAGCCAGCGGCCAGTGGTTCGCGGCCCAGAGCACCTGGGCTCCAGCGGCGAGCGCCCCCGAGGTGAACCCACCCCAGCCGGCGAACAAGTCGATACAACGAACGGTCATTCAGGCCTCCCGGCTCCACCGGAGCCAAGCTCGCCCCCCTCCGTGGGGGCGGTGTCCCGGGCCAACCGACCCGGCCCGGCCCACCGAGGGCCGGTCCCTTGTATGTACCAGGGTTCAGACACCAAGGCCAGAAAAATGCTTGACAGGCCATAAACCTACGTTTTCGCCTGGTTTTTTTTTCGTTGGAGCTTGGAAGGTGGGGCCGGGAACCGCGCCCCAAGGGGATCAAGCCGATCCCGTTGGGATCGCCGGCTGGGGACGGGACCGGGAGGCCGGGAGGGAGGGGACCAAGCCCCCCGGCCCGTCACCGTGCGTCGTACGATACACGGAGCAGGTGCGGGTCGAGCTGTTCGTCGGTCCACCCGCCCACGGTCGCCCAGCGGTCCCCGAGAGCCACCCGAGCAGCCGAGGCGCGCAGGCCCCGCCAGCAGGCGCCCCCTGCGTACGCTGCAAGACGGTGCAGGTGCGGGTTAGACCTGCACTGGCCGTACGAGCTGCGAAGCACCGTCAGGCCCACCGCGGCGCACTTGCGTGGGTCGTCCAGCAGCTCTGGCCCGGTCCACCCGCGGGTGTAGGTGTTCGCGGTCCCTCGCTTCCCGAGGTTGATCTGCATGTAGCACCAGCTCCGTCCGCCGTCGTTCCACCCCACTTTGGCTAGGCGCGCGCGCTCGGCCCCCGTGGCAAGGACGATCTCGCTCCAGCCCGACTCGTACTTGCTCACGGCGAGCATGAGCGCGGCTGTCCGCTTGCGGGCGTTCGGCCCCTGGAACACGGGCGCCTCGTCGGGGTTGTACGCTGCCCAGGCGACAGCGCCGGCCCACTGCTCGTACCTGGCTCGGGCGTCGTCGTCCTGCGGGGGCACCGCGGAGGTCATGAGCCCGAGCAACCATGCTGCGACTGTTGTTAGATCCATGCGCGGGTCGTACAGCCGGCGCGATCAGGGCGCAACCCGCGGTGGACGACTCGACGACCCGGAATTTCGATCCCAGGGGCTAGGGGTCCGACGAGAAATCTTGCCCCGCCGACGCAACCCCGGTGGGCGCCGCCGCGCACCCGTGGGCGACCGCCGCCATGGCGACGCCGAACACCACGGACACGACCGCGAACACTTTGAGCACCCGCAGGCCCGTTCGGCTGATCAACGTTTGCATGCTGCACCTCGCTGCGCGCAGAGCGCGGCTACGTTCTGTTCCAAGGCGCTAACGCGGCGCTGGAGCTCCCGCAAGTCCCCGGCCTGGTCGGTCGTGTCCTTGCTGCATTCCCGCAATCCGGCCTGCGCTTCGTTGACGCCCCGCTCGAGCGACACGGCGTGGACGACGTGGTCGCTCAGGCGCTTGTCGAGCGTTTCGACGGATTGCGCAACGCTGCGCAGCGAAGCAAGACTGGCACCCGCGCCGAAGATGACCGGGATCAGCCAAAGCACGAACGGGATGTACTTGCTTGCGCCCTTGTCGGGCTCGGGGGAGTTGTCTCTTCCAGCAGCCACGACGCTGTACCTACCCGGGCTTCTGTCCGCCATTCGGAAAGCCTCGCCGCAAGTCCTGGGCGACGGACACGCCGCCTACCGCAAGAACGAAGACCATGATCCCGCGACCCGCCCATGCGGGAAGCTGCGCGAGCTGCGCGAGTGACACGAGCGCCGCGACCAGCGCGACGGCAAGCACGACCCAGGCGCCATCGAGCTTGGGCACCCGGCGGCGCAAGGCGGCGACCGCCGCGATCACGATTGCCACCTGCTCGGGCATAGACAGGTCGTCCATGCCACCAAGTTACCACCGCTCAGGGCTCTTCGTCGTGGGAAAGGTTGTCGAATCGGGTGTACTGCTTCTCGAACGCGAGCCGGATCGTGTCGGTCGGGCCGTTGCGCTGCTTGGCCACAATCACGTCGCAAGTGCCCTTTGTCTCGGCGTCCTTGTCGTAGTAGTCCTCGCGGTAGAGGAACGCGACGACGTCCGCTTCTTGCTCAAGCTCGCCCGACTCGCGCAGGTCCGAAAGCATAGGTCGCCGCCCGCCGCGCCCTTCTTCCGGCCCCCGGTTGAGCTGGCACAGCGCCATGATCGGCACGTTGACGGCGCGGGCCGTGCGCTTGAGCGCTCGGGCGATCGAGCCGACCTGCTCTTGCCGGCTGCGCGCGGCGGGGTCTTGGGGGTTCATGATCTGGAGGTAGTCGACGACCGCAAGGGCGACGCGGCAGCCCAGCCGCGAAGCCATCGCGACGGATCGCTGGAGCTTCGCGCGCAGGTCGAGCGGCCCGAGGCCCACCGTGTCGTCCAAGTACATGGGCAGCTTGTAAAGCTCGTTGCGCACGTACTGCATGCGCCCAAGCTCCTCGTTGGTGACCATGCCCAGCCTCGCTCGGTTCAGGTCGATCCGTGCGCCCTGGCACACCAGCCGCATTGCAAGCTGGTCGCGCGGCATCTCCAGGCTGAACACCACGGCTATGTTGCCGTTGGGCGTTGCCGGCTCCCCGAACACCGCGCCCTTGTACTCGGCAACGGTCTTCGCCGCCTGCATCGCGAAGCTCGTCTTCCCCATGCCAGGGCGCGCGGCGACGAGGATCAAGTCGGTGGCCATCCACCCACCCGTAACCTGATCGAGCCGCTTGAACCCGGTGGGGGCGCCCAGGCGCATGCCATCGGAACGCGCGGCGACCTCCATCCGGTCGCTCGACTCCTTGATCGCCACGCTCAGCGGCACCAGCTCCTTGTCGACCTGGCCGCGGGCGACGCCAGCGATCTTCGCCTCGGCGTCGTCGAGGAAGCTCTGCGCCTCGCCTGGGTGCGCGTAGGCCTCGGCGGCAATCACCTGGCTGGCACGGATAAGCTCGCGCAGCCGCCACTTGTCCTTGACCCTGTCGCAGTAGGCCTTGACGTTCGAGACGACCGGGACCGCGTCAAGCACCTCCGCAAGGTACACGGCGCCGCCCACCCGCTGGAGCATTTCGCGATCGGCCAGCCACGACCGCACGGTAAGAATGTCGATCGGAACGCCACGCCCGTGCAGGTCGATCATGGCGTGGAAGATCTTGGCGTTGGCGTCCGAGTAGAAGTGCTCGGGGTGGAGCGAAGCAATAACCTCGGCGCCGTAGCGCTCGGGGTCGAGAAGGACGGTGGAAAGAACCGCCGCCTCTGCGGTTAAGTCGTTGGGCGGTACGATGCGTTCGGTTGTCATTGTGCGCAGGCTAGCGTCGCCTGGTGTCCAATGCAACCTGTTGCGTTGGGGGCAGTCTACTTGGTCTGAATGATCGTGATGTCTGCCAGGACCGGGCCGGGGGCGCCCGCGACCGAGCCGCCCACGGTGAAGCCGAACGGGTTGACGCCGGCAGGGAACTCGACGGCGCCGAGAGCTGTGTAGACCATGGCGCTCGCCGTCAGCCCCCCGTTCACGTACGGAATCCACGGGCCGGCGTAGGCCGCGCCAGGGGAGGCGGCGACCGAAACGTTTTGCAGCCACCAGACGTCGCGATCGATCGCGCCGCTGTTTGGCGCGCTGGTCTGCCCTTGCTGGAGGTGGCACTGGTTTGCGTCGATGTACGCGCCGTCCGCGATGAGTTGGTTGAAGTCGCAGTCGCGGAAAACGCCCACCGGGTAGGCCTCGGTCCCGATGCCGGCGATCCTGGTGAGCAGCCCCGAGTGGCAGTTGTAGCCTTCGCAGATCGTCGGGGGAATGACGAAGGCGAACGCCCCGCCGAGGTCCAGCTCGTTCCACACGCAATGGTAGAGCCTGACGTGACCGGCCCGCAGCTCGGGCACGTCCGTGTCGCTCAGGTCGTTCGAGAAAATCGACTGGACGTCAACGTAGTAGGCACGGACGTGCGCCTCGTTGTGAGGCTCGATCCTGTCGACCTCGCAATGGTGGAGATCGACCGCGCCCTCCGCTCCGCTCGGGTGTGCGACGCCCGACAAGTAGTAGACCTCGAGCGTGCCCTCGTGGTTCACCTCTTGGTAGCCGACGTAGTCGAACTGCGAGATCGTCTGTTGACCGAGGATCAGGCTGTCCCGCACGAGGACGTCGCCCGTCGCGATCAGGTGCAGAGCAAGGCGCGTCCTCGCCCGGGAAATCACCAGGCACCGCCACAGCAGCAGGGGCAACGTGTCGAAGATGGTCAGGTTGGGCACGTTGCTGCCGTCGACTTTGATCGCGTAAGCGGGGCTGCCCTCCACCGGGTCGACCTGCTCGATCTGAATGTCCGTGATGTACATGCCCTGGAGGTTGTGCGTGCCCGAGTACTCGATCACGGGCACGCTCCCGTCCGCTCCCACGATCGTTGCTCCCCACTTGCTGGTCAGCGTGATGTTGTCCACGCTGGGCCAGGTAATGTTCTCGGTGTACACGCCGGGTCCGACGAACACCACGTCGCCCGCCAGCGCCGCGTTGAGCGCAGCTTGAACGGTGAGGAACTTGTTGGTCAAGCTGTTGCGCACGCCCGTTCCGTCGTTGCCGTCCTTGCCGACGAAGACGAAGTTGGCCCACGTTACCGCGCCGCCGCCGCCGGCTGCGTCCACGCGCAGCGTTTCGTTGCCGCCGACGTTCTGCGGAGTCAGCGTCACGTTCGATCCAGCGACGAGCTTGGTCGCGAGGAACCCTTCGGTGTTGTCGGTGAGGCTGACGCGCGCCCTGCCACCCACGCCGCCCTGCTGGTCCTGGCGGGGCTCGTTGGTCACGTCGGGCACGTAGCCGTTGTCCATGCGGTAGTCGTTCGAGCTGTTGTCGAACGCCATGCACGCGCGCAGCGTGCCCTTGCAACCTGGCTCGAAGCGAAAGCCGTCAACGTTGTTGTACGCGCTGCAACACTCGAAGACGCCGTAGCTGTCGTTGTCGAGGTCGAAGCCCTCCTCCGCGCAATTGTAAGCAGTGCAGCCGTAGACGTGCGCCGCGACGTAGTCGTCGATGTCGAACCCTTGCGCGACGTCGTGCGCGATGCACCTACGAATGATGCCGGTACTCCACGCGCCGTAGGTCGACTGCCACGCGCCAAGCTGGTCCAGCTTGAAGGCCTCCCCTCCGTTGCCCGCCGCCACATTGAACGCGAGGCAGTCTTCGATCAGGCTGTTGAAGCAGTTTTGTAGCTGAACTTGGCGAGTGGTCTGATTGCCGCCGTCGAACGTGCACCTCGTGATGAACGTCTGATCGAACCCGCGTACGTTCAAGGCCGCGCCCTCGATCTCCCAGTCGGCGGCGTTCACGAAATTGCAGTCGATGAACGCCAGCTTGCTCGACATTTCAGTCGCCGGGTTCGGCGGCGTCGCGTACAGGTTCCAGAAGTACGAGAGCATGACGCCGGGGGCGATGCCGACGACGTCGTGCACGTACAGGTCCGCGAAGATGATGCGCTCCACGAGCGAGAACTCCGCGGCGAAGGAAATGAACGCGCCCCGCGAGTTGGCGACCGGGCTGGTTGCGCTGAAAAGCTCGAAGCCGCTGAACGTCACGTCCTGCGCCCCGTTGGCGAGCTTCACGCATTCCTGCCCGGTGATCTTCGGCGTGTACCCGTCCCCCGCCTTCACGACGTAACCGCCGGCCACCGCCGGAAGCGTGATCGGGTCGTAGGTAGCGTCGGTTCGTACCTCCAGCACCTGTCCGCTTGCCAGCGAGTCGATCGCCGTTTGAAGCGCTCCGCTTGCCGTGTCCGTGAGCACGACGTCCGGCACAAGCGACGGCAACGCTTCGACTCGGGCCTCCGCGATCGTGCTCCACCCGCTCTCGCTGTTGCACCCTCCCCCTTCGCCGCCGCCCGTGGCGTCGATCTGCATCTGCTCGTTGCCCCCGGGGTTCAGCAACGTGAGCGTGACGTTCGCGCCGGAAACCAGCTTGCCGGCGAGGTAGCCCGCGGTCGTATCGGACGCCTGCACCTTGACAAGCTGGTCGATCCCGCCTGCTGCGAACGCAGCCTCGATGCGGCGGTTCAGCTCGTGCCAAACGTCTTCAAGGTGCTTGTCGCGGAACGTCGTAAAGAGCCTGCGAAATGCCATGATAGAACCTCACGCAATGGGACCGATCGCCGCAGCGATCCGATCAAAGGCCTCTTGGACCGTCGAGGGCGGGGAGCCAGACCAGTCAGCGGGAACCGCTGGGGAGTAGACGACGCGAGGGCTCCTCGAAAGGTTGCCGTCGTCGGGTCCGAAGACCACGGAGCCGAGGAAGCTGGGCAGCGCCGGGGGGGGCTCGGGAAAGCTGGGGCCGAGCGCGTTGTAGACAAGCGTTGCGCCGGCTTCGCCCGAAAGCCAGTTCTGCGACCATACGCCGAAGTTGTCGACGCATGCCACGATGGCGCCGTCCGCTGCGTTGACGATCGGCTGCGAGCAAACGCCACCCTGGGGACCGACGAACCCGCTGAACGTGCCGGCGACGACGAAGAACTCTCCCGAGGCGACCTCGATCGCAGGGACTGAGCCCTGATTGTCGATCAGCGCGCCTCGATAGGCGGCGAAGACCTGGGGCACGCCTGCTTGGTCGGGGTAGGTGAAACAAGGCGCGGCGCTCGGGTGAACCCGGAGCTCCAGGCCGTCTGTGATCCCCTTCAGGTTCTGGAGCACCGCACCGTCCTGCACGTCGAGCACGACGATACCTGTTGGGAGCAACACGGAACCGAGCTGTGCGAACCGCAGGTTGTAGACGCCGGGCGGGACCGGAGCTGGAGTGCCGATCGGTGTCTGGCGCGAGGTGTCGACGTACACCGTAGCGCCCTCGACCTGGCCGAGGAACTCCATGACCTCTTCCCAGGTGGCGACGGCGTTGCCGGACGAAGGCGCGCCGGGCCTGTACACGATCGTGTCGGAGCTTCCGCGGATCGCGACGTCGATGCGCCGGTTCAGCTCGTGCCAGAGTTGCTCCAGGTACTTGTCCTTGAACGTCGCGAATAGCCGCTTGAACGCCATGGCTTGCTCCTACTTGGCAACCCAGCCGGTGTTGCCGACGCCGCTTTCCTTCACCCAGAGCGTGAGATCCTTGCCGCCGTTGGTGTCGAGGTACAGGACGCCCGGCGGGGCAGTCACCACGCCCTCGGGGCTGCCGGCGCCCCACCGCAGCCGAAAAGCTAGCGCGTCGATCGCCCCCTGCGTTTCGGTCGCTCCGAGGTGCGGAGAGGCCGAGCCCTGGAACGCAACACGCGACGCCTGCTCCGCGAGAATGATCGTCGCTCCCGCCTGGGGCAGCGCGGTGGCGCCAGCGTTCACCACCACGACTTCCGCGACGGTGTTCGGGAGGCCTTGCACGGTGTTGTCCTGCGCCGTCGCTGCATCGAGCAGGAACACGACGAGGCCGCTTTGCCGCGACTGGGCCTGGAGCACGCTCGTGCCCGTGGACTCGACCAGCTCGCTGTCGTCTGCGAGCCACCAGTGGCTCGATCCTCCGACGAGACGGTCGCCAGAGTCGACGGTGAAGAACGGTGCGCCGCCCGTGCACTCGATCGAGCTACCTTCCGCCAGAACGTACGTCGGGTTGCCCCCGGTGTTCGAGGCCTGCACGTCCTCGGAGGTGACCACGGGCTGCGTGCTCGCGCTTGTGATGCGCAGCGCCCTGAACTCGAAGACGCCAATCAGCCTGGCACCGTCTACACACGACAGCGGGCACTTGCCGCCCGCAGCGCCGCGCTGCCTACCGCGCATGATCGTGTACCCGCCGAGGTTCCACAAACCGGCGCCGACGATCGGCGCTCCCAGCGAGTCGTCAACGAACACAGTCTTGACGCCCGGGATTGCGGCTGCCGCGGCCACCGTCTCTGGCCACGTCCCATACACGCCGCCTCCCGTCTGCGCTCCCTGTCGGTACACGATGCTCGCAGCGCCCGAGGTCGAGTCGATGGCCGCTTGGATGCGACGGTTCAGCTCGTGCCAAACGGCTTCGAGGTGCTTGTCGTTGAACGTGGTGAACAGCTTTCGGAATGCCATGTCTCACCCCTTGCGTGCCTCTCGCTCCATCTTGTCGAGCCGCTTGTAGTAGTCGGGGATCTCGGTGAGGTGCGCGAGCGCGATCATGCCGACAGCGGGCATGATCATCGACGGGTCTTTGAACAGCGGGGCGAGCGCACCGATGTGCTCTTGCTCGACCTCCAGGCCGCGCCTGAACTCTTGCACGTTGAACACGTCCCAGCGCACGCCGAGCCGGTCACCGATTGCCCTGGCGCGCTCGAGCGTGACGGGCTCGAAAGGCGCTGGGTTCGGCAACGTTTTCCACTCCGCAGGCTCGCCCCAGCTTGCGTTGTCGTCGGGGTCGAGGCCAAGCCTCTTGAGCCCGGTGCGTGCGTACACCCTTGCGGCGCCAAGGTGGGGCCACCGCGATCGGCCATCGTTGATCTGCTTGGCGAGGTCCGCGGCGTCCTCTCGGTACTCGTTGCCGCCGACGATCTTGCCGGCGTACACGACCCAGTACCTGTAAGCCTTCATGTTGATCCGCCGCATGGCCCGCCCCTCTCAGATCCACTCGTATTGCAGCGTGTACATGATCGACGAGGCGAGGTTGCCCGCGGCCTCGTTGCCCTGGTTCCACTGCGCCACGAGCGACTCGATGAACTTGTACAGATCCGGCACCGTGCGGATCTCAAACGCGGTCTTCCACGCATACAGCCGATCGGGTCCGCTTTTCACTCCGCGACCCACCGCGCGAGCCGCCGCCTGCGCGGCGACGATTTCGTCCTCCTCCACCAGCGTCATCCAGTACGCCGGGGGCGAGGGCGACACGAGCAGGGCGCCTTCCTCGTCCTTTGCGTCACGCAAGTGCAGGTCGAAGTCTGAGAGCGTGGGCATCGTTCCGTACGACATGCTCTCCCACTCTGCCATCCGAAGATTGCGCATGATTTCCTCACTGATCGTCCGTGATGCCCCACTGGGCAAGCTCCTCCATCGCCCTGGCCACTTGCGTGGTGTTCAGGCCGATGGCCAACAGGTGCTCCCGCCACTGCTCCTCGGAAAGGCTGTCGACGTTCACGCCCGCCTTGTCGAGCTCCAGTGCCGTTTCCCGCACGCGAACCATCGCCTCGTCCTCGAGATCCTCTCCGTCAACCTGGTTCTCAAGCACGAGGTACTTGCCCACGATCTGCTGCGCCTTGCGCGGGTCGTCTCGGTTCACGTCAATGCTCCTCGTAGGCGACCGTCAGGTCGGGCCGCGTCCAGCACGCTCGGCAGCCGTGTCCGACCGGCGAGCGTTCATCGTTCATGTTCCCGAAAGCGAAGCCGGGACCGCGGGCTCCAGAGCAGCAGCCGCCGACCCACTTGCCCGGCTGGCCCGCCTTGGGCTTGGCCGCGCCCCCCTCGTGGGGCGGCTTGTAGGCTGGGTACACCCACGTCGCGAGCTGCGGCGCAAGCTCTGGGGGCGCCGAGGCGGCGCTCGACGAGTACCCGGCGTAGCCGAGGCTCGGCCCCATCTCGCGAAAGTGCATGGCGCTCGGCCTCACCACGAGGTTCGGGGGGATGCACCGCACGTCTTCGCTCGTCGGGCACGCCCCCCCTCCCCGCGGCACCCAGGTGCGCGTGGGCGCCCAGATCACCATGGGCGGCACCTCAACGGTGCGCGTGGCGACCGGCCCCGTGGTGCGCGTGACGATCGCCGGCTGGCTCAGGTTGCGCCCGATCTGGCACCACTCCTCGAAGTAGCGGCGGTTCAGGAAGTCCCCGCAGTCATGCAGCCGAAAGAAGTACGGGTCTTCGGTGAGCTGCACGTCGGTCAGCTTGCCCTGCTCGGTGAGCTTGGCGATGCGGCGGACGCTGTGCGCCTGCCGGTTGCGGATCGCCTCGGTGAACACCTCGGCCATGGCGCCTGGCTTCAGGCGCAGCATGTACCTGACGAACTGCCTGCGCACCTCCAGCGTGAGCGCGACGGTCGTGGTTGCGTACTGCCCTTTGATGCCGTAGCAGCCGCTGCACACGTAGGTGGCGGGCTTGACTCCGATTGCGTGGGCCGCTGGCGAAAGCGGCATCGCGCGCCGCTCGTCCTCGCTCAGCATGGGGAAGCCGGGCACGCTCCCGTAGCACGAGCCGCCGAGCTTGGGAGGCCCCGCCGGCAGGTTGAACCCCCAGCACACCATCTTGCCTGCGCTGCCGAGCAGCTCGACGCTTGCCATGAAAACCTGCGGGTCGCCGGAAGCGTAGGACGACCTGGCGGGTGAGCCGATCGCCTCCCACAGCCCGTACACGTCGCCTCGCGTGATGGGCCTCGCAAGCGGGATTTCTGGCACTCCGTTGACGATCTGCATCCTGGGCTTGCTCGGCAAGCAGGACTCGACGAGCTTGCGCATGTGCGGCCTGATCGCGATTGCGTGCGGCTGGATCGTCTGCGCCGCGTTTTCGATGCGCGCCCCCATGGTCACACTCCCGAGCCAATAACGCGATCCTCTTGGGAACCGCGGTGAAGGATACCCGCAAGGGCGAGAAGGAAGCCACCGAACACGCTGATCGCGATCATCCAGTTGGCGACGTTCACTCCCTGCGCTGCTGGCTTTGCATCGTACGATACATGGCGCGGTTCGGGCACCCCCGGCAGCACGCCGCTTTGAGCTCCCTGGTCGAGAGCGGCCCGCTGCGCGTTGTAAATTGGGTCGTAGTAGACGAACGAGGGGCAGCAGTCGCCTGCCCTGTCCGCGCCGGGCTCGCACGGCCTGGTGGGGTCGCCGTCCTGCCAAGGCAGAGTGCCCTTCGACAACCACCTCACTGCGTTTGCCCGGTTCGAGTCGTTCGACCTGGCGTACCACCAGGCGAAGCACGCCAGCTCGCGCCAGTCGATCGAGTCGCACGCGCCGCCTTGCATGGTCGCGGCGGCTCCGGGGAACCAGCCGGCAGCTCGGCACACGTCGAGCAGCCGCTGCGCCTCGATCTCCCAGGCGACCACGCCAGCGCGGCGAAGCTCGCGCGCAAGCACGCGGTCCACTGCGGTCCACAGCGGCGCGTCGAACGTGATCGCCTGGCAGGGGAAGGGCATGTGCTACCTCGCGGCCACCAGCACGACGCCGCCGACGACCACGACGGCCCCAGCGCCAATCGCGGCCATGCCCCACCCGGTCTTGTACCAGGGGGGCTTCTCGGCCTCGGCAGGCGGCGGCTCGGTGCCAGGCTGGTTGCCGCTGCGGTACAGCGCCGCGACGTACTGTGGCACGCACGTCGGCCACGGCTGGCACGGGTAGTTGACTCCCTGCGGCCAGTTGGCCGGGTCCGCCAGGCACTGCGGGAAGGGCGTGCAACCCCAGTTCACGCCCGTGGGAGGCGGCGGGGTGGTGCCGGGGGCGGGCGGCGTGTCGCTCGGGCACGGGATGGCTGGGAAGCTCTGGTGCATCCAGTCACACACGCATCCGGGGAACGGCTCGCAGACGTGGGGCACCCCTTGCGGCCAGTTGTTGGCGTCCAGAAGGCACCCGGGGAACGGGTTGCATGCCCAGTTGGGCAAGCCGCCAGGAAGCTGCGGAGGCGGCGTTCCTGGCGGGCCAGGCGTCACCGAAGGCTGCCACTTGGGGCCGGCGTTCGGGTCGTAAGGGTTCCAGCTCGCAGCCACGAGGGCGGCGCGCGAGGCGTACGCCAGGTCGCCGCTGACCGCAGCGGGGCACGAGCTAAGTGCCGAGCTGTAGAGCGAGCTGTAGCTAGTGGCGAGCTGGAGGCACCCGAGCCCGCCGGCTTGGATGATGCCGATCACCTTCTGGCGTTCGTCCGCGGGGAGCTTGGCGAACTCGTGGCCGAAGCACGCGATGAGGCGCCAGTCGACGACGCCCCCCGCTCCGGTGGCCTTGTCGAAGAGCCTACCCTTCGCGCCGCAGCCGTCCGCCTCGATGGCAGCGGCCATCTGAGCGGCCTGGGCGGCGTTCACCGCGTCAGTCGCCGCGGTGGTGGCCGTAACGCTGGGGCCACGAAAGCGCGTCATCTCGCGCATGCACACCTTCTCCACAAGGTCGATGTCCGTCTGCTCGACGGGGGGCGTGGTCCCGGGTGGCGTCGTCCCAGGCGTGGTCTTCTGGTCGGAGCCGTCGCCGCACGAGGGGATCGTGATCGTGGTCGGCGCACCAGGCCCGAGAATGTTGCCCGGCGTGATGTAGCCGGTGGTGCACGTCTTGCCGAGGAACGACTTGACCTGATCGGTGGTGATCATGGGTCCGCCGATTTCCTTCATGAGCGCGGACTGGCAGCAGCCGTCCCAAATGCCATCCTGGCGCAACTTGGTGTAGCCCCGCTTGTACAGCTCGGCCTGAAGCGCCTTGTGGAAGTCGACGCCCGCGCAAGCGATGCCTTCGTTCTGGCCGACGTTGCCGGCGCCGCGCAGCACGCCCGAGGTGCACGGCCCGGTGCTCTGACCGTAGCCGAAACACGCGAGCCCCACGCCCGACCGAGCCGGCTTCGTCCACGAGATCATGCGGTCGCTCACCCACCGCAGCAGCGGCACGGGCGGGTCGCGCATCCAGCGCTGCACCTGGCCCGCGGTGAGCCACGGCGTCTCGATCGCGAACTCTTGCACGACCTGCGCAGGCCCTCGGGGCCAGCGGCGCGAGATCTGGTCGATGTAGTAAGCGCGGGCAGCGGCGATGTCTGCCGGCGCGTGTTGCCTGCGGGCGATCCTGTCCGCCCAAACGCTGATGGTGTCCATTGCCGATCCCCTGGTCTGAAGGGGTCCGGCCTAGTCCTCGGGCGGCGTCTGCGCAGGCTTCAACCGCTCGCACGGCTCGTTGGCCGGTCCCACGTTCGGCAGCTCCTTACGGTGGCTGCCAACGGTCACGAGCACGACGCAGGCCGCAGAGGCGACCAGCGACGTGCCGAAAGCGAAAAGCACGATCTGCACCGCCTGGCCGACGAAGGCTGGCAGGTGCGGGTAAGCAAGCCACAGGGCAGCGACGATCGCCCCCACCCAGAACCCGCTGCACATGGGGCAGCAAAGCAGGGGGGGGTAGATCGATCGCAAGCGCCTCGCGATCACACCCTGCGTGACCACGTAGGTCGCGCCGGCAGCCCCAAGGATCGCGAGCCATGCAGGCACGGGTCACTCCTTGTCCTTCGCCCCTTCGCCTGGGCACCCGAGGTAGCCGCGGGTCGCGGCTTCGCTCATGAGCATGCCCAGCGCGAAGGGGGACAGCCGAACTGATTGCCCGTGTTCGGAAAGCACAACGGAGCCGTCGTCCTCGAAGGATGCGTCCGGGCAAGAGGCACAGCCCCCGCCGCACAGTGTCACTTTGTTCGCCTTGCTCATGCACGCATCCTAACAGATCAGACAGCCGAATTGGGCTCGACCGGCATGTTGATCACGGCCAGAACGTACAGGTTCGGCGGCGAGAACGTGGAGTACATGCTCGCGTCCTTGACGAATCCGACGAACCGCTTGCCGCCGCTGCCAAACGGGCTGACGTCGAAGGCTGGGTTGCCCGAGTCGAGCCAGACCGGGTTTCCGTTCACGGGCGACAGGCCGCTTTGGCACCACACGAGGTGCTCTCCGTTGGAGCTGACGGGGCACAGCGCCCCCACGTCGCAGCCGCCCTTGCGGTCGCACACGCCGATCGCACCCTGCTTCGAGTCGGTGTTGGCGACCATTCCGGCGGTCGTGATCTGCACTGCCTGGCCGTACATGAGGCCGAACGGCCCCCCGTTGTACAGCCCGCCCGCCCCGGTGGCGGTGCGGATCGCCTGGCTGATCTTGCGCACCAAGATGTTGAGGTACTGCTCCAGGTGCTTGTCGGTGTGGCTAAAATTCGCGATGTCCATTGCCTATCTCTCCGATGAGGTTGATCTCCAGGCCTACCGTCACGCGCGCGCCGGGGCCGTGGGTTGCAGCCGGGACCGCTCCAGCCGTGCCAGCTCGGTCCTGGTGTCCTTCTTGCGGGTCATCTTCGCGACGACGACGATCCCGAGGATGCCGGCGCCGACGCCGAGAGCCGCCCACAGGTACGGGCTCTTGTAGATCGGCTCCTTCGCTTCTCCGTTGGTGTAGCCAACCGGCTGCATGCCGGTTCCGGTTCCCGTTCCGGTTCCCGTTCCGGTTCCGGTTCCCGTGCCGGTCCCAGGCGTCGTGGTGCCGGGTGCCCCGGTCATCTCGATGCGGTCCCACAGCGTGCTGCCCTGCGGCGGGTCAGGCCACGAGGCGGGGATCTTGAGCTTCGCCCCGTCCCACTGGTTGAACATGCAGGTGACCGTCTCCCCAGCCTTCTGGTAGCTGAAGCCAGCGGGCATGTCGTAGTTCGCGCTCTTGAGCTCGTTCCACTTGTTCTGGTTGCCGGTCCAAGCAGCGGCGAGCGCGCCGGGGTACATGCTGTTCGAGGCCGTGTATACGTACGGCTTGACGTTGGTGATCGCGCTCGGCGTGCACGCGGCCCCAACGGACTGGCCAAGCGCCCCGCGCGACCACGACTCCCTCATGCCGGCAACGCGGCCCTCGGTGAAGCGCGGAATGACCGGCGCAGGCAGCGAGAACCGCGGCTGCTTCGTCCAGCCGAGCGGCAGGAAGATCGTTTGGCCGTACCGGAAGGCGTTGTTCGCGAGCGTGAGCACGCGGCCCTGCGGACCCATCACCCACGACTTGGGCAGGTGCGGGTTTGCCAGGACGATCAGCGGCCAGTTGTCCGCATTGCCCGTGTAGAGCCACGCAATTTTCCGCAGCGTGTCGTTCGGGCGCACGATGTACAGGTTGGGAACGAGAGCCATTGTCTGGGCCTCCTACTTGGCCGCGATTGCGACCGCTGCGACGACAGCGACGGCGACGACGGTGCCGCCGACGATCCACCACACGGTGTTGTCCTTCTCCTCCTCCTTCGGCTGCTCTGCCGAGGGCGGAAGGGGGATGTTGTGGTCCTTCGCCCACTGCGGGATGCAAGCGGGGAACGGCGTGCACGGCTGCGGGACGTTCGCGGGCCAGTTGCCCGGCTCCGCGAGGCACTGGGGCCACGGCGTGCAGTTCCAGTTGGGCACGGGCGACGGCGTCGTCCCGGTCCCGGTTCCCGGCTGCGTCTGGTCCGGGGGCAGCTTCGGGGGCGTCTCGATGTTTCGGCAGTAGCACGGGTCGACTTGCAGGTCGCACAACGCCTTCTTGAAGAAGTCGACGCCCTTTCCCTCGAAGCAATCGCTGCACGACCAGATCTCGCGAAGACGACCCGGGTTCGCCGTCGCGCACGCACGCAGCTCCGGGTCTTTGAACACCTCCCAGGCGAACGATCCCCACGGCACCTCGCTCCACGCAATTTCAGAGTACGGAGCCGAGGTCCAGTCCACGTTCGCGAAGTCGGGTGCGCCCTCGTTGATGAACATTCCGCCGCCAGGGATTGCGACGGGGGAGAACTGAAGCTCGCCCGCTGCGAGCACGCCCTGGCTTACCGCCTGCCGCGGCGCGACCTGTGCGCCAGAGTACAGCGGCGGCTTCGGCACCTTCTGCATGAAGGCCCAGAACTGCGCCTGGTCCGTGGGGAACTGAGCGGCAATCGCGGCCCACGGCACGTAGCGCCAGGGCACGTCGGCCCACGGGATCGACTGCGCGATCTGAGGGACCGAACCCGCGGCGCGCGTTGCAAGCACAAACTGGGCTGCGCTCGCAACCATTTTCTGCACGTAGTCGCGCTGCTCCGGGGTCAGCGTGGGCGCCGCGCCCGTGGGCAGGATAGGCGGCAGCGTCGGAAAGCGATCGTACAGGTACGGCCACCACCCAAGCACCACCTCCGCGACGTAGCCCCAGCTCACGTCGGCTGGAAGCTGCACGCCGGGAAAGAGCGCTTCGAGTTGCTTGGCGAGGTAGGACGAGAGCGTCACGACCCATTCGTCCTCGTTTGCGCCAACGGCCCCGCTCGAGCGAGACTTCGCCCAGCTTGCGGGAACCAGCAAGCGCTCACCGTGGTTGAGCTCCGCGAAGGTGCGGAAGCGACGCCGCTCGGGGTCGTGCGCCGCAAGGCGCTTGCTGAGCATGTTCGCGGCGATCAGCTCAGGGTAGCGCCGCGCGTCGCCCGTGAAGCGCTCCGCGATCTTGCCCACGTCATCGCCGGGCAGCACGACGGCCCGCCAGGTTGCGACCGCCGGCATTGCCCTCGGGATTCCGTCGTTTGCCCACATGGTTCACTGCCCTCCGCAGCCGCAGCTTTCGTAGCTGAGCATGCCGTCCTCTTCGCCTTCCGCGCTGGCCATCGCCGGGCGAGGCTTGCGCCCGCCGAAGTACACGAGCGCGCCGACGCCGAGCACAAGCCCTCCGACCACGAGCGCAGGCACGACGTACGAGGTCTTCTTGGCCGGCTCCTCGTAACCCACGGGCTGCGTGCCTGGCGTGCCTGGCGTCGCGCCGCCAGTGCCGGGCACGGTGCCGGGCTGCGTCCCGGGCACGGGAAGCTCGCTGCGGGGAACCGCGCCAGTGCAACCTGCCGGCGGCGCGAGCGGGACGAAGGCCGAGCCCTGGTCGGTGAGCGGCACGGGGACGACGCCCTCGGGCTGCCCCGACGACGGGGCCGTCCACCCGGCGCTGTCGATGCCCGACTGAAAGGCGTTTTGTGCGAGCTGCTGGATCATCGCGCTGTTGGTCAGCAGGTAGGCGAACAACACGCCGTCGAGGGCCACGACGTTGATGTCGCCCAGGCCCGACTGGATCGCTGCCTGGTAGGCCTGGAGCCCGAACGCCGCGCTGTTGCAGTCCCAGTTGCCGCTGTACACGTCCGCCGGCACGTAGGGCGCCACGGCCTCGTTGCCCAGGATCGTGGCGATCATGTTGTACAGGCTCTGCTTGCACAGGTAGACGGCGTTGTCGCGGCTCGTCTCGACCTTTGCCCAGAACACGCAGTCGCCGTACACGAGCGGCTGGCGGAACCAGATCGGGAAGGTCACCCGCCCCGGCTTGCTGAGATCGACTTGAAACGCCTGGAACAGCGCCTTCTCGCCCTTGCTGGCGCAGAACGGCGTCCCGAGCGGCGTCACCTTGATGTCCATGAGGTCAACGGCCATGGGTCACTCCATCACGTCTACCGTCAGCTCGCCCGCGATGCGCCAGTACCTCGCGCTCTGAATGAAGTACACGGCCATTTGCGCGAACTGATCAATGAGGGTTGTCGCTGGGAACAGGTCGCGCGGTAGCGGCGACGGCCTGCTCTCCGGGTTCGTCTGGGCGACCGACGCCCAGAACGCGATCGTGCCTGGTCCTTCGAGCACCACGCCCAGCGTGGGCGCAGCGCCCGTGAGCGAGGTCCAGGGGAACCGCAGGTCGTTGAAAGTGCCCCACGGCTGCACGGCTTCGCCTGGTGGCTTGCCCGCGTTGATCGGGATGTACCCAGGCCCGCCGAGCGAGGCGGGCAGTGCTTCGTACAGGATCGCTGCGTTCAGGTCGTCCGCTACGCGCGACCATCCGGGGATCTGCCCGGTGCGATCCACGGGCTGCATGCGCGTGCGCGGTTGGAAGGTCAGGTGCCACGACACGTTCGCGTCGGGCAGCTTGAAGTGCGGCCCGAGCCTGTGCACGTCGAGCTCCACGGGCACGATCGGCGCGGGCGGCTGCTGGTCGGGAGGAAACGGCGCGGCGAGCGTGAGGTACTGTCGCAGGTTCGAGACGCGGAACCTTCCCTGCGGCACCTCGGTCGCCGCCAGGCGCACGAGGTATCGCTGGTCCTGCGAGGTCGTCGGATCGGGCGGAAGCACGATGCCTAGCGAGCCGCGGTCCCCCACGGCCCACGAGGTTCCGACGAACGACGCCGCCGGGTCGTTGCACCTCGTCGCGACCACGATCCGTCGAGGCCCGAGGGGCTGCCGATCGGGGACGCAATGGTCGGCCATCACGCCCCCTGGTTGGTCACGTCTTCTGGTGGCAGATACCCAAGGCTCCGCAGCCTTGCAACGGCCTCCAGCAACGTGATCTCCGTTAGGCGGCAGCCCATGAGTTCCTGGCAGTGGAAGGTCATGCGGACGATCAGCGGGATCTCGGTCTGTTCGAGTTGCCGCGTGAGCGTCCAGCGCATCCACGGGGAGCTGTCGCGCGGAAGCACAATGCCCTTGTCGCTCAGCATGCCGTCAGGCATGGAGTTGCCCGAAGCCGCAAACAGGTTCTCGATCGGCTGGGGCGTGTTGGTGAAGTCCCAGGTGTCGACGCCGTCGATCTTGCCGTACACGTCGATGTACGGAGTCTCGCGCATTTGCCGATCGAACCAGAACTTCAGCGGGCTTCCGGTTGCGTAGTTCGGGCGCTGGATCGTGTACTGCACGCGCTGCACCCAGGCGTCCGCGTACAGCCTTGATCGGAAGGCAACCTCGACGAAGTCGTTGACGTTGCCGGTGGTAAACTCGCCTCGCACCTCGTAGCTGTTGGGTCGAAGCGCAGCGCGGTTCGTCACCAGCACGTAGGCGAGGCGAGGATTGGCGTAGCTGAGCGCGGAGATCTCCGCGGGGGACGCGAGTTGCAGCCTGCTTTCCGTCATGTCTCGACCTTTCGATCGGCCCGCCGGGGTCGCCCCCGGCGGGGTTCTCCCCCCCCACCTCGCAGGCGCTTACTGATCGCCTGCGGTCACGCGACGGTGTCGATCAGCCGCCGCAGCCGATGCGGCCCGCGCACAAGGTGTTCAGCACCTCGGTCGTGAGCTTGCCGCTGCCGGCGAGAGCCTGCGCCAGGCTGTTGCACACGTTCGGGCTGACCTTGAAGCCCTTGAGCCCGATGCCCAAGCGCAACCGACCAGCGGGAATGCGGGTCTTGGTGCCGCGGGCGGTGCCGGCAATCAGGTTCTCGTACGTCGGGTAGTTGGCGCCGCTGCCGGCGAAGGGCTCCAGCCCGGTCTGCATCACCGCGGTGCGGATCATGCTGGTGATGTAGTCGAGGTTGCCTTCGTCGCTGGTGAACTCGATCTTGAGCAGCGTGCCGTTGGTGACCGGAAGCGCGCACGGCAGCTTGTACCAGTACGCGATGTTGGGGTTCGCGCGAAGGCGACCGAAGCTCACGGGCTCGGGGCCGGGGCGCGTCGGGATGAGGTCGCCTTGCTCCTCGGGGCCGAGCGCCGGTCCCTGCATCGCGTTGGTCGCGACGAACCGGCCCACGTCGGGAGCGCCTTCCGTCTCGTCGTTCGCGGCAGCGATGGCGTCCAGCCGGTCGTTGACCTGGCGCTGAATGCGCGCGATGCCGTGGTTGTTGCGACCGAACCCCTGGTAGTCGATCAGGGCGCAGCAGTTGCCCAGCTCGCTCACGGGCTCTTCGAGGAGCTGCGCGTTGGCGTTCTCGGGGCAGGAGAGCTTCAGCTTGTAGCCGCGCATGAAGTCCGCAATCGCGTTCCACACCGGGTTGCCGAAGTTGACCTCGGACATTTCGATGCTCGCGCCCTCGGGCAGACCGAGCTGCGTGGTGTAGATCGCGCCGTTGCGCACGACCTGCGGGCTCGCGAACAGGCCGTCGACTTCGTCGTGCGGAAAAGCCTGAGCGCCTTCGATGTTCATGCCCATGCCCTCGCCGTAGGCGTGGACGCAAATCCCGAGCAGAAGGAAGCTGCCCAAGATCTTGAGCGAGTCTTGCGACACCGCGTTGGAGCTTGCGAACTTCTTGTTCGACGCGGTGCTCGGGTTCGCGACGAAGATGTTGAGCGGCAGCCTGCCGAGCAGGTCCACGTCGCTCTTTCCGAGCGGCAGCTCGAAGTTGATCAGGCGGTACTCGACGGTGGGCACGCAGTGCAGCGGCGCTGCAAGGCACGCGTCGAGATCGTCGTAGCACCCAGGAACGATAGTCTTGTCAGCCATGGTTGTTCTCCGAAAAGGTTGTCGGTCGTCCTGTCAGAAGCCCGCATCGGGCCGTTTGCCCAGGCTCCTGGGCGCCTACTTCACCACCATCGACTCGTTGGTCGCCGGAATGCCTGCCCACATGCGCTTCATGAGGTTCAGGCGGGACAGTTGCAGCTTGCGCGCGGCGTCGACCATGTCGACGATCTCCGCGACGGGTTGCGCCTCTTCGCCCACGGGTCCGCCCCCGGAGGGCATGTCGGGCTGCATGGGCTCGGCGTAGCCGGGCTGCGCCGCGCCGTTGCCGACCGGCACCTCGTAGCCGCCATTGCCGGCGGCGCGCTGGGGCCGACCGCTGCGGCAGTCACGCCCGCACTGGCAGTTCACGGACTCGCAGTTGCAGTTGGGGCAGGTTTCCTTGCCCTTGGTGCCGCACCCGCAGTGCTCGAACCACCCGGGGGCTCCCACCTGGCCGCTGTCCACGCTGCCCTTGGGAGGCTCGCCCACACCAGTGCGCGCGACCGGCCCGAAGTCCATTCCACGTCCGCCGAAGCCGGGGACCGGAGGCGGCGGGGCGGGCATCGCCATGGGGCGACCGATCATCCCGGGCCAGCCGGCGGCCTGACCGTTGCCGCCGTACACGACCTCCTCGGCGCTGGTCGGCGTCGAGGTGGACGGCGGGAGCGCAGGCACGGAGCCCTGCTGCGTCCAGTCCTGCTTGTCGGCGTACAGCCGGTTCGACCACGTCTTCTCCGCGGGTCCGGTCGCCTTCCAGATCGCCGGCATGATGTGGTCCTGCGTGACCTGGAAGAAGAGCTTGAACAGGAAGCCCGCGGCAACGCCGTACATGCCGGCTGCGGCGTACTGCGAGTAGCGCGCGGTGAAGTAGCCGCCGCCGCCGAACACGGCAGCGCCCGCCGCTTGCGCGAGCATGCGTCCCGCGGAGGCCTTCGTGCGGATCGCCAGCGCGGCCTCGGTGCCGTACTGGGGCTCCTTCGCGTCGGGCTTGGCCATCGTCGCGATGGTGCGGTCGACCAACTCTGCGCCGACGACGCCGAACAGGCAGCCGAGGGCCGCGACGCCCATGGTCGTGGCATCCCACTCCACCACCGGGTTTTCCTTGGGGAACACGCGCTTGATCGAGATCACGGCGTTGCTCTGCGGGGCGAAGTACTTGCCGCTCGGGACCATGCCCTTGGGCGAGCGCTTACCGCGCGTCGTGGTCGCCTTGGGCTTGGGAGCGCGAGGCGGCTTCGGCGCAGCAGCCGCCGCAGGCGCGGCAGCCGGCGTGCCCATTGCCTGCCAGGCCTTCTCCAGGTTCTTCATCGCGATCTCGCGGCGCTGTTCCTTCGACAGGCCCTTCTTCGCGGGAGCCTTCTTTTCCGCGACCTCGGATGCCTCGCGTCCGCGGCGAGGCTTGGCCTTCGCCTTGCCCCTGCTGCGCGTGCCTGCCTTGACGCCGCGCGCGCTCCACGCCTTCTGGAGGTTGCGCATTGCAATTGCGCGGCGCTCGGCCTTGGTGAGCTTCTTCTTCGCCATGTTCGTGACCCTCGTTGGTTGTGGACTCTCGGCGGCGCGACCAAGCACAGCCGCATGCAACGCACTTGGCGCGTGCGCCGTGATTCCAAACCGCGCATACGCCTTCAGAATGTTCTGCCTGATCTTCTCGTACTCGTTGGGCGTGTAGTACCCACGCGGGAACCAAGTGTTGAGAAGCCCCATCGCCGCGATTGCGTGTTGGGCGTCGTTGATCGGAAAGCGCCGGTTCTTGGGGTCCGCGAAGGCGCTGTCGGGCAGATCGTCGCGCGCCGCCTTGGTCAGCTTTTCGTCTGCCTCGCGCGGAGCGATGAGCATGCTGCCTCGCTCGACGACCTCGCCCTTGCGCACCGCCGCGTCTACCACCGCGCGCGCCTCTTCGAGCTCAAAGCCGGAGTCAACGAGCGCGGCGATGGCGCCCTCGCGGTACATGGCCCCATCCCGAATCGCGCTCATTGCTTCGCCTGCTGGCGCCGTCGCAGCGCCAACGGGCAGCAAGCTGTCCATCGCGATTGCCCAGTGCTTGCCTTGCACCCCTTGCTGGATCACGCGCTCGTGCATGCTCGACGGCACGTTCGCTCGCGCAAGAAATCTGCGCGCCGACTCGAGCGTCATCGAGCCTCGCTTGCGGAACTCCGCAACGAGCCGTTTGCGTGCTTCAGCTTCGGTCATGGCCAGACGAAGCCGCGTTCGTCGACCACGCACCCATCGGGCAACACGAGCATGTAGCCGAGGCCTTGCTCGTGAAAGAAGAACGGACACGGCACACTGAAACGGTGCCTGTACCGCCCCTTCCGTTTGCCTCTTCGTGCGTAGTAGAGAACCACGGCATCGTCGAAACGCTGCCAGAGTGGCGAAGGGATTTCAACAGTCGCGCGCGTTAGCTGTGCTGACTTTCCGAAGTAATTTCGCGCAGCTACAAGCTCACCCTTGCTCAGTCTTGCGCACTCTTGTGCCGCTTTGGTGTACGGGAGCACAAGGAATGTGCACCTGTCCACAAGCCGTCCCTCAGTGTCGTGCACAAGCCCCCAGTCGTCGGGCAGCTCGATCAGGCCCCCGTCCGCCAGTTCAACGCGAACAAGATCTCCCTTGACTACGAGAGCCAACCTTTGCCTCCAAGGAACCACGGCCTCACGCCAGCGATGAGCAAGCCGCCAGTCGCTACGGCAACGATCGCGAAACCCAAGGCGGCGCCCTTCGCCGCTACTTCGTCGTCCCACCGCAGCGAGCCGCTCTCCCAGCCTGCAAGAAGCACTGGCTTGATCGTTCCCACGACGCCGCTTGGCTGCTGCCACGAGTAGCCGTGCGCCACCGCTGTGTTGTACGCCGCCAGGATCTTGTTGACGTAACCGCAGTCGGTCTTGAGCCCCCACTGATCCTCGTCGCAGCACACGATCGTGCCGTCCTTCTTCTTGCGACAGTACACGCCGCACCGAGGCTTGCCGGCGTTGTAGGCCGCAGCGGAACTCACGAGGTTGCCATTGTACCGCTTCAGGTTCGAGGCGATCAGCTTCGCTCCGAGGTCGACGTTGACGAACGGTTCCGTCGCTGCGTCCTTGTCGACCGGCGTTCCGGCTGGGATACCGGCGAGGCCGTTGTACGTCTCGGGCATGAGCTGCATGAGCCCGAGCGCGCCGGCCCAGCTCACTGCGTTCGCGTCGCCCCCCGATTCGACCGCCATGAACGCAGCGATGATCGCCTGCGGCACCCCCCTGCGCTCGCTCACTTCGTCGATGATCGAGCGCCAGCGATCCACGCCGGTCGGCCACCGTGTCGTCTGCGGGTAGGTGCCGCCGACCGAGATCCTGCCATCGGGTTCGAGCACCGCGACGGCCTCCGTGCACGGGCTTTTCATCGCTTCCACTTCGACCTCCACGCGAGCGCTGCGAGCCCGGCTGCGACGACCAGGCCCACGCCAACGATCACGGCGGTTCCACCGGGGCCGCCGCCAGGCTTCGCTTGATCCGTCGCCCACGGTGGCGCTCCCTGCGTCGGAGGGTTCGCCCACCTTTCGATGATCGGGGCAGCGAGCAGCTTTGCATGCTCACCGTGGCTGATCGTCGTCCCGAAGTCGGCGTACAGGAACGAGCCTCGCGTGCGAACGCTCAGCGGTTGCGGCAGATCCTTGGGCCAGTAAAGCGCGCCGTCGTCGAGCGGCTCGATGCGCTGGAGCATCCACTTGACGTACTCGTTGCACGACGAGTAGTTCGCACCTCCGAAGCCGCTCGCGGTCACGACCATCACGCAATCGCCACGCACCGCGCGCTGAGCCGCTGCCAGGTAGCCTTCCTTCGTCGCGCCGTAGTAGCTGTCGAAGAGCATCACGGCGGACACGCGATCGGCGCTTTGCTTCAGGATCGGGTTGAGCAAGCCGTGGCCTGCGCTGAAGCTCGCAAGCGTGACCTTGCCGGCGTCGGTGATGCCCGACTTCGCCAGCAGCGCTCCGAGGATGTCGCTACCGAGCGACGAGGCCAGCCTTCCGAACGCCGAACTTCCGATGCACGACACGGTGTGCTCGGTCGTCCAGCCTGCCATGCTCCCCGCGCAGTCGTACTGGTCGGAGATCCCCTTGTTCACCACGAGCACGACGGTGGGCTGCCGCCACTTGACGGAGCGAAGCTCGCCAGAGATCGGGCCTGCCCACACAACGGCGTCACGCACGAGTCACCGCCTGCGCCACCTTCACCCCGAGGTAGCCGGCGGCTGCTCCGATTGCGAAGGACAGCGCGGCGCCAGCGGCGCTTGTGCCCTCTTCCTTGGCGCCGGGCACGGTCGGAGGCGTTCCCGCTGGTGGCGTGTTCGTTGCGGGAGGGGGCGTCGCTCCCGACGCCCAGCGCTTCCAGTTCAAGCTGTAGTCCTGCGTGCCGTTCCAGTCCTGCTTGGGGATCGTCACCCCGCCTGGGTTCACTTGTTCGCAGTCGCTGGCGGGCGGCTGTCCGACGCCAGCGATCATGCCGGTGATGCACACGCCCTTGTTCGGGTCTTGCTCGTTCCAGCGATCGACAACGAGCTTCTCGAACACGCGAGGCAGCACGCGCAGCGCCTGGTACTTGTGGTCGCCCACCCCGGTGGGATCGAGGTTGTTGAACCCCATGATCACCATGCCGTTCTTCTTGATGTAGTACCTGTCGGGGCTGTGCGTGTAGATCGTTTGCGGATAGGACACGCCGCCGGGCAGCTTGCCCGCAGGCGCGACATACGGTGGCACCTCGTCCACGTCGTAGGTTCCAGGCGGAAGCTCCTCCCAGTCCTCGGGCCAGTCACCGAGAGCATACAAAAGGATCAGCGCCGCGGTGCGCGTGGTGCTCGCGAACTTGTACGGCGGGTAGAGCTGGTCACCGATCGCGCTGTGCGTGATGATGCAGTGACGCCTGCCGATCGGCGCCTTCGAGTCAGCGGGAAGCCCGTTCGCGGCGATTGTGGCGAACTCGATCCACGGAGCGAGCGCTGGGATGCTCACGTTAGACCTGTCCTTGTTCGGCTCGCCGTTGAATCCGGCGTGGATGCCGTCGATCGCGACCGCGGTGTCTACCAGGCCGGCGTCTTGGCTTTTGAGCAGCTCGCGCACGCCCTGGCACGACTCGCTGAAGCCGAGCAGAGCAACGCGCGCCGGCTGCACCTGGGTGCCCAGCTTGTCGCGCACGAGCTTGCGGATCGGCTGCGGCCCCCAGCTCGCGACTTGCTCGCGGTAGCCTCGGTTGGGAGGCGTGGGCACGGTGATGAAAACGACGGGGCGCTGGAACTTCGCCTGCACCTCTTTGGGTACGGAGGCGAAGCTCCACGAGATCACGACGTCGCGTTGTTCGGTTGCCATGGCTCACCTCACCCGTACATGGGCAGCATGGGGTACGGGCTCGGATAGCCCATCATGCCGCCGTAGCGGCGGCGCGAAGAGAACGCCGACACCGCGTACACGAGCGCGGCGGCGGCTCCCAAGCCCACAACGGAGATCCCCACGATCTTCGCGGTTTGGGCGAACTCGGTGAGCGGGTCGTGCTTTTGCGTCTCGGCCTGTGCGGCTGCTTGCTGCTGTGCGGTTTCGCCCAGCGAGCGCATGAGCCGCTCGACCTCTTGGGGCGTGTAGCGCTTCGACAGCTCGGCCTGGTGCTCGATGAGATCCTTGCGCCTCCTTCGCTCGATGTAGTCCTTCGCGGTGCTCGCGGCGGCAACCACGGCAATGGCGCCCGCGATCGTCGCGGCGATCACGATGATCACGACGCCGGCTCCGATTTGCGGCGCGGCCCCAACGAAGCCCGCTGGGATCACGCTCGCGACCGTCTGGTCGTTCGAGGTCAGGATGATCTCTCCGTCTCCCTTTACGTAAACGGCTGGCTCGTACGAGTAGGCGACGGGTCCGGTCCTGCCGGTCGCCTGATCCGTCTCGACGCGGCGCTTGCCGTCCGCTGCGTCCTTCGAGTAGGCCGCGGTGACGGTCGCGATCTTGTCGAGGTTGCGCAAGCGGTCCTCGTGCTCTTGTGTCCACTGTCCCTCGCCGCCAGCGTACACGTACTGGTCGACGACGGGCTTGCCCATCGCTTCGCGCGTCGCGCGCATAAGCAGGTAGGAGCGCACGAGGTCGCCCTGCGCCTGCCTGAGCTTGCCGTACACCGCAGCAAACGCCGCTTGCGTCGCGGCGAGATCCTGCCCCGTCAAGGGCACCAGCTCAGTTGCCATGGTTCCTCCAGTTGCTGGCTGGCCTACGCCAACCGCGATGCTCGGTGGGCTCCCAACCCCGACGAAGTCTCCGTTCACCCTCGGCTTGAGAGCCGGCGGCGAGGCGTCACAGCGGCCCGCCCGATCGCACAGAACTTCCAGCTCGGGGACGCTGACCCAAACCTCTTGCGAGGGAGGCCGGCTCGTGCCGAAAGCGAAGCGCGCGGACGGGTCCGCGTAGTGCCACTGGTGGCCGTCCCAGGCCGAGGCAAGGACGTGTTCGAGCGCGGTGTCCTCGTAACGGTGCGCGACGACGGCAGCCCTGATCCCGACCGATTCCCACGCCGCCACGAGCGCGACGACGAGGTCGTCGCAATCCCCTCCGTTCAGCGTGAGGCCTTCGCAGTCTGCCACCACGCAGTCGGCGGCGACGATAAGCTCGGCGTCGACCGGGTCGGGCACGTAGATTTTTTCGCGCACCAGGCCGTCGTAGATCGCGCGCGCTCGCTCGAGCGTCGAGGTGGGAGAACCGGCCTCCCTGATCTTGTCGATCGCCCACTTGCGCACCCACACGTTGCGGCGACCGCTCGCGGCCTTCTCTGCTGTCTTCCACACCGATCGCCAGGCCCCCACCTGGCCTCTTGGGTGCGTGCCCAGCTCGACGCGCGGAGACATGGCTCACCCTCCGTAGCGCAGGTTGATCGTGTGCATCGGCGGGTGATAGCTGCCGGTGTGGGGCGTAACCGGAATCCAGCCGCACCTGCCCTTGACCAGCACTTCCGCCTCGTCGACCACGGCCTGCGTCGACATGCACTTGCCCTGCACGCAGGTCGGCAGCCCTGCCGCAACCATGGCGCTCGCGAGCATGAGCGACGCCCTTGCGTCGCCCCCTTGGATAGCCTGGACGAACGGGGCGGCTATCGCCTGGGAGGCGTCAAACGGGTCAATGGCCCTCGCGCGGGACAGCACAAGGTGCACCCACTGCTTGAGCTCTGGCCGCATCGACGCCTGCCAAACGTCGCTGCCCAACGTCCTGAACGAGCATGCGCTGCACGGGAACATGCCATGACGTTACACCAGCGCTGGCCGTCAGCCAATGTTGCCGAGGAGTGACGCGAGCGAGCCCACCATTTGCTGCGCTGCCGCTTGCTGCTGCGCGGTGGGTTGCTGCGGTGGCGGTTGCTGGGGGGGGGGTTGCTGAAACTGCGGAGCCGGGGGCCTCTGCTGCTGCGGGGGGACGACTCCAGAGGTGTTCACTTGCGGGATCGCGCGAAGCAACGGAGCGACGTTGCTCACGTACTGGCGAAGCTCGTTGTACCGCTGGTTTGTCTCTTGGAGCTGCGCGACGAGCTGGCGCGTCTGCTCGCCCTCCGCAGCCTCGGCTTGCTTCTTCATGAACTCGGCGTAGCCCTTCAGCGCGCCGAAGATATTGTCCATGTTCAGGCCGAGCTGGTCGACCAGCCCCATGGGCTTCTTGGTGACCGGGTCTATCGCGGTGCGCCACCCGTTGCGCTCGATGATGGCCGACTCGTCGCCCTCTTTCGCCGCCGAGGCGTTCTGCTGCTGCTGCGGCTCGATCTCGCGCATCATGTTGCGCAGGTTCATGACGAGCGACAGCGCCTGCTGCGCCGCCTCGACCGGGCCTGGCGGCGGCTGCGCCGGCTGCTGAGCTTGCTGCTGCGGCTGCGCCGGCTGCGCCGGCTGTTGCGGCTGCGGTGGCTGTTGCGACCACTGCTGCTGAACCCACTGTTGCTGCTGCCACGGGGGGAGCTGGAAAACCCAAGGCGGGATCTGTTGCACCCACGGTGGGAGCTGCATGGTCTGCTGCTGTGGGAACGGCTGCCCGATCTGCCCTTGCTGCCAGGGGGGCTGGCCCCACTGCCCTTGCTGTTGCTGCCAGGGGGGCTGGCCCCACTGCCCTTGCTGTTGCTGCCACGACTGCTGGGGCGCGCCGAACCCTGGCTGCGGCTGCTGGGCCGCTGCCCTAGCTTGCGCTTGCGCGGACTCCAACACCGAGGAGATCCGGTCCTCCAAGTCGTCGAGCTTCGCGCGCAGCATTTCGGCCTCTGGGTTGGGCGGCGGCGGCGGCGGCGGCGCTTGTGCAACCCCAGCCGCAGTAGGCTGCGCCGGGTGTTCGGAGGCCTGGGAGCTGCGCTTCGCGACGTCCGCCACCTGCTGTGCGAGCTGCCACATTTGCCACTGAAGCAACGTCCACTGCTCTCGCTCTTGCGCAGACTGTTGGGCAGGCGGCTGTCCCCACCCGCCTTGCCCCCACTGCTGCGGAAACTGCTGCGGCGGGAACTGCTGCGGCGGGAACTGCTGGGCCTGCGGCTGGCTCGGCGTCGGGACCGGCGGCTGAGCAGGCGCCGGGGCCGGGGGTGGTGGCTCGGGAGCTGCTGGCGCGGGCGCCGCAATATCCCGCGCGTAGCTCGCCAGCTTCTGTGTATCGTACGATGCAGGCCAGGGCTGGTGCATCCACGGGGGCATTCCGTTTCCGCCTTGTGCCCAGGGTGGCGGCTGCATCCAGGGCGGCATCTGTGCCCACCACGGTGGCTGCTGCTGCTGCTGCTGCGGCTGTTCCTGCCTCGTCGGTTCCTGTCGGGGAGGTTCGCCCATCATTCGCTCCTTCCAGCGGCGCTGCGCCTCGGGGTTCGCGGCCTTGACGATCTGGTCCTGCGCTCGAACGATGATGGGGCCGTCGTGGATCTTCCACTCGAAACTTGCTTCCTCGCCGTTCCAGTACCGCTCTTCGATATGCCGCGTTAGGTCGTCGTACTGGGGCACCGCCGCGAGCGGCAGGCTGAAGCAATGCGCCTCGATCGGCCTCACCTGCGTGACAACTACCTTGAGCGCGCCGCCGTAGGCGCGCATCACTGGGTTGTATCGCATCGCTCCGCGGTTCTTCCACGACACGCGCGGCTTGCCGGCTTGCTTCTGAGCGATCACCGACGCGGCGATCTCGCTCTCGCGCTTGGAGTCTTCGTCGAAGTACTCGGGCGTGTCCTGCTCGTCCTGCACCTCGTCGTCTTCGTCGTCGTCACGCTTCGCCATGCGAACCTCTTGTCATGGGGGTGTGGGGCAAGGATCTTGATCCCGAATGATCTCGACCTCCTTGCAGGTCGCCGCGGAACCAACCGCGATGCTCCCGGTGAACGTGTCGCGCAGCACGGCCTCTTGCTGGCTTTCGAGCGGGTAGTACGCGAAGAACTCGGGCAGCAGCTCGACGCACAGGGTGCGGACAACAAGCCTCGGAGGCCCTGCCTCGGTCTGCGTCGCATCGGTGTGCGTGATGATCCCTGTCAGCTCCGCGGCCTGCACCGCCTTGCCCAGGTCCACGTTCTGCACGCGCTGAAGGGCCTGCGCGTCCGTCGCGTACTCGATCTCGAACTTGTGGTGGATGCGTGCGAACTCAGCCATGACGTTGTCTCCTCCTCGCGACCTCGCCCAAGACGTGGAGGCCGAACTCAGCCGCCTTGCCCCAGTCGATGTTCAGGCCGCGTCCAGCTCGTAGCATGGCCGAGATCGCGCTCGCGAGCGATTCCGGCACGACCTCGTTGTCCTCGGCGTTCGCGACCGGGCTCACCCTTTTCGCTTGGATTTGCACTTCCCAGGCGTCTGTGACGCCGCGCCTAGCAGCGACGACAAGGTACACATCGTGCCCGGGTAGTGCGCGCTCGATGGCTCGCCAGAATCCTTTGCTCCGCATAGCTTCGCTCGCAGTTCCTGTTCTTGGATCGCGAGGCGCATCACCGCCTCTTCGATGATCGCACCCAGCGACGCCCCCCCGCGGCACGACTGGAGCTCCACCAGCACCTCCTTGCAGCGGTCGCTGATCGTGATGCTGGTGTGGTTCCTGCGGGGCTTGCCACCCGCAGGCTTCACGGCTCGGCCTGCTGCGCCTGGGCGGGCTGCTCTGGCTCGTCCTGTTGCTCGGGCTGAGCCTCGGGTTCCTGCGGCTTCAGGTCGGGCTGGTCGTCCTCGGGCTCCGTCGAACCGAGCTTGAGGATCTCGCGGGCGATCTCGTTCTCGTTGACGAAGCTGTCCTCGCGCACGACGTGGTCGCGCTGGATCTCCGTCACGATGTTCACGCCCGAGGCCGCGTAGGGAGATCCAGGCATGCCCTTGCTGATGACCCAGTAGACCTCGTCGCCCTGCTCACGGACGAACGAGGTGATCGCCGTGATGAAAACAGGCTCTTGCGGGTCTTTGTCGGTCGCGGTGGGAAGGGGCTGCTGCACGCGGTACAGCTTGCCCTCGCGTGTGGTGATTTGTGCGATCTGGCGCCCTAGCTCGATCTGCTCGCTCATGAGGGCATGAGACACCAACGGCACATTCGGTGTCAAGCATGTGGAAACGTGTGCCGGATTAGGCAACGTTTTCCGCCGCTTACTCCCCGATGGCGCTCGCTCCCGACCACATTGCGGCCAGGTCTTCCGGGCTGGCGAACTGTTCTTGCCTCTCGCGGGGCTTGCGACGCTGGACGCGGAACGGAGTGCCTAGCTCGGTGAGCGTCGTGTTGGCGGTCCACAGGCACCAGCCGGTCTGGGCGACGAATCCCTCGCGCTTCGCCAGCTTGCGCAACCAGAAGTCGATCACCTTCGACCTCACCTCGTCCTGAGCACTCTCCCCAAGCGACTTTTCCTGCACCTCGACCCGAGCAAGGTCGTCGGCTCGCAGCCACAGGGTGAGCGCGGCCTGGAGGTCGCGCTGCGTGTGGACGTAGTGCTTGCCGTGCACCTCGATGAAGATCTCGTCGTACTTGGCAAGCACGCTCTCGACCATCTCCCTTTCCAGAGCCTGGAAAGAGGGAGTGCGCGGAGCGCGATCCTTCATCTCTTCATTGGATCTCTTCCTTAAAGAGGTGGCCAGTGCAGGAATTTTCACCTCCCTCCTGAAGTCTGGATCAGGTGGGGTGGTTTTTGACCCACGGTCAACCGAGGGGGTAACTTGCCGTTTTTTGTTGGTGTTTCGCTTGCCGCGACCCTCTTGCAGGTGGCACCTGAAGTCTGCTTCAGGTGGTTGCGCGTTCAGGTGCTTGCGGGTTTTAGCAACGAATCCGGTCGGTTCGGTCCCCGTTGGCTCGAGCGGAACCTCGGTCGGGCCGCTGCCGGCGCCGTCCAGGTTGGCGTCGCCTGGCTCGCTCGGGAGCGGCCCGCTGTGCATCCACTCGTGCTCCAAGAAGTAGTACAGGCTCGACCTGCCCTCGGCCTTGCGGTCCACCACCTCGATGAGCCCAGCCTCGCGCAGCTTGCGGATCGACGCGAAGATGGTGCGCTCGCTCACGGCTAGGTCGTCGGCCAGACGAGCCACCGAAGGGTAGGCGTAGCCGTGCCGACCGGCGTACTGGCAGAGCCTGGCGTACAGGATCTTCTCGTTTGGTGTAAGCTCTGGCTTTGACAGCAGCCAATTTGGGAGGAACGCTCCCGTCCAGAGCCGATACGGATTGATTGCCCCGCGGGGCGCTTGCCTCGACATGATCGGTTCCCCTTCGACGCCCCGCCGAGCCACGACGGGGCGCCGCTCTTTCAGCCCCGGGCTGCGCTACAACTCCCCCGCCTCCGCGAAGCTGAAGTATCCCTCCTCGGTCACGATGACGTGATCGACTACGGGAATGTCTAGCAGGTCACCGGCAGCGACGATCGACCGGGTCACAGCTCGGTCAGCGCTCGACGGCCTGAGTGATCCCGCCGGGTGGTTGTGTGCCACGATCACCTTGGCGGCTCCGAGAACAATCGCCGCCCTGAAGATCTCGCGCGGGTAGATCGGTGTGGAGTTGACCGCGCCTCTCGCGACTTCCTCCACCCCGCGCGCCCTCATTCTGGCGTCCAACGCGAACACGTAGAACGATTCCTGATCGTTCTCCGCAGCGCGCAGTCGCAGCGTCTCCCATACCTCACGCGGCCCGATGATCGGGCCGTCCGACGTGGCAGCTCGCAAGGCCGACACGTCTCGGCAAACCTTCACCCATCCGTTGGCCGACGTGGTGCAGTGCTTACTCACGGTATGACCTCGCGAACTTCCAGATCAGGTCTGCCCACTGCTTGTATCCCGATGCGGTCATGTGGATGCCGTCCGACGCCTTGGGCACTTGCAGCGTCGAGCTGTCCATGATGATCACGCGAGCTTCGGCAACGGCCTGGCTCGCGCGAATCATTGCGCGCACCTCGTTGACGTGCGGGAGCGGCGCGTTCGGGGGCTCGACCCACAGCACGCGCGTGGCTGCCGCCAGCCGGCGGACGAGCCGGTCGAGTTGGTCGCGTTCGGACGTCGGATCTTCCATCGCGGCGTCGTTGGTCCCGAGCACGACGATCACGAGCTGGAGGCCTTCGTTGTCGATGGGCGCGTTGGCGATGATTGAGGACCACTGGGCGATGCGCGTGCCCCCCCTCGCGTCGGAGTACAAGGAAAATCCGTCGCGCGCCGCTAGTTCGGTCAGCGGCTTTGTAAGCCCCACGGCGAGCGAGTCGCCAATGAGCCCGACGCGCCCCGGAGGGGTGAGGATCGGCTTGCGGTTGCGGTGCCTGACGAGCGCCCATGCAGCGACACCGAGGGCGACGCCGGCCCCGAGGATCGCTGCGATTCGACCCTTGCTTTCCACGCGCCGATCCTACCCCTCGCTGGGTGCGTTACTCAAGGGCACATAGGCGTCTCGCACCCTGGACGGCCAACGCTCGGACACGTCCGCGGACAGGCCGAGCCTGCGAACGGCCCTAAGCAGCGTGGTCTTGTGGACGCCCAGGCGCTGGGCGGCTGCGCTCGTGTTGCCTTGGCACTCTTCGTAGGCCCGCAGGATCTCCCGTCGCGCCTCGTCGTCGTCGCGCCCCCTCGACAGCGTGTTGTAGCCCGACCGCTTGGCTGCCATCACTCCTCCATGCCGATGTCGTGCAGCGCGCCCTTTGCGTTCGCCGCAAGCTCGTCGATCTGCACGCCGAGCAGGCTGAAGGCGTCCACCGCAGACCGCAGCTCGCTGCTGATTTCTTCCGAAGGGCGCAAACGTCCCCGCGCGATCTCCAGCGCGTTTGATAGCCCCAACGCAATGGCGTAGCTCTTCGTCCACCCGAACACGCCGCCCAGGCGCTCCAGCTCGCGCGCCATCGCGCCGCACTGGGCAGGGGCGCCGCGCTGGGATGCGTCTCGGAACCGCTCCAGCGCTTCGACCTTGTCCTGCCCCAGTTGCTCGACCAAACGATCCCTCAGTGCCATGCTGTGCTCTCCCTTCGTTGACAGACGCAATGCAACGGGTAGCATTACTTGCGCCCGTCGTCCACGGGCGAGCGAAGGATCAAGGCCCTCGGTTGTTCGACCTTGTCGAAAACCGGGTGTAGTACGCGCAGACAGCGCGCACACAACGCGCACACAACACGGGAACTACGGGGAAGGTCTGGGGTAATGTCAGCAGAAATGTTGCCGGTTTGCGGGGACGGCTCGCGCGCTCTGCTTGAGCTGGCTCGCGCGCTCGCAAGCGAGGCCCGCGCTCCCAACACGCGGCGCTCCTACGACTCGGCGCTCCGCTGCTTCGCCTTGTTCTGCGAACAGCACTCGTTGGTGCAAGAGCCGCAGCCGGCGCAGGTCTGCGCGTTCGTTGCTTGGCTTGCGGAACAAGGGCGATCGGTCGCGACAGTTGAGCGGGCGATGGCGGCGCTCGCGCACGCAGCAACGCAACAAGGCCTTGCAGCGCCCGCGAGCCATCCAGCCGTGTCCGAGGTTCTGGAGGGCGTGCGGCGCGTCCTGGGGCGTGCTCAGGACCGCAAGGCGGCGGTCCTGGTCACGGACCTGCGGGCCATGAGCGAGGCGCTGGGCGAAGGCCTTGCGGCAACCAGGGACCGGGCGGTGCTCGTGCTGGGGTTCGCGGCGGCGCTGCGTCGCGCCGAGCTGGTCGCGCTCGACGTGGGCGACCTCCAGTTTGTCGAGCAGGGCGTGATCGTCACGCTGCGCCGCTCCAAGACCGACCAGCACGCAGAAGGCACGGTCAAGGCCGTCCCCCGGGGCTTGAACGCCCCGACCTGCGCTGTGCGGTGCGTCGAGGCCTGGCTGGGGGCAGCCCGGCTCGACGAAGGCCCCCTGTTCCGCCGCATCGGCGCGGGAGGCAAGGTGCTACGCCAGCGCATGAGCGACCGGGCCGTGGCTCGCCTGGTCAAGCGCGCCTGCGCGAACGTCGGGCTCGACCCGAAGCGCTACGCCGGCCACTCCCTGCGTGCCGGCCTGGCGACCGAGGCCGCACGCAGGGGCAAGAGCGACTGGTCAATCATGCGGCAGACCGGGCACACCAACCCGGCGACGCTCGCGAAGTACGTGAGGGAGGCAAGGCTGTGGGAGGACAACGCGGCAGACGACCTGGGCCTGTGACGCCGATCGTGGGCGACGACCTGCTGCTCGGAACGAGGGTGGAGGCCTGGGCCGACCAGCAAGCCGTGGACATGGTGCTCATGCAGCGCGCGCTGCGGTTGTTCCCGAGGGCGCAGGTGCCAGGGTTCATGCTGGCCTGGTGCCATGCGATAGGCCACGATCCGGTGGCGCAGGGAGGTGATCATGGGGCGAAAAGGGGATGAGTACCGCGTGGACCTCGTCGGGTTCGACGTCGAGACGACCGGGCTCAGGCCGGGCGATCGAGTCGTGCAGATCGGCGTTGTGGGATACAAGCTCGACGGCACGGCGCGATGGAGGTGGGAACGGCTGCTGAACCCTGGGACGATCGACTGGGGCGACCCGGGCACCGCGGAAGCGTGCCGGGTCAACGGCGTGACGCCTGCCTGCCTCGTCGGCGCCCCCTCGTTCTGCGAGGTCGCAGGCGAGGTCGTCAGCCTGCTTGCGTGCGCTCCGCGCGTTTGCTCGCACAACCTCACGTTCGATCTGTACTGCCTGGTGGGCGAGCTGTGCCGGGGCGGCGCGCAGGTCGAGCTCCCTTTCAACTCGGCCTGGTGCACGATGATCCTCGACTACGGCAGGGCGCTGGAGCGGTGGGGCGAAGCGGCAGACAGCCTGAGCTACTCGCTGGCTGCCTGCTGCGCGCGGCGCTCGATCCCGATCAGGCCCGTGCTCGCCGTGGGGTTGCATGACGGGTTGCACACCGCGGCGTTCGACGCGGACTGCGCAGCGAAGCTGTGGCTCGATATTGCGTCGGAGCGCGAACCAACGCGCGAGGAGCTGCTGCGCGCGTCCGTCGCGTGGCGCCAGCGGCTCGAGCGAAAGCGTGCCGAAAGGAAGCGCCAACAGACAGTCGCAACAACCTAGCGAGCCGTGGTAGCCTCGGGGCATGCAGAACGTCGAACAACGGTGGGATGGTTCGGTGGGCGCCTGCCCGCCGCGAATGGCGTGGGCTACTTGCTACCGATGCGGGCGACCGGGATGCCCCGGCGACTGCCCGGCGGACTCGCTCAGCGGCGTTGCCGGGTGCGGGAGCTGCGGCCTCGGGGCCGTGGGCCTCGGGCCGATGCCGATCGGGCTCGGAATGGTGGGTCAGGCGACAACCGGCACGGGCGAGGGCATCCCTGCGATGACCGAGCAGCAGCGCGCGATCGTGTGCGAGCAAGCGAAACGCTTTGGCCGCGGGTACGCGGTCGAGGGCAAGTACGCGGACGCGGAAGGCGCGTGGAACTCCATGTTCGACCTGGCCGCGCAGAGCCTGCCCGCCGACATGCTGCCCCGCCTCGAAGCCCTCAAGAACCACCCCGAGGTCGCCAAGATCAAGGCGTGCTTCGTCGCTGGGTTCGACGAGCAGAAGGGCTCGTTCTACAGCCAGCCAGCCGGCAAGAAGGGCCTCATGTGGGGCGCGATCGGCGGCTTGGTCGTCGGCGGCGTGGTGACGTGGCTGATCGTTCGGTAGCCCGCGGTTGGTTGCCCCTCCAGCTTGTGCTCGCGGTCGAGCCGGCGGCAGAGCTGCTGGGCGTGTCCGCCGTCGCCCGCGGCGATGGGTTCGTCCGCGTGTACGAGCGAGCAGGCAAGCCCCGCAACGTGCCCGAGGCCTGGAAGCGCAAGCGCTTCGGTTTCGTCTCACGTCACATGGCGCAGGCGCTTGCGCGCGCCGAGCCGTTCTGGGTCAACGGGCACCCGACGCGCCGGCACCTCGCGCTCGTCATGTGGGCGTACAGCCCGACGCCGGGACGGTTGCGGGCCTGGGCGAAAACGGTGACCGCGTAGCTTGGGGAGATCAGGCGTGACGACCAAGAAGAGCAAGGACACCTCCAAGGACCAGCGCGGTTACCTGGGCACCTACGATCCGAACAAGCCGCTTCGCATCGGGTTCAAGGGCTGGCGCGTGATACAGCCGCCGCCCCAACCGAGAGCAGAGCAGGATCGCGTCAGCTCTTGACAAGGCGCAGGTGCGTTCGGTGCGCCGCGTGCCACCTGGCGACTTGCCTCTGCGCCTGGGGCAACGCCTCGGCTCCCCCGCATCCGGCGAAGATCACCTCGCTGTCGGACGAGGGGTAGTGCGGGGCGATCGGTTCCCCCTCGCTGAGCGTCACGATCTTGGCGCTCTTCGTCCTGTTGTCCCAGAACGCGAAGACGTGCCCGTCGCATAGCGCGTGCGTGCCGGCGTAAGCCATTCAGCCCTCCAGCGACCAGATCGAGTCTCGGATGATCCCGTCGAGCGTGACGCCCACCAGCGCAAGGATGCGTTCTCGCTCTTGCGGGCTCGGCGCGTAGGCGACGACCTCGCCTATTGCTTCCCGCAAGCGATGTCTGGAGGGCTCGCACGGGTACTCGATGAACCCGAGCAGCCTTGTGCTGTCGAAGCGGTGCGCCGACTCGTTCACCCGGTCGCCCTCGTTGCCGCCGATCGCGGTGTACCCGCTGGGCGTGATCCCGCTCACGCGATTGACGTGCCGCCACCAGGAAGTCTCGGGCTTGCCGGCCTGGGACCGATCGTAGATCGCAAGGTCGCCCAGCTCGGGGAGCCACTCGCCGGAACGAACCAGCGCCGCGGGTCGCCAACGGCCCGTCCACGGTCCCGCCGGATCGACGGCGTCCGCGACGGCCTCGACGACGCCCGCGCGATAGCCGTGCGCGGGCAGCTCACCGTCGAGCATCGCTTGGTGCATGCACCACGACGCAAATGCCATGCACCAGTTGGAGGCCTTGAGCCCGAGGAGCTGCTCGGTCCCATGCCGCCGGCACGGCGCAAGGTACTCCAGCACGCGCGGCCCGGTGTTCGATCCGAACGGGTGCTCGCGCACGCCGGCCAGCAGTTCTGCCCGGGCGACGGCAAGCGCTCGCTCGCCCAGGGTGCCGGTCACAACGCCTCGCTCACGTCGATCCCGGCGCGGAGCTGTCCCGTTTCGACGAGCCAGCGCGACACCCAGCCGACTAGCACCGCGGCCTCGGGGAGCTGATAGCCGCCTGACACCACGTCGAGGCGCTTGGGGTCGATGTGCACGGACCTGGCACTCGCGAAGTTGAAGTTGCCGCGCCCTCCGTTGTCGATGTCGTAGTAGATCGACTGGGGCTTGAACCAAAGCCGCAAGCGGCGGCTCGGGTCGGTGGCGTGCGGGATCTTCAGCCCGCGTTTCACCTCCCAGCCCATCTTGTCGAGGCCTTCGAGCACCGCGGCTTGAATCTGCGCGTAGGTTCGTTGCTTGGGCATGCTCGCCTCAGAACGGATTAGACCAGTTGTGGTACTGCTGCGCGGTGATGAGCCCGTCCTTCTGGAGCGCGTCGGTGTAGTTGTTCCACGCCTCGGCCCGCGCAACGCGATCGATCCTACCCCAGCGCTCGTACTGCGCCTGGACGTGCGGCAGCACGTACTCGCGGAACTGGGCGAGCGCCTCGGCTTTGGTCATGCGACCGCGGCGACCTTCCTCCGCGAAGCGTCCCTTCTGGCCTGGCGAGCGGCGCACGAGGTAGCGCCCCTGGTCGTCCATCGCAACGCTGGTTGCCTCCTCGATCGCGTCTGCCGTCTCGGGGTCGGGCGCCCATTCGGGCGTGTCGTCGCCGCGGTTGTGCGTCGTGTAGTAGCTGCCGAACCCCACCGCAGAGCTTGCGGCGGCGTCGTAGGCGTCGGGGCTGTCCGCCGCCTTGTATCCCCCGGGCACACCGAGGTCGGAGAAGTGCCACACCTTGCCGTGCGCGCTGATCGTTCCCTTGTACTGGTCGTGCGTGCCTCGCGTGCCGTAGTACTCGATGTCCACGACCGCGTCCCCGATGTACCTGCGTGCCATGCTGGCCTCCTACTACCACATGACGCCAGAGCGCGGCAGCGCCCCGGTGTCGAGGAAGTACTGAATGTCGTGCCGAGCGTCCGCTGCGAAGTCTGCCCAGCGGGCGTGGCCATGAGTGCCGACGATGCTCATGAAGTAGGAGCGGTTCGGCGTTCGCTTGACCACGAGTGTCTTGCCGTGTGCGCTGTACTGCACCTGCTGCCCTTGCTTGCGCGGCAGACGCAATCCCTCGCCAGCAAAGTAAGGCTCGATCGTCTCGCGCAGCGCGATCTCCTCGAACCGGATCGCGTCGCCCGCGTCCACTGCATGCCAAGCCTTCACGATCTTCCGGTCCCCAGGCCTGCCGTGCCAGACCTCTTCGGTGAGCTCGACGAACCAGCCGTGCGGGTCATGATGGGAAAGCTCGTAGCGCCTTCTCCTGCCCGGCGGTCCAAACGCGGCGAACACCGCTTGCCCGACGGTGCGTCGGTCGAGCGACTGGCCCTCGTGGATCAGGCCCTCCTTCTGCGCAACGTAGGTTGCGGCCCCACCCGCTACCCCGCCCAACAAGAACCACAGGAAACTCATGGCATCGACTCCTACGTGTACTCAATGAGGCCTGCGCGTTCCAACCGACGCAGCACGAGCGTCGTGTCGAAGCAGCTAAGCCCGGTTCGCTGGGCGATTGCGCCTTTCGAGGTCGCTCCCGCCCTGATCGCGTCGAGCACGGCCTCGTTCTCGTGGCGCGTGACCGCCATTTGCTGCCAGTGCGGCATCTTCGACCGCTCGGCCTGGGTAGGCCACTTGCGATCCTCGCGCAGCTCCCACACCTCCTCGACGTCCTCGAAGTAGCCGGGGTCTTCGGCTCTCGCTCCGAACTGAAACGTGAGCGGCACCATGCGTCCGCGATGGGGCCACGCTTGCCCGGGGTACCACGCGCCGACCGTGCCATCGGCGGTGTCGTACCATACGACGACGAGCGCCTCAGAGCTTGGGTGCTCCCAGTATTTGCGCCCGCCGACAGCGCCGAGGTCGGCGCGCGATCGCGACTCGAAGTCGAGTAGCACCGGGGCGACGTGCGTCATGGCTGCGCCTCGGCAATGCGCGCACGCGCGATCGCTACGTACTCGGGGTTGAGCTCGGCGCCGATGAAATCGCGCCCCTGTTGCAGCGCGGCAAGCGCGGTAGTGCCTGCGCCGGTGAACGGGTCGAGCACCACGCCGCCGGATTTGCATCCGGCGCGCACGCACAGCGACGCGAGCGTGATCGGCATCATCGCGAAGTGGGCGCATCTGGATGGGCGCGGGTTGAAGTGCCAAACGGAGCGGAGATTGGCGCCCGCGTCGGGGTCAGACTTGAAACCAACGCCGACCACGTGCAGCGACCCGTCGTTGCGCCCGCTGCTACGCGAATAGTCTTGCGCGCGCCCCTCGTTTTTTGCTGTATCGTATGCACGCGCTTGCGCGGGATGCAAACGCGCTTCCCGCACCGCATCCACGTCGTACCAGTACCGCGGCGATTTCGTCATTAGGAACACGTATTCATGCGCCTTCGTCGGGCGATCGCGCACGCTCTCAGGCATGCACGATCCGGCGCGCGTATCGCCGCTAAAGCCCTTTGCCCAAATGATATCCGCCCGCAGGTACCACCCAGCGGATTGGAGCGCGAACGCCACGCGCCATGGGATGCCTACGAGGTCTTTGGGTTTGAGATCGCCGAAGTCCTTGAACGCGGATAGCACTGTTCGACTCGCGGAAGGGTGCAGCGATCGCGGCCCAAGCACGCCTCTTCGGCCGTCCCTACTTTGCTGCGGTCCGCTTACTTTCAGCCCGCTAGTTGATGCGTAGCTATCCCCCAGATTCAGCCAAAGCGTGCCGTCGTCGGCGAGCACGCGATGCACTTCGGAGAATACCGCTACGAGCCGCGCAACGTACTCGTCCGGCGTAGTCTCGAGCCCGATTTGCCCCGCGACGCCGTAGTCGCGTAGGCCCCAATAGGGTGGTGACGTGACGCAGCATGCGATCGATTCGTCCGGCAGCGCGCGCAGCACGTCGAGTGCATCGCCCTGCACGATCAACGCTTCGGCTGTCATCGCGCACCTCCGCGCAGCGCGCCCGCTAACAGTCTCGCGCACACGACCGCTAGCGCCATCACGCGCGCTCCGTCGTGAGCGAGTATTGCCCGACGGCGGGCCCCCTTAGCGGCATCACGGTCGCGATCATGTCCGGCGCGCTCGAGCTAGTAACGATCGCGGGGTCTTCGGCGTCGATCCCGATGTTCAGGTCGAGCCAGTCGCGCGCCGCCGTGATCTCCGCTCCGTGCCCCTTGCCGTAGTTGCGCTTGCTGAACCGCCCGCTCCAACCGAACGTGCGGGCGATCGAGGGGAAGTCGTGGTCCTGTTGAACCAGGAAACTTCGACCGTCCTCGTTGCGCACGACGTACGATCCGTAGGGTCCGTCTTCGAGCGTGATCGTGTCGCCCATGGCGCAGATTGTGCCCGCGTGTCGCCCCGGAAGGCAAGCGTCGTGGTACATTCGGCGCCATGCGTGGAGAGCACGAGGCCAGGGCGCGCGAAGCAGGCCCTGTTTGTGGCGAAGACGGGTGCATGGTCGCGCAGTGCATCCTCGCGATCCGCAACCTGGCGGACGAGGTCGCCAGGCTAAACCAAATCGTCGCGAGGCTTCAGCCGAGCCGCCTGAACGCGATCCGCGAGGCGAGCTGGGCCACCGCTGGCGCCATGGTGACGCTTGCCGCCGCGACGTGGTGGTATCTCCAGGTCGTGCGCTAGCCCGACACGCAGCCGTCTTGGATCGCCTCGTCGTCGAACAGGTCGCAGAATGCGGGAGCGTCCGACTCTTCGAGGAACCCGGCGTACTTGCTCCCTTTGCCAGCGGCGTCAGCCTTGCGCACGCGCTTGATCCACTCGCTCATGCTCCCAGGCCTGCACCGCGTAGGCTTGCGCCAGAGGCCGTCAATGCTGCGTGTCTTCGCCGGGTCGGCGTTGCGCTCCATGGCCACGATGCGGTCGGCCAGGTCGGGGTAGTTGCGAACCAGCCAGGTGATCTCGTGGGGCTTGGAGGCGGGGCAGTAGAAGCAGGCGCTCTTGACGGGGACGCGCAAGCCGCTGCTCGCGATCTCGGCCTTGCACTGCTCGCGGTCCCAGCCCCACTCGCGAAGCGGATACCAGTACACGTACCGATCGTCGTCTGCGATCTTGCTTCGCCTTGCGTCCGCCGGCCCCGCGTCGTATCCGATCACTTTGATGCACCTACCGCCGGCATCCCAGGTTTCGAGCGCAGGCCTCCATCCGGCGACGTAGTCGTTCTGCGGGTCGCGCTTCCACTTGAGCGAGCACCCCTTGCGACCGTAAGCCAGGCTCGGCAGGTCGCGCTGCGCCAGGCACTGGCCTTCCAGCGACGTGTAGGGCCGGTTGGCGAACTGCCCACGGCCAGGCCCGGGGTAGCAAACGGTCGTGGGCAGGGGAAAGCCTACCGCCTTGCAGAACCTGCCGATCTCGTTCGCGTAGGCGTAGGTGTCAGGCTTTTCGTCGCCCGTGTCCGCAAACAGGATCATGTCGGGCCGGATGCCCATGCGCGCGAACTCGACGAGCACCGCCGTGCTGTCCACGCCCATGCCGTACGCCACGATGAGGGGGACCGGGAAGTAGTGCTCCTTGAGCGCGACTTCGCTCGGGTACGGGGGCTTGCACGAGATCACTCGTGCGTCTCGCTGGGCTCGCGTTGCCATGCTCAGGGCAGCTTGTAGACCTTGACGCACCCGGCAAGGCCTTCGCGACCGGCCTTGCGAGCGCCGGCAGCGACGCCCTCGTCGTATGCTTCCCAGACGGCGTCGGGATCGCGCGAGCGGTTGAAGTCAGCCGCCGTGAACTCGAACGGCGAGAACTGCCTGAAGTGCTCGCTTTCGACGCTGCCGACCTCGCCCACGAACCAGTCGAGGAACTCGCCCTCGCTGCCGACCTGGACGTCGCCCTCGTACTCGTTGAACAGGTCGACAAAGTTTTCCTGGCCGATCGCGTGCCCTGTGTCTTGGCCCATGTCGCGGGCCTCTCGCTTGCTCGCCATGCCGGAAGCGTACACCCCTCACGCCGGGCTTGGCTAGCAGCTCGACGCCCCGCCCGCCGCCGCGGTAGGCTCGGACAATGACGAGCGAACGAGACGCGCTCCAAGGACTGGTCGACCACCTCGCGGAGGAGATCTCCACGCCGGCTCACCGCGACCCTTGGACCGAGGTGCAAACCTGGGTCACCCTGCTGCTGCCTGCCCTCACGGACGCGGGCCTGCTCTGGGAGTACACGGGCGCGTCCAGCGAGGGCGTCATGCTCGACGACGGCGAGACGCTGGGCGGGTTCTGGTTGCTCGATCCCGCAAGCGGGCTCTTCGTCGGGCTCGAGGACGCCGACGAGGTGCAGGGGCCGTGGATCGCGAAGCTGCGCGAGCAGATCAACGGAGCATCGCGAGCCCAGCTCCGCTTGTACGCTGCCTGGGCTCACGCGGCGATGCACCGCTGACGGCAGAGCCCGGGGCGTGTACCATCGCGCCATGGCCGGGTTCGCGTTCTTGCTCACCGTCAACACCCCGGCGTGGCTCGGCACCGCGCGCGTGCCCCTTTTCATATCGCACAACCGCCTTGTTGCGATCCGCAGCCTCCCTCGCGCCGCCGCGCCCTGGGCGCTGGACAGCGGCGCCTACACCCAGGTGACCAGCTACGGCGGGTTTTCCACGAGCGCCCGGGGCTATGCCCGGTGCACCAGGCGCTACCGCGACGAGGTGGGGCGCATGGTCTGGGCGTCATGCCAGGACTGGATGACCGAGCCCGAGGCGCTGCGCGCCACCGGGATGACGATCGAGCGTCACCAGCAGCTCACGGTAGCGAGCTTCTTGGAGCTTTCCTCGATTGCCCCTGACCTCCCCTGGCTCCCCGTGCTCCAGGGGCAGACCATCGCGGACTACGAACGGTGCCTGCGGCTGTTCGAGGGCGCGGGCGTCGACCTGCGCCGTTTCCCCTCGGTGGGGCTCGGCTCCGTATGCCGGCGGCAGGGCACGATCGAGGTCGAGCGCATCGTGCGCGAGCTGGCGGGCTACGGGCTGCGCCTGCACGCCTTCGGCGCCAAGAAGACCGGGCTGCGGCGGTACGTGGACGCGGTCGTGAGCAGCGACTCGAACGCCTGGAGCGCTCGCGCCAGGTGGGCTGCCGCGGACGGCACCGCCTTGCCGAGCGACCGCAACAGCCTCGCCTACGCACTGCGGTGGCGCGAGGAGCTGCTCGTGGAGCTTGGGCTGTGAGCCCGAGGCCGAACGTCCGGGTGCGCAACGTCGAGGGCGCTTGGAGCTGGGCCTCGGGGGCGACGCCCGCCGTAGCCGTCTCGATCGATTGCATCCCCGACGTGCGTGCCGTGCTCGACAGGAACCAGCTCTGGTTCCGCGGCAACCGCGTGCTGCCAGCACGTATGATCACGCTTGCAGACGTGCCCGATGGCCAGTATGCGTTTGTGCATGCCGCGGGGAAGGTCTGGGAACTTGTGTTCGTCGGGTAGCACGTACGGGACGGCTGGCGTGTGGGCTGACCACGTCGTCGTCGGCTCGAGCGAGGCGCGCTGTTCTTGCGGAGCTTCGGCAACGATCCCGAACGGAGCTCCAAGCGACCCGAAGCGCCTGAACGCGATCTGGGACTTCCTCGTCGAGCACCGGACCTGCAAGCCGAGGCCCAGGTGAACTGGCGCGACGACGCAGTGGACGGCTGCAAGGCCGTGCTCATGGGCGTGCTCCGCTCGTCGCCAGCTCTTCTGCGCAGCGAGGTCGACGGCCTGCGCCCAGCGGTGCGGCACCTCAAGCGGCTTGCCCACTCCCCGAGCGTGGGCCTGGCGCTCTACCACGCCGGTCACGTCCTTGCCTACGGCGAGCAGGTCGCGCCACGCTGCGACGCGAGCGTGCGCCAGTCGTGCAACAACCTCCGAGGCGTGATGGCTCGCGCGCCGGCCCCCGTTGACGAGGAACAAACCGGCGCGTAGCATCGGCGCATGGGCGACTACTACTTTTTGACGAGCTGCGTCGGCTGGTCAGGCCGCGGTTGCGGGCCGGAACGAGACGCGGGGCGCGACATTCAGCGCATGGTCGATGGCGCGAGGGACGTGTCCCGATCGACGTTCCTGAAGCACGTTGACAGGGGCAACCTGCGCGAGGTCGAGGCGATGCTCGGGTACGCCGAGCACCCCTCGCAAGGCCTCACCATGGCGGGCGACTGGCACGTCAGCTACCACCGCGGACGGTTCTGCGGGATGCCCGTGTACTACTTCGTCTGGTCCGCGATCGAACACATTTTCATGCGACCCGAGGACATGCGGCGCGCTGGCGTGGCGTAGCGTAGCTCACCCCAGGTAGGGAAGGAGCCTGCGCAGGATCGTGCGCTCGCTGTAATCCACGCCGCGAGGGCCGAGCACTTCCTCCACCTGCCCCTCTTGGAAGAACGCCTCGGCCACGGGCTTCCACACCCAGATCGCCTGCCCGGCCTCCGAATCGTCCGTCTGCTCGGCTTCGCGCGTCAGGTCGAACTCGGCCAGCCCCACGTACGGCAGCCGGCGGTTGATCGTCAGCACGTACGCGCGCGGCCCCTGCATGTAGGCGTAGTCGTAGTCGTCGGAGCCGGAACCGTGCTCCAGCTCGTAGCTCCGACCGCGGTACTTGATCACCGCGTTGTGGTGGTAGTTGTAGTGGCCGCGTGTGTAGCGGCGGCGGTACTTGATCTCGACCTGGCGCATGCGCCGAGAGTACCACCGCTCGGTCAGGGCTTGGCAACCGTCGCGGGCAAAGGCGGGATCGGCATCCACCACTGAGGCTCGTGCTCGGGGTCCACGATGTACCCGTCCAGGTCGTCGCCCCATCCGAGGCCCTGCTGGTAGCTCATGACCTCGACGTTGCCTTGCGTCGCGGCGAGCACGGGCCGCGCGTTCGGCGGCACCCAGATCTTTGCGTCGAGCCAGCCGGCTTCCGAGCACATGATCGGCGCCGAGCTTGACGGTGTTTCGACGCCCGGCGCCAGCACGGCAACGACGCCTGGGTTCTCGGGCCTGTCGGGGCAGTCTCGACCGTGATGCTCGGTCGAGCCGCAGTGCGCGCACTTCCAGCTCATGGCTTGCTCCCTTCCGGTTCCCCAACGTACACGAGCCCGAGCGTGAACAGGGCCGTTCGGTCGTCGCCCTCGGGCACCGCAACGACCGGCGGTACGAGCACCAGCTTGCCGCGGTCCTCGCGAAGGTACTGGTCGGTCAGGTCGAGCTGCACGCAATTCTGCTCGTGGTCGCCCACTGCGGCGTGCACGACGCGAGCGGCCCGCACCCACACCTCGACGTCCAGTTTCGGGTCGCCCTCGACCAGGGCGATCTTGACCTTGCGCGTCGGGTCGTCGCGCGCGTCGAAGGCTGCCGCGAGCACGCGCATGGGGACGCACTTCGACCCGAGCACGAGGTGCAGAGCCCGGGACCGCATCGTGAACGCCGGCACCTTGCTCGTGCGCCAGGTCGAGCGGGCGGCGACCCACGCGAACCCAACGCCGAGAGCTACCCAGAATGCTTCGCTTCCTCGCACGTAGGCGAGCACCGCGGACCAGGCGATGAATGGCAGTGGGATCAGCCACACAAGCCGCCCGAACCAGTATCCCACCTTCGACGAGGCGGGCAGCAGACTGTACACTTCCTGGCGCATTGACACCCTCGCTGAATGGCAATCACTCTGCGACGTAGTAGTTCGCCTCACCGAGGGGGCAATTCTCGCGCAGCAGGGCGCAACACCTACGCACGGAAGCCTCTCCGGTTCCAAATGACTCCTCCGAATGACCGCAACGACTGCACGTCACAATCACGCCGTCAACGTCGTAGCCGTCGTCGTTCTCCAACGTAGTCTCGTCCACCTCGCAAACGACCTTCATGGTCCTATCCCTCCTTCGAGCACTCTCGGCACAGAGCCCTTCCCTTCGCGTGGAAGTCGCCCCTGTAGATGCGAGCGTGGCCGCAGTCGAGGTGCACGGTGTGCACTGGGATCTGCCACCACACGTTCGGACCGACGTGCTGCTCCATCGCCGTGTCGACCTTCACGACCTTCCTGAACTGCCGCTTCACTCGCCCCCCTTTCCGACCCTCACGACCGATGCTTCGATTTGGTAGCCGTAGTCGTCCTCAACAACGTTCAGGCTCACGACCGTGCCGTTGTCGAGAACGAACCCGGTGACGTTGCCGACCCACATGCCCAGGTGCGTGTTCCACACGCGCTCTTGGAGCACGCGCACGACTCGTTTGCCGACAACGTCTCGGGCACGCATGATCACACCTCCGCTGCGCGTTTCAGCGCGTCAATGAAAGCGTCCTCGTTGGCCGCGGAGCCGGCGGCGAACATGCCGCCGTTCATGGTCACGATCCCTGCCGGCCAGCCGTTGAACTCGACGTACATGGTGAAGGGCTCGACGACGGGGCCGTGCGAGCACTTGAGCTTTTCGTCGTGCGGGTTGATCGCGATCCACCACTGCTCGTCGATCTCCTTTTCGTAGCAGCCCTCGGCCTCGCGAATGTTCTTGACGCCTTCCTTCTCGGTCAGCTTCAGCAGGCACTCCCAGATCACGGGTAGGCTCATGCTCCACCTTCCTTCTCTTCGTCGTTGCGCATTGTAGCCTCGGCAATCGAAGTGATCGCGCACTGTACCAACGACGCCGCAATGGCTCTGTCGCGAACGTTGGCAAGCTCCCTGGCTTCGGACTCGTAGCGCTCACGCCAAGCGGCGAACTTGCGGAGCAACGCGAGCGCGGCTTGGAGCTGTGCGGTGCGGGCAAGCTCCTCAAGCTCGATGCACCCATCGTCGTGACGCCCCTTGCGCCACCTGCCAAAGGGCTGATCGGTCATTTGGTGGCAGTCCCCTGGGCTCCACAAAACGAGCCTTCCGGTCCACGCCTGGAGCACTCCGTCCCAGTCCATGATCGGCATGAAATACGGTGCCTCTCCCGAGCCAAAGTGTTCGTCGAACGTCACGCCGTCAGGCAGTGGGAAACATGGCCCCCACCATGCGTCGTCGGAGGACTCCCAACCCGGTGGGATTTCTGGACACGTCGCGGGTCCGTACCCCCCGCGTGTGACCCACCAAGAGCAACGAGCCCCGCAGGCAGGGCAAGGCCCACGCGGTGCAGACTTCTCGTATTCAGCAAGTATCTTGGCCTCGTAAATCTCTTCCTCGCTTCGGTTCACCTTTCACCTCCGTCTGCGTTCGGCTCGAACCTCGGATCGCCTCCCTCGGGCCATGCGTAGTCGAAAAGCGCAAGCTGCGCCTGGTCGAGCGTGTCGAAGGCCTGGTGCCCACCGCGCCAGCGCGGGAGCATCGACACGGGCATGCACTCGGGCCTGGGCGGTCGCAGCCATGCGTAGTACAGCCCGTCGCGCAGCTCGACGCCGAACCGGGCGTACCAGACCTTGATCGACAGCACGGTGCGACCGTCGAACTCGTACCACTCCCACTTGCGCAGAACCCACCTCGTGCGCCACTTCTCGCGGCGCTTGGCCTGGTCGGCTCCCATCACTCCTTCTCCGCTTCCAGGCGCTCCCAGCGCCCGCCACGGCCCGGCCCGAACAGGAACCAGGCGTAGTCGCAGGCATCGGTGGCCTTCTTGCCGCGCTTGGCTGGGCAAATGAACGAGGGCCTGTTCGCGAACAGGAACAGGTCGGCCTTGTGCTCTGCCCAGAAGGCGCGTCGCTTCTTGGTCGCCCCGAACCCGATGCGGGCGAGGAACGCGACCGTGCCCCCCTCGTCCACCTCGATGAGCGCCCGCCTCGCCACTTGCTCGACCAGGCCGAACGGCGGGTTGGTGATGATGAGCCCGGCCTTCGGCCACGGCACGCGAAGGGCGTTGCCGTGCACGCAATCGAAGCCCCGCGCTCGGCACGCCTCGGCGCGCCTCTTCTGAATCTCGATCCCGAGCAGGTCGCTGGCCTGCCACGGGAACACGCCGCGCAGCTCGTGCAGGATGTTGCCCTTGCCGGCGCACGGGTCGAGCACGACGTCGTGGCACGGCAGCTCGTGGAGGATGGCGCGAACGCACCACCCCGCGGTGTCGTAGGCGTCGAAGCGGCGCCTCTTGGTTCCCCTGCCCGTGGCGCTCATTGTGCACCTCGCCGCGGGCGTGCTATGGTCTGGACTCGTCTGGTTCGCATGCTGCTTTCACCTCCGTGTGCGACTGAGGCCCCGGCACTTCCCCTTTGCCGGGGCTTCGGCTTTTCAGAGCCTGTCTTTGTTGGCTCGGAACGTTTGCAAGGCAACGGCAAGCGCCTCGACGGCGCTTTCCGGCACCCTCCCTTCCGCGATCATGGTTCGGACCTCTGCCTCGTGCAGGTAGGCTTTCACGAGCTTGCCGCGCCTCCCTCCCCGGCCCGTCAAGCGATACTGCTTGCCCGTCTCGCCGTCCCCCACGGGCTCGTCCTCGATGAGCCATCCAAGGCGCTTGAGCTCCAGCAAGCGTGCGCTGTACCTCACGCCCGCCACCGCGTTCAGCTCGTGGAACGAATGCCACTGCTCGTCGCCCAGTAGGCGAAGCAACGCCTCGCGGGCGTTGCCCGCCTCCTCGGGCTCTGGAACCGCCACCGGGGCCGGCGTTGGTGCGTGCTGGCTGGCGAACAGCCCGAGCTGCTCGGATGTGGGCTCGGGCTTGGCCTGGGCGTGCAAGGGGCACAGGTCGTAGGTGTCCCGGTCAATCGAGCGAACGGCTGGCGGCTGCACAGCGCACCGCTCGCACAACGGAGCGCTACACGTCTTGCCCCTCTTGCCCATTGGGTAGTCGCACCAGCGCGTGGCCCAGCGCTTTCCGCACGCCGAGCACCGCTCTGGCTTCTGCTTCCGGCCTCGGAAGCAGACGGTTGCCACGGTGCCATCCGGCATGCGGAAGCGCTCGCAGGTCATTGCCGCCTCGCCCAGATCGGCGGGTAGCCTCGCACCCGCAGGTGGCCACGGTAAACGGCCTGCTGGTGGGCCTTGCAGGCGAAGAACCGTTCGTCGAACGGCTCGCGCGAGCACCGCGAGCAGGTGCACTCCAGCGCGCAAGGCTCGCTGCACTCCAAGGCTCGGCCTTGATCGTCGCACACCGAGCACTTGGGAGCGTGCGGGTCAGGCTCGACCTCGCGCGCCGTGTAGGACGGCACCGACTCGCCGCTCAGGCGGAACCTGAGCACCGTCCCCTCCTCGTCCTTCACGCACACGGTGACGTCGGTTCCGCCGACGATCCTGTACTCCGCGCTCTGGTAGTCGTCGCGCTCTGCCCAGGTTTCAGCGGCAGTCTCGGCGTCGTAGGCCTCGATGGTGCGCGCGTCGTTCTCCGTCTCCTCGTCGTCGAGACACCACACGACGTAGCGCTTCGCAGGCGCGCCGAGCTTCACCCCGCACCCCCGCAGCCCCCTGGAGGCAAGGGCACGACGTTGTCGTTGGGCTCGTCGTGAAACAGCTCTGGGTAGCGAAACGACATTTGGTGGAGCATTTCGTCTGCCACGAGGGCGGCAGCGTGGACGGCCTCCACTGTCCAGGCCTTCAGCTTGATCTCCGCGACTTGGTCGGGTGGGTCGGAGCGGTCGCGTTCGTACTGCACCACCAAGCCGTGCATGGCAGCCGCCGCGAAGCTCGCCCACATGGCCGCGTCCATCTCGGTAGAGAATTGCTCGCTCATTGCCCCACCCTTTCCTTCATTGCGGTGACGAACGTGTCCATCGCCTCGTCCACCTTGTCGTCCGTTACCTCCAGCAGATCGCGCGCCCAGCCCTTTGTCGCCCAGGCTTCCTTGCGCGCGAACGCCAGGTCGCGATGCGCCGCCAAGTACATGCCGAAGGCCTCGCACCAGTCCTCGGTTGCCCGGCCAAGCGCCATGAGCCGGTCGTCGAGGTTGCGCTCGGCCATGACTTCGAGCCCCGCGACGATTGCGTCGCCCAGGCGCACGGTTTCGCGCTCCCCTCGCTCGAGCTCCCTGTCGCTGACGTTGCCGGATTCGGCGCGAAGCAAGCGCCGAAGCTCGACCATGGCGCGGAACCCGCGCTGCATGGTCTGCATGAGTACGATGGCCCCGAGGGCCGCTGCGCCGACGTTCTCCATGTTCATCCCCTTGGTGACAAGCGCGACTGTCGCGCGTCGTGTTGGGCTACCACGGGCTGCACAGCAGCGCAATACAGACCAGTGGTCCTGACGTCGGGTGCAAACCGTTGGCCATTGTCGCGGGGTGGTGTCTGTGTGGCACCCCGTCGTCGCAACCTTGCGGCACGCAACGCGACACGACGCGGCGGATTGTAGCGTACGAAACACGGCTGCCGTCCGCGACGTAGCTTGTCCGATCAGTTACGTTATCGGACACGCTGACAATGTAGCTTGCCGGTTGTCACGAGCCTGCCGGCGTGTTACGCCAGGCTGCATGGTGGAGCAACGAGACGACTGCGGCATGCTGGCGGGGGACAAGGTCGTTTGGTCGCATGTGCCGCGTGGCGGGTACGGCTACGTGGTGCCGGTGATGGCAACGTTCGTCCGGCGCACGTCAATCGAACGCGCAACAATCCGCGTGAGCAAGCGGGACGGCACTGTCGTGTGTCGCTCGGTGTTGCTGAGCAACCTGCACAAGCCGAAGCGCAAGGGTGGCGGCGTGCTTGGTTACGAGTGGGCAGAACTGGGCATCACGCGCGACGGGCGCATTGCCTGAGCGCTAACAAGCGGAGGGAGCATGGGACGCACACGCAAGGTCGACGCGCACACCGAACGGCTGATCGCTGTGAAGGCGTGCGTGGACCCAAGGACCGTCAGGCGATTCCTGGCCGGCAAGACCATGCGGTCGACGACCGCCGCCGTCGTCCGAACCGCGCTGGTCGACCTGGGCATGGCCCACCTTCTGATCCACGCCGAGCAAGGGGGGGGCGATGGCTGACAAGGACTACAGGCCGATCATTCGGGCGCTTCGCGCGCAGGGCTGGGGCTTGACGCAGAACGCGAACGGGCACTTTCGAGCCGTGCCCCCGGGGGGCGACGCGCAGATCGTGCACTTCTCGACGTCCTCCAACGACCACAGGGCTCTGCGCAACACGGTGCGCGACCTACGCGCAAACGGCTTCGTCTGGCCTCAGAAGGGGCGCCAGGACGAGGCAGAGGCTGAGCCCGAGGCCGTGAGCCCCGAGGCCGGCGAGCTGCCCGACAAGTCGCCTTGCGGCGAGGACCAGGCCGGCGACCTCGACGCCTTGTTCGCGTGCCTGAAGGCCGCGAAGGACGAGCACGCCTTGGCCGCGCTCGACGTCGAGGAAGCGCGCGAGCAGCTCGAAGAGGCCAAGCGGCGACTCAGCGAGGCCGAGGGCACGCACAAGCGAACCGCCCAGGCGTTGCAAGAGGCCAAGCGGCGATTCGACGCCGCCTTCGCGGTGGAGGCGGCGTGAAGGGAACCGAACTGTGCGTCGTGTGCGCGGTCAGGCCGCGGGCCGGTCTGCTGCTTTGCGGCCCTTGCGGTCGGAGCTACGACCGCGCCCGCGACAAGGACGTCACCGTTGCGGCGGCTATCGTGTGGGCGGCGAAACGGTCGCGGCGCTTCGCCGTCGTCCGCAGGACGTGCGGAACCTGCGGGTACTGGGTGGACGCATCGCTTGCCGCGGAGCCCGGCGCCGGCTGGTGTGACAAGGCGGAAATGTGGACCGACCGAACCGAGGGTTGCCTCGAATGGACGAAGGGAGACGAGCCGTGAAAGCAAAGATCATGATCCTGGTGGCGGTGTTGCTTGCTTTGGTCGGGTGCGACCCGGACGACGTTGTGCTCGGGCCGCAGGACCACTGCGAGGTCGGAGCCATGCGTTGCAACGGCAACGTGGTCGAGGCCTGCGGCAGCGACCAGCGGTGGGTCACCAGCATGGACTGCGACGAGGTTGCGGCCATGAGCGGCGGCGTCTGGTCGTGCGTTCCTGACGAAGACGCCGGGCCGTACTGCGCGCCCGAGTGCGACGAAGACGCTGGCGTGTACTGCGCAGAACCGGAGGACGCGGGCAATGGTTAGCCTCACCAGGGAACAGGTCGTCGGGCTTTACGCCCACATGATGCAGGCCTTCCGAGCCGCGCTGATCAACAAGCGCAGCGCCGCAGAAATGGCGCTCGTCTCGGTCCTGCTCGGTCGGTTGGGCATCGTTGACCGCCAGGCCTTCATGCAGCGCTTCGCCACCACGGTGGGCCGGCGCATCTACGTGCCGTTCACCCCTGGCGTTGCGACCGCGGACTGGTCGCTGAACTCCCAGGCCGTCGTATGCGTCCACGAGTGCCACCACGTTCACCAGTGGGACCGCCTCGGGCCGGCTATGTTCACGTACCAGTACGTTGCCTCCAAGGCGCGGCGCACGTTGCTGGAGGTCGAGGCGTACCGCACCAGCATGGAGGTGCGCTGGAGGCTGGACGGTGTCATGCCCGACCCGGCACGGCTCGCCTCGTCGCTTCGCTCCTACGGCGTGAGCGAAGCAGACGTGATGGTGGCTGAGCGCATGCTGCGAGCCTCGGTCCCGACCGTTCGCGCGGGCGGCATCACGAGCCCGGCGACGAAGGCCGCGGTGGACTGGCTCAAGTCGAAAGGGGTGCTCTCGTGATCGGCATCGGCATCCCAGTGAAGCCGATCGAGGCGACCGTGACCGCCGCCAGCGCAGGCGAAGCGGTGCGGATCGTCGCTCGGGGCGTCAAGGACGAACCGCAAGGCGAGGCGACCTTGTACGTGGTGTTCGTCGGTGCGCAGCCTGTCGCGTGCATGATGCAGTCCTGGCAGGTCGTCCCGATCGGATCGATGCGCAAGGCCAGCGCAACGATCCTTGCGCAAAGCCCGAACGAGGCGATCCGCCGCTTCGCTGCCGACGTTCGGCTGGAAGACGCGGGGGAGGCTGAAGGGCGGCTGTTCAGCGTCGTGCTCGCGGCCCACCGCATCCCCTCGGAGCGGGAAATCGAGCAAGCCGGCGGCAGCTTCGAGAAGGCGATGAAGCAGATCATTGAAGAGGTGGGGAGGGGATCATGACCGAGCACCAGTGGGGGTACGAGAAGTCGATTGCCGACGAGGTCGAAGCGCAGGATGGCGCCCACGCTGTCATGAGCGTTGCGCTTCGCCGGCACGCAGAGTTGTCCCACGAGGGCCTGGCGCACGCTGGACGCTATCAGGTTCGAGTGACCGTTCGGTGGATGAAAGAGCAGCACGAGGACGAGAGCGTGGGCGTCAAGCCCTTGCTCGATGCCTCGTGGTTCGAGCGGGTGGAGGCGGCGCTGCGCGCCGTCGTCGAGGCCTTCGAGGAGCAAACGCACCAGACGCCGACCGAGCTGCTGTTGCACCCCGAGGTCTGCGCATTCGTCCGCCAGCGACTGGACACGGTTGAAGGCGTGCCGATCGAGCAGCGCGAGCGGTGGCTCTTTCACCCCGAGGCTGTCGTGGTCAACAGGTCGTGGGACGAAGGCAAGAGCGATCGGCTCATGGTGTACGAAGTTGACGCGCTCGCAGAGCTGGTCCGCGCCATGTGGCCGCAGGGGTACTCGCTGTGAGCACCGAGCGAGAGCGTGAGCTTGAGGCCGCGCTGCGCGACCTGGAGGAGCGCTTGGAGCGGGCGAGCCTCGCCTGGCTTGCGTTCGAGGGAGGACGGGACGCAAACGGCATGAGGCTGCTCCACGACGCTGTGTTCGTCGCACCGCCGACCGACTTCGTCGAGGTGCTCTGGAACCGGAGGGAACATGGCAAGTCAGCTTGATCTGTTTGGCGTCGCGGAGGCGAAGCCCGACCCGCCAGCGCATCGCGTGCAGCTCCCAGCCTGGGCGGCGCAGCGTGTGCTGTGCGGTGAGCCGCGCGAAAGCGTCGAGCGCGAGGTGCTCGCGCAGCTCAGCGAGTACAGGCGCAAGGCGCTCACGCACTACTTCGTCAACGTGAGCGACGGGCCGCTGCACTTCGACGTGCCCAACGCTCCGTACCAGTGCAACGCGGTGAGGCACGGGCACATTTGGCTCAGGCCCGAGCAGTGGGCCTCGCTCGACCAGCGCGTGCGCGAGGTGCTCGTGCCGTGCACCGAGGCGCGGCGCATGCTTCGCGTCGGAGATCTTCCGGCGACACGCATGCTCGTGGGATCGCTCGTATCGTCTGGCGTGCTCAGTAGCGACGAAGCCTCGATGCTTCGGGTGGAGGATCGATGATCAGGTTCAAGGTTGAGTTGTCGGAGCAGCGGTTCGCGCTCGCGGACCAGCACGCGCGATTGCGATGGCCCGGTGAAAGGCTGCCCATGCACCGGCTGATCGCGGAAGCGCTTGGGCGGCTCGTCGAGCCGCTGGGGCTCGACCCGAGCGCTATGTCGCTGTCGGTCACAACAGCGTCGCGTGTGCACGCTCGCGGCGAGCCTGTCGTTCTGGACGTGAAGCTGCGACTCGACGGCGACAACGAGCCGATCCTGCGTGGGTTGTTCAAGCGCGGCGTGCTGCCGGGCGTGTGCAAGGAAGCGGTGGAGCTTTTCTTCGACTTGGCCTTTCAAGAGGAAGGCGTGCAGCTCGTGCACTTCCGGGCCTACGTGCCGAACGAGGTGATCAGGGAGGCATCGAGCATCGGGCAGAGCGTGCGCCCGCCCTTCGAGGACGCGGTCGTCCGCACGCTGTGGACCGCAGCGCAGATCGGGCTCCCTCACATGGCGCCGCCGCCGGCAAGCGCCGACAAGAGGGAGCTGAACTGATGGGTCTTGAACTCGAACAGGGGGAGGCAGTCATGGACGAAATCAAAGTGAGCGACGAGGTCAGCTTGCAACCGATTGGCCCGCCACTGCGGGCGCCGTGGTGGCTCAGGGCGGCTGTGGGCGAAGAGGTCGTCCCCGTCGTGGCGCTGCACCTTGCTGAAAGGTGCGAGGTCAACGAGGGAGGCAAGAAGTGCCGCATGGGCGTCGCGATGACGGGCTGGATCGTCTGGCAGGGCGAGATCGTCCTCGCGCACGACGTCGAGGGGTTCAAGGGGTTCGGCTACGCGCAAGGCGACGAGAAGGGAAGGGAGCCGTGATGACGCGCGAGGGATGGGAGCGCGACGCGCTCGACGAGCCCGAGCCCGTCTGGGAGCACATGCTCCGCACCGCGGGCGGTGCCTACGTGAACCCGCTGGAGCTCCAGCCGCAGGACGTAGCGATCGAGGACGTGGCGCGGGCGTTGAGTCACTTGTGCAGGTTCGGGGGGCACGTCCCGGTGTTCTATTCGGTGGCTCAGCACAGCGTGATCGTGAGCTGCAACGTTGGGCCAGACAACGCACTGTGGGGCCTGCTGCATGACGGGGGCGAGGCGTACATGCTCGACATGCCGCGCCCGATCAAGGTTCAGCCGGCGATGCGCGAGTACAGGGCCGCGGAGGCGCGGGCAATGCGCGCCGTGGCCCACGCTTTCGGCCTGGTCTTGCCGCAACCGCTGGAGGTCACGATCGCTGACCAGCGCGCGCTTGCGACTGAGGATCGAGACGTGCGCCGCTTGGCGCGGGTCGAGTGTACGGTCGCGCCCTTCGACGAGGTGATCAAGCCCATGCCTCCAGACGAGGCGATGAGGGTTTTTCTGCAACGGTTCGACGAACTGACGAGGTGAGGCATGAGCAACGCGAGCAACAACGTGAGCCTTCGCCTGGAGCCCGATGTGATCCAGGCGGTGGACGAAATGGTGGAAGCGCTGAGCCGCAAGTGGGGCTACGGCGCAAACGTCACGCGAGCAGGCGTGATCCGCATGGCGGTCGTGCGCGGCTTGCCCGAAATGAAACGGACCCTTCTCGGTGACGCCGCCGCGGCGCACAATGCAGAAGCCGCGCAGGCGGCGACGGAGGACCAGCCATGATGGGTATGGGCGACTTCGAGGTGGCGATCCGCAGCCTTGAAATGATCATCGAGGAGATCAACGCGGCGCCGCCGGGAACGGCCCAGGCTGTCGTCGTCCAGCAGCTCTTGGCGAGCGGTCGCATGAGCAACGCGCTCGGTCTGCTCGCGGAAGCCGTGCGCAAAAGCCCGCTTCCCGCCGAGGCCGAAATGAAGATCCAGCGCGTGCTCGACGAGACGCGCCGTGCCGAGCAGCTCACAGCCGATCTTCCCCCCTACAAGGTCAACGGCTAGACGCCGAGAGTCGGTGTAACGCGGTCGAGCGCCGCCGCAGCGCTGGCCCACCGGGAGGCCACGCGCGAGTCGCCGGCCTGGTCGAGCACGAACTCACCCTTGGCGCTCGCGATTGCGGCGAGGGCCTCGGTGACGCCCCGCAAATCGTACTTGTCCACGAGCCCTTCGAGAGCCGCGTAGTCCTCTGCGTCGAGGCGGACCATTAGACTTGCTCCTTCGGCGGCTTTTCCCGCGTGAGGTAGTGCACGACGACGCCGGCAATGATCACGGGCGTTGCTCCCAGCAGCACCGCCCATACGATGTCGCCAGCGCTTCGCTCCTCTTTCGGGGCCGGCTGCTGTCCTACCGACACGCCGACGCTGACTGGAGGGACAAACTGCTGCCAGCAGTCGGGCCAGGGCTGGCACGGCGGCGGAAGCTCGGGAAGCTGCCCCACCCCGCACGACCAGTCGCTTGCTGCGGCGCGAATCATGAGGACAGCGTATCGCCCGGTCGCGCCTTTCCGCAAGCGTTGTGCTCGAGCCAGCGACGGTGCACGATCGCTGCATGGCCGAACAGCAAAGCAAGCTAGGCTACGTCGCCATCGCCACGGCCCTGATCACGTCGGTGCCGGCCCTGGTCACGTCGATCGCCGCATTCCGCAGGCCGGCGGACACGGCCCCCGCCAAGGCCGTGTACGAGCAGCTCGCAAAGGACGTGCGGGAGCTTAGCGACCAGAACCGACGCAACCACGAGGATCTCGTGGCGATGCGAAACTACCTCGACGGCTACCTGCGCGGGACGCGCAAGCCTCGCGTCAGGCCAGACAAGGACGGCGACGGAATCCCCGAGGCCGACGCGGGCGCGCCCACTCCCAAGGCGACGGGGAAGGGTTCCGGTGGTGGGAACACGGACGCGGTCGAGCTGTCGCCGCCGGCCCCTCCGCCGCCGAGGCTCAGCCCAGCGCCGGCTCCGGTCGCGCCTCCCGGCGTCGAAGACCTGTTCTGATCTGCATCGTACGATACACGGTCCCCCCCGGTCCTCCGAAGCTGTGCAACAGGGTTTCGGGGCAGCACCGAGGCACTTCCTGTTTTTGCCGCAAGATTGAGCAAGGATTGCGCCGGGTTGGCGTTGGGGTTCGGGGCGTGCTCCGTTTTCCTCCGAACCTGTTCTCAGGTGGTTCGGGGCCAGAACCGCCAGGCGAGGTAGCCGCCGCCGAGCACCGCACCCAGGATGCCCACGGCGACGACGGGTCTCGACTTGCTCTCGCTCTTGGGAGCAACGGTCGGTTGGAGCCGGATCGTTTCGATCCCAACGCCCGCCAGGTTCAGCTTCGTCGCGATCTGCATCGCCAGGTCCGCCTTGTTCCTGTACTTGACCTCGCGCGAAAGGTTGGTCGCCATGTCCTGGGCCATTAGCTCTGCGGCTCGCTGCACAAAAGAAAAGCGCAAAGCGCACACGTCGAGGGCGGCGTTCTTCCAGTAGTTCGGCTGGCTGCACACCCAAAAGTCCCACCAGAAGTAGAACAAGTTTTCGGGCGATTCCTGCTGCTTGGCCGGGTCTGCCGCCGGCATGATCAAGAACCCGGGCTTACCCTTCACCGTCCAGGTGCGCGCGCCGTGGGCCTCGGATGCGTAGCTCAGGATCGCGGTGTTGCGAATGAGCGGGATCAAGAAATCGTCGGAGTTAGCGATCGAGCCCATGCAAGACTTGACGTCGTCAGGGATGTCCGCCATCGGGAACCACCGACCTCCCGGCCCCTTCTTGCACCACAACGGCTGGGGTTTCGGCGGAAGCTCAAGGTCTGCCCGCGCTTGGTTCCAGGCCTGCTCAAGCGCGACAGCGATTTCGCGAGTGGCTTGCGAATAGCCCGCGCTGATTTCAGCCGCTGCCCCGTCAAAGTCGCAGCCGCCGCCGCCGAACAGGTCTGTGACAAATTCTGCCACGCCCTTGAGTAGGCCTACCGCAACCGCGATTCCCTTTCCCACGATGGGGCCGACGACTCCACCTATCGCCTCGCAGCACGGGATGCAGACTCCCTCGGTGTACACGGTGCACGCGACCGTTGCTGCGAGTGTCGACAGCGCATCGACGCAGTCCTGGCTCTTCCAGTCCGCGCAGCACGCCTTCACGGCCTCGTTGATCTGCTCCTCGCCTACGGGCAGGTCGTTCTCTTTGATATACTCGTTGACCTTCTGCCTCGCTTCTTCGCAGCTCATGACGTCACCTTAGCCCCAGCCGTTGTGCGAGCGCGGCTTGCTGCTCGGGGTCGGTGATCGGCCCCAGGCTCACGGACCACGAGTAGCCCATTTCCCACCACCACAGCCGTTCCTCGCAGAACTTGGTGAACGCCTGGTACACGATCGTGTCGCTGCGCGCGTCGCCGTAGCCGTTGAGCGGGTAGTACAGCGGGGAGCCCTCGATCGTCAGAACCCATGCGACGTGCGGACTCTCGTGCATCTGCCGCTCGCCGCGGACGTGCACCCACTCCCGGTGGGAGTACAGGTGCGTGCTGTAGGCTAGCTTCTTGCGCTTGAGCCAAGCCAGCAGCTCGCAGGCGAAAGAGGCGTCGTTTGGCTGCTCGATTGCCATGCCGGCATCGTACCGCCCGAAGCAGGCTCTCGGCTACCCCCGCGTGACGAAAGCGACGACGCCCAAGCCCACGACGGTGACCGCCGCCCATCCAGCGATCACAAGGGCGGGCGACTTGGGACGGCTAGTTGCCTTGGCCGGCGTAGCAGGCGGCTTGCAGTCGCCGTGGTACAGATCCCAGGTGTTGCACTGCGTGCCGTCTGGAAACACGCAGACGCCGTGCTCGCCGCCAGTGCCCGGCACACTCACCGGCTTGCCACCTTGCTGGGCGCAGTACTCCCAGCTCGGGTCGGCCATGCCCACGGGCGGATCGTACGGGGGAGGCGCCGGAACCGCAGACGCCGGTTGCGTGCCCGCAAAGCCCCAGTCGTTTAGGTCAGCCTGAACGCGCGCAAGCTCACCACCGACGTCTTTCGCGGACAGCGGGTTGTATGGATCGACGGGGGAGGCTTCTGCCCAGTCGAGGCTCTGGTAGGCGGGGTCGGCCCTCATGAACGTGTAGTAAATCGACCGCGCTTGCCCCATCGCGGGCGGCACCCAGCGCTGGCATGCGTGCCTCCCGACGTCCTCTTGGAACTCGTTGCGCAGCGCAGGCTCAAGGTTCGCCCACCATGCTGCGAGCGAAGCTACGAACGGCAGGTCGAGTTGCTCGCCAGGCACCACCCTGCTGATCAGGCCGCACGACGGCGTGATGCTAGGTGTTCCGAGGTTCACCGCGAACCATTGCGCCTGCCGCTCCAGCTTGGGGTAGTCCTCCGGGTTCGGGGTGATAAACGCGGTCCATCCTTCCGAGAGCCGTTTGTACTCGTAGGCCCGCAGCAGTTCTCGGAAGGCAATCTTGTAAATCGCCGCGAACTCGCGCTCGTTGATCCAGCGCGTTTCGGTTTCCAGGGCGATGGCGCGTCCGTTTGCGTATCGGTCCATGACCGAATCGTACCCCCGCCTGCTTCAAGGTTGCCAGTCCGAACGGTGGAAGCTACTCGAACCGGACGAGCTCGACCGGGGCGTTGCACCGAAACCACAATCGATCGATCCACCCCAGCATGTCGTCGGGCTGCCTCACGAGCCGGAACTCGACCGAGCCCTCGTGGTCCTCGTCGCCCTCAGTGCCAGGCTTCGCCAGGTAGAGGCCCTGTTCGTTGAGCACGGCTTCTGCGCTCTCATAGTCGCCCTGGCCCACGTAGCGTGCGAGCTGCTCGTCGGCCTGGTAGCCGTCGACCTCGTGCCAGCCATCGCGTTCACGGATGCACAGATCAGCCATCGCCGCCCCCGAGGACGCGGTTGATCTCCTTGCCGATCTCGCTCGCGCTGCGGACGCCGGCGAGCTTGAACAGCGCCTTGCCTCCCTGAAACAGGATCACGGTGGGCACGGTCTTGACGGCGCACCGTTGCTTCGCGAGCGGGGCCTCGTCGATGTCGATCTCCCCGATGTCGATGCCTCGAAGGCCCTTGGCGAGCTTTGCGATCTCGGGCGCCATGATCTTGCAGGGGCCGCACCAGGCGGCGCCGAACTTCACAAGCACTGGCTTGGAGCTGTTGAGAACGCGGGCGTCGAAGTTGCTGTCGTTGAACGTCTGCATGGCGGCGATCGTAAGGCTTGACCGCTCAGAACGCGAGCCCTTACCCTCGGGCAGTGCTTCCGTTTTCCCGCTGGTCCTACGACTACTTCGCGATCCCGAGCGGCGTGCAGGTGACGTGGGCGACCCACCGCACCTCGTGCCTGTACCACGCGACGGTCGACGGCCAGGTCGCGCTGTGCGGCGCCGGCAACCTCACCGACGCGAACTTCAGCCCGCTCGACTTCGACCCTGCCGGCGACCACATGGCTTGCGAGAACTGCCTGGGCCTGGTCGTGCGCAAGCCCAAGGCCAGGTGGCTGGGCAACTAGCCCGGCGGCGACCAGGCAGTGAACTCGACTGGGCCAGGCGCGCGCAAAGGCGCCTCGCGAGCGAGCGTTCGGAACCCGAGGAAGTCAGCCCGGTTCAGGTGCGAGGAAACCCGCTTCACGAGCGCACCTCGCTCGAGCGCGACCTCGGGCGATGTCACGTCCATGTCGCCGTTTTCGGCACCGATGCAGGCGGCGATGCCAGTGGACGGGTCGAAGGCCTCCACGATGCGAACGTGCGTCGCGCGTGAGGGCTTACCGTACAGCGCCAAGTCGCCTGGCTCTGGCACGTCCACCGCGGGTAGCTGCTTGTACATGGCGTCGGCGTTCATGGCGACGGTGATGCCCGCCTGCCTCGCGCACTGGATGACCAGGCCCGAGCAGTCCAGGCCGTACCCGGCGCCGCCGTGGCCCCCGCCCCACTGGTACGGCGTCGAGGCCTCGACGTGCTGGCGCGCGCAGTCGAGCACGTCGTTGCGCCATGTGCGAGGCGCAGGCTTCGCCGCCGCGGGCCTCACAACAACCAGGACGCCGACGACCAGGGCGGCGGCTCCCGCGGCCACGATCCAAGCTCTCACCTCTTGGCTCGATCGTAGGGCGTGCCGTCCGGCTTCTTGATCCAGTTCCACAACGGGCTTGCAGACGGCGGATCGGGCCACGACGCTGGAATCATGATCCGCTCGCCAGCCCACGCGCTGAACGCGCACGTCCCCGTGTTGTCCAGCTCGAAGCCGGACGCGAAGTCGTAGTTCGCGTTGCGAAGCTCTGTCCACAAATGGGGCGCCCCGACCCACATTGCGGCTATTTCCGAGGGCCACTTGTCTGCGGGAGGAAAGAGCGCATACGGCTTGCGGTTGTAGATCGGCGTGCTGACGGAGCATTTCGTCGCCCGTCGCTCCCCGGCTCTTGCGAAGGGAAAGGCACCGACCTGGCCTCGATTGCGATCGTCCATGCTGCTCACCTGAAGTAGCCTTCCTGCTTGCAATGGCGGCTGCTCGGCTTCTTGTACGCGCAGTAGCGCGACCAGGCCGTCGCCCACACCTTCCCCTCGCCGTAGGTCGGCATCGCGCGCCTTGTCTCCCAGGCGTAGCGCTCCACCTCCCACGGCCTGTCGATCTTGCGGCGCAGCTCGTCCGTGCACAGGACGGCCCCCCACACCTCCGCGCCGTCCGCGTTCCTGCCCGTGGGGATGAAAGCGATCAGGCCAGCGCGCACCGTGCCCAGGGGCACGACGTCGCGCGTGATCTGGTAGGGCTTGCCTCTTTTCTCGCCGCGGACCAGCGCGACCGAATCTTGCCAGAGCACGTATGCCATGGTCCCGGCGTCGGCCCGCTCGTTCTGCCCGCGAGGCGATCGGTCTAGGACGAAGGCCGGCAGGTCGTCGGGCGCATCGATCGGCGGCATGTCCACCAGGCGGAACGGTCGCAGCCGATCGACGAGCCAGACCCGGGCCACGGTCAGCCCTCCTTGGCCTTCTTCGAGGCCTTCTTCGCGGGCTTCGTGCGCGGCTTCGCCGGCTTCCTGACGGCAGCAGCCTTGGCGGGGCGCTTCGAGGCCTTCTTCGCCGGCTTCTTGCGCGCCTTGGAGGCCTTCTTCGCCGGCTTGGAGGTGGCAGCCTTCGAGGCCTTCTTCGCGGGCTTCTTGCGCGGCTTCGCCGGCTTCTTGGCGGCAGCCTTGGCGGGGCGCTTCGAGGCCTTCTTCGCGGGCTTCTTGCGCGGCTTCG
>ERZ795031.225-NODE-225-length-75426-cov-12.595494_pt1 | contig 75426 bp, 54 predicted proteins | sample MGYA00375123_ERZ795031 | MGnify/ENA primary metagenome ERZ795031 (study PRJEB30166, sample SAMN05720159) | activated sludge metagenome | isolation source: anaerobic digester from wastewater treatment plant | place: USA | collected 2015-04-21 ...
GTCCTGTTGTACGACCGGAACGAAACATGCCCCCGCCCAGGCACGTCATGCCGGATCGCCCCGGCCCGCGCCAGTACCCGTCGGGGAGCGTGCAGTCCGGCAACGGGAAGAAACGGCCGTCCCAGGCGGCCCCGGGAAAACGTTCAAAGCCTTCCAGGCCGACCCGTGGGCGGGGCGGCTTCGGTCGCAGATAGACGGGCCGGATACATCTTCAGTACAATTTTTTTTCCCGACAAGGCGGCCTGGCTGCCTGCGAACCCATAGAATCTGTCCCGTGCCGGATCGGCGGCGACAGGCCACCGGCCGGCCACAAAAACAGGGAGAGAATCATGATGTTTTCAAAAAGACTGTTGCTGACGACGGCCTCGATGATTCCAATGCTTGCGCTTTCAAGTCCGTCAGTCTCCCTGGAAAGGGGGCCAGCCCTGTTCTGGGGTGTTTCCGCGATCACGGAGTTGCCGCAGGAAACCGTTGACGACGTGTCAGCCTGGCTGGGGGGGGAAATCGGGCGCGCCGCGGGTGTCAGGGTTCTGGATCAGGACGCTGTCGATGAAGGGTTCGATGCCGCGGTCGAAAGCGGGGATTGCCAGGAAAACGACATGCCGTGCATCGTTGCCGTTGCCAGGGCAATCGACGCGGCCGAGGCGGTCAGCGCGGATCTGGGAAAAGTCGGCGGCGTGTTCGTTCTTACAATCAGGAGAATCGGCGCGACCAGCGGTTCGGTAATCAGGCAGGTAACCGGCCAGACCGATGAGGGAATCGACGTCCTTGTGCGCGCGCTGCCCGACCTGGTCGCCACCCTGTATGACATCCCGCATAACCAGTTGGGAACCATCAGGGACAGCCGATACGAGGCAGGACTTAGCTACGTGATCGTCACCTATGGACGGCCGTTTGCATGGCTCAGGCCGGCCTATCACCTTGGCAGCTATCCCTGGTGGTGGGCCGGGCCCGTCAGATACCACCACCATCACCACAGATGGTGGGGATGGCACCACAGGCACCCGGATCGGCGGCCGCACCATCCGGCCCACCGCCCGGGCCGCCACGATGGACGCCATGACGGGCGCCACGATGGCCGCCACGACGGACGCCACGACGGACATGGAAGGCACGATCAGGATCGGCGGGATCGCAACCACGACGGCGGCGACCGCGTCAGGATCGAGAATCCACCCCGGGCGGTTGTTCCGGCTCGTCCGGAAGTCAGGCAGCCCCGCGACAACGCGCGCGGATCCGGCATCACGGCGCCTGCCCGTGATCACCGGACGACCCGTCCGACCGTGACCACGGCCGCACCTTCCGTACGGGACAGGGACATCAGGAAAGATTCAAAAAAGTCCAAGAAACCGGTTGAAAAGAAGTCGGGGCGGGGCGACAGGAAAGCCAGGCCGGGAAAGGCCGCCATGCCCGGTTCGATTCCCCGCCGCTGACATCCGGATAACAGGCTCCACTCATTTGAAGGTACAATCAGGCCCTCTTGAAATGGTCTGGCCATGGACAAGGTCGCGCTTCTGGTCGGTAACTCGGACGGGATAGGACTGGCGATGACCCGAAGGCTGCTGGAACGCGGCTGGACGGTACACGGCATCTCACGAAGCCCGTCGCCCGTCAACCACGCTTCCTGCACTCACCTGGCGATGAGCGTCTCGGATCCGGCATATCCCGCGGAGGTTAACCGGATCGCCGCAACGACGCGCCCGTCACTGTGCATCTACTGCGCTGGAATCGGTTTGAAGCTTGATGTCGGAAACATTGATCGGGAATTATCGGTCTTCGACGTCAACCTGATGGGGATGATCCGGACGTTCGCCGCCGTCGTCCCCGGAATGATTCAGAGGAATGGCGGCCACTTCATCGGCATTTCCAGCCTGGCGGACGAACTCAACGACCACGGACACCCATCGTACTCGGCCTCGAAGGCGGGATTCACGCGCTACCTGGAAAGCATCGCGCCGGCCATGCGAAGAAGGGGGGTGGCCGTGACGAACGTGCGCTTCGGATTCGTCCGAACCAAAATGCCGGAAGGCGACCGGCTGCCGTTCATCATGACCGTGGAAAGGGCCGCCGACCACCTTGAAAGGTGCATGTCCAGGCGGCCGGTACGCTATTCGACGCCGAAGATAATGGTTCCGATGGTCAAGCTGGCCAGGGTCGTCCTGTTCTTCCGCCACCTGTTCGGCTGATTGCTACTTGTCGTAATAGTCCTGGTGATACTCCTCGGCCATCCAGAACTGTCCGGCCGGCACCACCTGGGTCACGATCGGGTCGTCCCAGAGCCCGGACTTGTCCAATGCCGCAATCGCGCGCATGGCGTCTTCCCGCTCCTCTTCCGTCAGATAGAAGACGGCCGAACGGTACTGGGAACCGTACCCCGACAACGGATGCACGACGGAGGGATCATGGGTTCGAAGGAAACTCGCGATCAGCCGTTCGTAAGTAATGACACTCGGGTTGTAAAGAACTTTGACCGATTCCGCATGCCCGGTCGTACCGGTTGAGACCATCTCGTATGTGACGTCCGGCACGGTTCCCCCGCAATACCCGACGTCGGTATCGATTACGCCATCAACCTTCTTGAGCTTGTCCTCGATACCCCAGAAACAGCCACCGGCCACGATGGCCACCCCGAACGCCGGAGGCTGGGAGTCGTCCGTGCCGCCCTCGTCGGAAGCGAGCACTTCGCCAGCCAACTGGTCGTCGGCAAATTCGTCTTCAACGGCACACCCGGTTCCAATCAACAGCACAAATGCAATCACCAGCTTTTTCATTCGGCAGCTCCGCAAGCCGGAAAGACCTTGATTGAATACTAAGGTTCGACGCGGCCGGACGCCGCATTGTAAACAAATACGCTTTGTAAAACGGCACGTTACGGTGCCGACGACATCACTTCGCGGACAACCGGAACGTCAAGACCGCCCAAAGCCGCAATCATCCGCCAAAGAAACTGACAGAAGCTGTCAATTTCTATTGAAACGACTGCCGCCGTCTGGTAATAAAACCTCGGATTCAGAAGGAACCAACAACATGAAAACACTGTCCGTGGCGACCGCGGCCATTGCCGCTTTGCTTTCAATTGCATGCTCGGGGGGCGCCGGAGCCGAAGACGACCTGGGCGGAATGGACGTCCGCATCGTCCCGGACGCCGCGCTGGAGGACGCCAGGGCCGGCGACGAGACAGTCGGACGCGACGAGGGAGCCGGCACGGATACCGGCGAGACCGACAGTGGCAGCACCGATACGATGACGCTGGCGGACACGACATCGGAAGACGTGGCTCCTCCGGACACGGGAACTCCCGATACGACACTTGACCAGGGGACGGTGACCGAGGTCGAGGCTTACGGCGAGTGCAACAACGACGCCGAGTGCGAAGGCGTCCTCGACGGGGTTCCGGTCAGCATGGAATGTTTCGCGTTTCCAGACAGCAAATACGGCTTCTGCACGAGAGGCTGCACAAAGGACGAGGATTGCCCGTCACATCCGTCTGGCTACACCCGCGGCTGCTACATCGAGGATGGCGATACTTCCGGGACATGCCTGCTGCTCTGCGGAGCGGTAGGTGGCGGCAACGGGTGTCCCGCCCACCTTCAGTGCGTTTCCAGCCAGTTCTGCCTGCCACCATCGACGACGGTGGCAACCAAGGAAGCCGGCGAGGCCTGCACTGGACCGGCCGAATGCCTCTCCGGGGAGTGCATCGAGGGCGAGGCGACCAGGGCGCACTGCGCGCTGAAGTGCCAGACCAACGAGGATTGTGCCGGGCCGGACGGCCTGTGGGCGGGAACCTGCACGAACGCCGGCGGCCTGAATTACAACTTCTGCATCTTCATGTGCGGAATGATGGGCGGCGGAAAATCCTGTCCCGGCGAACTGGAGTGCGTCGGCATGTCGGTATGCCAGTGACTGGAACCATTCCGGATATTCTGCCGTATCCTCTTAACGTAATATGATTGTCCGTCGATTGCGGGCGATACCATGAAAAGACCTGGAATTCTTCTGTGCATCCTGGTCGGGATGGCGGCTGGATGCGCCTCCGATCCGTTCGGAACCGACTTTTCAGGCATTGAAGCCGCGGATGTTGACGGAATCGATGATGCCACGGCCGACTCCCATGCCGGGCATGACCACGTCTCCGACATGCAGACGGATCAGACATCGGGGGACATCCCGGCAACGATCCCGCCCATTCGCTTGATGACCTTCAATACCGGGACATCCGAAGCCAACGGGAAGGCGGATCCGGACGACCGGTACACCGAGTGGCATGCGAGCCAGTCAGACGAGTATTATGGGGATGGTCTGGCCTGGATGCCGGCAATCGAGGCCGCAAAGGATTTCATTGACGCTCAGGCGCCGGACATCATCGCCTTCCAGGAGATCTTTCATTCCGCCGAATGTGCCGACATCCCGCTGGAATCAAGAACAGACTTCATTTGCACGGACTGGCGGCCTGGCGACCCGACGGTCGCGTCCATCATCACCGGGGATGATTACCAGGTGATGTGTAACCCCGGCAAGCCGGACAAATGCTCCGCCGTTCGGAAATCGTTCGGCCGGTTCAGGGGCTGTGACGACGACTTCTGCCTGGAAGGAATGACCGGCTGCACAGTGGATACATGCGGCAAGGGCGCAAGAATCGGCCGTGCCACAATCGAATTGAATGGCGGTGGCGAAATCAACCTGGTCAGCGTCCATGCGTCGTCTGGATTCAAGGAAGACGAGATGCAGTGCCGGGCCTGGCAGTTCGAACAGATATTCGTCGATATGTGCGGTGCCGGGCCTGGCGCCACGGGCGATGTCAGCGTCGTCATGGGCGACTTCAACACCGATCCCGGACGTGCGGTCATATTCGATCCCAGCGCCGCCAGACTTCTTGATTTCGTCGGCGTGGACAAGGAGTTCCATTTCCTGACGGAGGTTGGGGAAGATGTTGCGCCGACGTACGGTGGTGTCGGAAACATCGATCATGTCGTCAGCAACATCCTTGAAGGCTCCTGCTGGGCGGCCGGCGTTACCGAGGGACATCCACCCGTCATCGTGGATACCGTTTTCGATCACGTCCCCATCGTATGCGATGTCGCCATGCCATCATTGTGACGGCACCCCGATCAGCATAAGTCCGCGACACCAAGATTATTCCGGCAAGGTTGAACAGGCTCGCCGGCACGAAAATGGCTGACGCGCGGCATATCAATGTCGCCATGCTTGAAAAGCGAAGGTATAGTATGCAGGCAAATCATTCCTGCATCCTTGCAGCAAAGGGGAAAACCATGATGTCAAGAAGTCGGCGGAGGAAGGAACAAGGCCACAGGATTCGGGGGATCTTCCTGACCTTCTCAATGACCGCGATTACCATGTTCATGGTCACCGTCGGCTGCGGGGGCGATGCGGGGCCCACCGACACGCTGAATTCGGACGCAATCGATACTTTGGAAACAGACACGGGCGATCAGCCGGGGGGCGTGGTGCTCCACGCGGATCTTTCCGGCCTGGATGCGGACGAGACGGCCTGGCTGCATGTCGGCGCCAGGGTCTATCCGATGAAGGCCCACACCGATGAGACCCGCGACCTGTACCTGAACCAGAACGGATTGCAGGGCACGATCGACGATGAAGACGTGACCCACTATGCCGAGGGCGTAGATCTGCCGGATGACCGTGTCGCCCTGATGTGGGTGACGCACAGCCCGGAAGATGATCGCGATGGCGAGCACGGTCTTGGCCTGGTCGGGCTGCATATACCGCAGGTCGCGATGGAGAAGGCCAGAACCCTGCGTGCCTATCAGGGCTGGCCGCGATACCGGCAGTACCTTGATAACCCCATGCCGAAGCGCAATGCGCAGTTCGTGCCGAAGAAGCTTGTTAAACGGGACGCCAACGACGATCCGGACGACATGCTCACACCGCTGGACACCGCAAAGGCGCTTCTCTTCCACCATCCGGCAGTCACGAGCCTTGATCCGGACGTGGCGGCCCTGGTGATGACGCACATCGAAAACGCCGTGGGGCTTTCCGAACTGACGGACGCGATATCGGCGCAGGGGCGCGCATACGAACACGACGACGATTACGAGGACGGCTGGGCGGTTCTGGTGCCGATTCTGGACGAGGAAGGAAACCGCCGAATGAAATCGGATGGAACGCCTTATTATCACTACGTTCTGTCGGACAGGACGGCGGAGGAGGCCGAGACTGCCGTCAAGTCCCTGCTTCGGGCCGCCCACAATGATCTCGAACTGCGGGACAAGACCTGGCACGTCCAGGACGGAACCGGCGCGATCGATGCATCCCCGGAACCGGTGGCAACACACACCCTGCGTGCCGCCGGCGCCTATGACTGGACACTCGATTACACCAACTCACGTTCCGGCCTCGAGGCCCGCGTCGAGGCCCTTTCCAACAACCCGGACAACGGCCTGCGGCGCGTGAAGATCGGCCTGAAGAACCACTGGCTGCGACACCTTACGTTCTATGTCGGATTCGTTAAGGCGGACGGCACGCGAATGACCATCCCAGCCTCGATGGCGACTTCCCATGACGACAAGGATCACGACATCATGTACGTCGGCAAGGTCCCGCCGGTCGTCGAAATCATGAGCATCCCGCTTCCTGCCGACTGGGTCGATTTCACCATCGACGTGCCGAACGAGGCGCAATCCATCGAAATAATGGGCGGCGGGCTTGGCACCGGCAAGCTCGACTATCCCAAGGTTGCAAACAACGGGATGATCATGACGTTCGTTTTCGAGTACGGCATTCCGCTGTTCTTCCTGGCCGCCGGCGTGGGCATCGAAAACACGTCCTGGTACAAGGATCTTATGGCGGATGACGACCTGGTCTTCGCGATCATCGCGGTCGCCGGCTTCCTCCTGGCGGGCGAGAACGCGGCCGAAATCGGCCTGGGCGGAAGCCCGAAGGCCGTCCTGTCGCGCAGCGCGACGCTGGTGGGCAACCTGATTTTGTCAAAGGCGTGCTCCAAGCTGGCCACTTACGTGACAAAGAAGCTGACCGAGGCTGAACTTGAAGGGGCCATTCCTTTCGTCGGCTGGGGTTTGAGAATGCTCAGCGTTTCGGCGACGCTGTCCGCGGTCGCCCAGACAACGGCGGAAGTGACCAGCAGCCCGTGGGTGATCAAGAACGGCGTAACGCCCACGATGGACATGCAGGTCACCATCTTCCATGACCCGGACGACTATCAGTTCCCGGCAACGGCCACCAAGTACCAGGTCATCGCCACCTATGCCGACAAAAAGCACCGGATTCTTCCGATGAGAGCCCTTCCGGGAACGACCGTATCAGACCCGATTGTCGTGGAGTTCGAGGACGTTCCGGCCGGCGGCACCGTCGAGGTGACCGTTGGCTTCTTCGCACAGAACAACTGGCTTGCCGGCCGCGGAAGCACGGGAAGGGTCGCGAACCTGGTTCCTTCCGGACAGGACAAGCTGAAGCTCGATATCACCCTTGAGGAGATCAAGGTTCCACTGGATCAGACGACGAACTATCACCACAAACAGAAGCTGAATTACGCCAGCGGAAAGTATCAGTGGGTCGCGGGCGACGCGCCGACCGAGACGCTTTCCAGCCTTTCGTGCGCCAACGTCGGTTCCCACCTGTGTTCGCTCGACAACATCACCTTCAGCCAGCGCGCCGGCATGTTCGGGTACTCCTGGCAGGCCGCCGGTCCGAACATGGCCCAGTGCGACACCGGCACGACCGACATGCAGCTTCATTTCGTCCAGAACATGTCGGCGAAGGCCGATCCGAACATCGGCTACAAGACGCTTGACTGCGGAATGTCGGAAAAGACGACCATCGTCTATGAACTCATGGGTCCGGAAAACGGCACCGGCATGAATTTCTTCCTGGACACCAGGAACGGCAACTACCACCTGCGACGCGTGGTTGCCGACGAATCGACGCCGATGAGCTCATCCGGGCTGAGCTGGGGGCGATTCACGCAACCGCTTGACGACATCGCGATCAATGACGCCGGGTACGTGGTTGGCGCGAACTGGTCAAACAGCAAGCTGGAAATTCTGACGATTCCGGCCCAGGGATCTTCGGACGATGCGGCGCCGTGGGCCAGGCTGCTTGGCGGCGAAGGCACCAGGGAAGGACTGATGTACGGACCGAAGGCCATTGCGTTCACGGCGGAAGGCGTGCTGCTGGTTCTTGAAACGCTGAACAAGAGAATCCAGGCCCTGGATATCGACGGGAACCCGGTCAAGTACTTCAACGACAAGCAGGACTACTTCGCGGATCTGTTCGCGGATACGGAACTTGTAACGTACCTGGACATGGGCGTCGAATTCATGGGTTACATCTATGTTCTTTCGTACGTCAACGACGGCTCGAACGTTAACGACTACCGGCTGGACATCTACGACCCGCAGGGCGAATTCTTGAGCCGCACAATCGGCGTGGCGGCCCACAAGATGACGGTCGATTTCTGGAGAAACGTGTACAGCCTGAATTACCAGAGCATTGCGGGCCCAGGTGGCAGGACCGAACCTTCGGTCAGCGAATGGATTCCTTCCACCCCCAATCCGTAACGACGTGCCTGGTTCGACCGGAGGCGATCATGAAGCGAATTATTGTGGCGGCGGCCGTGCTCCAGATTTGTGCCGGATGTGAAGGTTCTGGCGGAGTCGATGACCAGGGTGGGCTGGGCGACCTGGGCTGGCAGGAGATTTTCGGTGACATGACCGAGTATCCTGACGCCGTGCCGGGCCAGGACGTGACCCTGATGCGGCCCGAAGAGCCGCGATCACCCGGGATGGCCTATCACGAGCACTCGCTTGGAATCCTTGACGATGAAGTCAGCCTGAACGCGGACGACACGCTGATCGTTTATCTGGAACACCGCAGATCCGGCAGCAACGACCTTATGGACTCCGGGGTCGATCCCGGGGTCGATGAATTCGAATACAGGTACTTCGATCGACATCAGCACACTTTCTGCTGGGAAGGCGGCTCGGTGGTCAGGCCACACGCCATGAGCCTTATCAACGAATCCGGCGACACCGTCCTTGACCTGCTCGAGGGTGAGGGGTGCAAGACCGTCTGGCTTGATGAAGGCCTCTATACCAAGGTGTTCGAGCACGGTGGCGGAGACGAGGGAGACGAACTGATTTTCGTAAGTCCACAGAGCACGGCGGACGTCGATCGGATGAAGATGATGGCCAGGCCGCCGGTTCCGAGATCGACCGGGAAGGCGTGCAACGCGATTTCCACGCTGACCGCGGGAACCGTCAACCAGTTGAAGCAGGGGCAGATTGGCATCGCGGACACATGCACCCCGACGGGCTCGACGACCGTCTGGGTTTTCGACCAGACCTGCCAGGACTTCAAGGGAACGCCGGGCTCGCCTTCCATGGATCCCAGGGCGGTCTATGCCGGCCCCAATACGACGGCGATCATCTACACGGCCTCATCGTTTGCCGGCCGTTCGGTTGTCGTCACGAACCCCGGAACCCAGCCGGTCTGCCTGGACAACGGCAGATTCCTGCAGGACTACACCTGGGCCTGGGATTTCAAGCGAAGTTTCAAGGTCTGGGCAAACCCGCCCGACGTGCCCGGCGCGGGCTGCCGCGTGACGTGGGCCGGCGAGGCGGCCGACCTGCCGAAGGCCGGACCCGCGGACGGGGAACTCTGGATATTCAGCGGTCAGTACAGGGCCGGGCATGCCTGGGTGTTGAAAGGTCCGTGCGAGGACCTTTGCAACATCAATGCCTCGATGCTGATTGGCTCAATCTGGGCCGGGCCGAACACCGTCGCCACGCTTTACCGGGATACCGTTTATCTTGGTGAAAACTGGCCGTACCAGTACGCGACCGACACGCTTTCCACCTTTTCGGCAACGGTGAAGTCGATCTATGTCGAGAGCCTTGCGTCTTACAACAACAAGACGACACTGATCAGAAACAACAACTGCGATTACTGCAACCTGATCGGCCTTCGGCTGGCAGACAACCAGAGCCTGAAAGGCGCGTCCCTGATACAGGCCAACCTGACGAATGCCAGGATTGTCGGCGCTGACCTGTCAGGCGCGGTGGCCGACGGCGCCATATTCCGCGGGGCTAACATGTCCTCGTGCAACCTGAAGGGAGCAAAGCTGTCGAACACTGTATTCGAGGGCGACGACCACACTCAGCCGGCCGACCTGAGTTATGCGTACATGCCGAACGCCCGCCTGGATCACGCCCATATGAACGGAGTCAACGCCGCCTATGCCCAGATTTACGGCGGCCAGGCGACCGTTGCCCAGGCAACCATGCAGGGCATCCAGCTTCCAAATTCAGTCCTGTGCAACATGGACTTCAGCCAGGCAACCATGAAAGGTGCCTCGCTTACGGGGGCGAACCTGATCTCGACGACGTTCCGCGGGGTCGATCTGACGGGGGCCAACCTTGTCGGCGCGCTGCTCCAGGGAACCGTGTTCGACGGCGCCACGCTTTACGGCGCCAAACTGCAGAACGCGGGAATTGCCTTTGAAGGCGGGTCACTTCAGGTTACGCGACTGGGGGACGACAACACCCTTCAGGTGGTGACTGTCAGCTTCGACAAGACTTCACTTCCGCCGGACACGACCAATGGCGACACGTTCTGTCCCTATGGCGGACAAAGCTTCGAAGGTCTTCCCGGATGCGACACGACTGCGGAACTTACATCGATGGATCCGCCAAAGCCCCCGACCTGCATACCGAGCGCCACTCAATTCTGCGACCGCACAAGAAAGTAGGCAGGTTCAATGTGTCTTCGCGCAGCGGAAGCCGGTCTCGACTCCGTCGATGCTGGCCGCGGCCTCGCCACGTGCCGCGCTTCGCAGCCACGCGGCGTCGTGAACGGCATAATGTCCGCCCCTGGTAACCCGTGTCGAGCCTGCATCAGGCCCGTGTGGATTCAAAGGCGGACTGCTGGAGTAATAATTTGGGTCATACCAGTCAAAAACCCATTCCTGCACGTTACCTGACATGTCACAGGCGCCGAATGGACTGTCACCCGCCGGCGACCTGGAACAGGGGATTGCCGGAACCCCGGTTCCGCAACCGGGGGTGGTCGATTCAAGCATGACGGCGAGCCCGCATGAGGGGGCGCCGTTTCCCCAGGGATAAAGACGTTCATCGGTTCCCCTGGCCGCCAGTTCCCATTCGGCCTCGGTTGGAAGCCGCTTGCCGACCCACGAACAGTATGACTGCGCCTGTTCCCAGGTAACGCAATTGATCGGGTACTGCTCCCGTCCAGAATGGCCCCACTGGCACAGGCCCTCGGTTCTGGTCGCGGAACACGCGCCGGCGCCGACGCACAGGGCATACGCCGCGACCGTGACCTCGGTCCGGTCGATGAAGAATCCCGATATGGTCACGTAATGGCGCGGGTTTTCGCCGGGACGGCAGGCCGGGTCGGTCGCGGGATCGCACCCCATGTAGAACATGCTGAACGGAACCTGCACCATGCCGTCCGGGACGCAGATGCCGGAAGAACCACACGAATACCCAAGGGCGCAGGTTCCGCAGGATCCGCCGCAGCCGTCACCGCCACACTCGCGCCCGGTGCAGTCCGGACGACACAGCCCTTCGTCGATCAAGCCGTCGCAGTCGTCATCGATGTCGTTAAGAATCTCGATGGACGACTTGTAAAGGGAATCGCAGGTCAATCCAAGCTGATCTGGTGAACAGACGACGGTGCCCCCCGCGCACGCGCCGACTCCGCAGGCTGCGCCCTTGGCAAGCTGGCTACCGTCAACTTCCGTGAACAGGAATCCCTGATCGGTCATGCCGTCGCAATCGTTGTCCTTCCCGTCGCACGTCTCGACAACGGCCCCCTGCATCGGTTCGCAGTTGCCCGGATTTCCATCCACGCAATTCAATACGTCGTGCTGACATTCCCCCAGCCCGCATGGCGAGCTTCCCAGGAACTCATCGGTCAAACCGTCGCAATCGTTATCCACATCGTCGCAAATCTCGGCCGCCGGTATTGCGGCGCCGCACGGAGCAAATCCAGTCAGGGTACACTCCGCAACCCCTTCACACGTCCCATGGATGTTGGCCCTGGTGCACGACGTGTCCGCCCCGGACTGCAGGACGCCGCACTCGCACGGCTGTCCGTCGCCACCGGCCCAGTAACATGCCTTGTTTCCAGAATCATCGGAGTCAAGACATTCATAACCGTCCGGGCACCCGGAGTCTTCCAGGCATGGAATCAGGCAGAATGACCCCGCCAGGCCGGACGGATCGGAAACCGGGATGCATGAAGCGACGGGCTGGTATCCTTCGGCGGCGCAGTCGGAATCAACGCGGCACGGCCTGCAGATGGTGGGGCTGAAGCCCGGATCGGCTGAATCGGATTGGACATCATACATAACGGAATCGTCCGTCACGTCCTGATCCGCAATTGCGTCACCATCACCGCCATCACTCAAATCCCCGGCCTTCACGTCGTCTGCATCGGTGTCGGAACCATCATCGGCCAGCCCGGAATCATCGACGTCACCAACATCACTGCCGGCATCGATCTCGAAGTCCACCGCATCGTCGCCAGGATCTGTCTGCAGATCCTCCTGCGCAATATCAGACGCGTCGGCAGAATCAGGAACGGCATCAGGGACTTGAATCGAATCCGGCCTGGCGTCGTCCTCGGAGTCCGGCGGAATAAGGCTGTCCGGGGGCGCGTCCGATTCAGCGACGGAATCCTGGATTTCCTCGATCGAATCGTTGACTGGGATCCCGCCGCCGCAGCCGGCCCAGATCAGAGTCGCGCAAAACGACGCAAGGACAATCATCCGATTGCGAATACCGATCATGGAGCTCTCCAATGCAGTAGTCCATCTGGGGACTATACTCCGGACGCCGGGACTGTCAAAATCAGTCCGATGAGAGTCTCATCGGCCAATAACCTCGCAATTCCGTTGTCCCTGGCAATGGCAGGCTCGCTTCTACAAGACGCGCCAGGCAACCCTGGCAAGCACCGGCAGGTGATCGGAAAGCTGGTTACCGTCTGCATCAACGAATTCTTCGGGAATGGACCACTCAACCGGTTCAAGTTCCAGATCGGGACAACTGCGGAACATTATTCGATCGATTCTCTCGTCGCCGCATTCAAGGAACCGGCACGAATCGACAAGGCCGGTGGCGGCCAGGAAATCGTCAAGTGTCTGAAGGTCCTCGGGACGGGTGGCCTTCAGGTTGGTGTCGCCGGCCAGCAGGACCGCCACACCTTCCGAATTCAGGGCAATGAACGACGCAAGCTGCGCTGACTGGGCCCTGCGGGCGGCGATGTCCTCTTCCGAGCCGCTGGCGTCCATGTGCAGGTTGTAAACGTCGATGGCGATGCCGGGTTCGACCTCGAGACGCGCGTAAAGGAATCCCTTTGTCGTCATGCAGTCGCCGCCGCTGTCGATAAGGCCGTTGCACTGCTCCCAGGCGACGCGGGTGAACTCGCCCGACGGGTATGCCGAAAACGTGTTCAGGCCGTCACCCATCTTGTCCCAGTCCGGGGTCTCCCACATCGGAGGTGACTTGTGGGGGTGCGTCGTTCCGGCGTCCAGATCCGCGTGATACCAGAAGTCTTCCTGGACAAGAACCAGGTCATACGCGTTCAGCAGGGGCGCAATCCTCGGCATGTTCGCAACGGGATCCGAACCGGAAAGCTCGGCGGGAAGTCCCGCCACATTGTACGTCAGGACGCCGATTTCACCGGATGGAGCCGCCTCGCCGCCGCAGGCGCACAACAGGATCAGGACAACCGATGCAGGCCGGTTCCAGAATTGCGCAACTGACTTCATCAAGTCACCTTCAGGGAGTCGCAACCGGGGCCGGGGGCGGAAGGGGCTTGATCCACTCGGCCGGACTGAACTTCAACAGGACATTCACGGTCTTTCCGGACGTGATGCCGGCTTCCTTGCCGTCATACCGCACGAAAAGGTGGGGCTTGTCCTTCGTGAACCACATGAACATCTTCGGGGCGATTGGGCCCAGGGCGCCCTTCAGCTTCATCTCCAGCTTATATGTGTCGAACGTGCCCATCGGCGTGGTCACCTTTTCTTCACCGCGCAGGATGATGTACGCGGGAAGAACCTGCCCGTTCGTCAGCACAAAATCCCCGTCAATCCTGGCGCCGGGGCCCTGTTCGAACGGAAATCCGCGCAGCATGAAATACATGGCGTCCGACGAGAATGCCGTTGAACCCAGTTCGACAGACTTGCTTTCCTTCTTGCCGCCGGCGCGATCCTGGTAGTTGTAGTGAACCTTTCCACCCGCCCAGTCGTACGTCAGCTTCCAGCTTTCCTGCTCGGCGCCGGTGGAATCCTTTGACCAGGACAATGTCCGCAGGCTGCTTCCATTAAGTTCCATCACCGAATTCTCGGTCCATTCGATCCGCTTCGCACCCGACTTGTTGTTGTCGCCCTTTGCGGAAAAGACCACCTTGCCTCCATCACGTTTGACGTTCCAGGAATAGTTGTACAGGGCCTCCGTCTTCTTTTCGAAGCGGGTCATCTGCACACCGCTTTCCTGCGGGGCAATTTCAATGGGGCCAAGCTCGGCCGCAAGTGCCGCCGCCGGCAGCGCGACCGCAAGAACTGACACCAGACATGCAATCCTGTTCACATTTCCACCTGCAGCGACGAATCCCCCTCCGCGACGGGGTCCGCCTGATTTTCGGGTACATCATCCATGGAAATCGCCAGGCCAAGCCGCGGCGCGACCACGGACACCCACGAATCGACAGCGTCGAAATCCCGGAAATCACCCCTTGGCGTCTTCATCATCTTCAAGATGATCCGCTCGAACAACGGGAATTTTTCCGGCACAAACCAACCTGGAAACAGCCCGACCCCGACCGGCTTCAGGTCAAGACGATCGAAGACAGGCTGTGTGAAGGCAAGGACTTCCGGCGCCTTCTTCTGGCCATCCCTCATCATGAGGCAGACCGTGAACATCGCGTGCGGAATTGCCCTGACGGCGGCCGCATGCTTCTCAATCCACCTGATCGCGGGGCCGTGCCACTTGCCGGCCCGCACACCGGAACCGACAATCACCGCATCGAACCCGGCAGGGGCCGGAGCCGACTCGACCGGAATCACCTTGACCTCCGCCCCGCCCTGTCGAAGCGCCGTGCCGATACGACGAGCCACATCCTCGGTACACCCGGAATGCGTTGCATAAACGACCAGAATCTTCATCGCCGCCCCCGCAAAACAAGCCGCATGAAGGATACCACCGGAAGAATCATTTCTGACGAAGGAAATAATTGAACAAGGCAAGCGGACGATAAACGGCATGGGCAAACTTCGAGAAGGCGAACAGCAGCACCAGTTCCATTGAGACGATGGTGTGAATAATGAAGATCGCCGCGTTCAGGTCGTTTTCAAGGTGCGCCATGACCGCGACTTCCATCCAGAAACCTGTCAGGCCGGCCGCAAAAAGCGCCCCGAGCAGGGCCCAGTCGGCCAGGGTCGAATTGCGGTACTGCCGGGCGACACCCTTTATCCGGTAAATGATCGCCAGCGTCGCGCCCCACATCATGGCGATGCCGGCAACCGTGCCCAGTATCCTGCTTGGCCACCAGGTCGTCGTCGCGGGATCCTTCAGCAGGAAGTCCAGGATGGTCGCGAAAAGCAGGCCGATGAAGCCCCACATGATGCTCCAGTGGACGAACCACGGCTGGAAGGGCCACTTCCTGTCCTTGAAATACGGCTCCTCGTCGTCCTGGCACTTGCGGTAACGCCTCATTGTCAGCAGTTCGGCCCTGACGTTGTGAATTGCGCTGACGATTGCCTTTCGCGGATTCTCCAGCTTCGGCATTCCGGCAAACAGGCGACGCCCCATCAGAATCATTCCCAGCAGGGCCGACAGGCCCATGAACGTGAAGATGACCATCCCCATGTCGTGGATGACTGAAAATGAAAGGTGGTCAAAAATCCAGCGTTTCAGCACGTTATCCGGATCGACGCGATCCGAAACCATCATCATGAAAGTGCCCATGACGACGGCCAGCAGCACCGTGAACACGACTGCAAACGGGCTGTTCGTAAAAAGCAGGCGCGTCAGGCCGGTCGGCTCGTGATGGGCGATGGCGAACTTGCGCGCGGCGGCCATGAAGTCCCCGGGTCCGGCATCGCGCGGACACGCGGCACTGCACTCGCCGCAGGCATAACAGAGCCATGGTTCCCGGGCCGAAAGAATCTCGTCCTTCATGCCAAGCGAGCCGTAACGCAGGAAGATTCGAGGATAATTGGCATCCTTCGCCGTCAGGCTGCAAACCGCCGTGCAGTTTCCGCAGTTATAGCAGGCCGGAAAGTCTTTCGCGCCGTACTTCTTCAGTTTCCCGGCCAGTGTCGGATCAATCTTTGCCATCCCGGGCCCCCGTCAGCTCTTCTGCTGGTAAAGGTAGTACTGCTCGCTGTCGTCAAGGCCGGCCGGCTCGGCGACGCGGTACCTGTTCATCGTCATGACGTGCCTGGTGACCAGTGAAGCATCCAGGCCGGACGCCTTCGCGATGTCGGGAATCGATATCGGCCCGTCCTTCATGGCTTCCAGGATCATGTGCCACTGCGCAGGGTATTCCTTCATCGTCACCGAAGGCGCCGCCGACTCCTCGGCCGCGGCGGTTTCGGTGATATTGATGTTCTGATCCAGGGCGAATCCATCGATCATCCCCTCGATCTCGGCATCGGTGAAGCAGGCCAGTTCGATGGCGTTTGTCGGGCAAACCGGGGCGCAAACGCCGCAGCCGACGCACGAAGGTTCATCGACAATCGCGAAATTCCTTCCGTCGCGCTCCATCTCGACCAGCGCGCCATATTCACAGACCGCAGCGCACTTTCCGCACCAGACGCATTTGCTGCTGTCAACACGGGCAATCACCGGATCCAGGTCAATCACGCCCTTGCCGATGACCGCATTGATCTTGGCCGAAGCGGCTAGAGCCGACGACAGGGTCTCGGTCACGTTCTTCGGGCCCTGGCAGGAACCGCCCAGGAACACGCCATTGATCACCGTCTCGACCGGCCTCAACTTCGGATGAATCTCGTTGAAAAAGCCGTCCGCGCCGATCGGCACCTTAAACGAGGCCGCGATCGCCCCACTGTCGGCCTGCGGCACCATGCCGGTCACAAGAACCACCAGATCGACCGGAACCTCAACCTCCTGCTTCTTCGTCAGCGAATCCTTCACCTTGATGACCGCCCCGCTCCCGTCGGCGGTCACGACCGGCGGCTCCTTCTCGGTGAACATGAAATAGACGTCCCCGGCCTTCGAGCTTTCGGTGTACATGACCTCCTGCTTTCCATAGGCCCGGATGTCGCGATAAAAGTGGTAAGCCTGCACCCCCGGATAGCGGCGGTGCATCGACAGGGACGCCTGTATCGCGCCGCTGCAACAAACGCGGCTGCAGTACTTGTTCTTTCCCTTCGTCTGCCTCATGCCGACGCAGTATATGAACCCGACGCTGCGGACCCTGCGCCCCTGGTGCATCAGTTCGCCGCTGCCGGATTCCACCAGCTTGACGAACTCGCCAATCGGGATGACGCCGGGGCTGCCCATCGAATACTCACCCGGCTCGGGCTTGTACGGGTCGAACCCGGTGGCGATCAGGACCGCGCCGACCGTGAACTCAAGATCCTCGGCGGGCTGGCCCCCGACGTTCACCTTGACCTGGAACTGGCCCATGCTGCCGCAGACGCCGGAAACCGTCGCGCCACAAAACAGCTTTATGTTCGGTGTGGCGCGAACGCGCGCGGCCAAATCCTGGACAATGCTTTCGCCGCTGACATCACCCGGGAACAAATCCTTCCGGCCCGCCAGTTTGCCGCCGGGCTCGGCCGCCTTCTCGACCAGCACGACCTCGTTTCCAATCGAGGCCAGCGATATCGCGGCCCTCATCCCGGCGACGCCCGCGCCGACAATCAGGACCGATCTGGCGGCCGACACGCGGATCGTCTCGTGGGACTCGGCGCCCATGACCCGCCGGATGCCTGCCTCGACCAGTCCGGCGGCCTTCCCGGTCGCCAGCTTCCTGTCGTCGTGATGTGGCCAGGAACACTGCTCGCGCACGTTGACCTGGACGTACTGATACTGGTTCAGGCCGGCCCGCAAAGCCACGTTCCGAAAGGTGTGCAGATGCAATTTCGGGGAACAGCTTGCGACAACTATCGCGTCAAGCCCCTGCTCCTTGATGTCGGCCACCATGTCCTTCTGGTTGCTGTCGGCACAGGCGAACATCACGTCCTTGGCCACGACGACGAAATCGTCCTTGCCGGCCAGTTCGCGAACCTGGGCCACATCGACGTAGTCCGAGATGTTGCCGCCGCAGTGACAGATATAGACGCCGATACGTTTCTTCTTTTTTTCTTCCATACGTCAGTCCGTCACCGTCTTCCTGTTCAGATATTCGGCAACCTGGGCGGCCGCCGCGCCAGCGGAAAGAATCGAGTCCGGGATGTCCATCGGCGCCGCCGCCGTGCCAGCCACGAACACGCCGTCGACAGTTGTCACGGCCGGATTCACCATGGGATCCGCCTGCAGGATGTAACTGTAAGGATCCAGCTCCGGAACCTGCCCACGGAATTTTTCAACAATCAGGTTCTGCGGACGAAGTCCGACCGCCAGCACGACCAGGTCGTGTTTCACTTCCTTGACCACGCCGTTTTCCACGTCCTCGACACGCAGGATGACATCGCCGCGCCCCTTTCCGTCGTCGGTAATCTTCGCGACACGGCCCTTGACGAAGCTGATGCCCATGCCCTTGCTCTGCTGGAAAAACTCCTCGTAATTCTTGCCGAAAGCACGGATATCCATGTAATAGACCGTGATATCTGCCAGCGGAAGCGCACCCATAAGAAGTTGGGCCTGCTTGGCGGAGTACATGCAGCAGATCTGCGAGCAAATCTGGCTGTTACGCGATGCGCCCGGGCAGGTCCGATAATTGTCCAGGCTGACGTCGCGAGACCCGGCACAAAGGACGTACGCAATATTGTCGGGAACCTTGCCGTCGCCCGGCCGGAGCACCGCGTTGAACGGACGGGTCGGAGCGATCAGGCGTTCCATCTGCATGGAAGTGATCACGTTCGGAAGCTGCCGGGAATGGTAATGCGGCTTCTCGGCCGGATCCCACAGATCATATCCTGTCGAAAGCACGACAGCGTCCGCCTTGACGTTCATCACCTGCTTCTTCTGGCTGAAGTCGATCGCGTATGCCGGACAGGCGACAACGCACTGGTGACACTCGCGGCAGTTACTGCAGTCCATGCAGCGCGAAGCAGACCGAACCGCTTCCGAAGCCGTGAAGGTGCTTTCGATGTCGTCGAAATCGACAATCCTGGATCGACCGTCGCGGAACTTTTCCGCAAGTGTTTCGGCCGAAGGGATATCGTGCCGGGACAACAGAGTCTGCTTATCGACGGCCGGCAGCGTGTCGCCATACTCGAACGCCGTCAGATCCTGGCCGGCCAGCCACTTGTCCATATAGAACGCAGCCCTGCGACCCTGGCCCACGGCCTCGATGATCGAGGTCGGACCGGTCACCGCATCCCCGCCGGCGAAAACCCACGGGACGCCGGTCTGAAGCGTCCTTTCGTCCGCCGCGATGGTCCGATCCCTGCGCAGTTCAAGTTGATCCTTGAAGGCGCCGGTGCCGGGACTCAGGCCGATCGCCTCGATGACCAGATCAACCGGCAGTTTGTATTCCGAACCCTTGACCTCGACAGGCTGCCTGCGGCCGTCGGGACCAGGTTCGCCAAGCTCCATCCTGATAAGCGTTGCTGACGTTACGCGGCCGTTTTCGCCCGAAAAGGCAACGGGGTTACACAGGACCGCAAACTCGACGCCCTCTTCCAGGGCCTCGTGGCGCTCCATCTCAAACGCCGGCATCTCGTGCAGACTGCGGCGATAGACGACCGTCACCTTATCGGAGCCCAGCCTGATGGCGGTCCTGGCCGAGTCCATCGCGGTATTCCCACCCCCGACCACCATGACCTTCTTTCCGGTCAGGTCACGCTTCTGGCCGATTTTCGATTCCCGCAGGATGTCCAGGCAGTTGACGATTCCGTCCAGATCGGCCCCCGGGGCGCGCAATCTGGTGGAGTCGTGCGTCCCCGTCGCCATGAACACGGCGTCGAACCCCTGTTCCTTCAGCGAATTCAGGTCGGTCACGCGGGTATTGCAGCGAATCTCGACGCCCAGGGCCGTCACGTTCTTCACATCGCGATCCACGACATGGTTGGGAAGCCTGAACTCGGGCAGGGTCAGGCGCATCATGCCGCCGGGAAGCGGGGCGGCTTCGAAAATGACGACTTCATGCCCCCGCAGGGCCAGCGCGTACGCGGCGGTCAGGCCGGCGGGGCCGGAACCGACGATCGCGACGCGCCTGCCGGTGGGCGCCGCCTTCTCCCTGGGCTTGGGCTCCAGGTGCTTCGCATAGTAGTCATCAGCGAAAAATCGCTTGATGCGCCGCATATCGACAGGGCCCTCGAGGCTGGCCCGGGTACACTCTGCCTGGCACGGCGCGTAGCACGCACGACCAAGACAGCCCGGCAGAGGGACGTCCTCCAGATGAAGATCCATGGCGTCCTCGAACTGCCCGGCACGCACAAGCGACACATAACCGTAAGGCTTGACGCCGCCCGGACATCCGGCGATGCACGGCGCCGAAACGCCCTTTCGCTCGATTGACGCAATCCTGGGATTCGCCAGGTTGAACGGGATATAGGCGACCTTGCGGTCGGCCAGATCCTCGTTATATGCGTCACTGCGAACCTCGGGGCATACGACTTCGCACTGCAGGCAACCGGTGCAATTCTCGGCGATGACGAACCTTGGCTCCTTCGTAAGCTGCACATCAAAACCGTCCGCCACCTTCTGAATCGAATCGATCGTGGTGTTCAGGGACAGCGTTATGCTGGTGTTGCGGGCCGTCTCGGACATCTTCGGTGTGGTGATGCACGCCGCGCAGTCCAGAGTCGGGAACACCTTGCTCAACTGGATCATCTTGCCGCCGATGGACAGCGCCTTTTCGACCAGCAGGACCTTGCGCCCCATGGACGCCAGGTTCAGCGCGGCCTCCTGTCCGGCAATGCCGCCGCCGACGACCATCACGTCGTACTTGTTTTCCGGTTTTCCCGCGCTCATTCTGCCTTCCCGTTAAGTTCGACCAGAATCCTGGTGAAATTGGCCATGTGGCTTGCAAACTGCTCGGCGCAAACCGAACAGATTGCCGCCATCCTGATGCGCTTCGGGTCGATTCCCTTCGCCTGCATCAGCTTCTGGGAATGTTCAATCAGCTCGTTGGTAAGTTCGCTGCACTTCGGGGTGTAGCTGCACTCGTGACCGTCGGCCGCGATGAACACGCCGTCAAAACCCTGCGCGAACGCGTGCATTATCCACTTCGGCTTGATACCGGCCGAACACGGCACAGAAATGACATATACCGACGGCGAGTAGTGGATCTTGCGCAATCCGGCCTGGTCGATGCCGGGATCCGAGATCTTTTCCGTGGAAAAGACCAGTATCTTTGGAGAGCTGGTTAACTTCTGCATGCGCGCGTTCACCTGAAAAGAGAATGGCCCCGACATGAACGCAAGGCGACATGCCGTTATCAGGACTTCTTCAGGAACATCCTGACGTAGCTGGACTCCTCGACGACACCGAGGTAATCGTGGCCCATCTTCTGACACCATTTGGGAATATCGACCTTTGTGCCTTCATCGGACGAATACACTTCCAGGATTTCCCCGGATTCGATGTCACCCATGGCCTTCTTTGCCGCAAGCAGCGGGCCGGGGCAGGCGGTTCCACGGGCATCGACAAGGCTGGCAACCTTAAGTCCCTTCAGTTCATCGGTGGTCATGGCGCATCTCCTTAATCAGATGAAAAGCTGGATCTTGCTTTCGGACGCGTCGCTCAGGAAGGTGGCGACGCCGCAGATCTTCATGTTCGGGTAATCGATCAGTTCTTCCTTCTTGAAGCCCATCAGGTTCATGGACATCTCGCACACATTGATGTTGACGCCGAGCTCGCCCGCAAGCTTAAGCAACTCGGGAAGTGAAGCCACCTTGTGCTTCTTCATTATCCCCTTGATCATGGCGGTACCCATCCCGCCCATGTTCATCTTCGAAAGCGCCACCTTTTCGGCGCCCTTCGGCAGCATCCATCCGAACATCTTCGACATGAAGTCCTTGCCCGCGGCCTTCTTCGACGGCGCCCGAAGCGCCGCCGTGGCCCAGAAGGTGAAGAACAAATTCACCTTCATGTCGTATGCCGCCGCGCCGGTCGCAATGATCATCGCGGCAAGCAGCTTGTCCAGGTCGCCGGAAAAGACGACCATGGAAATCTGTTCTGTCTCGGGGCCAGTTGAAACGGTTGTGTTTGTGTTTTCAGCCATAGTGGACAAAACTTATCAATTTCATATGAGATGTCAACAAATTCATTCAATCCCCCTGGGATTTAAGGGTTTTCACCGAAAATCGGTTCTTTCCGACCTTGTCTTGGACTTTGGATGCACCGCTGATTAACATTCAAGGGTCCCCGAACTGGTGAAGTGATGGCGACAAGCCGGGAATTCATGGAATTCGTGCTCGAACAAATCTCCTCGATGCCGACAGTGCGCGCCAGGAAGATGTTCGGCGAATACGCGTTGTACTGCGATGACAAGGTCGTCGGACTGGTGTGCGACGAACAGGTCTTCATCAAGATAACGCCGGAAGGCAGGGCTCTGGTCGGGGATCGGTACGAAGAGGGTCTTCCCTACCCCGGCGCGAAGCCCTGGATGCTGGTCGATGGGGACGAAATCGAAGAGTCCGACCGCATGTGTTCTCTGATCAGGGCCACCGCCGACGCACTGCCATCGCCCGCCCCGAAGAGGCCTCGCACAAGATAACGGACAGTGTCAGTCCGGAACAGAAAGATCGCGGCTGGACCTGTGAACGGTTGCTGGATCAGAAGTCACGCCCGGCGGCGCAGGCGCAGGACAAACGCGGCAAGGGCAAGCAGCAGCAGAGCCGGCATCATGGACAGCGGGCTCGAGCCGGCCGAGCAGCCGCCCTTGCCACCTCCGGTGACGGTGTCTTCGACGTTTCCGGTGTCGCCCTCGATCTGGTCGGGGGCGTCGCCAGCGGCGGTGTCCGGCTGGGAAAGATCCCGGCCGGCATCGGCAACCGCGTCCACAACCGCATCGGCAACCGAATCCGGCGCCACCACGGCGTCTTCGCCGCCCTCGTCGCCAATCGCAACGTCCGCCGCGTCCCCGGCATCGTCCGCAACCGTTGCCTCGTCGCCCTCTTCCACCATCTCGGGCACCGGTTCGACATCGACCGCCACGCACGCCGCGCCTTCAAGCACTGTGCCGTCGGGGCAGCACCCTTCTCCTTCAAGGCAGCCGTTTGCGCACGTCTCGACGTTCATGATTCCGCCGCACGAGTCGTACTCAATCAGCGTGTTCCCGTCGCATACGGACGGCGACTCGGGCTCGGTGCACTTGCACCAGCCGGCGTCCGGCCAGCACATCGTCGGGTATTCGCCGACCGCCTGACACGTCCAGCCCTCGTCGCACGCATCGGTTGCGCAAGACGTCACGCAGAAGGTTCCCTGCCCCACCGTCACGCACCTGGCATCGGCCAGCCCGCAGTCCCCGTCGGTTTCGCAGGCACGGCACCCGACCGGCGAGCACCACCCGGACTCGCACGTCTCGTCGGCCGGGCAGGGGCGGGATTCATGGCAGCAGCCGGCAATGATTTCGTGCGTGCACCCGACATCCAGGCTGCATCCGTCGGTCGTGCACACGTCGTCGTCGGTGCAGTCCTTGGCGGTCACGTAACACGCACCATCGATGCACTTCGCGTCGGCGCAAAGATTGCCACCCTGGCAGTCTCCGGCGTTGTTCGAATGCTGGCACCCGGCGACCGGGTCGCACGCATCGTCGGTGCAGACATTTTCGTCGTCACAGTCAAGGAAGGCCACGCCGGTGCAGGCGCCCATCAGGCAAGCGTCCTGCAGGGTACAGACGTCGCCGTCGTCACATTCCATTGAGTTGAAGGCAAAAGTGCAGCCGGTCGAACTGTCGCACGAATCGTCGGTGCAGACGTTGTCATCGTCGCAAACGAGCGTGGCACCGGATACGCATGCGCCCATTGAGCATGCGTCACCATCCGTGCACATGTCGCCGTCCTCGCACGCGGCATTGTTGAATTCGTACATGCATCCCATGGAAGGATCGCATCTGTCGGTCGTGCACACGTCGTGGTCGTCGCAATCGAGCGCAGGCCTGCCGGTACAGACGCCATCAACGCAAGTATCGTCCGTGGTGCAGATGCTTTCGTCGTCGCAGGGCCCGGTTGCCGGAACGTTGACACACCCGACAGCGGGATCGCAGGAATCTTCGGTACATTCGTTTCCGTCGTCGCAATCGGCTGCAGGCCCGGCCGTACATGAACCCTTCGAGCACTTGTCCGGGGTCGTGCACAGGTTACCGTCCTCACAAGGGCCGGTCGTGTTCACATGCACGCAACCCAGCGTCGGTGAACAGGAATCGTTCGTGCACACGTTAAGGTCATTGCAGTCAACCGGCGGCCCGCTGACGCAGGCCCCGTCAACGCACGTATCGGGACCGGTGCAGAGCGTGCCGTCCTCGCAGTCGGCCGTATTGTTGACATGGAAACACCCGGACACGGGATCGCAACCGTCATCGGTACAGACGTTGCCGTCGTCGCAGTCCAGCGGAAGCACGCCGGCACATAACCCGCCGGCGCAAACATCCCCGACGGTGCACGCATCCCCGTCGTCGCATGAATCCGTGGTGGCGACAAATACGCAGCCTGTGGCCGAATCGCATGAATCGGCCGTACAGAAGTTGCCGTCGTCGCACACGACCGCGACTCCCCCGGAGCATGTGCCGTCCGCGCAGTTCTCATCGACCGTACAGGCATCTCCGTCGTCACACGCGCCGGTGGTCACCGAATGCAGGCAACCGCTGACAGGGTCGCAACTGTCGATGGTGCATCGATCACCATCGCTGCAATCAATGGACGGACCGCCGACGCAGGATCCTGCCGAACATGCGTCGCTTCCGGTGCATGCATTGCCGTCGTCGCAGACGGCCGTGTTGTACTCATGGTAACAACCGGTCGCCCCATGGCAGAGGTCGGTGGTGCAGACATCGCCGTCATCGCAACTGATGGTCATGTTCAGACAGGCGCCGGTAACCGGCTCGCACGAATCGGCCGTGCAAAGGTTCATGTCGTCGCAGGTCTTCCGTGAAAAGACGCAATTCCCATTCTCCAGGTTGCAGGAATCGACCGTGCACGGATCCATGTCGTTGCAAACCTTCGGGGTGAAAACGCAACCGGTCGATACATTGCAGGAGTCAATCGTGCAGTGATTGCCGTCGTCGCAGATGGTCGGCGCCCCGCTCGTGCACTTGCCTGCCGCGCACAAGTCGCCGGTAGTGCATGCGTTACCATCGCTGCACCCAAGGGTGTTATTCGTATAAACGCACTGCCTGGTCACCAAATCGCATCCATCGTTCGTGCAGGGATTGCCGTCGTCGCAATCGTTGCCTGCGCCCCCGACACAAACACCGCCGACGCAGGTATCGTTGCCGGTGCACAGATCCCCGTCGTTGCAGGGCGCCGTTATGAATTCGTATGAACATCCGGTCATCGGATCGCACAGATCCCTGGTGCACGGATTGTTGTCTTCGCAATACGTGGTGGTGGCCTTGTTCTGGCAACCGGCGACAGGATCGCAGACGTCGTCGGTGCAGAAATTTCCGTCGTTGCAATCAAGAATGGTCGAACCTGGCACGCACACGCCGCTGACGCAAGTATCGCCCATGGTGCAGACGCTGTTGTCGCTGCAAGGTCCCGGCTTGTTGGAATGAATGCAACCGTATCCGTTCAAACAGGAATCCGTGGTGCACACATTGTTGTCGTCACACGTGTTCTGACTTGTTCCAAGGCACATCCCGTCGATGCACCTGTCGCCGATCGAACATATATTGCCATCGTCGCACGGGCCCTCGATCGCGTTGCAGCCGTCGCAGCAGTCGGACGGGAAATCACACACACAGGCGGCTTCAACTGGAACCGGCTCCATGTCGCTTGACTGGGACATCCCGCCCGCGGACTCGCCGGCCCCCGTCAAGGACGAACCGACCGACGGCGAACCAGGCCCCCCGCAACCGCAAATGACAAGCGCGAACGCAACCAGAACCTTCGAAAATCCCTTCATCGGAACCCCCATGGGATACACCCGGGCAGAATATGCAATTACCGTTGACAGTCAACATGTAATGAAGACGCAGGCAGATTCGTGGGCGACTTGGGGCGGGCTTTGCCGGATGTGCCAGACGATTGCCGCGGCCCGCTTTCCGGGATAACCTTCCGCAGTTCGTCGATGGTTTGGATCATGCTTCGTGAATTCGCGGTCGTGATGGTCGTCCTGCTGATGACCTCTTCGGCCGTCAGGTACATCTGGCAGATACGGCGCCGGCAGATTGAACCGGCGACCAGCACTTGGATAATTTTTCTGGCCGGGACGGCGCTTTCGTTCATCACTTACATGCTTGCCGAAGACCGTGACTTCGAAACAGGCATCCTGAACACGATGGATGTCCTGGAGGTCAGCAGCATCCTGGTAGCCGTCCTGATATGGGCCAATCCCGGCGGCGTCAGATTCAGCCGTTTTGAAAAGTGGTACCTGGCCGGAATCGGCCTGATAATCGTTTACGGCCTGGTTTTCGGTGATGCCTGGGGTTCAAACCTGTTCGTCCAGGGACTGATCACCGCCGGCTACATCCCATCCGTCTTCAAGGTAATCACCAGCCGACGCAACACCGAATCGTTCCTTGCCTGGACTTTCAGCCTGTTCGCCGGTCTTTTCGCCCTGATTCCGGCCTTCTTCGACGGCAACACCCTGGCCATCGTGTATTCGGTCAGGACGGTTGTCCTTGTCGGCAGTTTTCTTTCCCTGATGGCTTACTTCCAGTTCGTGTATCCTTCCAGAAGAAAGAACCTGGAAAAATCATGACATCATCGGGAAGCGTCCTGTGGTGGCGGGCGGCGGTGGCCGTCGCGTTCCTGGCGGCTGGGTGCGGGGAAGCCCTGCCGGCCGGCAACGATATCGTCATCATCCGTCCCGACACCGGGGCATCAGCCGATCCGGGAACAGATGATTCGGCCGAACCGGATGCGGCCGCATCGGATGCGACGGTTCGGGATGACGCCGGCGTCATTGATGACGCGCCGGAAATTTTCGTGACCGACCTTTCCGGGACGGACGTTTCCAGATGGGAATGCGATGAAGATGAGGACTGTCCCCAGTCGGGAAAGACCTGTGAATGGGTCGCCTGCCACCCGGTCGATCACAAATGCTACCAGGCCAACAGTTACAAATCCGGCGACATGTGCGATGAAGGCTGGCCGTGCCGCAAGGATGGCCACTGCCAGGGCGGCGCCTGCGTCTATTCATACGTCGATTGCGCGGACTGCGGGGATCACGTCTGCTTCGACTCGGGGGAAAACTGCCGCGACTGCCCGCAGGATTGTGGCGATTGCCCGCAGACCGACACCGACTGCGGGGATCTTACCGATAACGACGTTGACGGCATGACCGACTGCGAAGACACCGATGACTGCGGGCAGGATCCGCGCTGCTCGAAAAAGACGTGCAAGGACTTTCCGGAAGCATCCCTGACCTGCGGGCAGGAAGTCGAACTGTGGATGTCCAGCAGCCCATTCCTGGATGAAGAGGAACTCTGCGGGTTCAAGGTCGGCTACTTCGTCGGACTTTATGAATTCGTCCCCGAACTTGGCGTGCAGGCCAGGGTCAGGATCACCCTTCAGGATACGAAGGAAAACGTCAGGTACTTCGTGCTTGAAGGCGCATGCAATGAAAACAACTGCATCCAGTCAAGCGACGCGCGCGTTTCAAAGACTTTCACCGCGAATCGCGGCTGGCATTACTTCATAGTGGTTGAGGAAATCGATACGGTGTTCGGGGACGCGACCATCAGGATCGAATGCCAGTAGTTTACAGGCCCGCGTCGGCCTTCAGAGCGTCAACCCTGTCAAGTCTTTCCCAGGTAAAATCGGGATCGTTCCGGCCGAAGTGACCGTACGAGGCGGTCTTCTCGAAAATCGGCCGCTTCAGGTCAAGCATCCGGACGATTCCGGCGGGCCTGAGATCGAAATGGCGGCCCACCAGTTCCCGCAGACGGTCGTCGCCGACCAGGCCGGTGCCGTAAGTCTCGAACATCACTGAAATCGGCGTGGCGCGGCCGATTGCGTACGAAAGCTGGATCATGCACCGGCGCGCCAGTCCGGCCGCCACGATGTTCTTCGCCACGTATCTTGCCGCATATGCGGCCGACCGATCGACCTTCGACGGATCCTTGCCAGAAAACGCTCCACCGCCGTGCGGTGCAGAACCGCCATAAGTATCGACGATAATCTTCCGGCCCGTGACCCCGGTGTCGCCATGCGGTCCACCGATCTCGAAACACCCCGACGGATTCACGTAAACGTTGGCCGGAAGTCCGAATCCTTCCAGTTCCAGAACGGGACGAATCACAAGCTCTCGGATGCCTTCCTGCAAGGCCGCCTGGTTGTTCGAGTATTCCGGGCCATGCTGGGTCGAAAGAACCACCGTGTCAATCCTTCTCGGAACGCCATCGACGTATTCAATCGTGACCTGGGACTTCGCGTCCGGCCGCAGGCCTGAAAGATCCCCCGATCTTCTGACGGCCGCCTGTCGTTCGACCAGGCGATGCGCCAGATGCAGGGGAAGCGGCATGAACGCCGGTGTTTCGTCACAGGCATACCCGAACATCATGCCCTGGTCGCCGGCGCCCTGGTCGCCCAGGGAATCGGTGGCGCTTGTAACGCAACGGCTGATGTCAGCGCTCTGCTGGTGGCAGTGAACCTGAACCCGGGCTCCCTTTGAATCGAACCCCAGCGCGGGATCGTCGTATCCGATCCTGGCAACGGTCTGTCTGGCGATTCCTTCATAATCAATCGAACCGCCACAGGTGATTTCGCCCGCCACGACGACAAGATTGGTCGTGACAAGCGTCTCGCAGGCAACCCGTGACTCGGGATCGCGGGCCAGGGCGGCGTCCAGGACTGCATCGGAAATCTGGTCGGCAACCTTGTCGGGATGACCTTCGGATACCGATTCGGAAGTAAAAAGGAATGATTGGGCCATTTTTTGCTCCTGTGTCCCCGTATGTTTCGTTCGCGCGACCGGCTCGGGGACTCACGAGCGGCGACGCTTTAGCAGCATTTCTATCCCGCCCGCAAGTTGTTGCATTAAAACGGCGGCTGGGCCGATGTTACTGCACACCGGGACAAAAATGCAAACACCACGGCGACCTCCTCTTGACACATATCAAAAACGATACATATTCAATCCCGGCTGACGAATGGAGCCGGAAATGAAGGACCAGGACAGGCAGTGGATGTCGGTTGCCCTTGCAGGCGTGCTTTCGAACCGCATGCGGATGTCGATTGTCTCGCACCTGCAAAACGGCCCGTGCACCGTCCTGAAGCTTTGCGAGGCAGTCGGGCTTTCCCAGGCCGTCGTTTCAAAGCAGCTTGGCATCCTTCGCGATTCCGGTCTTCTGATCTGCCGGCCGCAGGGCCGCGTGCGCGAATACGCACTGCAGGATCCGTATGGAATTGCGCGGCTGCTGGAAGCCATGGACGGGGCGGCCCAGGTTGCGTCGAAGAACGCCCTGAACTGCCGGAAGATGGACGAATCGTCCAGTAATTGAAGGAGGACACGATGCTTGATACCAACCTGAAACACATTGATTCCGTGGAGAAGTTCAACGATCTGGTGAAAAGCGGCAGGAAGGCCGCCATCGTATGCGGCAGGATGGGCCCGATGTGCATCCCGGTCTATGGGGTGATGGAATCACTTGAAGCAAAATATCCGGACGTCGAATTTTTCGACATGGAATTCGACAGCCCGATCGGGATGAAGACGATACGCAGCCTTCCGGAAACCAGGTCGTTCAACGGGCTGCCCTTCACCGTGTATCTTCGCGACGGGAAGGTCGTGGCCGCCACATCCAGCATCCAGTCGAAGGCCCAGGTAAAGGCAATCCTTGACGAGAAACTGGTTTAGGGTGGCATGATGAACGAACGTTTTGACGCGATCGTGATGGGTGGCGGGCCCGCTGGATTGACGGCGGCGATTTACCTGGCCAGGGCCAGGCTGAAGACCCTGGTGGTTGACAACGCGACCATCGGCGGCCAGACGAACCTGACCCATGAGGTGGCCAACTATCCTGGCGTCCTGAACGTTTCCGGTGCCGGACTGGCCCGAATCATGAAAAGCCAGGCCACATCCTTCGGCGCCAGGATCATCGGCCACGCCGACATTATCGACTTTGACCTTTCCGGCCCGGAAAAGCGAATCGAAATCGATGACGAAGGCGTGTTCACCGCGCCGGTGGTCGTCCTGGCAACCGGCGGCGTGCCCAGGACTCTTGGCCTTGAATCCGAGTCCCGCTTCAAGGGCCGCGGAATTTCATACTGCGCGACGTGCGACGGGGACTTCTTCACCGGAAAGGAAATCGTGGTCATCGGCGGGGGCAACTCCGCACTGGAAGAGGCGGTTTCCCTGACGAAATACGCCACAAAGGTAACCATAGTTCATGAATTCGACCACTTCCAGGCCCATCCCTGGGCGGTCGAGGAAGCGCGGAAAAACCCCGCGATATCTTTCATGATGAATCAACGTGTCGATGGCTTTGCCGGTGGTGAAAAACTGGAAGGAGTCATCACGACGGACAAGACAACCGGCGCGACCGTGACGATCCCTGCCGAAGGTGCGTTCCTGTTCATCGGATACACACCGAACACGGCCTGGCTGAAAGGACAGGTCACATTAAACGAACGCGGGGAAATCCCGGTGGACGAATCCCTGGCGACAAACATTCCCGGCGTTTTCGCTGCCGGCGACGCCCGCGTCAAGAGGTACCGCCAGATTACGACGGCAGTTGCGGACGGCACGATTGCCGCTCTTGCGGCCGCCGACTACCTCGCACGCAACCAGATACAGGCATGACGGATTAAGGCAGCGTCGGGACTCGCTTACCCCAACTCTGATTCCGGCTCGCACAACACCCTGGGATTACCGCGATTTCCTGTGTGCCAAACGATTCGATCGGCAGGGGAATTCAGTCGTGAATCCGGTTCCAGTTGTCCAGGCAAATCTGGGACCAGGTCTCAAGTTCGGCATAGCGTGAACGCAACTCGTCCAACGGCACGAATCCCGCGTCGAGCAGGGCCTTTTCGCGTGATTTCACTTCCGGGATCTCCAGGGTGATAAGATGTACCACGCCCAGGTGAACACGTCCGACGGGATTCGAATCGTCATTGATCAAGCCAAGGACAGCATTCGACAGGACTGGGGCCATCGCGACTTCCTCGGAAAGCTCCCGCTCAAACGCCTTGTCATAGGCTTCACCGAAGAGATCTTCATCGACCGCCGAGATGTGGCCGCCGACACCGACGGAAATCAGCCCGTGCAGACGCGATTCACCACCCTTGACGCCGCGCCTGTACTTGAAGACCTGGCCGCCCGACATGATGATTGCGTACGGGATAAGCTGCTTGAAAGACGGGTCCTCTTCGGCCAGCGACCGTTTCATGTACCTTCCAAGCGATGACAGCGCCAGCACATAATCCCGGCCGACCGCCATGAACCCCTGAAAATCGGGAACCTGGTCCCGAGGTACCACCATCACCATCTCTTCCCTTTCCTTCTTTTCCATGATTAGTCCCCGAAACAGTTACAAGACAACTTATACCAGCTTTGACGGGCGTGGGGGCCCGATAATCACGCCCACCCCGGGGACAAGGCATCAGGATGAAAGTACCCGCTGAATCGTCAGCCTCAGATCCTCCATGGAAAAGGGCTTCGGCAGAAAGGCCGCGTCAGCATTGAGTATTTCCTGGATCTGGACATGATCGGACGTGTATCCGGACATAAACAGCATCCTGACGTCCGGATTGATCCGCCTGACATTTAACGCAAGCTCCAGGCCGTTCATCTCGGGCATGACAATGTCTGAAAGCATCAGATCGAATCTGCCTCGGGCTTCTTCAACAATCTTCAATGCCTCGATGGGATTCTCGGCAACGCTGACATGGTATCCAAGCGACTCCAGCATCATCCGCGCGAGATCCCGTATAAGTGGCTCGTCCTCGACCAGCAGGATCCTCTGGCCATTTGCGGTACCGGTTCCCAGGGAAATCCCGAAACCCAGTTCATCTGCCGGGCTCTCGCAACGTGGAAGATACACCCGGAAGGTCGCCCCGCATCCCGGTTCGCTGGACACGGCAATAAACCCGCCGCTCTGCCTGACGATTCCATGAACCGTCGAAAGCCCCAGACCGGTACCCTTGCCGACCTTCTTCGTGGTGAAGAAAGGTTCGAACATCCTTTCCATTGTCTCGCCGTCGATTCCACACCCCGTATCGCTGACCGAAATCATCAGGAATCTGCCGGGCATGTAGCCGGGACTCAGGCGACAGTATTCCGGGGAAAACTCGACTGCAGAAGTCTCGATTAGGATCCTGCCGCAGCCATTCATCGCATCACGCGAGTTGACGCAGAGGTTGACCAGGATCTGTGCGACCTGGCCCGGATCCATCAATACGTTGCCAACCCGGATCCCTGGAACCCACCGAAGTTCGATCGCATCGCCGATCAACCTGCCCAGGGTCGAAATCGTGCCTGAAACAGCCTCGTTCAGATCAAGAACCTTTGGAACAACGGCCTGCTTTCGTGCGAACGCCAGAAGTTGTCGTGTAAGATCGGCCGACCGCTCGGCAGCCGTTCTGATGCTGGCAAGATCCCTGCACACGGGGCTTTCGGGATCGACGCGTTCAAGCGCGAGCCTGCCCAGCGCCATCTCGGCATGACCAAGGATGACCGCGAGCATATTGTTGAAATCATGGGCAATACCGCCCGCGAGCTGACCGATCGACTCCATCTTCCTGGAATGGGCAAGCTGGGCCTCCAGGCTGGCCTGTTCGTCCTGGGCCTTCCTGCGATCAGTAATGTCCAGTTCGATGGCATCCCATACGACATGACCGGAAGACAATCGCCTGGGTGCTGCAGAAAAGCTGCGCCAGGCCTGACGACCGGAAGGAAGGATCACCGGCGCCTCCAGATAGAAGCGCTTCATCAGGCGAATCGCTTCCTCTTCCCGATCAACCACCATCTGCCTGTAGTCGGGGCGAATGGACTGGTAAATGAAAAGCGGATTGTCCCCGACATCCTCCCTGGTCAGTTCATGCAGGGTTTCGACCCCGCGACTCACGTACGTCAGCCTGCGCTGGGTTCCGTCGGGACCGGAATCAATCTGATAGACCATGCCGCCGGCCAGGTTGTCCGCCAGGGCCGCCAGTTGTTCTTCGGACTCGCGACAGGATTCCTGCACATGCCGCATCAATTCACTGCGGGTCATCATGCACCGTTCTGGTTGATGTCCGTTATTACAACGGAAGGCAGGCGATGGTCAATCGGGAAGACGGAACTCCGCGTGCAGTATCAATTTTCCACACCGAAAAACGACCCGGAACCTTCATATGACATCTGACCGACGGTCGCTTCAAGCAACCAGGCCGCAGGAGCCTCGCGCGCTCCGATAAGGTCAAAAGCCTGGTCGCCGTTAGCGTCCACCAGTAAGGCACCTTCAGCCGAGGTTGCAATCATGATGCCGCCACCGGTGTCGAGGTCATGGAAGTGTTGTACGAACAAACCTGAAAACTGTTCAATCAAGCTTTCACACGCGGCACGGGCTGAATCGACCGGCATTACCGCGCCCCCGACGTCAAGAGCCGAATCGAAATCATCGCAACAGGAAGAATCTGTCAGGCAGGCCCTTCCGCCCAGCATCGAGCCGATAAGTTTCTCGACGGTATTGACGGCTGGCAATCCATCCGACCCGTCGCCAAGCAGGCTCGGCAGGATGAAGGACAGCAGGCCGAAGGAAATCAGGGCACCAGGCTTCAACCCGACAAGGTGTTTTTCGATGTTCAGATGCCAACCGTCGCCAAGGCTGCCGGAAATGCCACACGACAGATTCGTCTGAATGCCCGGAATACTGCCAAGGCTGAAATAGGCCGCACCACATTCGGGATCCGACGGATCACAGTCGTGTCCCAGCGGCCACCGAAAGACGACCGAATGCCAGTTCTCCTGGCAGTCCTGCGCCCCGAAAGCCCGCATAAGATCACCGATCTCATACGGAGAGACCGGATCCCCCAGACATGTCATCGTTGAAAGGACTCGAACCTCATCCAGGGGGGATAACAGTTCGTTGACCGTGAAATAGACCTGCTCGCAAAGGGCTGGCTCTTCGTACGGGCAGGCCGAAGCCAGCATGGACGAATGGTTTGAATCGATGATCTGGGCCGCGATCTGGCCGGATGTCGTGAAGGCGGCGGGGTCGGGATTATCCGGGTCGGAAAAAATGGCCGCACAGAATTCTTCGTTGCCGCCGATTCCGGCAATCGACGGATCACACATCAGCATGAGTATGCTTGAAGACGGACGAAGCATGATATCAATCACGATATCCAGTACGTCCCTGGCCACGGGATGCAGAAGGCGTGAAAAGTCCATTGAACTGCTTACATCCCAGCTTCCGACAATCGACGGAGCAACATCGAAAAGGGTCAGGGGGACTGTAACTTTGGCTCCGTATTCGACCATCGCATCCCGGTCATTGCATGCCCAAGCAAGAAGTTCAGGTTCATCGGATCCATCCTCGACAAGCGCAACAACCGTGTATTCCTGCTCCAAGTCTTCTGCCAGCCCCGATAATTCCTGGAACCTGGCCACGGGGCCATGGATGGAAACGCCTTCGCGGGAAACCGCCACATTCGACGGCAGATTCCTGGCATCAAGGTCAAGGCAGTCATATCGATTTTCGGCCGTCTTCCGGTAGAGCAGAACCCGGGCTTCGGTCAAGCCATTCCGAACGCCTTTGTAGTCGTCGATGATAACGTTCAGCACAGCTTCCTGGGCGACATTGCCGTCATCAGGCCATGCATCGACGGAACCGCCGTCATCCGCGTCAGCCGCATCGGAACGCGGTGGCTCTTCGCCATCGGATGCGTCATGCTCCGCCGCGTCATGTCCGGGATTCGCGGAATCGAAGAAAACATCAACGCCGACGATGTCCGGTTCCCCATCCGTCCCGTCCGACCCGCAACCAGCCTGGCAAACAAACACGAGCATTGCAAAAATCGGACAGAATCTTCGAATCATAATGACATCCACAGGATAAGACTGAATTCGAAAGTATCAGGAACAGGGGGCAAATTCAACGGACATCATCAATGGCGCTTGACGACCGGAAAGGACAACTGCGGCCCCAGGCGGACGGACAGGCGATCGAGGCCGAAGAACATCTCGCCGTCGATTACCGGATCAAGAAGCTGTTCAGTAGTTGCGACGACATCAAGCGACTTGCCCGGAAACTCATGCCACTGCTTGCCCGGGATCGGCTTGCCAACGACATAGAATGGCCACTTGTATGCACATTCATGCACCGGAAGCGCGCCGACGACTATGTGAAGCTGCCCCGGCTTCCTGGCGTACTCGAACAACTTCATGGTGCCGAAATCGATCTCGACCGAACTCACATGAAGCCCCTGGTACACGCCGTAGTCGAACTTGCGCCCGTCCGCGACGACGTCGGCCCTGGTTCCCGAGAGTATGTACCTTCCGGTCTCCAGGACGTCGTCCGGAAAGACCGACTCCAGCTTCTCGGGCAGCAGGGATGCAATGTATCCAACGCTGGTGCGCGCACTGATATCGATGATCGAAAGCGGGTTGCGATGGGGGCGCTGGTAATACTTGGCGAAAAACTTCTGGCCGATTCCGCCGATGGCAATGGCGAATCCTGTCCTTTCGAAGGCCCAGGTTCCATCCGGGTCGCCATGAACGTGCCCCCGGACGTCGATGGTGTCCAGGCAAACCGTTTCAAAGTCGTCGTCCTGGCCGCCACCGTCAAGCAGGCTTCGCACGACCTGATCCGTGGTGCCCCGTATGCCGACGGTTCTTGCAACGAAATCGATGGTTCCGCTGTTCGACGGGACTATCATCGGATAGGCAGAACCGCCGTTCCACATCCCCCGCTTCTTCAGTACCTCGCGGCCCTCGTTCAGCATCCAGTGCAGCGTTCCGTCGCCGCCGTCCGCGACCCAGCAGTCACAGCCCATATCGATGAATTCTTCAAGCGCGGGGCGGATTTCCGAAATGTCGCTGGTTCTTCGAACGACGCACGACCCTTTCAATCCCTTTGCGGGCAGGTCGCTGCCGCCGGCCCTGTTTCGCCTGGAATTCAGATTTGTAAGGACACCAACCTTCATTGACACGATCCTTTCAGGCAAGGCAGTGTTTCAAACACGCGGAATGGTACGCCTTGCGAGTGCGATGTCAATTGCCGGGTTAATCAAGGTCGATGTCGAGGCGTCTGCCAGGGCGCGGCACAGTAATGGCCGGAGTGCATTTCCCGGTTCGAATTACACCGCCCGCACGATTCAATCCCGTTCCAGTGGCCCCAGATTCGGGCGCATTGAAAACGCCCCGTCACAGTCATAGAATTGCGACAGCCACCAAAGGACGGATGACGTGAAATCCACTGCATTCATTTTGTTCCTTCTGACTGCTTCATTGCTGGTTGCATGCGGCGGGGGAACCACCGATGCCGATTCTGGACAGGATACAGGCATTCAGGACGTCGCGACCGACCTCGGGACTCAGGATCCAGGGACCCAGGATCCGGGCGGCGCCGACCATGGCGCTTCAGATGCGGCCATCCCGGATTCCGCGACGGATTCCGAACCGGATGGCGGCGACGATGTGCCGACCGACGCGACCGAACCGGAAAATATCGGCATGAACCCCATGTACAGCGAATGCGGTGGCTTCCAGCCCGAAACCCGCCTGGCGGAAGAGGATCCGAACTGCGGCGACGAAACCCTGGAGTGGGATGTCGATTCGGAAAGCGGCGTGCTGACTTTCACGAATACCGACGTTTTCCTTAACTGCTGCGGCGACCACGACATCCAGGTGACCGTGCAGGACGGTGTATATGTGATCACGGAAACGGACAGACCCGCCGCCGGGGAAGGACGCTGTTTCTGTCAATGCCTGTTCGATTTCCAGATTCAGATCCCCCCGATCGATGGCGACGCGATTGACGTCAGGATTGAACGGGTGGTCACGGACGAGGGGACTGGCGAGGCGGTGGTGGCCTGGGAGGGTCGGATTGACACAACAACGGGCCAGGGAATCGTGACGATCAAGGAAGACGTGGGCTGGTGCAATCAGGGAATCGATATTGGAACCAATCCGCGCGCCAGCGGTTGCGGCGGATTCGATGCGCCCCGAAGCGCGACCAGCGGTGAGACTGGATGCCCGGACGAAGTCCTGAACTGGCAATTCGACGCGGTCGGACAAACCCTGGCCTTCATCAATTCCAGCGTTGACCTGAACTGCTGCGGAATACACGAAATCCAGGCGTTTTTCGACGCCGGGGTCTATCACCTGGCCGAGACCGACGCGCCCGACGATGAAAGCGGGCGCTGCAAGTGCATGTGCCTTTTTGACTTCGCGATTGATGTTTCCGACGTCGTCGGCCCGACAATCGAAGTGCGCCTGAGTCGCGACCTGACCGACGACGACTTCGATCGCGGCGTCGTCTGGGAAGGCAGCATCGATCTCTTGGCGGGCAGCGGGACGATTACAATTCGGGAAAACACCGGGGCCTGCGACTAACTTCTTCAACAGAAACTCGGGGAAGAACAGGATTGGACATCATCGCAACGGAAAAAAGCGACACGCCCCAACGTGACGCATGGTTCGACAACGTCAAGTTTGTGCTGATTTTCCTGGTGGTCGCCGGCCATATGCTGGAACCCCTTGATTTCGGACCGGCCTATCTCCTGATTTACTCCTTCCACATCCCGCTTTTCGTCTTCGTTTCGGGATACTTCTCTCGCAACTTCGCGAAGGCGGGGAATGAACGGAAACTCATCGAGAGGCTTGTAATCCCATACATTGTGTTCGAGGTGGCCTATTCGGTGTTTGACTGGTGGCTTTTTGACAGGCCGAAACTGACCTTTTCACCGTTTTCGCCATACTGGATCACGTGGTTCCTTTTCAGCATGGTTCTGTGGAGGGCCAGCCTTCCTTACGTTTCCCGCCTGCGCATGGCGTTGCCGATTTCGCTTCTCGTCGGCCTTGCGGCCGGATATTCGGGCAGCATCGGGTACTTTGGCAGCCTGTCAAGAACCCTTGTGTTCATGCCGTTCTTCCTTGCCGGGGTGATCTTCAAGCCTCGCATGCTTCAGGACGCTCTACGGCCTCCGGTAAGGGGCGCCGTGTTCAAAATCCTGGCCGTCATCCTTCTGGCTTCCGCGTACGCCTTTTTCCTGACGGGCGACCGGGACAGGCTCCACCAGTGGTTTTACGGTTCATTCTCCTATGAAAGCATGCGGATTGGCGGATGGCTCGCTGCCGGTTACCGGCTGTGTGAATATGCCGTCGCCTGCGTGCTGTCGGCATCCGTTCTGATACTGGTCCCTTCACGCAAGATTCCACTGTTGACGGCTTCAGGGCGCAACACGATGTATGTATTCCTTCTGCACGGCTTTGTCGCCCGGCTGTGGCTTGAATCGAAGTGGTTCCAGCAGTTCGATTCGATTTCGGGAAAGGCCATGATCCTCGGCGGTGCATTGATTATCACGGTAATCCTGTCCTCGCGGGCGGTAAGGATCGTGTTCCATCCACTGGTCGAACCACGGCTCGACTTCCTGTTCAAGCGCGGACAGGATGGCCCGACAAAATGTTGAAGCCGTCTCACGTAATGTCTTGACCGGCGCCCGCAGTAATCGGAAGATTCCAATATCACACAAATTCCACGGCCATGTGGCAAGGCGATGCTTCCTGCTACGACTTTGCGGCCAGGGCGTGCCAGCCGATGTGATTGTGGTGCGGGGCGTTGTCCCGGACTGCGTCAGTCACGCAATCCCATTATGAAGAACGTATAACCGTAGCGGTCGCCATACTTCCTTGAAAGCTCGAGTTCCTGCCTGCAATGGGCGACAACGTTCATGGCGGCCGGCGTGCCCGCATGCCTGGCGGCGAACCCGTCAAGCTGAACCTGAAGCGGCCCGTAGTACGACTTCGACCAGCCCTCGGGCGGCAGCCTGAATTCGTGCAGCAGTTCGTATCCGGCAGCCGCAATCGAGGCCCGCCGGCCGGCCGGGCTGGCGTCCTCGGTCGGGTCCGGCACACAGAACTCACGCAGTTCGGCGGGGATGTCGTCGGAAAACCACGTGAACTCGGAAACGACCATGCGGCCGCCAGGCTTTAACAGCCGGCGCCACAGTTCAAGTGCGCGCGCGAACCCGACTATGAAGCTGCAGCCTTCCGCCCACACGACGTCGAACGACCGATCCGGAAATGGAAGGTCGGCCATGTCGGCGACCACGGTCGAGATCCGTTCATCAAGCCCCTGGGCCATCGCGTTCCGCTTCAGGATTTCCAGGAACGGGCGGTGCAGGTCGGTCGCGGTAATTCGGGCCGGACTGCGCCGCGCCAGTTCAAGCGTCTGCACGCCGGATCCGCATCCGATGTCAAGAATGGACTGGTCGGGGCCAAGCGGCGGCAACAGGCCCAGCGCGTGCCTGGTGGATTCGTCCAGGCCGGGTCCCTGACGTGGAAGTGCCTCAAAAAGCTCGTGAAAGTACTGCCAGAAATGTTCGTCGAACTGAAATATGTCGGACATTGGAACCTCCTTGTGTTCGTGAATCCAACCAGCCCCAGGGTTCCGAAACCTCTTGTGGCGCGAAACTTCGCGGTCGAATCATTCAACAACCGGATGAAGTCAGAATTCGATATCGCTCCTGGACAATTTCCACATATCGTTCCTTTGAGCGTGGCTGCAGCAGGGACTGACCAACCATGGTCCGGACAATCTCGAGCCACCTCTCAAGTTCCCCAAACACCAAGCCAATCCTGGATTCCGACAACCCTATCGACCTGCCGAACGCCTTAAAATACGACGCTTTCAGATTCCGATCGCGCCCTTGCATCTTCAGGCCCGTTTCAGACCGCTCTCGAGGTATTGGCAATCGGGTGTTCAGCATGTCATAACACGGCGCCAGCTTGAACGTTCCCAGCGCCCTTTCGTTTTCCAGCAGCGACCAGTTCTTAAGGTGCATGTCACCGTTTGCAATCAGGAAGCAGAAAACAAGGCGCCTGAAAAAATCCCCGATGTCGATTTCGGGGGCCGATGAATACGCCCGGATTGCCGCAGCTACCCTTTCGAAGGTCGAGTCGTACTTGTCGTCAGCCGGAACTCGAATCAACTGTCCCATGTCTTCCATCATAAGACGCGTGCCTGATTCGGTGATGTCGAATCGTCTGATTGCGAACACGTTTCCAAGCCCTGGAATGTTGACCAATGCAAACGGAGGCACATCAAACCCGGCGGCCATGGCAATCGCCATCGTCGCATGTTCATTTTCCGGCAGTTCCGGAAAGTCGCCGTCGGGTTTCAGTACATACTGCGCGTCAACCGGCGTCGCCCGCAGCAACCCGCGGCTGGTATCCAGGTGAAAGGCACCCTTCTTCTGTGCCCCGGATATCGATCCGCCATAAAGGACGTGCGCGAACGAGACCAGCGGCCTGTCGGGATACACCGCGACCTTCAGCTTCCTGGTGGTTCCCCACATCGCCGTGACACACTTGCGATGAATCGCACCCTGTGCAAGCGGCTTGAAACACGTCGGACAAAATCCCACCGGCCCCGACAGCGGGATCTCGACAAGGCCATCAGATAGACCTCTGTCCAGGATCCCTGACAAAGCATCAACTTCCCGTCCCTGACTATCAATCGCCCTGACCGAAACCGCCCCGGTGGGCAGACGGCCCGTGGCCATCAATATGGCAAACCTGTTTGCCTTATCGATATGCAGCAACGATTCAGCATTCTGCAGCAGCCAGCCCTCGGGAATCAGATTGTCGAAAAATGGATGAAGCGTCCTTTCGACGAACGGCTCCGGCCTTTTCTTCATGGCGCATGAAATGTCGGGCGAACCCGGCATCGACAGCCAGTCCTGGTCATACTGAAAAGCGAACCTGTCCCTGGCCTGACGCTCCAGCACTCCGACCCTGGCATCACGCAGATACACGTAGGCCTTTGTGATTTGCGAATATTCGACGTCAGACATCGCTCTCCTCGACTGACCTGTCGCGTGGAACCGGCCCTATCCGGTAACCAAAAACCCCAAGAACCTTGTTCAGGGAAACTGCCTGCACATTCATATCGCCGTTTTCGATTCGATTGACCAGTGTGTAACTGACCTCAGCATGCCTGGCAAGTTCAGCCTGGGTAATGCCACGCTCCTTCCTTCTGGCACGAAGGAACCTTCCAATATCCGTAATCTGCGTATTGGTCTTGCTGGTCATACCGTCATCCCCATTGACGCCCGACAACAATCTGTCGATATTTCATCCCAAAATAAGGATGTCGACTGGTGATATCCCGTATTTTGTCCTCAAAAAAGGATCTGAACAAGACAATCTGCAAGAATTATCCTTAAAAAAGGACAATATTGAGAAAACAACCTGATTTAAGAACATTTTGTACCAATTATTCCCGACCGGGAATATCCAATGGACTGACTCCCGCAGGGCTGGAATCCCCAGGTACGCAACGTTCAATCCGCACCAGCGAAATTCTAGCCCTTGACGCCGCCGGCGGTCAGTCCGCCGATCAGGTGACGCTGCAGCGCGAAGAACAGGGCCATGACCGGCGTGCTGACGATGATGGCGCCCGCGGCGAAGTGTCCCCACTCGGTCGAGTAGTCGCCGACGTATCGCTGCAGCGCGACCGGCAACGTGAAGGCCGTCTCGTCGGACAGGAATGTCGCCGCCAGGATGAACTCGTTCCATGCCGTCATGAAGGAAAACAGCGCGGTCACGACAATCGCGGGGCGCGCAAGCGGCAGGATGATCCGGAAAAACATCGTCCAGCGGCCGGCGCCGTCCATGACCGCGGCCTCTTCCAGATCCTTCGGGATCGTGTCGAAGTAACCCTTCATCATCCACACGCAGAACGGAATCGCGGTGGTCGAATACACAAGCGTCAGGCCGACCATGCTGTCGAGCAGGTTCATCGCGTCCAGCAGCAGGTAAAGCGGAATCGCCATGACGACGCCCGGGAACATCTGCGTCACCAGAAACAGGGTCATCCCGATTCGGCGGCCAGGGAAGACGAAACGTGAAAACGCATAGGCCGCGGTCGTTGCAAGCGCCAGGCTGAGCAGCGTGGTCGCGCCGGCGACGACGACCGAGTTGAACAGCCAGTGGCCGAAAAGCCAGCGGCCGGCCATGTCGGTGGCCATGACAAGGTCATGGAAGTTCGACAGGCTGAACGTGTTGGGAATCGGGCTTGGCGACAGGTCGAACGCCTGGGACGGGGTCAGGGCCATCTTGATGACCCACAGGACCGGATAAAGCGTGACCGCGCACGCGACGACAAGCGCCAGGTTCCAGCCGACTGCGGCAAGCCAGGACGGACGACGGTTCATGCTGTCCTCCTTTGCAGGCGGCCCGCGGCCAGGCTCCAGGCCAGCAGGAACAGGAAAATCAACGTTGCGTATGCCGCGGCGTACCCGTACTGCTCCTGGCGCGAGAACGCCCAGCGGTACGCTTCGGATATCAGGATCTCGGTAGAGCCGCCCGGCTCGCCGCCGCTGACGAGGAAGATTATGTTGAACATATTGAAGGTCCAGACGCCGCCAAGCACGATTGCCGGCAGAAGCGCGGGTTTCAGCAGCGGCAGCGTTATCGAGAAGAACCTCTGGACCGCCGTGGCGCCGTCCATTTCCGCGGCCTCCTCGAGCTCGCCCGGGATTGACTGCAGGGCGCCCAGCGTGACCACCATCATGAACGGGAATCCAAGCCAGGTGTTGGTCGCGACGTTGGCCGCGAACGACGTCCAGAAATGGGAAAACCAAGACACCGGTTCAAGTCCCAGCCAGACCAGCAGGCCGTTTACCGCGCCGAACTGCTTGTGGAACATACCCTTCCAGATAAGCGCGGTGATGTAGCTCGGCACCGCCCACGGAACAATCAGAAGCACGCGATAGACGCCGCGCAACTTCATCCACGGACGTCGCAGCACCAGCGCCAGGGCCACGCCGATCGATACGTGCATGAAGACGTTGACGACGGTCCACATGACGGTCACGCCAAGGGTGAACCAGAACGAAAGCGGCTCCGTCACGGCGTAATCGGTGCTTCCCAGGATGTTGATGAAGTTGGCAAGGCCGACGTAAGTGAATTCGCCCTGGTGGTGCGAAAAGAACGCCACGCCGGTGCCGACCGCGAACGGGACGAACACCAGCACGCCGGTCGCCACGGCTGCCGGGGCCAGGAAGGCATAGGCGTGGGACGACGCTCGCATCCGTGACCACGTATCGTCGCGCCTGAAGCGGCGGGCCGCCCATACCAGCGCGGCGATGCCGAGGATGGCCAGGCCCGCCAGCGCGAACAACGGGTTTGCAGCGGCCGGCCTTGGGCGCGTGGCAATTTCGATTCGCTGCATGGCCGATTCCATGGCGGCTTCCGGCTCGGCGGCGCCGCGCAGGGCTGCACGCAGGGCCTGGGAGGCCGGCTCCCACACCGCCCGCATGACCGGGACGTTGGGCATCGGGATTGCCGCGGCCGCGGCCTCGCGGAACTGAACGACGATCGGATCGACGGCGACGTCGGTCAAATCCCAGGCGGACGCAAGGGCCACGACCTGGCGGGCGTCAACGAGACGGGGCGCCGCACCCTCGACGGCCAGAAAGCGGGCCAGCGCGCCAGCGGCTTCCGGCACGGTCGATTTCGAAGACACCATGGCGGCATCGACGGTCAGGAATGGCGTCGCCGGAAGACCGGTTGACGAGACGCGGGGAAGGGGATGAACCGAGTACTTAACCCCGGGGGCCAGTTCGCCCAGGAACCAAGGACCGTTGACCGCCATCGCGACGCGGCCTTCGTTGAAAAGCTGGGTGATCAGCGCCGATGTGGGCTCCTGGGGCATGTGACCGTCTTTCGTCAGGCCGGTGACGAACGCCACCGACGCGGCGTTTTCCGGCCTGTCCAGCCTGGGTTTGCCATCCTTGTCCAGGATGCCGCCGCCGAAACCGAACACCCATGGCGCATGGTGATAGAAGCTGCCGGCCTCCCAGGCGATGCAGAAGTTGCCCGGCCTGCCCGCGGCCATCCTGCGGCAGGCAGCCTGCAATGAGTCGGTGTCGCCCGGAACCGGACCGCCAAGCACGTCGTCGCGCACGAAAAGCGCCAGCGACTTGAACGCCAGCGGGTATCCGAACTGGCGCCCCTTCCAGGTCACCGCCTCCACCGTGGCGGGAAAGAACCCGGACCATGGGTCGCCTTCAGGCAACCCGGCGATCAGGCCGCTTTCGACCCAGTCGCCAAGGCGTTCGTGGGCCGCGATGAAAACGTCCGGGCCGTTGCCACGCGGAATCGCGGACGTCAGCTTGTTGGCGAACGCCTCGTACGGAACGGCCAGGAGCTCGACCGGCCATTCGGGATGAATCCGGGCGAACTCGGCCACCACCCGCTCCACCGCGTCGCGCTCGGCCCCGCGGTACGAATGCCAAAGACGCAGGGTGGCCGGGGCGGGGGCGTCACCCCTGACCCCGGGCGGCACGGCCAGCAGCGCGGCAAACACCAGCGCCATCAGCATCCATCGTCTCACGCCGCACCCCCACCCTTAATTGCGCGACCGGTTTCATGGTCAAACAACTTGGCCGCCCCGGGGGCCGCCCAGAACCTGATGGGCGCACCGTGTTCCAGCCCGGCTGCCCCATGCGCCTCAATCTGCGCCAGAACGGGGACATCGCCGCAACGGGCGTGTACCAGGGCATCCCAGCCAAGCATCTCGATCAGATCGACGGTTGCATCTATCGACCCGCCATCGGTCTCGGCAAGCCCCAGTTCATGGGGCCGCAGACCGACATCGACCGTCGCCCGGAGCCGATCCGACGGCAGACCGGCCGGCATCGGTATCGAAATCCCCGCCGCCGTCAGCCGGTTTCCCGCAGGCGCAAGCGGCAGGAAATTCATTGGCGGCGAACCGATGAAGGATGCGACGAATCTGGAATCGGGACGGTCGTAAAGGCCGGACGGTGTATCGACCTGACGGGCATGGCCGCCTTCCAGCAGGCAGATTCTGTCGGCCAGCGTCATCGCTTCAATCTGGTCGTGCGTGACGTAGATCATCGTGGTTCCAAGGTCGCGGTGAAGCGCCTTCAGTTCGACCCGCATCTGGCCGCGCAGGTTGGCGTCCAGGTTCGACAGGGGCTCGTCGAAAAGAAACACCCGCGGCCTGCGGACGATGGCGCGCCCGATGGCCACGCGCTGGCGCTGGCCGCCCGAAAGCTCGCGTGGCAGTCGATCCAGCAGCCCCGAAAGGCCCAGCATCCTGGCGGCCTCTTCGACCTTGGCGTCCATTTCGGCCGCCGCGGTCCGCCGAATCTGCAACGAAAAGCCCATGTTCTGCCGCACCGTCATGTGCGGGTACAGGGCGTACGACTGGAACACCATCGCGACGTCGCGATCCTTCGGCGCCACGTCGTTGACCACGCGCCCGTCGATCTCAAGCGTGCCTTCGGTTATGTGCTCCAGTCCCGCGATCATCCGCAGAAGCGTCGATTTCCCGCAGCCCGACGGCCCGACCAGCACCAGGAACTCGCCGTCCGCCACGTCCAGATCGATGCCCGACAGGACGCGCACCCCGCCGTCATAAACCTTCCCAACCCCGCGCAGCTTCAATTCCGCCATGCAGCAACCCCCGTCGCGCCAGATTCAGCGCACCGCGAAGACCTTCGCCGTCCGCGGCCCCAGTGTCAGGCGCACCGTTCCGCCCTGCCCGACCGTGACGTCGTCGGTCGGATCCGGCTCGTCAAGCAGGTTCACAAGTTTCGTCCCCTGGGCAAACGACGTGACCATGTCGCCGCCGCCCGACTCGTCCGCGCTGGTCGTGGCCGTGTTGGTCGCGGACAGGTTCAGGACCACAAGCAGAGTCCTGGCGGGCGAGCCGCCCGTTGCGGGAACCGTCCTTTCGTACGCAAGAATTCCGGCGTCCTGGGCATTTCCGGTGTTCGTCGAGGACCACACGACCTTCATATCCCCGCGCCGAAGCGGTTCGTGGTCGCGGCGCAGATAATTCAGTTGCCTGATCCAGGCAAACGTCGCGCCGTCGGTCGCGTATCCGGTGTCCCACAGATCCTCGCGGTTCGCCGGGTCGTTGCCGCCGGCGAAATCCTGCTCGGTCCCGTAGTAGATGCATGGAATGCCGTCCATCGTCAGCAGCAGCGCCAGGGCGACCTTCAGGGCCGCCGGATCATCCCATTCGTACATGAACCGCGGCAGGTCGTGGTTGTCCAGGAAATTGACCGTCAGCCTCCACGGCGGCAGTCCGGTGCCATCCGCCGCCGTGACGCCGCCCGGCTGGGGCGTCGTGCCGTAGTTCAACGTCCGCGGGTCGCTTTCCGGCGTCGGAATCCTGCTCTTCCACAAGTCTTCAATGCGCCTTGTCGGAGCACCATTCTTGACGATGTCGTCGATTACGAACTTCTGCGAAAAATAGAACACCGAATCCAGCATGCCCGGCGCCGTGAAACTGCCGATCAGATTGTCGTTGCCGTCAAAGGCCTCTCCAAACATCAGGAAATTGTCCTTGCCGGCCGCCGCCGCCCGCTGACGGATTCCCGGACAGAAATCTGCCCAGAATTCGTGCTCGACATGCTTGATCGTGTCGATCCGGAATCCGTCGAATCCGACCCTTTCAACCCACGCCGCATAAACGTCGATCATCGCGTCGCGAACCTCGGGCAGTTCGGTGCGCACGTCCTTCAGGCCGCCGGGAAAATCGCCCAGCACTTCCTGCATCCGCACGTAGTCCCAGCACGCAGGCATTGCCCCCCACCATTCCCCTGAATCCCGCTGTTCGGCGGTGATGCGTCCCGCGTCGAAGCAGGCCTGCTTTTCCCGGCCCCAGACCGTCACGCGCCCCATGCGGTTGTACCACTCGTCGTTCGCGAACTCCGGCGGCCACGGCGGCACGCGGTTGATTTCCGGCTGCCACACCCAGTTGATCGGGGCCGGTCCCGAGTAGCCAAGCGAAGTGAAGGCCTGGATGCCGTCTTCATCGAAGTCCGGATCCCATTCGGTCGTCCTGGTTATCGGCGATGCCGTGCCGGATCCCATCACCAGTTCGTCCGGCTGGCCGTTGCGGTTGATGTCGTAATAGAAAAGCTGGCCAACGTGATTCGTGACGATGTCCAGGATGACCTTCATCCCGCGTTCATGGGCCTTGCCGACAAGCTCGCGCAGCTTCGCCAGATCGCCGAAGTGCAGGTTGGGCTGGGTGAAGTCCTGGGTCCAGTAACCGTGATACCCGGCAACCCCGGCGTCTTCCTCGACATTCTTGACGACCGGCGAAATCCACAGTGCCGTGACGCCAAGTTCGTCCAGGTAGTCCAGCCGGTCGATCAACCCCTGCCAGTCACCTCCGTGATAGGCGGCCGGCGAATGCGGTACGACGTTGAAATCGTTGTTCCGGTCGCCGTTGGCGAAACGATCGACCAGCACCTGATACACGATTTCATCGCGCCAGTCCTGGACCACCGCTTGCAGCCCGGGAACATCCTCGGCCCGCGATGCGTCGAAGCACCCGGCCGCCGCCGCCATCAGTAACGTTATTGCAAGCATGCGCCCTGCGCGGCCGAAGCCATGTCCATTTCGCAGGCGCGTCGTTGTCCGCTTCATGTCAAAACCTCCGATCCAGCAATCCTTCCGGCATTCCCGTCGGTCACTGATAACTGGAACTGTTCAGCCACCACTCGACCTGGACACCCAGGTAATGCTGCCATTCCTGGCCGCGCCGCTCGTCGAACTGCGGCAACAGGGATCGTGCGTCGTCATTTGACCAGCTTGCCGTATAGACCAGTCGAATCTGCGGCCTCTGGTACATGCCGCGTTCCAGGTTCAGGGACGGCATCAGGGACATCTGGACGACGTGCGGCCGGCCGACCTTGTCGTCCGTCGGATCAAGGCCCCTGGATGCCTTCCACTGATGGCTCAGTTCGGCCCCGACGTGGAAGTGATCCGTGGCGAACCACGTGGCCCGCACGTCCTCGGTACCTTCCCAGTAATCGTCCAGGTCATACCGGTTGGAATCCGCATCGACGAACAGGCGCCCATAAGCCGCGGCCATGATCCCGAAATGCCGGTTTTCCCAGTTCGATGAAGCCGCAAGGACGAATTCCTTCGCGCCCGAGGCGGTGCGATCCAGTGCGACCCCCCACGGAATTCCCCACTCGCCGTATGCGGCAAGGCCCCATGCGTACCTGGCAAAGATATTGACGTGGGAATCTTTCCCGAAGCCCCAGAAACCGATCTGGGCGCCGACCACGCCACCGTTGTCGGCCGGCATCTCGGACACCAGTTCCGGGTCGGGCGCAATCCCGAATTCCTTGAAATAATCCAGGAATTCACTGTCGTAACGCAGCTTGCCCTTTGGAAGCCAGTGGAACTCCCCGTAAAGCGAAACCTTCATCGACAGTTTCGGGGCCAGGTCACGGCCAAGCCAGCTTACCTTGGCCGACGCGATCATCCGCTGGCGCTCCATCAGGGTGATGGTATCCGAGCCATAGGTGGCCGGGACCTGGAAACGGCGCAACTGGTACTCGTCGTCAAGGCGGTTGACACCGACATGTGCGAGTACCTGCCAGGACTTGTGATCCCACGACAGGCCGCCGCCAAGTGTGTTCAGGGAATCAAGCGGCCACCAGTCAAGAAGATAGATGTCGTCGCCCCTGTACATGCGGGATCCGACCCATATCTTCAAATCGGTCTTGAAGATTCCCGACGCCTCGACGTAAAGGTTCCTCAAGACGATGGAATCGCTTGCCTTTCCGTCGAAGTGAAAGAACTCGTCCAGGAACGCCGGGGTAATCAGCAGCCGCATGGCGAACCCGCTGGCGGTGCGTATTCCATAACCCAGGTCCAGTTCGACGTATGAGCCTTCCATCAGGCGTGAACCGTGCGTGACGATATTGGTCGCGTTGCCAGGGGCACCGGCGAAATCGCTGGAAAAGCCGACACGCCCGTACGTCCCGAACTGGAATCCTTTCGGGAAGCCATCGGCGGCCCCTGGCTTCTTCGGCGGCTTGACCTCGTCGTCCGGCGATGCACCGTCACCCTTCTTCCTGCGGACGGACTCATCGGAACCGGAATCTTCGGGCACCACCGCGGGCGGGACATCGCCATCCGATTCGGTGGCGCCGTCCGCCGGGCCTGCCTGGCCGGCACGGGCGGCCATGGTCGGCATCGCCATCACCGCCAGCACGCACACCGTGGCAATCCATCGGTTGAACAAGCTCATTCTTCCTCCAGCACGCAGCGCAGGTTCTTCGGGATGAACCCGTCGGCGCAGGCGTCGCAGTGATCCCCGGCATAACCGGTGTCGCAGTCGCAGAACGGCTGCGTGTTGACGATGCGGCATGTTCCGAATGCACACGGGAATCCGTGGCACGCATCGACGCGCACGCACCGAAGCCCCCGGACGACCCATCCCTGGGCGCATTCGCCGCAGATGCGGCCGTCGTAACCTTCCAGGCAGACGCAGGTTCCGACCCCGGCAACAAGTTCGCATGTGCCAAAAATGCACGGATCCTGCGTGCAGTCCAGGGCGCCCTCCGGAACGCAGTCCGGGCCGTACCCGTAACCGTAACCGCCGCAACCGGTTCCGCCGCTGCCCGGATCCCATTCGACGATGTCCGTTCCGGTGCCGGAGTCATCCGCCCCGGCGACATCGTTGATTTCGGACCCCCCTTCGCCGCAGCCCGCGAAGACAAACGGCACTGCCGCCGCAAGGCACGCGGCGATCGCCGTCCGTATCCCGGACCTGGCCAGCCTTGAGCGCGTATTCATTCCGTTACCTCCAGATCCGCATAATCGTCCGGGGCCGGGCACCGGTCGCGCGGAAGCACGACCATCGCCCCAAGCGCGGGCACGATCAATTCCAGTTCACGGTTCCTCATTGTCACCGTACCGCCCAGGCAGTCGGCCGGGGCATCGTCAGCCGTCCAGGATCCGGCGGGAATAGTCAGGCGCAACGGCGCCGAGCCACGGTTCAAAGCAACCACGGCGGTGTCCCTGGAACCGGTCATCCTGAATGCCACGTGATCGGCGGCACGGGCAAGATCGGTGCGCGAACCGTGCCGGAACGCGTCGATTCCCGCGCGCAGCCGACCAAGCATGGAAACCTGCCCGAAAAGCCACCTCTGGTGCGCCAGCCATGTCGCAGGGTCCGGCATCGGGCGACGGTTGTCGGGATCCCCGCCGCCCGCCATGCCGATTTCGTCGCCCTGGTAAATCACCGGCGCGCCCGGCTGCGTCAGGACGAACGCCAGCGCGACGGCGGCGCGGCGGTATGGCTCCGCAACATCCGGCTGCGGCGCCGGATTCAGCGGATCAGTGTCGTCAGCCGCGGCGACCGTCACAAAGCGCGGGACGTCGTGGTTGCCTATGAACTGGCTCATAACCGCGCCCGACCCGGCCCAGGCCGCCGTCGAGGCATCCACTTCATCAAGAAGCGACTCCATCGTGCCGTATCCCTGCCCAACCACGGAACGCAGCGTCCACATCACCGGAAAATCGAACTGTCCGCTGAGCCCGTACGGCCCAAGGTACCAGCGAATCTGGTCGCGGCCGGCCGAACCGGTGAAGGTCTCGCCGACCATGTGGACATGGGGCGCGCCCGGCGCGAAAGTGCGCGTCACGGTGTCCCGCAGGTGCCTGGTGACCAGCCTGGGCATCATCGGCACCGCGTCGATGCGCAAACCATCGACGTCGAAATTCGACAGCCACCAGCCGACGTCCGAAAGCATGGTTTCAAGCACTTCCCTGTTTCGCCAGTCCAGGTCGGGCAGATACCCGGTGAACCAGCAGTGATCGATGTCGGCCGTCCACGAGCACTGGCGGCCGCACACGCAATCCCCTTCCGGATGGTTGAACCATCCCGGGTGGTCGGTAAACCACGGATGGTCGATGTGGACGTGATTCGGGACGATATCCAGGATCACCCTGATGCCCCTGTCGTGCGCGGCATCCACCAGGGCCGCCAGTCCGGCGTCCCCGCCGAAATGGGGTTCGGCCGCGCGGGTCGCGACCGGCCAGTATCCGTGATAGGACTCGTACGTCCGGCCGTCGAAGCCGGGCCAGGAGCCTTCGGCATTCCGTACCGCCGGCGATATCCACAAGGCGTTGACGCCCAGGCGTTCAAAGAAGCCTTCCTCGATGGCGGCAACGACCCCGGCCCAGTCACCGCCCATGCGCATCGTGATGCCGGCATCCGCGTCCAGCGGCCCGTCGCCACGCCGGAAACGATCGACCACGACCTGGTAAACCAGCGCGTCCGACCAGTCAAAAGGCTCGGCCTCGACCCAGAACGGCATGACAAGCGGCTCGGCCGGCGTACCACCGGTATCCGTCGCGGCGACTGTCAGGCGGTGCTTGCCGGCGTCCAGGGGCCCCAGATCCACATCCAGGGAACCGGTCTTCATGACCGCCGAGACCGCCATGCCGTCAAGCGTGACCGCCACCGAATCCGGGTCACAGGCAAGGCCGCCGGCACCGGCCATGCAGACAAGCCGCGCCTTGAAGCGGTCGCCGGATACCTGGGCGCTTTCGACCTTGAAGGCCGCCCTGTTGCAGTCGGACTGGACCAGAGCGCTGTGCTCGAACCCGTCACGGCTAAACATAGTCAACGGGTTCGACGGGTCCATCCGCTCTTCGCCATCGACCAGGAAGCGATAGGCGTGCCGCCCCGGGCCAACCACGAAGCTGCCGCGGAATACGCCGTCGGGGTCGCGCGCGAGTTCGTATCCGGCTGGCCGCCAGTCGTTGAATTCACCGACCACCGCGACCTCGGCCGCGGCCGCCTTCCATTCGAACCCGACCTCGCAGGTGCGGACAGGCAGCCCCGGATCAGGCGCCCCGTTGCCGCAGCCGGAATCCACCGCGGCCAGCAGGACCAGCGCGCAGGCGGCCGCGACGCCGTGACCGGCCGCGACTCCATGAATGGTTCTGTTGCCACTTCCTTTGGGACAGTTCCAGGCCACGACCGTTCACCTGTTCCCGTCGAAAACCACACCGACGTCACCGGCACCGCGCCACCAGTCGCGGCGGACGCCGGCCGCCCTTCACCACTGAATCCCGCAGGGTGCCTGGGGCGTCACCGGCTCTGCCCGATTCCAGATCTCGAGCAGGTACGCGCCCGCACCGAACCCGACCATCGGCACCGCGCCGTCGTAGTCGGCACCTTCACGCGTGTGCAGTTCGGCAATCAGTCCCATGTTCGCCCTGGCCTGGGCGGTCACCCAGTCCAGCAGCAGGTCGGCCCGGGCCACGGCGGTGGCGCCGCCAAGTGCACGCAATGCCCTTGATACGCGCAGGTCAATCAGTATCCACTCGGAACTGTCGTACCAGCCGCCGTCGTCATTGCGCTGCAATCCCATGCCGTTCGGCACCGCCAGGTCGTTTTGAAGCACATCGACCGTGGCCGCCGCGGCGTCACCCTTCGGATCCATCACGTTCCAGTTGAAAGCCTCGATGACGGCCGCATCCACATACCCGGAATCCCCCGCCAGTTCCTCGACGCTCTGCGCCACGAAATCGCCGTCCATGGCGTGCAGGGGAATCGCCTTCATGATGTCTTGCGCAGCCGAAGCCCATGACGCCTCGGAATCCGTATCGCCCTTACCGTCGGCCAGCATGGACGCCTCGCAAAGGCCAATGGCCGCCGCCAGCGAAGTGTATGTGTACTGCTTCTGACGACCGTTCCAGTGAACCTCCCAGATCGAGCTGTCCGGCCTGATCATGCCGTTGCCGGCCCGCAACCCGACCAGCACGTCCGCGATCTCGTCGCCGATAATCGTCCAGTACGAATCCAGGATGGTCGTGTCGCCCGAGGCGCGGACGTACTCGCCCAGCACCCACAGGAACAACCCGAATCCGTCGAATTCCACGTTGGGACCGTCCGAATTCCAGTCAGACTCCTCCATCCCGCGCCCGAAGTAACGACACACCGAAATCCGGTAGTCCGCGCCCACCCCGACCTGCGTGCCGTTGTGCTCAAAAGTCTTGTAACCGTTGGCGTCCGCCTTCAGCATGAACTCCAGCGCGGCGCGGGCCTCGGTGAAATGGCCCGAACGCACCAGGGCCGCAATCGAATATGCCATGTCCCTGGGCCACGAAGTTGCCCACATTCCCGGCGGCAGCGATGCCAGGATCTGCCCCTTCGACTTATCCGTCGTTTCCCACACCTGTCCCATCCGCAACACTGCCTCGGCCGTGCGATAGACCGTCTTCTCGGCTGCCGAAAGTCCAGCCGGCGCGGGCTTGCGCCAGGCGGCCCACTCGGCACGGGCCGCGGCCAGCGCCTGCTGGGCGTCCAGTCCTTCAAAGGCTTCGACGACGTCGTTCTTCAGGCTTGTCACGTCCTTGTAAGTATCAAACGCGCTGACGACCCCGAACCACGCCGTCTGACCGGGCTGGAGTTCATTGACCGGCCCCTGGAAACCGGCGACCCTGTTGTCGCCGGCATCGATCGACCCCTCGTCGCCAAGATCCTGCCCGGCGTTCAGCCTGACCCATGGATCCGCCTCGGTTCCGCCGGCTGCCGCCGCGTAATGTCCGACCGTACCCAGCGGATAATGGAAAACCGCGCCGCCGGCCGCCTGCTCCACGAACCCGCCGGTGGCCCCGTCAAGGGCAATCGACTCGCCCTGGGTGTTCGGGAACCGGTGTGAATCGTTCAATGTATTGCCGACATGCCAGTTCTGGATGCTGTAAAGCGAAACCTGCTTCGCGGTCGTCCCGGTGTTGGTCACACGGGTCAGCATTACAAGCGCCGGCCGTTCCAGTTGCCACGGCGCGTACATGAACGTTTCGACGCGCAGACCGCCGACCGTCTGAACCCAGTGCGGAATCCCGTCCTGCCCGTGATACCCGGCGAACTCCCGGGGCACGCCGTCCAGCCAGGTTCCGACGCCATCGACCCGCAAGCCCATGAACGTGTCGTACAGCATGTCACGGGTATTGACCGCCTGGCCGCTGCCGTTCAGTCCCCACGTCTGGTACGGATGGACAAACAGCATGTAGCGGTGATTGTCGCGATCATCACCGGCCGGCAGTTTCGTCGAGTCCAGGTTGACCACCAGCGCGCCGTGACCGTTTGCGGAAACGATCCACCCGAAACTGGAATGGGCCTTCGCGCAGGCGGTCTCGTGAACGTCGCACTTCGGCACGCACACGCCGGCCACGTCATCGAAACCCTGATCGCACGCGCAGACGGCCGCCCCGCCTTCAACAACGCACCTGGCACGGTCCGGTTCCGCGCCGCACGGATTCGGGTCGCACGGATCGGGCGGCTGCACCGGCACGCAGTCGTCGCCCTGGGCCTCGAATCCCTGGTCGCATTCGTCGCAGTTGTCGCCCTTGTAGCCATCGTCGCACTTGCATTCCAGCCCGTTGCCGGTACATGTTCCGTGGCCCGCGCATGTTGTCACGGGGTCGCATACCGTCTGCTGGACGCAGTCGCCCTCGACTTCCTCATAACCGAAGTCGCACAGACAAACCGCCGCGCCCTCTTCAACGGTGCAGCGATCGCGATGCTCGCCGGGATTCAATCCGGGACACGGATTCGGGTCACACGGCCCCGGCCCGGCAACGCAGACCAGGCCGTCCTTCACGAAGCCTTCCGCGCAGTCGTCACAAAGGTCGCCGTCATATCCGTTCAGGCACGTGCACCTGGCCTCGCCCGCGACCTCATCGCACTTCGACGCATGCACGCACGGATCGGGATTGCACGGGGTATCGGGAAGGCACGCACCGCTTTCGTCGTGGTATCCGTCGGCGCAACGGTTGCAAAGATTTCCATCCCAGCCGTCATCGCATGTGCAGGCCACCCCGGCACCTTCCGTGCGGCAAACGCCATGTTCGCCGCATGGATCTTCGTCGCACGACGCGTCCAGCACGCACCGCAACCCGTCGGTCCCGTCCAGCACATAGCCTTCGTCACACTGGTCGCATGCCGTGCCGGCATATCCTTCATCACATTCGCAATCGGGAAGGTTCAGGGGATCCACGCAATTCCCGTGCACGCAATCCGCCGGACGGCAGGCGTCCGGCACGCAGGCGGTTCCGTTGGCATGGAATCCGGCATTACAGTCGCACACCGGCTCGCCTGCCACACTCACGCATTCGCCCTGGCCGGAACATGTGACACCGCGGCATGGATCATCGGGGGACCCGTCGCCCCCGCAACCGGGGGCCAGAAACACCAGCGACAGCAGGACGACCATGCCGTACCGACCGACCGCCGGACCACGGGCGGCAGCCACCCGACCGGCGACCCGCCGGAAATCCTTCCAGGAAAACCTTTCAATCCTTGCCCCGTCCATCACTTCACCTCAAAAACGGCCGATTCAAGGCGGCCCATTGAAACGGACGCCGAACCGCCCGACACCGAAATTTCCCGACCGGACAAGACATCCCTGTACGTTCCGCCAGGCAGGCCGGCCGCGCCGACCGCCAGCGTACGGGCCCCGGCATCCCCGCGGTTCAGGACCACCAGGACGGCATCCGTCCCGTCCTTCATGACAAAGGCCCAGTAATTCGCATCGACCTGGATGTTCGCGCGCGAACCGCGCCGCAGCGCCGGGTGCCGTAACCTGGCCTTTCCAAGCGCCTGGACGTGCGACAGCGTCGCCTTTTCGTTTGTCGAAAGCGCCGAATCGAAACGCATGAACCGCCGGTTGTCAGGGTCGCCCGCCCCCGGCATGCCGAACTCGTCGCCGTAATACAGCAGAGGCAACCCCTTCTGGGAAAACAGGAAAGTCCACGCCATTCTCAGGCGCCGGTACGGGTCCTCGGCGGAAGGCTGCCCGGGAGGCGCCGTCCACCCCTGCTCCTTGGAGCCGTTGCCCCACAGATCGCCAATCTGCCCGGCGGCATGGGAAAGCGCGCGCGGCACGTCGTGGTTTCCAAGGAACGTGGACATCACCGCCGCGGCCCCGTAATAGCCATCGTTGCCGTCCATGAACGACTTCAGCGAATCCAGCCCGCGCTCGTGCCGCACCAGTGCCGCAAGCACCGCCCAGAACATCGGGAAGTCGAACTGTCCGTCCAGCAGATCCGGACTGACGTACTCCTTGATCGTCTGCTTTTCGCCGTCTCCCTCGCCGGTGAAGGTCTCGCCGACCATGTAGAACCTGATGCCGTCGTACGTGTCGATCTGGTCGTCAATCCGCCCCCGAAGCGTCGCCGAAAAGTCCAGGATCATGTGCTTGACCGCATCCAGTCTGAAGCCGTCGATATTGGTCTCCATGATCAGCCAGATTGCGTGATCCATCACCCGATCCATGACCTGGCCGTTCCGGTAATCGAAATCGGGCAGATACTCCGCGAACCAGCACTCGATCGGCTTGTCCCACCCGCACACGTACCCCTGGCCAACGGTTCCGTTGTTCCAGTTGAACCATGGCGTCGAGTCGTTCCGGTGCTGCGTGTAAAGCGGCGAGTCGGTGTGCACGTGGTTCGCCACGAAATCGACGATTACCCTGATTCCGCGGGCGTGGGCGGCCGCGACCATCGCCTTGAACGCCTCCATATCCCCGAAGTGCGGGTCGATCGGTCCCGCCAGGCCCGTCAACGGAGTGTCGCCGGTCCAACCGGTGGCGATCGGCCAGTACGAATGGTACCCGGTATATTTGTGCCCGTCGGACCCCCAGAACGCGCCCTGGGTATTCATGACGGGCGACGACACCCACAGGCAGTTCACCCCCAGGTCGTCGAAATAGCCCGCGTCAATCTTCTGTTTCAGGCCGGCGAAGTCGCCACCCTGCCAGTTCGCCTTGAAGTCCAGCTTCGGATCCGATACCGGCAGGTCGTTGCCGGTGTTCCCGTTATGGAAGCGATCCGTCAGCACGAAATAGATCGTCGCATCGCGCCAGTCGAACGCCTGGTCCTCGACCCACAGGGGCACGAACAACGGTTCCGCCCGACGACCAGCCGTGTCGGCAACCTGGAAGACATAGCCGTACTTCCCCGGCTCCAGGCCTGAATCGTCGATCGTGAAAGTGCCCGTATCGCCGTCCCAGGTGCCGGAAATCGAGGTTCCGTTGCGGGTCACGGTGGCCTGCGCGGCATCCAGCTCGATCCTCTGGCGGCCGTACATGGCCCGCACCTTCATCGTCACGCGCCCGCCGTTTACGGCCGGGCCCTGTTCCAGGACAAGCTGCGGCTTGTCGCAGTCAGGCACGCGCAGCATCGAGTTCCGCGTCCCGCCGACCCACTTCGTGTACGGATTGTCAGGATCCAGTTCCCAGCGCTCCTTCCCGCCCTCGCGCCAGAACAGCTTGTATGCATAATCCCCGGCGCGCAGTCCGGACATCGTCCTTTCCCATTTCGCGCCGACCTTCGTCATCACGTCGGCCGTCTCGGACCAGCCGTTGAACTCGCCACGCAAGGCCACGGGCCCTGAAGTCGAAACCTGCGTGCTGACGACGACGTCGCAGGATCTGGTCTCGAGCGAGCCGGTATCCTCGACACAGGTATCGGACTGATCCAGGCGATACCCGTCGTCGCAAAGGCATGTATGACCGCCGACACCCCCCGCCACGCAGATGGAACGGTTTGCGTCCGTCGGACATGGATTCGGGTCGCACGGATCGCCCTGACTTTCGACGCACCAGCCGTCCTGGAAAACGTATCCGTCGTCGCAAAGACACATCGCCGCGGTTCCGTCCGCAACACACTCGTTTCGATGCTCGTCCTGGGTTCCGCATGGGTTGGGGTCGCACGGGTCGCCACTGGCCACGACACACCGCAGGCCGTCGCGCACCCAGCCTTCCGCGCAATCCTCGCAGGTGTCGCCGGCATAGCCGTCGGTGCATGCACAGTCCGCCAGGCCGCCTTTCGGCACGCAGTCGCCATGGATGCACGGGTTCGGATCGCACACCGATCGCGTGACGCAACGCAGGCCTTCCGCGAAGTATCCGTCCGCACAACGGTCACACAGGTCGCCGGCGTATCCCTGATGGCATGTGCAAGTAACAACGCCTTCAATCATGGCGCAAAGGCCGAACACACACGGGTCGCCTTCGCAAGGATCGCCGGTCACGCACCGGCCGCCACGCGGCATGTAGCCGTCGTCGCAACGGTCGCAAAGGCTTCCCGCGTATCCCTGATCGCACCGGCAGGTCGGCAGGGTTCCGGTGGCGACGCAAACACCGAACACGCAAGGGTCGGGGCTGCAGACATCGGTGACGCAGGTGGTTCCCGAAGTGGCGTATCCGGTGTCGCACAGACACGTCGCCAGACCGTCGCGAATCGCGCAGACCCCGTGGCCATCGCAGTCGATCCCATCGCACGGATCGACCGTTCCGCCGCCGCAACCCGTGGTCATCACCAGAACGAAAAGGAATGAAACAAGAAGGCCGCCAGCCGGCCTTTGCCGTGTGAAAACCCAAACGCCCGCGTCCATGGTCCCCCCGCTCCGGTCGGATCATTGATTAAAGGCAGTCTAGCCGAACGCCCTGCGGCATGTCCAGCGCATTGGAGACCTTGTTTTCATGCAATAATCGGGCGGGAATCCGGACGAAACCGCGAAATGTACAGAATCATCCTGGCTGATTACGCCGACCCGACGCACCGCGATGCGGTCGTCGAAATCCTGGACGCTTACGCGCGCGACCCGATGGGCGGCGGCGAGCCGCTGCCCGAGTTCACGCGCCGGCACCTTCTGGATGAAATGGCCCGCCGGCCGAACATGTTTTCGCTGCTGGCTTTCATCGACGACCGGCCGGTCGGCCTGGCAAACTGCATCGAGGGCTTTTCAACGTTCGCGGCGCGCCCCCTGCTGAACATCCACGACCTCGCGGTGCTTCCAGGTTATCGGGGCCGCGGCGTCGGCCGCGCGCTGCTGGCCGAAATCGAGTCGATCGCCCGGTCACGCGGCTGCTGCAAGGTGACCCTTGAAGTGCTGCAGGGCAACCACGCGGCGCGCACCGCCTACCTGAATTTCGGATTCAAGCCATACATGCTGGGCGATACGCTGGGAAACGCCGAATTCTGGCACAAGCACCTGTAATAACACGCCGAATTCTGGCACAAGCACCTGTGGCGACACGCAGAATTCCGGCGGCCACACATGTAATTCAGATGCCTCTGGCCCGACGTCGCCGGCGCGCTGTCACGGGTTCCAGATTACCCGCTCGGGTTTGCCGCCCGCCCAGAAGCGTTCAAGAAGATCCCGGAAAGTGTTTCCCGGCTCGCCGATCGTCCAGCGGTCGGTCTTGCGGCAGATATCGTGGTATGCGGAGCGGCCCAGGAACCACCATGCCATGAGCGGATCCCCGGGGTCGGCCTCCAGCGCGTCGGCCTGCTGCCGAAGCCCGTACGCGACCTGGAAATCCATGTCATCGTCGTGGTTGTGGAAACCCGAGAATGCCGTGTCCGCCAGGCTCTGCTGGAACAGCACCGGCAGGCCCAGCCCGTCGGGAGGTTCGCCAACAAGGTACGGGAACGCGAACAGGCCCATCAGGCAGTCGCCCGCATGCCCGCCGTCCCGGATTCGCGCCGACTCGCAGATCGGGTTCAAGCGGGCCTGGAAGTGGTCATGGGCGATCCGCACGGCTTCCAGATCCGACACCTGGGCCATCACCAGCCGCGCTTCCGGGTCGTCCCAGTCGTGCACCAGCCAGCCCGAATCGACCATCACCTTCAGGCGACCGGCCGCAGCCGTGTTCGGCAGCATCGCGACCGCCAGGTCGGCCGTGGCCATCGTCCCCAGGGCGCCTGACGACGTTCCCGAAAACAGCACCTTCGGCCCGCCATCATCCGCGACATCGGCCAGGCCGTAATGCCGGACCAGCGTCTCCAGCAGCGCCTGCACGTTCAGGCGGCCGGCGAAGTACCAGCCGTTTTCGGCATCCCCCAGCGACCATATCCTTGAAGTCCGCGTCCCAAGCCAGAAATCGCTGGTGCAGTAAGGTCCGAGAACCCAGTTCGCGTCGTGCCAGACCGGGTTGTCGGCGACATCGACGTCAAAAATCCCGCCGTTGTCGTCGTGGGGAACCAGCCATGTGCCGTCCTGATCCGGCAACGTCGTGGTCTTTTCAATCGGACGGATGCACGGAACGGCATAGTCGTCGCAGAAGCCGCCGCCTTCCAGGCTGATCACCCAGTCCGGCGACCCTGTCGGTGAAAGGCGGACCCTGAACGCGAACGGCGTCCCGTCGTTGCACCTGGCGTCGCCCCATCGCGCCGGATCCCGCAGCGCGGGCTTCACGACCTCCCACCCCAGTTCGGGGGGCGTGGCACGCGTGCAGCCGGAAACGTCCCATCCGGTGCAGTCGGGTCGGCACGAAGCAGTCCCGGACGCATAAGAAACGCCCAGATCAGCGCACGGGATGGTTCCGCCGTCACAGGCCTCGGGCGGCTCGACCGCGCCGTTTCCGCAGTCGGGTTCATGCGGCACGGCAAGTTCGACCGGCACCGGCTGCATGTCGGGACCTGCGTATGCGGCCTTAACCACGTCGTACGCCGCCTTCGGGCGCCGCCACGCGTCCATCAGTCCCTTCAGGTTCGTCTTTGGCGCGGGATGCGGCTTGCCGGTCGTCGGACTCCACTGCATCCTGAAATCGGCCAGCACCCACGGGGCGACGCCGCGGACGAATTCCCTTTCGGCAATCTGTTTCAGGTGCTGCCGATGAAACCACGCCTGGTATTCCTCGGTGTACGAGTGGTCATCGACCGGTTCCTCGCCAGGCTGCCCGTAGCCGTGCCGCGCCCGCAAGGCATCACAGCCGTACTCGCTGACGATCAGTGTCTTGTCCGGGAACCGCGCGTGCGCCGCGTCCAGCAGATCCCCAAGATCGGTCGTCAGGCCGAAGTACCATCCGTGATACTCGTTGATGCCGATCACATCGACTTCGCCCGGCCCCAGATCAACGTCCGAAAACGACACGCCCGGGGCGGACAGCACGGCCGCCATCACGGGCCGGTCCGGGTCAAGCTCGCGCGCTGTTTCACGCAGGCTGCGCAGGAACGCCGGGGCGGTGTCGGCGAACGTCCAGACTTCATTTGCAATGCTCCACAGGCCGATGGCCGGCCGGTTGATATCCCTGTGGATCATGCGGCGCAGCGCCCGCGTCGCCCTGTCCAGCATGACAGGGTCGGCCAGTTGCCGGTCGTCAAGCTGATAGACCGGGATTTCCTGGGCCAGCAGCATCCCCGCCGCTTCAAGCGCCCGCAACGTCCTGACGTCGTTCGGATAATGTGCCGGCCGCACAAAATCGACACCCAGATCCTTCATCGCCGCGACATCTGCTGCCATCGCGTCCGCGTCGAACACCGGCCCCCTGCCGGGAAGATCCTCGTGCCGGTTCATTCCGTGCAGAAAACGGTCACTGCCGTTCAGCAGCAGGCGGCCGGAAACGGCTTCAAGCGTCCTGAACGCAAAATCGACGGATACCGTTTCATCGACGCCGTCCTGCGATATGACGACGTCCATCCGGTAGGTCCGGTCGGGATACTCCGGATCCCAGAGATCCGGCAGGGCGACCAGGCCTTCAAGCGACAGCCGCGACACGTCGGCGGGCAGTTCCGCCGGCCCCCACTGAATCAGGATCACGTCACCCTTTTTCACCGCGGCCGACAGGCGTGCCGTCCCGGAAATCCCGGCGGCCTGCTGCAGAAGGACGTCCGCGGTCACGGCCCAGTGAACGTCGCCGGTCGATGTCTTGACCGCCAGCCTTGCCACCGACGTGGATCTGGAACCCTCGACGAAAACCGGCCGGGGGATCCCGCCGTACGGGAACCAGCCCAGAAGCCCCGGGGTCAGGGAGGTATCGCACGGCAGCGTCTGGCGGCCAAGCCGGTTATCAACGCGCACGACCAGCACGTTCGCCGAGTCGCGGCGCAACAGTTTCGTCACGTCGAACGCGAACGGCAGATAAGGCAGGTCGTCGCCGCCCAGTTCCACGCCGTTAAGCCAGACGCGGGCCTCGCGGAAGACGCCATCAAAGCGCAGCCGGACAAACGGGCTTTCGTCATCCCAGGAAAACTCGCGCGCATACCAGGCGACGGTCTGCCGGTCGAACCCGCCCTCGACATCCATGTCCCAGGTGCCCGGAACCGGCGCCTTGATCCACTTCTTCCGATCGAACGCAGTCGCGAACCAGCCGTCGGTCACGCCCGCGTCGGCATCGTCGAACTTGAACTGCCAGTCGCCCGACAGATCCAGCATCGGCCGATTGGAAGCATCGAAGGCGGTCGCGGCCGGCAGCCCTCCCGCCAGGACAGGATCTGCCGGTTCCACGACCGGGGACATGCCAGCCGGCCACTCGAACCCGGAATCACCACCCGCATCGCCGGCATCTTCACCCGCATCGACGACTTCACCCGGAACATCCGCCACGTCGATATCGACCAAAGCACCTTCATCGGCGGGCCCCGTATCGAATCCACCGCCACCGCCGCACCCGACCAGCCAGGCGCCGAAGGCAACCATCGCGGCCGCACAAAGCAATCGCATATGCCGTGTCTTCCCCATGTATTCCCGATCCCATCCCGAATCACCCGGAATATACCAGACCACGACAGCTCTTTTCCGCGTTTGTTGGTGAATCGACAACGCGATTGTCCCGGCCTGAATCGAATTTCCGTCAGGATCAGGACGATCCCATGTATAATCCGAGTCCACTCAATGTCCCCCCTTAAGGAGGCTCCGAATGACAGGTCTCGTGCGTTCCCTGCGGCGGATTTCATCGATACTGGCGACTTCGCTGCTTATTCTTTCGGGGTGCGGCGATGGCACCGGCACAGACGATGTCAAGGACGACGCCGATGTTGCGACTGTTGACGTGGGCGGCGACATCATCGGGGACGACATTATCGGGGACGAGAACATGGGGGGCGACATTATCGGGGACGACAACTTGGGGGGCGATGTCGGCAAGGATGTCCCGATCGATTCAGTCCCGGGCGATGTCGTCACGGATGCGGCCTGCACGCCAGATTGCAGCGGGGGCCCATGCACCGACGACGGCTGCGGCGGAGACTGCTGCGACGACCCGAATGTGTGCGACAGGAATTTTGACGGCAGCGCAATGGTCTGCCTGCCCCCCGAAGGAACCACCTGTGCCGAGATGGGCCAGTGTTCAAGCGGGTGCACCGACGACGCCTGCATGTCCGCCTGCTACAATGGCGCCAGCGCCGATGCCCGCGACGCCATATGGGCCGCCGGGGACTGCCTTGCGGTTGCTTGCCCTGAAATCAACCAGGAATGCGCCGCCGCCGCGTATGGCGAGGGTGGCGCCTGTCACACCGAGTATTTGAACTGCATGAATTCCTGCACCCCCGATTGCAGCGGGGGCCCATGCACCGACGACGGATGCGGAGGCGACTGCTGCAGCGCCCCGAACGTCTGCCAGGCGCCGGAATCCGGTGTCGGACTCGAGTGCGTGGCCCCGATCGAAAAGACGTGCCGGCAGGTATTGACCTGTGCTGCGGAATGTCCCGACGAGGAATGCGCCCAGAACTGCATCATGACCGGAAGCGCGGACGCCCGCGCGCAGTTGACCGACCTGGTGTCCTGCGTAAACGATGCGTGCCCGGGTGGAGCCACCCAACAATGCTTCGATGCGGCGGTGCAGTCAGGCGCCGAATGCTACGACGAGTTCACTGCCTGCACCTGAAGAAGGATCTCCACTCAGGCTGTCTTCCGTCCGATGAACTGAAACCAAATTTTTCGTCTATTGGAATGCCTGACCAACTTTTTCATATAGTTTCGCCATAGTTTTTCCGGCGGCGTTCCTTCCCGGTGGATTCATTTGGAGGCACCTATGCGTACATCAGGCATTCATGCTGGATTCAGGCTTGCTGGCGTGATCGTGGCGGCAATGGTCTTTGCGGGTTGCGGCGGAGCCGGGGATCCGGATGAAAACAACCCCGACTCGTGGCAGGCCCCCGACTGGGGCGGCAACACCGAAGTCTCCGACAACGGCGACAACCAGGAAATCTTGGACGCCGAAGAGCCCGGCCCTGATTACGGCGATTCGCCGAACTGGCCGGACGACGGGACGCCCCCGGTCCTTTCGTCTTTCGCCCTTCGCAAAAGCGCCGACTGCGGCGAACTGACCGAACTGTGGCGCAAGCAGGCAATCTCCATCATGGAACAGCGCCTGAATGCCGGCTGGTACTCGGTTACAAGAACCCAGGACTGCAGTTGGAACTATGAAGACTCCATGGTCGCTGACTGCGGGGTCATGCAGGACATTTCCGTACCTTCCGAAGATTCGGGCTCGGCCAGCGAATACACCACCACGAACAACCAGGAAGTCGATGTCGATGAGGCCGACTTCCTGAAAAACGACGGCACCTATATCTACATGCTGGCAAACGGCAAATTCCGCGTCATGAAGGCGTGGCCGCCGACCGAGGCGACCGTCCTTTCGGCGACCGCCATCGAGGGCACGCCGCGCAGCATGTTCGTGCACGAGGACAGGGCCGTCATCTTCTCGTCGCTGGGTACGGATTCCTGGTACTACGACGACTGCACTTACGGCTATGACTGTGAACTTACCGGCGACGGGCGTCCGCTGAAGGTCACGGTCCTGGACATTTCCGACAAGTCGCACCCCGCCCTGGTACGCGAGGCGAAGTTCACCGGAACCTTCCTGGCCGCGCGCCGAATCAACGATTTCGTTTACCTGGTCGTGTACTCGGATCCGCCGGCCCTTCCGACAGGATATAGAAATGTGCCGCTTGAACTTCAGGAATACACCTACCGCTGCCACGGCGATCCACTTCCGTTCACGCGGGAAGAAATCGAAACCCTGTTCCGCAAGCTGCACGCCGAAAACATCGCGTACATCAACAACTGGACGGCCGACACCGACACCATCCTGCCGGGCCTGACCGACCGCGTCCTGCGCAACGGGGACTGGAAAAACCTGAAAAACCCGTTCGCCCAGTGTTCGGATTACTACCTGTCCGCGTCCGGCGACGGCGGCAGCCTGCTTTCACTGGTTTCGTTCGACACCGGCGCCGACGAGGCGATGACCGCGACATCGGTACTGACCCGCCCCGGCACCATCTACGCTTCCAGCCAGGGTCTGTATGTCGCGGCCCGCTACCGCGGCAACGATGTAAATGCCTGGCTCGGCGACAGCACCATCGGCGAGGCCACGACAATCCACCGGTTCGGATTGTCGGCCGAAAACCCAGCGACCACCTACGAGGCCAGCGGTCTGGCCGCGGGCCGCGTCCTGAACCAGTTCTCGCTGTCGGAATACAACGGGTACCTGAGGGTCGCCACCACCTCCGGCAGTCTTTACAGCGACGCAAAAAGCGCCCTGCGCGTCTTCGAACAGCAGGAAGAACAACTGGTCGAAATCGGAACCGTCGATAACATGGGACCGTCCGAAGACATCCGATCGGTACGGTTCAGCGGAGACAAGGGGTACATCGTCACGTTCAAAAAGACCGACCCGCTTTACGTGCTGGACCTGTCAGACCCGACCGACCCGAAGGTCACCGGCGAATTGAAAATCCCGGGATTTTCGACGTACATGCACTTCATGGACGAAACTCACCTGCTGACCATCGGGTACGACGCGGACGATCACGGCGACTTCGCGTACTTCGACGGGATCGCCCTGTCGGTGTTCGACGTGACGGACGGAAGCAATCCGACCATGCTGTACCGCGAAATCATCGGCACGCGCGGCACCACGTCGGAAGCGGCCACGAATCACCTGGCGTTCACCTGGTTCAAGTCGCGCAACGCCCTGGCCCTGCCGATGCTGGTCTGCGAAGGCGGCGACGACGGCCAGTACGGTCACACGATGACGTTCAACGGACTGATGGTCTATCGGGTGACGCTGGATGAAGGCTTCAGTTACCTGGGCGGCATCCCGCACGAGGTCCCGGAACAGCAGGAGTACGACAACTATTACAGCGGCGGGTGCTCGAACTGGTGGACCCAGTCGAACTCGACGGTTGTCCGCAGCATCTTCATGGACGACTGGGTCTTCAGTGTCGCCATGGACGAAATCCGCGCATCTGCCCTGTCCGACCTGGCCAACCCGGTCGCAGTCCTGCCTCTGAAGCCCTAAGGGTAATCCGGTCCACATTCAAGTAGTCCCGGTTTTTGGCCTCAGTTCAGTCTTCTGGAATCTCTTCTTTAAGCTACAATCCGAAGGTCACAAGATGCGCCGAAGCTGGCCTTTTCGGGGGCAACAATGAATCAATCTGATCTTCAGTCACTTCTGACCGACTTAATCAAGACCTGGGAAAATGAAGTGATCGAGTTCAAGGCTGCCAGCAACGATTTCAATACCGATAAGATCGGCCAATACTTTTCTGCGCTGGGAAACGAAGCAAATATCAGGAATCTTGAACATGCCTGGTTGGTGTTCGGCGTTGACGACAAAACCCACAAGATCATCGGAACCGACTACCGGCCCGAACGAAGCCGCCTTCAGGGCCTGAAACACCAGATCAACCAGGTCACTTCCCCGTCGCTGACATTTCGCGAAATTCATGAACTTATGCACGGTGAAGGCCGCGTCGTCCTGTTCGAGATACCTGCCGCCCCACGCGGAATGCCGGTTGCCTGGAAAGGACAGTACTATGCACGGGCAGGCGAGAGTCTGGTTCCTCTCGGACTCGACAAACTGGACGAGATTCGAAACCAGATGCCTGGCGAGGACTGGTCGGCTGTGATCGTTCCCGAGGCAACACCGGCAGACCTGGACGACCAAGCGGTTGATACGGCCAGAAGGTTCTTCGCTCTCAAGTATTCCAACAGGTTCACACCTGCTGAAATTCACGACTGGCCAATGGAAGTATTTCTTGAACGTGCCCGGTTAACCCGGGACCGCCGGATTACCAGAGCCACACTACTTCTGCTGGGGAAGCCGGAATCGGCGCAATTGCTTTCGCCCCACCCAGCCCAGATGACTTGGAAGCTGGTCGGACCGGAAAAGGCATACAGTCATTTCGGGACACCGTTCTTACTGAATACCACCGAACTGTATCGAAAAATCCGCAACATCCAGATTCGGATGCTGCCGGACGGAACCCTGTTGCCGATCGAAATTGCCAAATATGACCAGAAAATCGTGCTTGAGGCCCTTCACAACTGCATTGCCCATCAGGATTACACGCGCAACGCCCGAATCGTCGTGACTGAAGAACCTGACCGGCTGATTTTTGAAAACGACGGAGCGTTCTTTGACGGCCAACCAGAGGACTATATCGATGGTCACAAAACACCGCGGCGATACCGCAACACATTCCTTGTGAATGCAATGGCCGAATTGAACATGATCGACACCATGGGCTATGGCATCCACGCCATGTTTGTGGGTCAGAAGAATCGATTTTTCCCGATGCCGGACTATGATCTTTCCGAATCGCAGGCTGTGCGAATGACCATTTATGGTTCTATCCTGGACCCGGCATACAGTCGCCTGCTGATTGAAAAGACCGATTTGCCGCTTCAAGACATTCTGGCCCTGGACCGAATCCAAAAACACCTTCCGATCAATGACACGGCATCGACAAGGTTACGTAGAGCTGGATTGATTGAAGGCAGGAAGCCGAATCTGCACATTTCTGCATTTATTGCGAATGCCGTGGACAAACGGGCAGATTACATCCGGATGAGAAGTCAGGATGATGAATTTCTGGCCAAACTCGTGACGGACTTCATCAAAACATTCGGCTCTGCCAGCCGGGCTGACATTGACCGGTTGTTGACCCAGAAAATGGGCGACTTACTTACGGATCAACAAAAATCCAAAAAGATCAGCAACTTGCTATTCAAGGCATCTAAACTGGGCACAATCCAGAATGTCGCTTCCAGGCGATCCCCACGCTGGGTGCTCCAAAATCGCACAACCAAAAGTAATAAAAGTGATAACGAAAAGTAATAATCCGCGTTAACTACCTGTGTCTAAATGACTTTTTATCCTTGAAACCTGTCCAATCAGACATCAATTAAAGTTTTAACGGCTGATTTGGTTCGCGTCCCGCACAAGGGCAAGGCCCAGCAGGAATCAGAAGACAGATCATTTAACGGTGATGTTGCCAGCGTTGGTGGCCGAGTAGCCGTTCGACGAGCCCTCGTCGCCGCCGTCGCAGTATGTCCAACTGTGGCCCCCATCGACGCTGAAGCGGTACGCCGCGTCGAAGCTGCCCACGGTGTTCAGTTGCACCGCGGCCTGATATTCGTCGTTGTTGGCGTCCGGGCCGGTGCCGACCCAACCGCTGTTGGCGCCGGCGTCGTACCAGTTCCATGATGCATGGGTGACCGGGTCCGTGCCATCACCGCCCAGACCCACCTGGGCCTTCAGCAGCGGGCTGACATCGACGCCGGTGCTTATGTCGGTGATGCCGGCGTGATAAACCCGACCATAGAAGGTAACCGTGTCGCCGCTGGTGGCGGTCAACAAGTTCGGGAACTGATAGCGGCACCAGTTTACCGGCGTGTTGCAGAGCCCGGACACGCAGGTGGCGCCGGCCTTGCAGCCGCCACACGAGCCGCCGCAGCCGTCGTCGCCGCACTCGGCGGCCGAGCAGTCCGGCTCGCAGAACGATCCGGTGACGTTGATGGATCCAGCCGCCGGCGAGACATTAGCTAAAGGGACGGTGACGCTGTCGCCCCCCTCGGTCACGCCATGGACGCCGGTGCCTTCGAACAGTTTCACGTCGGAGGCGTCGTACGCCTGGACCGTGAAGGTGCGGGTCGCGCCCACCGGGATGTTGTCAATCGTGCCGGTGGCGGATTCACCCGCGACCGTCAGGTAAAAGACCGGGTCGTGAGTGATGCGGTTGCCGGTGACCGTGACCTGGACATAGCTGACGTCGGCGATGTCGGGGTCGCCCGCCGGGAACGTGGCGGTGAAGGTGACGTCGCCGTAAACCGGATTCATGGTGACGTTCGCGGTGGCGGTCAGGCCGTCTTCCACGTCAACCGTGGTGCTGCCGCGATAGATGACGACGGTGTCTTCCGCGCCGCCGACCAGGGCCGGGAAGGCTTCCAGGGCAACTGTGTAGTTGGTTGCCTCGGGCACGTCGGCAAAGCTGCCGGTGGCGGTCCGGGGCGGTCCCGCGTTAATGGCCAGATCCTGGACCACGGGCGTCGTCAAACCGGCTCCGCTGACTGTGGCCACGACGCGCAGTATGTCGGCCGACGTCAGTCCAAGTTCAACTTTCACCAGTCCGGTGCCGGGCTGGCAGTTTTCACACACCACGACTTCGTCGCCACACGCCGACGCGAACGCCGCCGTCACCAGCAACGCCGCCAGTACAAAAGGTTTTGCGAAGTGCTTCATGATCCTTTCCCCACCAAAAAGTCAGTTACGTATGTTTTATTCTTAATTGCACCTTCCGGGAACAGAAATTCACGCAAACAGCCTGTGGTTACGATGCGTTCTTGTGAAGTCATGCGGAGGTCTTGTTTCGTTGCCGCACGCCACGAGTTGGCACTCAGCCGATTTGTGCAACCAGCGGTTGCACCTATTTTTCAATCCCAGCCAGCAACGCGCTGATCTGTTCAGGATCCGGCAGTTGCCCCTTCAGTTTCGCGGGAAGTGTCCTGGTAATTTCATACGTCGCAACGCCAATCGGCCTGCGGGCGTCATTCAGTGCGTATTCGACAATCGTGCGGCTCTTTTCCTTGCAAAGAATGATCCCTAGCGAAGGATTTTCATCCCCATGTCGAACCTGGCGGTCGAGCGCAGTCAGATAGAACTGCATTTTGCCGACAAATTCAGGCAGAAAGTCGCCGATTTTCAACTCAATTGCGACAAGGCACCGCAGATGGCGGTGAAAGAGCAACAGGTCAATGAAGAATTCCCGCCCATCGACTTCCAGCCGATACTGACTACCCATGAAAGCAAACATGCCGCCCATGGCGCGCAGGAAGTCCTCGATCCTGACAATCAGTGCCCTCTCCAACTCGCGCTCGCTATAGTCATCGCCCAAATCCAGGAAGTCGAAAGTGTATTCGTCCATCACCGCCAACTTGGCCTGGGCGCGAATCTCTGGCGTCAACGCTTGCTGAAAATTAGTCTGGCCAAGTACGGATTTTTCATAACTCTGGTTGTCGATCTGGTGAATCAGGATCTTCTTTGTCCACCCGAATTTCCGGGTCATGCGGATGTAGAATTCACGTTCCTGTGAGTCCGAGCACCGCTCCATAATGACGACATTGTGACTCCATCCAATTTCTCGCACCATTGGCGCGAGTTTTTCAAGATCTCGATATGTTTCATAAAAACCCCTCATCCTCCACAGGTTCGAATCTGAAAATCCATTAACGCCCGGAAACTCCCGTTGCAAGTCCACGGCCAGTTGCAGAACAACTGCCCTACCCCACGTTTTTCCTTCCTGCCGTTCCACGATCATCCGCCCGATATCCCAGTACAGCCCGACCAGTTCGGTGTTGACCACTTTCAACGCAGCGTACTGTGCCGAGCGGACACGCTCCTTGACCGCTTTCAAAAGATGTCCGTATTCCTGGCCGGGATCGTTCCCTTTCAAGCCGTCCATTTCTTTCCTCGATTTTATGACGCTATTCAATTGCGCCAGGCGGCGCTGACGACGTTGTTTCGGTTCATGGATGAATCCGTGCCATTTTCGGTTTCAGCGCAATTGGCTGGCGGCGTGATTTGCGGAAGTTACATCAAGGAAAATTATGGAAAATCCCAGGAACCAAATGTTCGAATTTCAAAACGCCCGGACGACAAACCAGATGTCCCCGGAATTATTATTCCCTTCTGGCTGATTTCTGTTGACATCCGGGCACAGCCCTGCCGAAGATTGCCCCAAACAGACTGTTGGTGAAGTCCAGACAACCATGAGTTCAAAAAGAATCAACGCCGTCTTCGTAACCAATCGATTTGTGAAAGGAAGTGTTGCGATATGCATGCTGTGTTTTCTTTCCCAATCCGGCTGTGATTACGGCGGCGGGCTGGATCTGCAGGACGATCCGGATCTGTCGATGGCTGCCGTTGAACGGGAAACCCGCCCGCTGCCAAAGCGGTTCACGATTCCGGATTACATCCCCCAGCCCCCGCCAGGAACGTTGATTCGGCCGGCGCCCCTGCCAACCGGCGTGCACGGTTCCAATTCACCTGAAGAACAACTCCAGGCGGTAATCGTCGAGCAGGATGGGACGATTCCGGTTCAAAGGGTCCTGGTGGGCGGCGATGATCGAACAAGGGTCAGATCCACTTCCGAAGAGCCCTTCAAACGAATCGCCCTTATCACGATGCTGTTCGATTACGAGTGGTATCTTTGCACCGGGGCGATGATCCGCAACAGTCTTGTGCTGACCGCGGCACACTGTCTTTACAACCCTGAACTTGGCGGCTATGCGGATTATGTGATCGTGGTTCCGGGAGCGGCCGGCATACTCGAGCCGTTCGGCAAATCACACGTGATTGAATCCTTTGTATTTGACGAATGGGCATACCAGACTGACTACAACTATGACATCGGCATTGCCAGGGTTGCGGACCCGATTGGCGAGATGACCGGCACGTTCGGCTATGCCGTTTCCACCGACCAGGAGATAGAGGCCCTTGGAATCCTGAACACCGCCGGCTATCCGGGTGACAAGGACAACCAGCAGATGTGGAAGGCCGATGGTCCGATCTCGGCGATTTTCGACGCCATCATCTGCCACGAATGCGACACTCACCAGGGCCAGAGCGGTTCCCCGGTCTTCACATACAACCAGGAAACCGGCGAGTACCAGATTCGCGCGGTCCACTCCGGCTCGGGCGGTGAATGCTATCCCAACAACCGAGCCACCAGGATCACCACCGAAAAGTTCGAATGGATCAACGAACACATGGCCAAATGCACATGCTCGACAGGGGCCTGCTGCGACGGATGCAAACCGAGAAACAACGACTACGTCTGCCGTGAATCGACTGGCGAATGCGATGTCGCCGAAAAGTGCACGGGCACGGGGATCGACTGCCCGGCGGATGTCCTCCTGCCACCAACGCTCGAATGTCGCCCGTCGGAAGGCGTCTGTGACATCGCGGAGTACTGCACCGGGGTTGACGGACTTTGTCCGAATGACGCCTTCCTGACATCCACCCACGAATGCCGCGCGGCGGCCGGTGATTGCGACGTCCCCGAATTCTGCACCGGGTACAAGGCGTCTTGCGCCCAGGACTCAATCAGGCCAAAGAACCACATATGTCGCGCTGCTGCCCACCAGTGTGACGTCCCCGAACGTTGCAACGGCACAAGCATGGAATGCCCGGTTGATTCACTGATGGATCCGGAAGTTGCCTGCGATGACGAAGACCCCCTGACAATCGACGACAAATGCACCGAGGCCGGGGAATGCATCGGAACGGTTCCACCCCCGACAGGATGCTCGGCCGACAAGGGTCATCGATCCCCATCAGAAACGGGATTGATGTTGATACTTTTCCTGCTGGCAATGTCGGTATGCCGCGCCACGGCAGGAACGCGCCGAAATCATTCGAAATCAAAGGCTCTCCGGTCAGGATAACCAGAATCCAGACACGACCGTCCACCAGACGACAGCGGCGCCCGAGCCGGCAGATGCAAACAGCACGGCATGCATTAAGCGGGCTTCGGAAAATGCTTTGATGGCCATCCAGGTCAACTCGTGACTGGAAAATGACCCCTGGGTACGAACAGAAACGTTCCGATTATCATCGAATCAGGCAGAATCTCCCGACGGGGGCGGTCTGATAAAATGCGAGGCATCATGGTGAAGAACAGCATCAACAGTCCCATTCGAATCGACGCCGTGAACGTCCCCGGGACGAACGGGATGATCGGCATGACGTTGTGCCCGGGCAAGAAGTACCACGGCTGGACCGGCGTTCACAACCGGGACCTCGACCTGGATCTGGATGCAATCCAGGCGTGGGGCGCGACGATGCTGGTAAGCCTGATTCAGGAACACGAATACAGCATGGTCGGGATTGAAGACATCGGTTCAAAAATCGCGGGACGGATGGCGCACCTGAAGTTACCGATCAGGGATGTGGATGTGCCCGATGCCGCATGGGAAGCCAGTTGGCTGGAAATGGGCCCCGTCGTCCGCGACGCCCTTCGCAAAGGCGAACGCATCTGCATCCACTGCATGGGCGGCCTTGGCCGCACCGGCCTTGTCGCCGCCCGCCTGCTGGTGGAATTCGGCATGTCCCCCAATGACGCCATCCTGACCGTCCGCGAGGCCCGCCCCGGCACAATCGAGACCGCGGCCCAGGAGGCGTATGTCCGGTCGCTTGTGTCGCAAAATGGCCTGTAGGCAGGCCGACAAGCCGGAACCCGAAGCACATCAAATCCAACTGTGAAATCACCGGTGCTGGCGACATGGACGCGCGTGAATGCGCCCCGGCCTAAAGGAACGGCTTGTCCAGGTCGCCGTCCGTGCTGTAGCCGAACTTTTCCCAGAAACCCTCGTACGTTTCCAGGCTGGAAACCTCGATCTTCGTCAGCCACTTGACCCACTTGTAGCCCCACTTCCCCTCGGCTGCGACCTGGAACGGGAACCCCCTGGCGGCCGGCATGGTCACCTGGTTCAGCGTGTGGGCCAGCATGGTGTCGTGCTCTTCGACGAACGATATCGGCAGGAAGTCGTCATAGCCGTCAATCGCGGTAAATATCAGCGAAACGGCGCCGTCCAGTGGTTCGGCGGCCCGAATCAGTTCCATGATCGGCACCCCCGTCCAAAGCGGCGACACCGTCCATCCCTCGACGCAATTCATGTCCATGACCCGGGATTCAGACCCGAAATCAAGGACTTCCTGATATGTCAGCCGCATCGGGTTTTTCACCAGGCCGGTGATTTCCAGTTCGTACTGGTCCAGGTCCACATAGATTGGTCCCTTGATCGAGTTGTCGCGGAATTCCCCCAGCGAAGACAGGTCCTGTCCCATGTATGAAAGGTTTTCCACGTAAAAGACGAACTGCCCGTCTTCGGTCCCGGCATCCGACACGACGCTGTATGCCACGTCATACACGCCGGTCGCCGGAAGGGACGGATCGATCACCACGCTCATCGACAGCCCGTCTTGCGCGATTTCGGTCGCGTCCGCGGGCACGGGAACCCTGTCCAGCCAGACCATGATTTCCGACCCGGCCAGCACCGGCTCACTGAAATTGATGGTTACCTTTTCAGGCGGAACCGACAGGACGATCTGGTCCGCGGGAACCGACGACAGGAACGTCGAAGTCTCCACCGCCTTGAAGGTCCCCCTGGGCGCCCCGCTTTCCGGTATTTCCTGCCCATCGCCACAGGCCGTCAGAAGGGCGAGGACTGAAATCCATCGGCCAACCGAAACCGCCCGCCTGATCGAGTGACTGTTCATCATCGCAACCCTCCCCCCGTGCGGTTTGATACCGCCAACACTAACCAGTAATTAGGCATTATGAACCAGATACGAACAAGTTTCCGAGATGTTTATGGCGAAATTACGGGGGGTTTGGGATCGGGCGGGTACAGCGGCATGGAGCAAATCATCAATGTCTATTATTCGTTACTGTGGCTCCAGGCCAGAGCATACCTTAGAGGCCTTCATGACTTCATCGCGCCATTCTTCAAGATATGGCACGAGGTTCCTGAAAAGGAGTGGTTCGGGTTCAACAAGCTTGCTGAGTATTTCAACCAAATGATACGACTGGCTTACCAACTCAAGCGCTTCAAGCGACTCAAGTGTCCTTTCGCGCCGAGCACTAGTATCGTCGTGAGTCCATTCATAGTTATGCTTCCAGTAGTTCGCTACAGCGTTAATCAGTTCAGTCATGGTTCGACCACAGGAATGCTGCGGCCCACGATTCAAGAACTCACGTTTGGACAAACCTTGGTCAGCCAAGGTCGCGGTCAAATAGGTTTGGCATGCGACGAAGCCCCAGCCAACAAGATGGTCCGCCTCATCGTACAGGCCGAAACTGTCAGGATCAGGACAGGTTGTGTTAAAGATTTCGTCCAGTCGTACATCAATCAAATGCAGACAGTCTTTCAAGAAATTGAGGTTCGCGTCAAATACCCGGCCATCTGAAAACACGAGCGTCATTGCTACCCAACATTTTCAAAACAAAAGTTCAGCACTCATTAGCCATTCCAAGGGCTCAACTACCCGAGGATATGACATAATGTCATTGATCGTTTCAAAACGTAGAAATCTGGACATAGAGTTCGGTAGTCAGAGGCCAAGCGGCAGCGTCCGGGGTTGACGTT